>Ga0326726_10000449_pt1 | contig 38752 bp, 42 predicted proteins | sample MHFenrmetagenome_2_FD_207603 | JGI IMG/M metagenome (GOLD analysis project Ga0326726, IMG submission 207603) | Lab enriched peat soil microbial communities from Michigan Hollow, Ithaca, NY, United States - MHF15MN | ecosystem: Environmental > Terrestrial > Soil > Wetlands > Peat | place: USA...
AACACAGGCAGAGGTAGTGGAAGTTCTCGGAGAGATCGGAGATACCCCTTCGCAACAGGCATGTGAACTTGTTCTCAAAGATCCGAGCAGTACCGTCCGCTGGAAAGCAATCCTTGCAGCAAAGAAATGTGGTGTACCGGTCACCCATCTTCCAAGAGGGCTGTCCCGACGCCCACGTACCGGGCAGAACCCGTGGGCAGCAGCGATATTAAATTTTCTTTTTCTCGGTCTTGGGTATAACTATCTCGGGTACTGGTGGGGATTTCTGGTATTTATGAGTTACATGAGTATTCTTGTACTCTCCCAGATGGAGTTGGGACCTTTTGTACCCTACCTGATCGCATACCCGGTTACAGCACTGTTCGCAGTCCAGACGTTCTTCATGGCAAAACGAAAGGAGTATATGTGAGGTGCCTTTGACGATAGTTCCATTGCTTTTTCAAAAAAAGCCGGATATCGACACACTCAGGCACCGAAAAGATATTCCATCCCTGATACAGGCATTGCGATACAACGATTTTGAGATACAGACCCGGGCAGCACAGGCACTTGGAACACTAGGTACCGAAGGTATAAACGAGCTGATACTCGCATTAAAAGATAAAGACCGGGATGTCAGGCTGGGTATCATCGAGGCATTGTCAGTGGTCAGGGATCAGCGGGCGGTACCACCACTCATTGAGCTGCTCCATGATACAAGCAGTGAGGTGCGGTGGGAAACGGCGATCGCTCTGGGAGAGATCGGTGGCCCTGATATACTATCGCCCCTCAAGAACGCCCTCAGGGATCCTGACAAGTATGTACGGTACGGTGCAGCATCTGCGCTCTCAAAGACAGGCTGGAATCCGGTATCAGATGAGGAGAGGGCATTCTATTCTGTAGGAATGCAGGAATGGCAGGCGGTGAAGGATTGTGGTCCGGCAGCAATCGGCGCATTGACGCTTGTTCTGCATGACCAGGACAGCAGCGTCCGGATACAGGCGATCGAGATCCTTGGTTTGATTGGCGATAAAAGAGCGATCCCGGTACTGATGCAATCACTTCGTGACGAGAATGCTGATGTCAGGTGGAAAACCGTTCTTGCGTCACCAAAATGTGGTATATCAGTGATGCATATTCCCCGTGGTCTGAGCCGGAGACCCCGGTTGAGAAAAAATCCCCTGATCGCGGGATTTTTAAATTTCATGCTGCCGGGTCTGGGATACGGGTACCTGGGCAAATGGTGGGGAATTATGATCTTCCAGATTGATATTACCGCAACAGTATGGCTCTACAAGTATCAGGGCGAGGGCAGTAGCTATGGCCTGCTTTTCCCGGTTTATCTTGTCCTTGCATTTCACGCATGGTACATCGCACGGAAGATGCCGGATCTATAATCCCTTTTCATGGAATTATCGAGATCAACACCTCATATAGAGAAACGGTACTATTGTTTTATGCATGCGAAAATAATCCCGACCGGGTCACTTCATCCGGAGGAGACCCATTGCAACCAGCACCGGTATGAGCATCCTTAATTTTAGCAACAGCCCGGGAATATCCCGTCAGCCTGAAGAGAAATGCCGTTCGAGCCGTTCACTGCATATTTTACAGAGCACCTTTTTCTTCCGATCCAGTTCATCGAGGGTATCCGGTTTAAACATGATGCATTCCCGGTCGGGGCAGTGGTCAAGGCCAAGGAGGTGCCCGACTTCGTGCGCACCTTCTTTTGTGATCCGGTCAATGAGGTCGTCATCGTTCCCGCCTCTTCCATAATATTCATTACTGAGCCGGGCAGTTGAGACCACCGCTGCACCTACAGACTGGCGGGCAAGTCCGAATACAAAACTGTTGCCATTTTTAAAAAGATCCTGGTGAACAACAAGCAGGAGCGGATCTTGTATGGCATGGCGGTGTTTGTACGCCTGGATGCTATCTAACAATACCTGTGCATCGATCTGTTTGCGCCCGTCCACATATCCCATCATACGTACATGGTTCTCCGACACCGTTACCGGCATTCCAAGGATTGAAGATATCATGCGGGTGACCGGTATCTGGAGACCTGGCGGGGACAGGGAATCCCAAAAAATATGGATATGCATCGCTATATTCTGTTTAAATGGGCTCCTATAAACATATTGAGACGAGCATCGGGGAATATATTGCGAAACACTATACCAACACTATTGAGGTCGGGATCGGTGAAAATACGGAGGCTGCACGCATTATTCTTAATGCGGGGGTCCGTGTTCGCTGTACCGATATCAGAGAGAGTGGAATCTCCGAATGGCTCTGTTTCGCTATTGATGATGTATTCTCACCGGATATCAGCCTGTACGAGGGCGCAGATCTCATCTACGCCATCCGCCCTGCCATCGAGATGATCCCCCCGCTGCTCACGCTTGCCCGGACAATAAACTGTGATCTTATCGTCTATCACCTTGGTTTTGAATTCTATGGGAATGGTGGCGAAAAAATTGACTGCGGTGTTCTTCTCCATCGCTATTTCAATGCATCAGAACCCGTCAAACAGCGTTGACTGAGATCGGGGAGGAAGTTTTTTCTCCTCCGGTTCGGGTAAGATGCATAGTTCCTCCAGCTCCCGCTGAGCAGGTTTCTGGACTTTTTCTTTTTTGGGTTTTTTCTCCTGCTCTTTTCCCGCCTTTTCTTCTAAAAGCAGGAATTTTATGATCTCCTGCGAGCGCGCCTTGTCATGAAGGAAGAAATTGAGCTGATCGGCATCGAACATCAGTTCGCGCACAAAGGTGGCCGGATCATGCTCGACTAACAGGGAAATTATGTCCAGATAGTTCTCGCGAAGCGTGTTCTGCGGGATATGCATGGTTCCGGCAATCTTGTTGAGTGTGATGATACGGATGGCTTTCTGCTTCTTTGCTGTTGACATTTTCTGCCATCGTTCAGGAGGCATGATCCGTGTATGAATACCTTTTCCTCCTGCCGCATCAGCAACACCCAGCAGCATAAGCGCTGTCGCGTACCGCCAGAGCGTATAATACTGCCTGCGATAGGTATACCCGAGATATTCATCTGCCCGCGAGAGGTGGCGGTATCCCTTCGCAACAGCTGAAGGCGTGGGTAACAGGTGCACGTTGCCTTCGACCCACTGCTCGATTGTTTCAGGTGTATCATCAACATCATACGAGAGACGTAGCAGCTCGTCATCCCGCGTGGTATGGAAAATAGCGGTGATCAGAGAGAAGATTGATACCCGTTCATCTTTCTGGGACGTGTGCACCTGTAAATCTTCAAGCCGATCCCTTCCGATAGCCGAGGCATAAAGCATGTTGACCGCTGACCGGATATCGCCTTCGGCACTCTCCGCGATTGAACGGATAGCGGGATCGCTGCAGGTAATTTTTTCTGATGCACAGAGATATTTAAGGCGCGGTCCGATAGAACGGGCCGGAATTGCCTTGAACTGGACCGGTTCGCAGCGGAACCGGAGTTCGGGGGAGAGACCGTAGAGGTCATTGGCAATAAGGATCATCGGCTGCTGCGCTTTTCGGATACATTCGATGATGGCCTTTGCTCCCCCCCGGTCCGCAGTACCCTGAAGATTATCCGCCTCATCGAGCACAATCAGTTTCCTGACTGACCCGGAGAGACTCGCAGTGATACTCCCGACCCCTGCAATACGCTCAATGACGGCAGCCGTCCGCTGGTCACTGGCATTGAGTTCAATAACCTCCCATCCCATATCGTTGGCAAGCGCGTAGGCACTTGAGGTCTTGCCAATACCGGGCTTTCCGTAGATGAGCAGCGGCTTGGATTTATTTGTCCAGTTTATCGCCCACGCCGCAATCTGCCGGATTGCGGTTGTGTTGCCGACGATATCTTCAAGCCGTGCGGGACGATATTTTTCTGCCCAGTCCATACCAACACGTTGACTGTATATCAAATAAATTATCTCTGATCAAATGAAACTACGATACACGAGATAGTGAATAATCCATTCTTCAGGTGATACCGTGGTCCACAGCTGCTCCACAGAGACGATTGCAAAAGTAGTCAGGGAATATGAGGGTGTCCGGAGGAAGCATTCCATCGGAGAGATGGTCAGAGCTTTGAGGATCGATGCCCCCCATGTTGTCGCCTCATTCGGAGAGGATGCAGCGGTAATCAGGCACAATGATGAGGCACTCCTCCTTGCAGCTGACGGCATCTGGAGCCGGCTCATGGAAGCGGACCCGTATTGGGCGGGATACTGTTCAGTGCTCGTCAATATACATGATATCGCTGCAATGGGGGGTCATCCCATAGCTATGGTGGATATATTCTCGATTGCAAAAACCACGATACAGGAACTTGTGGTTAAAGGAATGCATGACGCATCCGCACAGTTTGGCGTACCGATCGTAGGAGGACACCTGCACCCCGACGCACCCTACAGTGTCATCGATGTCTCGATTCTTGGTTCAGCCCGGCTTGACGCCATCATCTACAGCCACACAGCAAAGGAAGGGGACAGCGTGGTAGCCGCTATCGATCTCTCGGGACGTGTGCACCCTTCCTGCGCTCTCAACTGGGATTCGGTCACCATGAAATCAGCTCACGAAGTCAGGGCGCAAATTGCCGTAATGGAAGAGATCGGAAAACGTCACCTGGTAACGGCTGGTAAGGATATCAGCAACCCGGGCCTCATCGGGACACTGGGAATGCTTTTGGAAGTCAGCGGGAAAGGAGCTGAGATCGATCTTGATCTTATCCCCCGGCCGAACCTGGCAGCAAACAACATGACATTCGAACAATGGGTACGGATGTACCCGGGGATGGGCTTTATCCTGACCGTAAAAAAAGAACATATCCCGGAGCTTGTCGGTCTCTTTGCCGGTGTTGGAATGACTGCCCGGGAGATAGGAACCGTCAACAGCACAAGAGAACTGCGTATCACCTACAACGGGCAGGAAACGCAGGTCTTTGATTTTATCGACGACGGGATCATGCACCTTTCTGATGAGGACGTTGCATGTCTGGCGCGATAAAATGCATTGGCATCGGCATCGCAGAAGATGCTCAAAAAGTTATTGACAGCGCAAACAGGGTGAGCGGGAATTTTATTACGGTCTGTTATTGCCGACCAGGAAGTGTTGATCCAAAAACCGTTCATAATGCCGTTCAGATTGTGGAGCATACAACTCCTGAACAGGCACTCATCGACGACCTCATGACAGGCAGGATTGATGCTGCCGTTCGGGGAACCCTGCCCGCAAATTCTACGCTCATGGCATTAAAAAAGGCGGAGGGGGTTAATCATCTCGAACGCATTGCGCTGCTTGAGACGGTGCACGGTAAAAAATTCCTTCTCGCACCGGTAGGTGTTGATGAAGGATGGACAGTTCCTGAAAAACTTGAACTGATAAAAAAAGGGCGCCTGATTGCGCAAAAATTCGGTCTTTTAAAAAAAGTCGGTGTTCTATCCGGCGGCAGGTTGGGTGATGTTGGCAGGCACAGCCAGGTGGACGCCAGTATGGCCGACGCAGAACTGGTCGCACGGCTTGGCGATGCAGAACACTGCGAGATCCTGATTGAGGATGCTGTGGAAACCTGCGGACTGATCATCGCTCCAGACGGAATTTCCGGCAATTTGGTCTTCCGTACACTCACCTTTCTGGGAGGGGGGCATGGACATGGCGCGCCCGTAGTAAATATCAGCAGAATTTTCGTGGATACTTCGCGCGCCTCACCAAATTATTCGAATGCGCTATTGCTCGCCGCTGCTTTGTTGGAATAATTTAAAATCCCTATAATCCATCTGTTTTTTGAATGCAACGATTTAATACGATTAAAAAATATTCTGCGAAATTTTGCGCTTCGTTTTCCACTTGCTTAACAGGATGCGTTCCAATATCGTAATGAAGGATAAAATGAGGCATTTTCCCAAAAAGTATTTATATATACCAATAGACTTTCTTTTTGAGGTAAGAAAAATGGCAGATTTACCAATCGCCGCAGTTGTAAGGATTGCGAAGAAGAACGGAGCCGAAAGAGTCGGCAGCGATGCAGCTGAAGCCCTTGTTGTCAAGGCAGAGAAGTACATCGCCCAGCTCACCAAGGAAGCAAACAAGCTTGCTGAGCATGCTGGAAGAAAGACGATCAAGAAAGAAGATGTTGATCTGGCTTCAAAATCCTAAAATCAACTCTTTTTTTCTCGTGCATCTGAATTTATTTTGTTGTTTGACTTTTTCTCGAAGAGACTTCTGTGAAAATTAATTTTTTTTACCAGCAGGATTTAAAATAAACGATTTTTTTGTATTCCGTGACTCCTGTTGGTTTCTACGGGAGCCGAAAATCGAAGTGTTCTGATATAATGCTAGATTTTTACCACTCTATCCATCTGGTACGATGAATGCAACCGCCCCCGACGGGGCGCTCCCGCGGCGTATCGGTGACTAAAAATTCAAAAAAACACTCCTACCCCGCCCGTGCCTCGGAGAGGCCCTGAGGCGGGGGTCATTCGTATTTAGTACGATTTTCATGGTTCTGATACGACCCGAAACTTTTCAGGTTTGTTTCTCGTGAGGAAAAAAAATCAGAATCTCCCCTTTGTACTCCGGATCATTTTTTTATCCCCGCTCATCGAAAGCGCCTGCCCAAGCGAAATCCCGAACGCTTTGAATACTGCTTCGCACTGGTGGTGATCGTTCTTACCGGAAAAAGCGATATGTGCCGTGATTCCTGCACGGGTACACAGACTGTAGAAGAAATGCTCAAAGATATCAACAGGAATCGTCCCGATAGTCCTGTTCCCAAACTTCCCGGAAAAGACGAGGTATCCCCTGCCCCCGCAATCGAGCGCTACGGTCGCCAGTGACTCGTCCATCGGGATTATGGCGTGTGCGAAACGCTTCATACCCAGCCCGTCACCAATTGCCTGCTTTATGGCATCCCCAAGCACAATACCGATATCTTCGACGGTATGATGGCAGTCGACACCAAGATCACCTTCGGCGGTGCAGGTGAAATCGAAACCTCCGTGCTTTGCCATCGCAGTGAGCATATGGTCAAAGAATGGTACGCCGCTGTCCACCGAAACCTTCCCACTGCCAACCACGTTTAGTTTGATCGTGATATTCGTTTCTTTTGTCTCCCGCTTTACCGTAATATTCCTCATTGACTTTCCTCCAGAGCCTCTTTAAGGGTAATCTTCCCGCTATAAAGGGCAGATCCGAGCACCGCTCCGAATGCCCCGGCATTCCGCAAACCGGCTATATCCAATCGCGCCGATACACCACCTGCAACAACCACCGGAATGTCTACATAATCGATCAGGTGTTTGACCGGCTCGAACCGGACTCCCTGCTGCAGTCCTTCCACATCGACGTTTGTATAGAGAAGGGAGCCGGCACCCAGCTCCTCGAAGTGTCGTGCCCATTCCAGATAATTACCTGCCGTCTCCTGCCAACCATGGACCGCAATCTGCCCGCCTTTTGCATCGACTCCTGCCATCACCCGTTCACGCCCATACTCATCAACAAGAATCCGTATGCTTTCCGGCTTCTGGGTTGCAAGCGTTGATATAATAATCCGTGAGACACCGGTATTCAGCCACCGGGCAGCATCTTCTGTGGAACGGATACCCCCGCCAAGCTCAATCTCGACGCCGGTTTTTTTGATCAGATCCATGATGAGCTCAGCATTTATTCCCGAGCTCCCAAATGCCCCGTCAAGGTTCACCACATGAAGGGCATCTGCCCCCTGGTCAAGCCAGCGTGTTGCACAGGAGAGCGGGTCTCCAAACACCGTCGCACTCTCACGTCTTCCCTGTACAAGCTGAACACACCGCCCTCCGAGGATATCAACAGCAGGAAAAATGCGCATAAAACTCAGCGGATCATCCGTTGGATCGCCATCACGAGAATATCCTTCGCACCGGCACGTTTCAGTGAGGTGATCAGGGAATAAACACGTTCCTCGTTCACGACCGCGTGCACTGCGACAAGGTTTTCGCTTGACGCAACTTCCATTACCGTGGGACCTGAGAGCCCGGGGAGTACACGTTTTACGGCATCAAGGGAAGACCGCTTTACGTTCATCATCAGATAGCACTGCCCGCGTGCCCGGATGACACTCTCCAGGGCAAGGTGGATTTCATCGATCTTCCCTTTCTTTGTGCGAAGTGACTCCTTGTTTGCTATCAGGTGCGTGGAGGTCTCCATCACCACATCGATAACCCGAAGACGGTTGGTCTTCAGGGTTATTCCCGAACTCGAAAGATCAACTATTGCATCGGCAATCCCCAGGTGCGGTGTTGCCTCACAGGCTCCACCAACCAGTACAACGTTGATTTTTACCTTGTTTTTCGCGAAGTACTCTCTGGTAATGACGGGAAATTCGGTAGCAACTTTCATCCCCGCAAGCTGATGTACTGAGGTAACCGGTGAATCTTCATGCACGGCAAGCACGAGTTTTGCTTTCCCTGACTGGAGATCCAGGAGATCTTCTACATCAGACTCACGCTCGACCACCATATCCTGACCAGTGATCCCGATATCAGCAGCACCGGTTGCAACGTATTCGGGAATATCAACCGGTCGGGCAAAGAGGATCTCCACGTGAGGGTCGAGCGTCTTTGTAATCAGCCGTCGTTCCCCAATTTCCGGAAAATGGAGACCGCTCTTCTCCACAAGATCCATAATCGGTGCTGCAATCCTTCCTTTATTGGGGATAGCAAGCCGGACAATAGCTGAAAAAGAGGGGGGATTATTTTTTTTCCGGCCGGTTTTTACCTGTTTTGCCATAGATGTTCAGAAGGTCTTGAGCTCGCCGCGGATTACTCGTTCGGTAATATTGGTTACGTTCTCGAGCGATTGATCGACAATTCCTTCAATTTCTTTCTGGATCTTCTGTATCCTGACACCAGACACAGGCAGCACCTGCACGCTCGCCACAAGCGGGCGATCAATAGGTTGTCCTATCTGGGAAAGAAGGCGAATATACATCTCTTCAATACCCTCTACCTGTGCCACACAATCCGTGGCAATCTGGGTCGAAAGCAGGTTATAGATCTTACCGATGTGGTTGATCGGGTTCTTCCCGCTCGTCGCCTCCATACTCATCGGACGATTGGGAGTGATGAGCCCGTTACAACGGTTTCCGCGTCCGACTGACCCATCATCGCCCATTTCGGCTGAGGTGCCGGTAACAGTCAGGTAGATACTCTCATTTTTGATATCGTCTCCGGTATTGAGGTGTACAACTACCTTGCGTTTGGTGCTCTTCTTCGCCACTTTGCCGATCTGTTCTTTGAGGATCTCCATGTATTCTGCATATTGTTGGATATCCGCACAGTATTTATCGACAATTGCACAGGCGACGGTCAGGGTAATAGTATTCTCATCGCGAAGTCCCATGATCTTGATATCCTGTCCAATCGCGGGATACTTCGGCCTCAGTTTCTCATCAATAAAATCGCTGACACTCTTTACAATATTTTCAACATCAGAAAACGGGGCATGCCCGACACCGAATGAAGTATCATTTGCTCTCGGGACTTTCCCGTTGTGAGGCTTGAATACATCGCGGAGATCAGTCGAGCCTGTTCCGAGCCGGCAATCCATAATTACATCGCGTTCCATATTCAGGGTTTTGAACTGAGACCGAAGATAATTCCGTGTCGCTTCTACGGCAATAGCGTCCGTAGGGATGGATACGTTATTAAACCGCTTTGTTGCACGACCGTCAATCAGGATAAAAATGGGCCGTATGACCTTTCCACCCCCAAACTTCGGGTTTGATTCGCCTGCCACGATCTCACCCTGATCGGTATTATGATGCAGGACAGCCCCGAACTCTTCAAGATATTCCTTACAGAGTGCCCTGCTTATAGCTTCAGCAACCCCATCGGCGATACTGTCAGGGTGCCCGATGCACTTGCGCTCGACAACCTCAATCCGCTGTTTTTCCAGAGGAATCTGGGCCAATGCTTCAATCTGGATGTTTCTCTTCATTGATTTCCTCGTAACAATGCGTACAGATAAAAGGGATTGGAATTCATATAACGATTTCTAATTTACAATAGTTTTTGTTCTTATATGATTGGGAGTAATTCAGACATTCCTTCCGGCATCACTGTCTCTTCATTATTGATGGTCGGTATAGTTTTTTAAAAAATCCTCACACTCAAATGCCATCCTGGGATTATTACTGCTATCCATACTGCAATAAGAAGCATGGTTGAAAAAAAGAAACGAGAGGATTATCGTCTCAAAAATTTGTGGAGAATCGTCATCTCGCTGCCTTTTGGTACCTTCTTTACGGGAGGTTTTGTCGGGACCGGAATCTCATCATCCTTTTCATTCTCATCGATTTCCTCGTCGCGGGGAGCTCCTTTCTTCTCACGGACGGGGGCATCGCGATGAGTCGCTTTCTTTTGGTGAGGTGATTCAGGCATCGAGTCAGAGGAAACGGCCCTGTGCGTTCCCAGTTTCGTTCCACACCCGGGACAGAAGTTGGCTGCAGGAGGGATTTTTTTCCCACAGTTTTGGCAGAACGGGGGAATTTCAACACCGTCATCCTGTGCTGACGTTTCCGGTGCTTTTTCACGGACAGAGGGACGGCCGGGGTATACCTCGGTTTCTGTTGATGTGAGTTCCTTATAAGGGGGCGACACCGGTTCTATCACCGGGCGTTTTGGAGTTTGGAAGGTTGAGGATTTGAGCGGCTGCATTGCACTTTTCATTGCAACTTTCATTGCCGATTGTACTTCATATTTTCGAACAGAGGAAGTATCTGCTTTTTTTACAGGAGTAAACTCGTATTCGGATTCCTGTTTTATAACCGGTTTTTTTACCTCTTCCGGCACCTCTCTGACCTGTGTACGTCGTTGAGGACGGGGGGGTTCAGCAACTTCGGGTTCCTGCTCCGGCATTTTGTGGAACAGGATATGCCGTTTGACCGGCGGTTGCTTTTCATGATCTTTACCCGGTTTTCTTTTCGGTTGCAGATCCTGTTTTTGCAGGGGTCTTTCGGCCTGAACGGGTTCAGGTTCATCCCGGGGTTCCGGGATTTCTTCAATTGTTTTTGCAGGAACTTTTTTCTGCTGGCCCTGTTCCTGGAGAAGAGAGATCCATTCATCAATCTCATCGGACCGGTCCATACCGTTCTGAATGAAAATGAGTTTCATCGTCTTGATTTCATCATCCGCAGATTTAAGGGAAAGAACAAGAACGGGATCGGAGCTTTCCGAATACTCAATGATACTTCCGGCAATCGTATCACGGGGAATATCCTTTGCGGTAACTTTGACCTTTTTTTCCTGTGTGTCAATTAAGAAGATACGCTGATTTGTCAGATATGCATGGAAAAAAAATTTTTTCACCGCGATATTCAGCGAACCGATGAGTACCTGTTCTCCCGGTTGCAGGTACACAGAAATCCCCCCTTCTTCTTCATCGGTATCGGGCTCCTCCTGTTGAGGGGGTGTAATTTTTGCCCCTGCCCCTTTTTGCCCTGTACTGCCGCCAGTTGAGCTTTTCGGTCCACCCTCGGCAGAAGGAGATTTCTCTGATTCCTTTGCTATTTTTCCGCCACAATAGCCGCAAACAACAATATTATCCCGTATATTCATTCCGCAATGAGGGCATTTCATGGGTGAGCTCCCTTTTCCATTATCCAGAGTAGATAGCTATAATGTTCTCACAAGATATGAAAAATTCTCTGGTCGGCATCGATCACTGGGTTTCTGTGCAGTTTTCATCTGCATCAGATGGAAATAAATCCTTTTAGTATTTCAGTGATGTGTTGCCGCTCTTCTTCCTTTTCACATTGGTGAACAGAGACCCCCGAAGCGCTTCTGTTATTACAGAGAAGCGCATTCATCCGGCAGCGGGTACCATCTCCGCTCAGCAGGCAGTCTTCTGCAGAGATTCTGCCAAATACGTCGTTGATAATGACACCGAATGCGTCATTGCAGTTGACAACATGGTAAATTCCCTTATTGACAACAACGATCAGTACGCCTTTTTTATCTGCTTCATGTGAATCCCCGAGCCGGAATGTACCGTACTTTTCATCGCCGTAGGGATTGAGGAATTCCCGGTAAAAGGGGTCGTGCCGTTCTTTGAGCTGCCCTAAAAAGAGCCCCGATTTCATGGACAGGTAGCGGGAGTATTTAGCATTTACCCGGGGGAGCAGATGACTGAATGCGGGATTTTCCAGGAGTACCTGAAGAGGTTTTTGTACCCGGACAAATGCATCCTCCCTGACGGAACCGGAAAAAATCAGCTTTACCGGTTTGAAATAGAGACTCTTTTCCTGGAACGGTACTATCAGGGATCCATCCTTCATCTGCATGAACCCTCCTGAGGGTGATTTCCGGGACTGGCAGACAGGTTTTCTTTCCGTTTGGCGCATGTGCTGGTTTCCGCCAGGATTTGTACCCCGCGCGAGGGCTGACCACGTCTCTGCAGAAAACGTCATGTTCAAGTGTTTTCTCCAGAGCGGATCCCGGACCGTCGCAATGGATACCAACCGGAACTGTGTACCTACCGGAATAAATTTTGCACCGCAAGAGGTACATTCGTTATAGAAATCCGTGTGGGGGATGCCAAAGAGCTGTTTTCCGATAATCCGGTTTAAGATCCCGGTGCGGCAAACCGGGCACATACTCATCCATGATACCAGGGAGGATTCGTCGTCACTTCCTGATCCCTGAAACCTGACCGTCGGAACAATTGGTGATGCTGCATGCCAGGTCCATGGGGGAAGCAGCCGGATTCCGTTAAGGGACCGGTGAGAACCACAGTCCATGATTTCAGTTGTTTCTGCAATACCTGCACTGGATAATACATCAACAATGACCGGAACAACGGTTTTTCCCGGGAGCTTAAGGCGCTCTTCAATGCAACGGTCAAGTCCATCAGGAGGCTTTTCAACCGCATCCGGAGGGGTGCGGAGTGCAAGGGTTTTGTTGAATTCGGCATTAAGGCATTCCATGGCAACCCCGATTAATTCACCGGTGACCCTGACACCGCTTCTTAAAAAGGGTAGTCGTGAAACACGCCTGCTGACCGTTTCGCAGGCAAGTGCGAACATTTCGGGTGGAAGCGGAAAATACTGTTGTGCCGGCATTTTATGTGCTGTTCCTATCGGTTGTCACGCATAAAGGATAAAGAATCGTAATGGATATCATTTTCACCTTCTGACTGTTCACACTATGTAAAGAAGTTGTAGCAAAGCGAAAATGACGATGGAAAGCATGTTAAAAAACACAAAAAAATGGAATTTCCCGATCAGCAATGACCCTGAAACAGATCACGCACCATTGCCGGAATTTCGGAGGGGCGGGACGCAACCGGCACCCCCATCTTTCTAAGCCTGGCAATCTTGGAGCGGGCGTCTCCCTCGCCCCCCTCCACGATTGCACCTGCATGACCCATGCGTTTATCGGGAGGGGCAGATATTCCGGCAATATATGAAACGAGGGGGAGATCGGTTGATTTCGCCCCTTCCTCTTCGAGATTTCCACCAACTTCCCCGATCAGTATAACGGCTTTTGTCTGTTGATCGTCTTTAAATTGCTCGAGTACATCGACAAATGTCTGACCAATTACCGGGTCACCACCAATACCGATCACGGTGCTCTGCCCGATGCCGGCACGGGTAAGTTCATCCACAACTTCGTAGGTAAGCGTGCCGCTCCGGGAGATCACACCGACATTCCCACGGGAGAAAAGCCCGGCGGGCATGATCCCCATTTTTACTTCTCCGGGAGACAGGAGCCCGGGACAATTGGGACCAATCACGGTGCAGCCCTCCATCTTTGCATAGGCAACCGCCTTCATCGTATCATGGACCGGGATGTGTTCGGTTATAGCCACGATTGTCTGGATACCGGCGTTTGCCTCCTCCATGATCGAATCGGCAGCCGCAGCAGCAGGAACGAAAATGACACTGGCTGCAATATCATGGTCCCGCATTGCTTCTTTCACGGTATTATAGACCGGGACGCCATGGACTTCCTTACCACCTTTTCCCGGTGTCACACCGGCAATAACACCCGTGCCACCAACGTGTCGGGCATAGGAATTCATCAGGCCGATATGAAATTCTCCTTGTTTCCCGGTAGCGCCCTGTACCAGAATACCGGTCTTCTTATCCCCATAAATCATGCAGCCACCTCAACGGCTCTTTTGACTACAAGATCCATCGTATCCAGCATCTCGTAGCCTTTCTCGAGGAGCAGGGCCCTGCCCTCCGCCTCATTGGTGCCAGCGAGCCGGACAATCACTTTCTGGGGTATATCGGCAGCGATAATGCCCCTTGCAACCTCATCGCATTTCGTGATACCTCCGAGAAGATTCACGACAATAACCTTCACCGATGGTACACTGCCAACTAATCGGACCGCATGCATGACCCTCTCGCTTTCGGCGCCCCCGCCCACATCAAGAAAATTTGCCGCTTTGCCACCGTAGAACTCAATGAGATCCAACGTGGACATCGTGAGCCCGGCCCCATTTCCGATTACACCAATTGTGCCATTCAGCTCAACGTACGAGAAACCATGTTTCTCTGCTTCGCGTTCGCGATCAGTAAGATCCCGGTTGACTTTGAATCCCTGCCGCCCGAGGGCGTTGTCGTCAACAATAAGTTTGGCATCGGCTGCGTACACGCCCTGCGGGGTGGTAACAAGAGGGTTGATCTCGGCAAGGAGGGCGTCCTTCTCGATGAAGATTCGGTATAGTTTGTTGATGATAGGCCCGATCTCCTTCGGTGCTGTTCCGATCAGCTCGCGGAGCATGAACAGAGGAATATCCCGCATAAGGGGGTTGGCAATCGCTTTGCGGATCGCTTCTGGATGCTCTTTTGCCGTGATTTCAATATCTACCCCCCCATCCTCGGTAAAGAGGATAAGGGGTTGCCTGCTTGAGCGGTCTACGGTGATAGAGAGGTAGTACTCATGCTGGATGTCAAGCCGCTGTTCTGCCAGAATCTCCTTTACGGGCAGACCCTTGATCTGCCTGCCGAAGAGATCTTTTGCTATCTTTGCACCGTCTGTCTTGCCGGCCATCAGAATACCACCGGCTTTTCCCCTTCCGCCGACATCCACCTGAGCCTTGAGCACAAAGGCATCGCCCAGTACATCGAGATGAGGGGTGAGTTCGTCAGCGGATCTGATCAGGAATCCTGCCGGGACGGGGATCCCGGCCTCTTTTATCACGTTCTTTGCTTCGTATTCGCGTAATTTCATGCCTTTTCCCCTCCGGGTGCTTCTCCTGCAAGTTCAAATCCCATCTTCATCGCTTTCTGGTTGAGTGCCTCGGTGCCTTTGGGCACGGAGTCAAGAATTGCTTTCTCCAGTGCCGCCTCAGTCACAACATGCGTTGCGGCAACGAGTGCCCCGAGCATGACGATGTTTGCCACGATGTCTTTCCCCAGTACCTGCTTTGCCTGCCGGGTCGCGGGTATCTCGATGCAGCGGCACTTCGGACGGGAGTGGACGAGCGTGGAGTCGATAAGCATCACCGCATCCTCATCCGCATCCGCACCGTACTTTTCGAACCCTTCCTGCGACATGATCACGTAGATATCCGGGGTAGTGACCTTGGGATACAGAATCGGGTCGTTATCGATGATGACCGCACTCATGGATGCCCCACCCCGTGCTTCCGGTCCGTAGACCTGCGTCTGGACGGCAAACTTGTTATCATACATAACGGCTGCCCGCCCTATGATGACGGCCGAGAGGATGATCCCCTGCCCACCGAATCCTGAGAACCTGACTTCGTTTCTCATGGTTTTACTCCCATTGCAGGCCGATGTCTCCTGGTGAGTTCTCCAACAACAAACATATCACCGGGGATCTTCTCTCCGCTCTCAAGCATCCGGTCGCGTTTCGCTTTCAGGAGCGAGTGCGAGCGCAGATACTCGATGTGGTCTGCGACCTGCCGGAATTTGTTGCGCCGGCCAAAAGCGGTTGGACACTGAACAAGGGCTTCAATAAACGAAAATCCCGGCGTTTCAAGACCTGCCCTGACTGCCTTTTCCAGTTCCTTCACATGGTAGGAAGTCCAGCGGGAGACATAGTTGGCACCTGCTGCCGTTGCAAGCTCACAGAGGTCAAACGGTGTTTCCGCGCACCCGAACGGGGTAGTGGATGAGAGGCATCCTATGGGTGTGGTAGGGCTTCCCTGCCCGCCGGTCATCCCATAGATCTGGTTGTTCATGCAGACCACGGTAAGATCGATGTTGCGCCGGCAGGCGTGGATAAAGTGGTTGCCGCCGATGGCTGCAAGGTCACCATCACCGGTAAAAACAACAACGTTGAGACCGGGGTTTGCCATCTTGACGCCGGTGGCGAACGCAAGGGCCCGCCCATGGGTAGTATGGAGCGAGTCTGCGAGGATATAACCGGGGGCACGTGAAGAACAGCCGATACCGGAGACAAAGACGGTTTCTTCCTTTTTCCAGCCCATCTGGTCAATGGCGGCAAGCGTGCAGTTGATGATCGTCCCGTTCCCGCAGCCGGCACAGTAGATGTGGGGGAGACGGTCCTGCCGGTACCAGTCCTCAAAGCTCATGGGTGGGCCTCCAGCGCTGCAACAAGATCAGGGGGAGTGTGGAGTTCTCCGCCCAGCTTTGGAATGCTGATGACCGGTACTTTCACGTGCCGCTCGATCTCGCGGGCGATCTGCCCGAGGTTCATCTCCGGCACAAAGAAGGCATGAGCGTTCCTGAACCCGGCGAGCGCCTTTTCGGGGAAGGGCCAGACCGTACGGAGCCGGAGGAAACCGATGTCTTTGTCTTTTTTATCATGCATCACCTGCTGGACAGTCCGGACCGGGGCACCGTACGCTATGAAGACCTTTGAAGCTTCGGGGTTGATGATATCGTAGTCCGCCATTTCGTAGCGGGCGTTCTCGATCTTGTCCACCAGCCGCTGTACAAGGGCAGCGTGCAGTTTTGGGTTGGTTGCGCACGGGTAACCCCGTTCATCGTGGGTGAGGCCGGTGACATGGACATGGTGGCCCATGCCGAACTGCCCGAACCTTGGTATAAGATCCGCGTCCGCTTTGAAGGGCAGTGTTCCGGGAGGAAGGAGCTTTCGCCCGACCCGTTCAACCTTGTCGGGGATGAGAATCTTTTCCCGCATGTGCCCGATGGTCTCATCGGCCATTAAAAAGACCGGGACACGATATTTGTCCGCAAGGTTGAAGGCCTTCACCGTCAGTTCATACATTTCCTGAACGGTTGCCGGGCAGAGGGCAATGATCGCATAATCGCCATGCGAGCCGAACCGCACCTGCATCATGTCGCCCTGTGCCGACATGGTCGGCTGCCCGGTTGAGGGACCTCCCCGCTGGACATTGACGACAACACAGGGAGTCTCGGTCATCGCGGCAAACCCGATGTTCTCCATCATCAGCGAGAAGCCAGGGCCGCTCGTTGCCGTCATTGTCCGGGCGCCGGTCCAGGAAGCACCGATGATCGAGGCCATCGAAGCAATCTCGTCCTCCATCTGGATGAACACCCCACCTTTCTTAGGCAGCTTTGCCGCCATATGCTCGGCAACCTCGGTTGAGGGGGTGATTGGGTATCCCCCAAAGAAGGTACAGCCGGCGGCAAGTGCCCCTTCCGCACAGGCAGTGTTCCCCTGCCAGAACTCAGTCCTTGTCAATATTCAATCGCCACCTTATGAAGTTCGTACGGTTCCTCTTCGATCCAGTGTATTGCCTGGTCCGGGCAGGTAAGCTGGCAGACACCGCAGATCTGCCGTCCGTAGAGGTACCGGAGCCGGCAGTTGGCGCAGCGTTCAGGACGATCAAGTTCCGGTATGGCTATCCCCTTACGGTTGAGCTTCCTGCCTTCCTTAAAAATCTTATACGGGCAGACATTTGTACAGAGATTACAACCCTTGCACCGGGTCTCGTCAATGGCGAGTTTCATGAGAGTCCTATGGTATACTATGGCAGCGGGGGTGAAAAAAACCTATTCTTTATATCCCTATCCCACCAGGTCAAACTTTTTTCCTGTTCTGTTCATATTCCCGTTTTGCCCGTTGTATCACCTTATCAAAGAGATCATTGCCCTGTGCATCGATACCAACCACAAGCGGGAGGTGGTCAAGTTCGATCACCCAGATCGCTTCTGCCATACCAAGATCCTCGAAAAATACACCTTTTAGGGTCATATGAGAAGATGCAAGAGCAGCACAACCTCCGGTGAATGCCAGATAGACGCCCCGGTTTTTCAGCTGTTCGCGTACAAGAGCACCCATGCCTCCTTTACCGATGAGCGCCCGGACTCCACTATCAAGTAAGAACCCTGAGAGTTCATTCATCCGTGCAGAGGTAGTGGGACCGGCCGCAATGATCCGGTTGTCCTGCACCACCGGACCGCAGTGATAGATAACCGCACCCTTCGGATCGAACGGGATACCTTTAGCCTTCATCCGGATATGTGCTTCGTCACGAGCGGTATAGACAATCCCAGACAGCTCAACATGGTCCCCGGCTCTGAGAGAAAGGACTTCTTCTCCCAGAGGGGTGTGCAACTGAACAACGTCACCGGACACGCTTCACTTCCACAGTAGCATGACGGTGTGCCCAGCACTGGACATTCACGGCAACGGGCAGGGATGCCGTGTGGCATGCTGCAGTTTTCACTTTCACCGCAAGAGCAGTTGTATCACCACCCAGTCCCATAGGACCGATACCCAGTTTGTTCACTGAGTTGCAGATCTTCTGTTCGTAGTCATCCATTCGGTCAACCGAGAGCAGAAGCGCTTCTTTGGCAAGGGAAGCCGCACCATCGAATGTACTGCCTATTCCAATACCCAGGAACACCGGAGGGCAGGGTTTCCCTTCAGCATGAAGCATAGTATCAACCACAAACCCTTCGATCCCGTACTGGTGGGTGGGAAGAAGCATCGTAATCCTTGAAGAGTTCTCAGCTCCGGCACCCTTGGGGAGCACAGTTACCGTGAAACTATCACCAGGTTTTACATGGATTGCCGGCATTCCCTGACCGGTATTATCCCCGGTGTTGTGTCGCGTGAGAGGATCTACTACGTTGGGGCGCAACGGTATTTCCCGGGTTGCGCGGCGGATACCTTCTGCAACTCCATCGTACAGTCCCCGGGTCAGGGAAACATCGGGAGGAATAGTCAGGTACACGACCGGGACACCGGTATCCTGGCAGAGTGGTACTCCGAGATGCTCAGCCTCTTCGATATTTTTCAGGATATTGGCAAACTCGCCTCGAGCTACCGGGCTTGTCTCGGTAGCGGCTGCCTTCCGGATCACCCGCAGTACATCCGGCGGGAGGCGGATAACGGCCTCACGGTATGCCTGGAAGGTGGCATCAGCAAGCGAGGCATGGATCGCGGTATCAGCCGGTGTCTTCATAAATGTACACTGAGGAGAGCTGGATAATAAGGGAATCGGGAAGGGATAAATTTGAAGGCCTATTGTCAGCCTGTTCCGGTTTATATGATGGACAACCTCGCACGGTCTAAAAGGTCACCCTAACTATTTCCCTTCTATTTTCCGATGTAACGGAATGTCATTTTATTGAACCGACGATATCCATTCTCATCAAAGTAAGTTTTAGAATTGATATGGTATCTATAACAGATCTGATATTGAGATCGTATTGGTTTTCCACATTTTTTACAATAAGCAGCCCTATAAAAGAGAGTTCTGAGGTTAAATTATATTTTTATCGGGTTGATACACTTTGTGAAGCGTTAGTACCAGAAACTGCAATTCCCATAAATACAGATAATACCCTCCCCTTTCCCGCTTCCTTTATACCTCATGCCGATTAACTCACAGCTGCGATTCCGGAGGCATCTTTTGGCAGGTATCGACCCCATGAAAGGAATGATCACATCATATCTTGCATCGCCCCAGGGACAGGAAATGATCCGGGATTATCTCTCTTCGCCTGAAGGCCAGGAGGCGATCTGTAAGTTTGTTACCACCCCAAAAGGCAGAGAGACCATGAAACAGGTTCTCCCCAGCATCCTCGGGTGTATGTCCCTGCCACGGGATCTCCTGGTAGCAGTTAACCAGAAACTCAAAGAAATTCCCTAGAAGACCCGTTTTACCGGGATGCCCATCTTTTACCGTGCCGGTATCTTGCCTTGACAAGAGACTCGGAACGAAACTATCTCTTCTGTATAATCGTGAACTGAGAAACGCAAAAATACGGATGTTGATTAAAAAAAGAAAACAGGAAAAAATTACTTCTTATCCTTGCCGCCCTTGGCATGAGACGGGCCATGAGCTGCGCCTTTCTTCTCTTCGGCCTTTGCGGGTTCTGCACCCTTTGCAGGTGCTGCTGCACCCTTTGCCGGTGCAACTGCAGGACCCTTGCCTGCTCCCTTGCCTCCCTTTGCCGCTGCCTCGGCGGGTTCTGCTGCGGCCTCCTCGACCTTGGGAGATTCAACTACTCTCTCACCGACGAGCTTGGGTGCTGCGACGATCCTTCCACTGACCTTGATCTCGCTCACTTTCAGGTGGGAGGGTGTCGGTAGCTTGTGGCCACCGTGATTGAGGGCGTCCTTAATCTTTTCCAGGTACTGCGGGGTGGAGTAGACCGTCAGGACTTTCTGGTTTGCATCCACGCGTGCTGCGGTACCGACTGCCTTGCCGAATGCAAGACGCATACCTTCCGAGACACGGTCGGCGCCGGCACCGGTTGCCTGCTTGTTCTCACGCAGGACGTGGTGCGGGAAGATGCGGACCTTGAAATGGAAGTTTGATCTGCCGACATCTTTCATTAACCTGCGGTTGACCGTAATACGGGCGGCCTCAAGCGCGCTGTGCCGGATCTGGCATGCCTCTTCAACAACCAGGTCTACTTCTGTCGGGAATTCCTGAGAGAGGTTTCCCATCTCGAACTGTACAATCTTGCTTCCCGGAACACCACCCATATATTCGCGTCGCGTATAGGCTTTCTTTGAAATGTTCCTGTACATCTTTGCCGGTTTTCTAACCATCGCGTCCTACTCCTGTGAAATATTGCTAAAAGCGGGCATTACTATGCAGATATAATCAGATATCCGTGCCGGTACGCTTCACAAACTGCTTTTATAAAATGGAGATGGGGCGTATTAAACCTTACTGGATTGCGCAGTGCTGCCCGATGAGATCGAGTACTTCGCGCCGGACCTGTGCAAACTCCACACTGGTACGGTCGCGTGGACGTTTGAGATCCACAGGGAAAATCTGGCATATCCGGCCTGGCCGAGGGGTAAGAACAATAATCCGATCGGCAAGGAACACTGCTTCATCGACGCTGTGGGTGATAAATATAATGGTCTTTTTGGTCTTGTCCCAGATATCAAGAAGTTCCTTCTGGAGCATATTTCTTGTCTGGGCATCAAGTGCCCCGAACGGTTCATCCATGAGGAGGAGCACAGGTTCAAGTGCAAGCGCCCGGGCAACAGCTATTCTCTGCCGCATCCCGCCGGACAGCTCGGACGGGTAGCTGGTCCGGAACTGTGAGAGGTTGATAAGGTCCAGATACTGCTCAGCTATTCTGTACCGTTCCTCTTTTTGGATCCCTTTCATTTCAAGCCCGAACGCAATGTTGTCAATGACGTTTCGCCAGGGGAAGAGAGAATATTCCTGAAAGACAAAACCCACTTTCGGGCTCGGGCCCTTTATGTTTTCGCCATCGAGGATAATGGACCCGTCCCGGACTTCATCAAGGCCGGCGATAAGCCTGAGAAGGGTCGTCTTTCCGCATCCCGATGAACCAAGAATGCAGACAAACTCCTTATCCTGGACATCGAAGCTCAGGTGGTCGAGAACTATGAGCTGCGTCCCGTCATCACGGGGGAACGACTGATTCAGGTCATGGATTTCAAGATTACCCATCCTACGCGACCTCCCCGGTCCGCCATTTCAGGAAATGCTTGTCGATATAGTACCGGAAGATCATGTCAAAGGAAAGCCCAAGGAGCCCGAGGATAATCATGTAAACTACCACGCTGTCCATCTGATGGATATTGTAGTACCACCAGAGTTTCTGGCCAACGCCATTGTTCGAGACACCGAAGAGCTCAGCAGCGACAAGACACATCCAGCCGATACCGGTCCCAATCCGGATACCTGTTGCTACGGACGGAAGTGCAGCCGGGAACGCAATATAGCGGATAAGGTCCCGGCTTTTGATGCATCCCAGCATCTTTCCTGCCTCGACAAATACCCGGGGCACACCGCGGAACCCGCTATAGGTGTTAATGACGATAGGAAAGACGGCACCAATGAAGATGACAAACCCGGCCGACCATGCTGTCAGACCAAACCAGATGATCGCAAACGGGATCCATGCGAGAGGCGGGATTGGGCGGAGCAGCTCAATGAGAGGGTCGATAAATGCATCGAACCGCCGGTTCCAGCCCATGGCAATCCCAAGGGGAATGCCGACAATGAGGGCCAGACCGAGACCGATGGCGAAATGGACAAGACTTGCCTGCAGGTCAAGCAGGAGTGTCCCATTCCGGACGAGGGTGGCAAACGCAGAGGCGACGTCAGTGGGTGCAGGCAGGATAAAGGGGTAGCGGATGATATATGCAGCGATGATCTCCCAGATTATCAATGCGAGGATGATCGCAAGGGCACCAAGCCACCAGATTTTTCTGTTTTTCATGTTCTGTGTGCTCATTGGTACTCTGTCCGTTTTTTACCGCGCCCGGGAAACGATCCAGCGCTTTGTATAGTTAAGAACTTCAAAGAAAAAAAGAGTTGGTAATGAGTGTTTTTCAGAGTGCTTCAACTCTTCTGGTAGAAGCTCAGGTCAAAGAGATCGTCCTTGGTCAGGGGTTTCTTGATATATCCAAGGTCGTACTGGATTTTTGCATAGTCAAGGACGGGATTGATAATGATATTTGGATCCGATGCCCAGTTACCGTCCCATTCATTCAGTGAGTCCTGAACATCCGCCAGTTTCGAACCGGTCTTGTTTGCAAAGATTGCCGCTGCTTCGTCCAGGTTGTTCTCGTTGTATGCAACAGCTCTGTCATTTGTTTTGACAATCTGCCGTACGATGTCAGGGCGTTCACGGATCAGCTTGCCGCTGACAACAAGAACACAGCAGGTATGATTGGGATACATCTCGCCGGAGCGAACAACTATCTTACCCTTGCCCTGGTTAACTATGACACTGGGAGAGGGGGTCGGCAGGAAAACAGCGTCAACTTTACCGGCAGTTATTGCTGTGACCGCATCACCGGGGTTCATTCCTTTGATGGTGACATCTTTATCCGGAGTAATATTATTCTGCTTGAGCCAGTTGCGCAGGATGGTATCCTGGATAGTTCCTGCCTGGAAAGTCGCGATCGTCAGGCCTTTCAGGCTCTGCGGGCCCTTATAATCGAGGTCGTTCCTGACCACGAGGTCGGAACCCTGAGTGTTTACACCGGCAACAATCTTCGCATCGAGTCCGGTGCTTATCGCGCTGAGAACCGGTGCTGCTCCGACATATGCAACGTCAATGTCTCCTGCAAGCATGGCCTGCATCTCAGGGGCACCGGTCGGAAAGACCTTATCCGTAACATTCACAACACCAAGAGGTGCAAGATCCTGCTGCCACCAGCCTTTCTCCATAGCAGTAATTTCTGCCATCTGGTGGGTGCTTGGCTGATACCCGATGCGAATTACTTTGACCGGAGTCACATTCGAAGGGTTCGTTGTACCTGATGGCTGGGTGCAGCCGGCTGCGAGCATCAAGAGTGCAACCGTGATGAGCGCAATTGCCGTAATCCTCATCTGTTTCATAAGGAAGAATTGTTCTGGCAACACATAAATTACACGATATGGGTATTTTTTCTCTCCTTTTGTAACAAAAATTCCCTTAAAAGTTTACTTTCAGGTTAATTAATTATCTTAAATGACCACAAACAAAATTTATAACAAAAGAATTGGGGACAATAGAGGAAATATTTTTATGGAATTGACCTTATTGTATCTACTATATGATACAAGTGGACCCAATTGACCGGCTCACACGTTCCGCCCTTGCCTCTGATGAGGAATTTGTGGGAACACTAAACGATCTCCTCCGCCACGACCTCCGTATAAGTGTCAGGGAGTTATCAGAAAAAAGCGGGATTGCGCAGAGTTCCTTATACAAGATCATGCATGGTAAACGCTCACCCAACCTCTCCACACTACGCGCAATAATCCACACTCTGCGCCAGCTCTACCGTACAACTGAAGGGGAGTTTATCGGTCTGATCGTTGCACGATCAGTCCTTGATACGATCCAGGAGCGGACGGCTGAGGTGGATGCCCAGCGCGTCAGGGTCCGGGAATATCCGGTCCACACCATGGAGGACGCGATTGTTGCCGCTGTCAGGGCTGAGCGCGAGGGTGCTGTCGCAATCGTGTGTGCTCCGATACTCTCAAGTGTTATTGAGCAGCTCGTCCGCATACCGGTAGCGACCATCATCCCCAGAGAATCTGTGCAGAGAGCCATCGAGCTTGCTGCGCGAAAGGCGTGGATTTAATCAATGTACGACCAATAGGTAAACGATCAAAGACGAGGAGGGTGAACGGGTGCGAACAGATGTTGTAAGGTTTGGGCGCCTTTCCGGTGAGAGGACCGGTGAGATGATGCATTTTCTCTCATCAATGCGTTCAGACCACTGTATTGCTGACGCAGACATTCTTGTAGATCTGGCTCACGTTCTGATGCTGGAAAAACAGAAGATCATCGACAATGAGTCCGCAAAGCAGCTCCTTTTAGCGCTGCTTGAGCTCTTTGATGAGGGGATCCCCGAAGAGGTGTTTGACGAACGTTTTGAAGACGTCCATGCAGGAATCGAATCACTCCTTATCGAATCTGTCGGGGCAGATGTTGGCGGGCGTATGCACATGGGACGATCACGGAATGATGAAGTTGCGACCTGCATACGGATCAAGCTGCGGGAAGACATTCTCAAACAGATGTCGGCGCTTCTCAAAGTTCGTGAAGTACTTGTTGCTCTTGCTGAGCTTCATATCGGAACCATTATGCCCGGATTTACCCACCTGCAGCACGCCCAGCCTACCACGCTTGCACACTATCTCCTTGCATATGAACAGGCCTTTTCCCGGGATTTCGACCGGCTTAAGGATACCTATGTGCGGGTGAACCTGTCCCCGCTTGGTGCAGCAGCCTTTGCCTCGACCGGTTACCCGATCAATCGTGAATATACTGCCAGCCTGCTGGGATTTGAAGGGCTGGTGACAAACACGATGGATGCGGTAGCTGCCCGGGATTTTGCATTGGAGACGCTTGCCGACCTTTCTATACTGATGGTAACCACGAGCCGGCTCTGCGAGGATCTGATTATCTGGAGCACGTCTTTTGTAAAGTTTGTTACGCTTGACGATGCATTCTGTTCAACTTCATCGATAATGCCGCAGAAGAAGAACCCGGATACCGCTGAGATCATGCGGGCAAAATCAGGGTCCGTTTTCGGTGCATTTACCGGCGCTATCCTTACGGTTAAAGGACTCCCCATGAGTTATAACCGTGACCTCCAGGAGCTCACCCCCAATATCTGGCGCGGTATGCGGGACGTAAAAGAAAGCCTCCGTCTTCTTATCGATATGCTCTCGAGTGCAACATTCGATACTGAGCGGATGAAAGAAGAGGCAGGTAAAGGTTTTTCAACAGCTACCGAACTTGCTGATACGCTGGTCAGAACATACGACCTTCCCTTCCGTACCGCCCACAACATTGTCGGCAGAGCAGTGCAGAAAGGAAACCTTTCTCTTTCCACACTCGAAGAAGCAGCACAGGAAGTGGGGGGAGGCATATCCCTTGTGGCTAAAGGACTCACCCAGCAGAAAATTGATGATGTGCTCGGTGTTCCCTATTCCATTGATCTCCGTAAAGCTCCCGGAGGACCCGCACCCTTCGCAATAAGGATCGCCATAGGTGAATGCAAAAAGCAGTTTGATGCGGATTCTTCCCATATCGATCAAAGGCTCGGAAAACTTTCAAAGGCAAAAGAGGACATGATCGCAAAAGCCCGGAGGCTGGTAGCATAAACCCGCATTTCACCTCTGGTGACGTGATCGAATGCACGTATGGAGGGACCGCAAGGAAAGGAATTTTTATCACAGAACGTGACGGGATGGCGGTAGTGAAACTGGGTTCAGGCTACAATATTGGGGTAAATCCGGATACCTGCACATTTTTTGGGCATCCTGCTGAACTCCTACCAAAAAAAACTGAAATCCCGCAAAAAAATGATCTCCCTGCTCTGTCAATCGTATCAACTGGCGGTACGATAGCAAGCAGGATAGATTACCGGACCGGATCGGTCACCAGCCAGTTTGATGCAAGCGATATTCTTGTGGCAATTCCTGAACTGGCAAAGGTTGCAAATTACCGGACAATTCCCCTTGCAACCATACTTTCCGAAAATATGACACCGGTGATTTGGCAGGAACTCGCCCGTGCCGTATATAAGGAGATTAAAGACGGGGTTACCGGTGTCATCGTCACCCATGGTACCGACACGATGGCATATAGTGCAGCAGCAATCAGTTTCATGATCGATACCCCGGTGCCTATTGTTTTTGTTGGATCCCAACGGTCTGCTGACCGGCCTTCCAGTGACAACACCATGAATGCGGTATGCGCCGCCAGCGCAGCAACCAGCGATCTTGGGGAGGTTGCAGTGGTGATGCACGCCACTACAAACGATGACATCTGCGTGATTCACCGGGGAACGCGCGTGCGCAAGATGCACTCATCACGTCGTGATGCATTCCGGAGCATGGGGATAGACCCCCTTGGTTCTGTTGCATATCCATCCCGCGAAGTAACCCTGAAAAGCTATACAGTACGTAGGGGGAACCAGAAACTCGCCCTGCGTGACAAGCTGGACGAACACTGTGGCCTTGTACAGTTCTATCCCGGGATGTCTCCTGATCTGCTCAAGGTGTATGAGGGATACAGAGGTCTCGTCCTCGCGGGTACCGGGCTCGGTCATGTGAGTACAACACTCATACCATCCCTGCAAAAACTCATAAAACGGGGTACCTTGGTTGTGATGACCTCCCAGTGTATGCAAGGAAGGGTTTGTGACCGGGTCTATGATACCGGGCGCGACCTGCTTAAGGCAGGTGTTATCGAAGGCGGCGATATGCTTCCTGAAGTAGCTCTCGTGAAAATGATGTGGGTGCTGGGTAACGAGCGGAATCCGGAAAAAGCTGCTGAGCGTATGCAGGCAAATCTCAAAGGCGAATGCAACCGGAGGAGCACTCATGGATTATAAAACGGCAGGACTGACCGCAGGGATTGAAATCCACCAGCAGCTGAATACAAAGGAAAAACTATTCTGCCACTGCCAGACGCTCCTCCGTGATAGTAGTGAACATTCGGGTGAATTCTTCCGCTACCTCAGGGTCACTGAGAGTGAGATGGGAGAGATCGATCGGGCTGCCCAGGAAGAGATGAAACGTGACCGGAAATTCCACTATTACACGTATGATACTACTTGCCTTGTTGAAAACGATGAGGAGCCACCTGCTTCCCTGAACGATGAAGCACTTTCAGTCTGCCTTACTATTGCAAAGATGTTTGGGATGACACCGGTCCGGCAAATGCATACGATGCGCAAACTTGTTATTGATGGATCGAACACAAGTGGGTTCCAGCGCACGGCGCTGGTCGCCCTGAACGGGAAACTTCCCAGGGGGGGTGAGATTGAGACGATTTGTCTTGAAGAGGAAGCAGCCCAAAGGGTCAAAGATGATATTTTTTCTCTTGATCGCCTGGGAATCCCGCTCATTGAGATAACTACCTCTCCCTGCATGCATACTCCCGAGGAGGTTCAGGAGGTGGCCGAGTATATTGGCATGGTCCTCCGTTCGACCGGTAAGGTAAAACGGGGTATTGGTACAATCCGTCAGGATGTAAATATATCAATCTGTGGCGGTGCACGCGTTGAGATAAAAGGGGTCCAGGAACTGGACCTGATCGCTGAAGTAGTCAGGGGCGAAGTGCAACGGCAGCAAAATCTCCTCGCAATCAGGAATGAACTCCTGCAGAAAAAAGCATCAGTCCATGATAATGCAAAGAATGTAACCGGACTTTTCAAAGAAACAAAATCCACCGTCCTGAAAAAGGCGAAACGGATCTATGCGATCAGCCTTGAAGGTTTTGCCGGCCTGGTAGGCCGTGAGATACAGCCAGACCGTCGTCTCGGCAGCGAAATGTCTGACTATGCAAAAAAATGCGGGGTCGGCGGGATTTTTCACACGGACGAACTTCCGGCGTATGGTGTCACTGCAGAAGAGGTAGCCCGATTGCGGGCGTATATGAACGCGGATATCCAGGACTGTGTGGTGATTGTTGCGGCGGTAAATGATACCCAGGCAGCCTGTGCTGTCAACCAGGTCATAATCCGCGCACGGTTGGCACTTTCGGACAAACCGGTTCCGGAAGAGACACGGAAAATGCTCGAAACCGGCAGCTCTGCCTATATGCGCCCATTACCGGGCGCAGCGCGGATGTATCCCGAAACCGATGTGCTGCCGGTGAGCGTATATGATGACCGCTGGAATGCGATAACAGTTCCCGAGCTGCTGACTGCAAAAGCACAACGTTACGCACAGGAGTATGCAATTGACCGGAATTATGCAACGCAGCTCGCTTTATCAGAAAAACTCCCATTATTCGAACGTGCAGTAGCAGAGGGAATCAAACCAAGACTTGCCGTATTCACGATTCTTTCGACATCTACAGAACTCCGGCGGGGAGGTGTAGAAACGGGGAAGATATCCGATGAAGATTATCTTGCGACATGGCATGCCGTCGAAAGCGGCAGGGCTGCAAAGGAGGCCATACCTGATCTCTTACGAGGAATTGCATCCGGAAGTACATTTGATGAGGTGCTCCTGAAACTTGCTCCGGCCGTCTCGCGTGAGGATCTGGAATGTATTATCCACAAGATCATTGAAGCCCGGTCAGATTTTGTACTCCAGAAAGGACAAGCCGCGCTTGGCCCGCTCATGGGTGTGGTAATGAGTGAAGTAAGGGGATCCGTTGACGGAAAAATAGTGAGCGAAATCCTCAAAAAGGAAATTGCTGCAACCGTTGCAGCAAAAAAATCGTGATTTTTTGCCCGTATCCACCTCCCGGAAATACCAGGCGCGAACATTTATGAGTGGGGCAGCAGAATTAGATAAGGAGTTTAATTATGGGTAAAACAGGCACAACCATCTGGGCACAGATAAAAGGCGTGAAGGGACAGATCCGCCTTGTTCCAAAAAGTGAAGGCGATCTCAAAACACCAGGCCCGAATCAGCGGTTCAAAGCCGGCGTGAACATCAAGAAAGTTAACGCCATGGATGAAGCAGCACAAGGACGGGGCGGGGCACGGGGAGGCAAACGCGGAGGAAGACGCGGGGGTGACCGATCCGGTGGATCCGGTTTAAACGAATCCACTGCTAGTCCGCTCATCCGCAGACGCATGCGCAGGGCAAAGGTCTCTGCACTGGGTGCAAAGGCAAAGGCCTCACGATAATCTTAAAACAGGTTACATCCGTATCCCAAAATAGCATAGGGGGTTCAACTCAACCCCGCTGATTTTTATCGCATTTTGAGGTATAATAAAGGGTTCCAATTCCCAATACGAATTATCTTTTATTGGCAACATCTATGGATAGTATGGATCTTGGAACCGCAGTAAAGAGTTATCAGTTCGGTGAACGGGCAAAATCCGAACTTATCATCACTTCCCAGTTATGCCTTGCATTAACAGGATTTGCTGAAAATGAGCGTGCTGGAGGGCGGCGAATGCTCCTCATGCTGATGGAATCCGTAAGAAGTGAACTCCAGTTTGCTGCCCACAGCACCGGGCAATCGGAATTCACAAAGGCGATCGATGCTCTTAATATTGCGATCTCACTCACGGAAAGTAACCAGCCCGAACAGGCATCTGAAAAGATAGCCGTTGCAATCAGTGCATCCACAACCCCTGCGCAGGAAGCATGGCAGGTACTTGAAAAACATGGAATCCTCTGATTTTCAGGATTTTCTTAACAGCCGATCTTCCGTACGCAGTTACGAAAGTGACCCTCTGACTGAGGATGAGATTGGGTATATCCTGGACTGTGCAAGTACTGCACCGAGCGCAGGTAATCTTGAATCATGGGATGTGATCGTTATTACCGATGAAGACGTGAAAGCTGCACTCGCCCAGGCAGCATTTGATCAGAAACATGTAGAACAAGCGGGTGCAATCTTTGCGGTATGCGCAAACTATGTCCGCTCGATGTCACGTTATGGGGAGCGTGGGATCCTGTACGGATTGGAAGACGCAACAATTGCCTGCACCTACATGATGCTTGCAGCCCATGCAAAAAAACTGCATTCCTGCTGGACAGGATCTTTTGATGATGAGGATGTACGTGAAATCCTCACTCTGCCTCAGCATATCCGACCCATCGCACTTCTCGCGGTAGGGAGAGGACACCCGCCCGTCGTGCTCACCGGGCGGATGGAACCAGGGGGACACGTGCACCGGGATATCTGGTAAGGAGGGAAAACGATGCCCGATTATGTAGTAACACTGGAATCAGCATGGATCCTGCGCGACGTCAAATCACTTGATGATGCGATTGGAATTGCAATCAGTGAGGCAGGAAAGCGGCTCAACCCGGCAGCAAAATATGTGGAAGTCGAAGCGGGTTTTCTTACCTGCCCATATTGTGAGGAGACACTTTCAAGCGCGATTGTCGTTGCTGACACTGCGCTTGTCGGGCTCGTCCTTGAGATGAAAGTCTTCCGGGCTGAATCACCAGAACATGCAGAGCGCATTGCAAAATCAGTGGTCGGAAAGGCACTGAGGGATGTGCCGTTAAAACTACTGGATGTGCAGGCACTATGATTTCTATTGTCGGGCACACCGCTATCGACAACATTTCCCGGGTACCTCATCTCCCTGCGAAGAATTGCTCAACACATATCTCTGATCGGCAGATCTATTTTGGCGGTGGTGCAGCAAATATCGCAGCAGGAATTGCCACATTAGGAGAACAGGTCACCCTCATTTCCTGTATCGGCAATGACTTCCCCGGTAGCGAGTATGACCTCTGGATGAACAGGATCGGGATTCATCAACAGTTCTTTAGTGTTCCCGACGCCCATACACCGACAGCGTTCATGTTTACCGACGATTCCGGGGACCAGATGACGTTCTTTGAATGGGGGGCATCGAAAGCCTTCGCCTATTCAGAAGCTCCTTCTCTGCCGTTTGTTCATATGGCGACTGCGGATCCGGAATTCAATTGTCGGGTCGCCGAAAGAAGTGAATTCACCTCATTTGATCCTGGTCAGGATGTATTCTGGTACACCAAAGAGCAACTGGGAACAATCCTTGCCAATACAGACATTCTTTTTGCCAACCAGCACGAGATCCGGCAGATGTGCACAACACTGGGTGTAACGAAAGATACGATCATCAGGCAGGTCGGAACTGCGATATTTACCATGAGTGGTGACGGGAGTACACTCTATTCAGAAGGCGCCGAGCACTTCATTCCGGTAGTTCCGGTCGCCCTTGCAGATCCTACCGGGGCTGGGGATTCGTACCGGGCCGGGTTCCTTTCTGCGTTTGTAAGGGGATATCAACCTCTGACATGTTGCAAGGTAGGTACAGTGACGGCTTCGTTTGTTGTGGAACATGTCGGTTGCCAGACCCATCTGCCGGACTGGAACGCTATGCGAACAAGATACGAACATAACTTCGGTACGCTCGAATCACCGGTTTCCAGGAATAGCTGATCATGAGCTGGGCAGCACTCACTTCCGGGGGAAAGGACTCAATTCTCTCCGTCCAGAAAGCAATCGATGCGGGACTGGATGTGGAATTTATGGTCACCGTTTACCCGGAAAACCGGGACTCGTATATGTTCCACTCTGCAAACATCGATGCAGTAGCTGCCATTGCTCACGTAGCTGGAATAAAGTACGTTGAGATACCCACCCACGGACGCAAGGAAGAGGAACTTGCTGATCTTGAAGCGGGACTCGCCAGCCTTGATGTAGAAGGTGTGATTGCAGGGGCAGTTGAATCGGTTTACCAGGCGGAGCGGGTAAGGGCAATCACCGATCGACTCGGAATATCGCTTTTTACTCCGCTCTGGCATATGGATACGGAGAAACTTCTTGAGGAAGTAGCCAGGCGTATGGATGTGATAATTATTGTTACTGCTGCGGATGGACTGGATGAACGTTTTTTAGGCGCACATTTCGACGATGATCTCATCGACAGACTCAAACGCGTCGCTGCCACCCACCACATCAATCTCGCCGGTGAAGGCGGAGAATATGAAACACTTACCCTCGATGCACCGTTTTACTCCCGCCCCATCACCTACATAACCAGCGAAATCCAGTCGTATCCTGACCGACATGAGATAGTTCTCGGGGGGTTTACCTGATGAACCAGGGCAGTGATGTCAAATTCAGCCAGCTCACCCGGTTTATTTTCACTGCCCCTTCGTGGAAACGTTCACTTTTTCTTATCATCATTCTTGGTCTTCTGATCGATGGGGCGGGTGTTCGAGCCTGGGTGATTCTGCCATTTTCAACCCTGCGATTCTCGGGAACACTTGCTTTCACCATCCCGGCTCTTGTTGCACTTGTCCTGACAAAACCAATCCTCGAGTATAACGGTAATACGATGACCTGGAACCGGTCGGCACTTCTCGCACTTGCCTGTACGGTTTTTGGCGTTATCATCACGTTTATTGCACTCCTGTTCTCGGTCAATTTCATTCCGCTGTTCTATGCGATTTCGCTGGGTTTTGTCTTTGGCCTCCGCCTGCTCGTGCTGGTGGCGATTGCCGATTACCGGGTTCCCCGCATGCTCGTCCCGGCGTTCACCCAGAGTGGTGTTGGTATACTCGCCGGTATGCTCCTCTTCTCACCAACATTCGGTATCTATGCGCTGGTATTCCATGTTGTCTTCGGTCTTGGATTTGTAATTCTCATCTGGATGCTCGAACGTCCGCTCGATCGAGCATTCAAAATTCGCGGGCTTGCATTCATCAACGCTTTTATCGCTCATATGACCGATGGTTCCAAACGAATGGAGGATTTTTTCCGGGAAATCGGAGAGGAGATATTTGTTCCTCAGGTGAGCTTCTTTTTCCGCAGGGCGAATAGTAAGCCGATAATTTTCACGGTCCCCAACCTGCACCCCGGTCCTTTGGGTGAGATCGGCGGAGGTAATCTTCCAAAAGTATTGCACGATAATTTTGAAGATGAAACTCTTGTAGTGCACGGTTGCGCTACGCATGACTTCAACCTCGTCTCAGAAACAGAAATAGACAAAGTGATCGATGCTCTTCAAAAATCCCGGACTGATATTACCTATTCCGGTGTCGCCGGACGGTCAGGCCGCCTCTCGCAGGGATCCGTGCAGGTTCTCTACCAGCGTTTCGGCGACTCTGTTCTGCTTGTCACTACCCGTTCGCCGCAAAGAACAGAAGATGTGGATTTTTCAATCGGCATGACTATCATGGCAGAGGGTCACCACTGGTTCCCCCATGTTGCCGTTGTAGATGCGCATAACTGTATGACAGATCTTTCTTCTCCTGTGCTCCTTGCGACACTGACAGCAACCGAGTACCAGCAGGTTTCTCTGGATGCGATGGAAAGATGCCTCACAACACCGTTGTATCCATTCAGGACAGGAGTTGCTCATCTTTTGTTACCGTACAGCAGACAGCAGGGTTTTGGGGATCTTGGAGTGCAGGCGATGGTTACCGAAGTTGAAGGGCAACGCACCGCTTACATTCTCATCGATGGCAACAATATGGCGCATGGAGTCCGCGAAGTGCTGCTTGAACAAGTCCTGACAATCGTTGATCATGCTGAGGTAATGACCACAGACTCGCATGTCGTGAATACTATAACCGGCAAAAATCCGGTAGGGATGCATGTCCCGGTTTCTGAGTTCCTGCCATTTGTGATGCAGGCGCTCCAGACTGCAATCGACAATCTTGCACCATCAGAAGTCGCCGGGAGCACCGCACACTGTGAACACATTGTTGTTTTTGGCTCCAACCGGATCTCCGAGCTTGCCAGTACAGTAAACGCAATGCTCGTATTCGTTGCACCGCTTTCCCTCGCGATGTTGCTCCTGGCATTCCTGCTGTCGTTGATTGCCTATATTGTAATAGTCTAGGTATTCCACAGCCGGGACAGGAAAATATCATGATTTATTATTTTTCCGGAAAAATTCCCTGACTTTTCTTATCAAATGTTGTCGGTTTATGTCTTTGATGCAATCCGGCAAAATGATACTTCACGATGTTTTTTATATCCTGATTCAGGATTTGCCGGATAGAGTAATCTTTTATACCCTGGCCTACGTGTCATTCTCTAACGATCGCTGATGCGTTTGTGTCAAAGGGATTCGTTCTCATTGATAATGAGAAGAGGTAGGGATATTTCTTCTTGAGGTGCTGCATATACTCCAGCCACTCGATCACGAGCTGACTGTATACCCGGGTCAGATCTCCGGAAAGGTGATGATAATCTGTTGTCGGGAGATCGATCAGGCTCTCACGAGCATTCAATTCCTCAGCGAGATGAAAAACTGCATGGAGCAGATCAGTAAACCTGTCGTGCTCAAAGATCTGGGGGTTTTCAAGGAGGGTCAGCATTAAACCCTGGTGCTGCACGAGGAACGCGTGAAGGTCAGCCAGTGAGATTTCCCTGCTGTCAAGATGGTACGAATGCTGCTTAAGTTTGACAAATGCCTCGGTAAAGTCACTGTCCGACCAGTTGTTGGAAACAACCAGTGCTGATCGAATTTCCTTGATCTCGGGGTCGACGGCACTGAATTTTTTGAGCAGCTTTGTGCCTGTTTCAGAATAAAAAACGCCGATGATCATGTTCAGTTTCTCGAGCCGATGGCTGCGTTCCCGTTTATCAATCAGGTATTCTATTGAGTTTGCCGCAAGACCTACAAAACAGCCGACACCGATGAGAATGATTACAATAGCCAGGATCTTTCCATACGGAGTGAGTGGGCTCAGATCCCCATAGCCCACCGTCGAAATAGTCACGACAACAAAATAAAATGCATCGAGCAGAGAGAAATGCTCGAAGACTGTCAGACCGATAACCCCGATCAGAAAGACCGCCGCAAGGAGAGAAATGTAGATGCGGAATCGTAAACTGATGGTTTTCATTATTCACTGTTCTTCTGCATGAATGATATTAAATGAATATGATTGGGATAAAAAATACCCCCGACCAGATTCGAACTGGTGTCGCCGGATCCAAAGTCCTGCATGATTGACCGCTACACTACGGGGGTGGATAATGTCCTGATTAACTTTACGTCACAAATTTCATTTCTAAAATTTGTTCCATTACTTTTGGATATACGAGATATTAAAATCAACTTCGGATTTGAATATTTATACCGATAAAAGCAATACATTCTGCAAAGCGGGTGCGATTACGCCGAAGGTTCAGGAAGGACGCGAAACAGTCGGCAATTAACACGATAATTACCGGGATGGTTCGCCAACCAGGACTCAGCCCATCACGTCCTGGGTTCTCCCTAAGAGACCGTTTTGACGATGATGCAGGATGCTCATCTGTGTCTTGGAGAAGGAAGTGGATCTGATACTTCAGGAGAAATGAGGTATCCATAACCCCTTTTTCCGCAGAAAAATTCCAGGCGCATTGGAGAGATGTGACCTTTCCTTGCCCGGTTCTGTAAGCTATAAAATCTGGTTTCGATACAATGTATGTATGAGCAGCTTACGCGGGCAGGTACGGGGAATCTTACCTCTCTTTGTGTTTCTTCTTCTTATGATAATTCTGTCCGCGGGTTGTACAGATTCTTTATCATCCCCCTCAGGTTCCGTTCCCGCCTCACCTGTTTCAGGTTCCCCGTACAACGGATCCTGGAAGGAGTATCCCCTAACGGATATGCAGGGAAAAGGAAATTTTAGCGTGAATATGTTTGCCGGGAAACCGGTGCTGGTGTCAGTACAATCAGTAGCATGCCCGTCGTGTATCCTCCAACTAATCCGGCAGTTGGAAGAGATCTCCCGGGTACCTGCAGTACAAGAGGGAAAGATCATCGTTGTTTCCCTTGATATCGACCCGTCGGAAAACGCGGGCTTTATAGCATCTTATCACGACCGGTTCAATTTCACCGGATACACCGCACATTCACCAACCGATCTTTCGGTGAATCTTTTTCACACCTTTGGCCCGTTTGCTATCGATCCGGCAACAGTTCCCGTAATCCTTGTGTGCCCGGACGGTCGTGACCTCCTCCTTCCAACCGGTGTCAAGACCGCAGAAAATTTCAATGCAACGCTGGTAAAAGAGTGTTGAGTTATGGATACTGCCACACTCTTCTGGCTCTCCTTCCTTGCAGGAATCTATGCCCCGATAGGTTCACCCTGCGTCCTCGTCCTGTATCCGGGCTACATCTCATTCCTCGCAGGCAGATCAGAAGCCAACCGAATTGGGTTCGCACCTTTTACACTCGGTATTGCAGTTGCAGCCGGCGTGATCATCTCAATGCTTATAGGCGGTCTCCTGTTCACCGGAATTCTCCAAATTATCGGTGACGAAGCACGCATTATCATCACCGCTGCCTTATTCGTCATCCTTTTAATTTTCTCCCTCTTCCTTCTCTTCGATATCGATTACGAGCGTTATACGAACCCGATCCCGGCCCCCCGGCTCGGGAAACCACTGCCCGCGGCATTTCTCCTTGGCCTGACATTTGGAGCCATTATTCTGCCTTGCAATGCTGCATCGATCGCTGTCCTTCTTGCTCTTGCTGCATCAGCATCGGGTTTCTTGGAAGGACTAGGAGCGTTTCTCTGTTTCGGTCTCGGGATTACACTACCCCTCATACTCATCGCCACCCTTTCGCAGGCACAAAACCGGCAGGTCATAGATTTCCTGAAAAGCAACCGTCGGGCAATCAGGGTCATCTCGGGTCTGTTCATGTTGGTAATCTCGCTGTGGTACCTTGTATTGCTCCTCTTTCCCGTATTATTTCCCTGATGGTATCATCGGTTTGTAAAATTCTGGGAAATCTGATTCCCCGACAAAAAATACAATTGTAAAAGAAGGACTTTCATCCGGTCTGCGCACAGAATAATATCAGACTGCCGGTGTGATGATATCCGCTTTTTTTTTTTAAATAATACACAGTTGACTGTTAATAATTCAAAAATTTGAGTTATTCTTATCGATAGATTTTCAATTGAACCAAGAATTATTATATTCCAAAAATGTTATTATTCACGGTATGACCTTTTCTGAAACTCTGAAAAGACGCTGGTATGTGGTCGTTCTGATAATAGTGGTTGTTTTTATTCTGGCGATTATTAGCATTCCTATCATTATAAGTCCACATCCCGGTGTAGACTTGACCAAAAAAGTCAATGAAAGTGGAGTTCCAAGGGGAACGATTTATCATCTTTCTGATGAAGATTTTAAAGAATTCCCCATGCTGTCGCCAGTAATTCGTGATAATACCAAAAGGGGGATAGTTTATGCGAATGGAACAAGAATCTTATATGTTGTCGGGTTATCATGGGAAGAAATGTATAAATTTAATAGCAAGTTCAAGGTTTATTCAACGAATTACACAACGGGAGAAAGTGAGACATATTTCGAGTATAAGGGACAATATTATTCATTTGACCCCCCAGCGTTCCCATAGTAATTCTCAAATTTTTTGAATAACTATACCTTAATTAGCAATTATCTTTTTTATGAATTACACAGTTGACTATGTGTTATTTTTAAAAAAAAAGACGTAACAGAGAGTCACGGGAAACCATGATCCGTCTATCCCTGTAGAGCCAATCCAATATAATCAGTAATCGGGATAAGATATTCTTCCGGTATCATCAGGTTACCATATGCCTGCAGGGCAACATCAGTAAGTGCAGAATGGATATGCATCGTACTGTACTTGCGGTAATCGTTGGATCACGGTGATGAAAGGACAACAATGAATTCCTGAATTCTTCACATTTCACCGACATGGTTTTTTAATCGGGTACAATTGCTCCTCTAGTCAGGACCCAATCATTATATCTTTACGTTTTTCCCCACTGATTTTCTTTTCAGGTTCTTTATGATCGGGTATTTTGGTCTCTCCGATTTTCTGATGTGGCTCATCGGATTTCTGAATCTGTTTTGGGAGACACGCAAGGATTTCCTTACTTACCTTGAGATGTTCTTTCATCAGGGATGATAACTCGGCCAGTACTTTGTTCTGTGTAGTGATGAGATCCTCGAACTCATGAGAAGATCCGGAAATGGATTCTTCAGTTTGCGAAATTCCTTGTTGTCTCTTTATAAACTCGCTGCGTCGTTTCCATATTTTACTGATACTGTCAATACCTTTCTTTTTATTAGGGAAAACCTGGCGGTAGCGTTCATAAAATTCGTGACTATCAGTACATTGGATAACCAGGTCAATTTCCACATCATCGATTTTTTCATATTTCCGTTTCTGGATTTTTGGCATAATGTTCCCACATTATGTCTGCAAACGTGGAATAAAGAATTGTGGTTATATGATTGGTAAATCTCATGATGTGAGTAAAATATATAATTCCTTCAAGTGATTAAAAAAAGATTTGATAGTTTATGTTCCCCACCGGAAACTGGAAATAATTGGAGTTATTTGGATTTTTACAAAGGGTTCACCTATGATTTGGATCATTCAAATAATTTGATAGTTCAGGTTCCTCTTCTGAAACTGGAAATAATTGGATTTATTCGG
>Ga0326726_10000450_pt1 | contig 38748 bp, 37 predicted proteins | sample MHFenrmetagenome_2_FD_207603 | JGI IMG/M metagenome (GOLD analysis project Ga0326726, IMG submission 207603) | Lab enriched peat soil microbial communities from Michigan Hollow, Ithaca, NY, United States - MHF15MN | ecosystem: Environmental > Terrestrial > Soil > Wetlands > Peat | place: USA...
CTGTACAAAGGACCACCAGGTCAGCCAGTCGTCCCTCATTGTGTTTTTTGACTTCCGCTGGCAGGTTCTCTTTTGCATGAATCACGACATCAGCACCAAACTTTTTAGCTGCCTGCAACCGATAGTCCTCGACATCCGTTGCTAGGATCCGCCCTGCGTTCCAGGCTTTCGCCAGTTTTATCTGAAGCAACCCGGAAATCCCGCTGCCGATCACCAGAACGGTCTGCCCTGGTTTCATCCGAGCGGTTTTCAAGCCGCGCACCACACAGGCCAACGGCTCGATGAACACGCCCTGCTCATAGGACATTCCTTCAGGGAGAACAAACACCCCTCGATCGACATTGATCTCTGGGACCCGGAGGTATTCTGCAAACCCTCCAGGGTAAAAATTCGTCGAATGCAAGGTATGACACAGGGTCTGCTGATTATTTTTACAGAATCGACAGGTGTTACAGGGGACATGATGGGAGACGAACACCCGATCACCAATCTTGTATCTCTTGACGTTTTTCCCAACAGCAACGATATCCCCGGTGATTTCATGGCCAAGCACCCGCGGTGCTTTCTTGATCCGGTACCATTCCATGACATCGCTGCCACAGATACCACTAGCTTTCACCTTCACCAAAAGCTCGTTATCCCCAATCGTAGGTATAGGCATCTCCTCGATACGCACATCATTGTTGTTGTAGTACATCGCGACCTTCATCGTTTTCATAAAAACCAATGTCTTGTTATAAAAAGGCATTTAATAGAGTTTATTGCCAGCCAGACGGATTCGCAAGAAAAGATAGATTTATATGAAACCCGGAAATCCTCTTCTTCATGAGCGCTTCGGTCGGTCAGACATACATACCAAATCCTCTTTCGTTTTTTAAAAAAGACCAAATCGACGTAAAACTGGAAAAATACTCTTACACACCAGGGGAGACCATCAAAGGTAGCGTTGAACTAAAACTAAAAAGACCTCTGCATGCAAAAAAGCTGATGGTCGGGCTTATCGGACTGCGGATCGTCCATCAGGGTAACATCGCGGTAGGGCCGATACGGGTGGGTAACCAAGGACAACAGACCCAGGTGTATACCATCTATCAATTTGAAATACCACTTGACGAAGAGGCGGTCTATTATCATGAACTCTATCCCTTTGAGATACAAATCCCTTCTGATATCCTTCAATCGGCTCAACAGAATTTCAATTCAACGCTCACCGGCCTTGGCAAAACACTCTCAGAGATTGCACGCGTCATGGACGAACTGAGCATGTCTGGTTCACGGGTGGAATGGTCCGTGGAAGCAAAGCTTCATATTCCACTGAAAATCGATATTGTGAATTCTCAGAAGATAGTCCTTTCAGAACAGAAGTAATGATGTGATGTTTTAGAACGAAGCTTAACGATGAAAAACGTTTTTTGTGAAACGAAAAACGTAAAAGGGAGTGCGCGTTTATTGGAGCACGTTATGTTAATTAAGGCAATCAAGCTCAAATCTATTGAAGCAAGGCGCTACGTGGAGCCTGACGATAAACCCAGGCAGATCCGTATTGATCATAACAGTCAGATCTCACAAGTCATCAACAACGCAGAAAAAAACCTCTCCATCGAGTTCCAATATACCGCTAGCTACGGACCGATAGGGATGATTAAACTTGACGGCACCATTGTCTGTGAGGACGATGATGCTAAACAACTGGCAAAGGAATGGCAGGATACCAGGAAGTTACCTGATCAGATAGCTAGTAACATCCACACCGCAGTGATGCATACATGTGTCCCCGAGGCGGTTGGCATCGCAAAAGATCTTGGGTTACCACCACCCATCCCGCTGCCGCAGGTTCGACTTGGATCAGACTCGAAGAAAGGGCAAAGTCAAAGTGGTGTCGAAGTCGCCTAATTCTTCTTTTCTGTGGTACGTTTAAATAAATCGAAACGATACGCTCTCTGATGAAAACCGTTGTGGTATCCATTGGAGGATCCGTGGTTCTCTCTGATGAAGCGGACGCACTGTTCCTTACGAAACTCACCGCTCTTTTTAAAAAAATAAGCAAGGAATGCAAGCTGTTTGTCATCGTCGGTGGAGGAAAAATCGCCAGGCGGTATATTCAGCTCGGCCGAGAACTCGGTTTTGATGAGGATACCTTGGATCGGATAGGGGTTGATGTGACGCGGGTGAACGCACGGATCATTACGAACCTCCTGGGAGTTTCTAATAAGGAAATTCCTCATACCACCAGTGAAGCATTAACATTAAATCTACCGATTGTCGTCATGGGGGGGACAGATCCCAGGCACAGTACGGATCTGGTCGGCGCAGAGCTTGCGGAAAAAACACATGCGGTCCGCTTTGTGAACGCAACGAACGTCGACGGCATCTATGACAAAGACCCGAACAAATACAAAGATGCAAAACAACTCAAAGAAGTATCAATCAACGAGTTGATCGCACAGTACGGCACTACATGGGGAGCCGCAGGAAAAAATATCTTCATGGATGAGCCTGCTCTTGAGATCATACAGCGAGCGAAAATACCAACCTTTATTGTAAATGGAAAACGACTCGATCAGCTTGAAAAAGCACTCACTGGTCAACCTTTTGATGGGACAAAAATACTCGTCTCAGGTTAATTCCCAAAAATATGCTGGACCATCCATTCAGGGTTAAACGTAATCTGATCCTTGTATTCCTGACCAACTCCGATGAAGAGCAACGGCTTCCCTATCGTATACGCTATCGATAGAGAGCTTCCTCCTTTTGCGTCTGCATCAACTTTGGTAAGGATGACTCCATCGATGCCGACGACTTCATTGAACCGTTTCGCTTGCTCCACTGCATCGTTCCCTGATAACGCATCGCCAACAAAGATGATCATATCAGGTTTTGCGACCCGTTTGATCTTCGCCATCTCATCCATCAGGTTCGAGTTCGTCTGCATCCGACCAGCGGTATCCAACAAGACTACATCCTTATGTTTTGCTTTCGCATGTTCAATAGCATCATACGCAACAGCAGCAGGATCAGACCCAGAGCCATGCTTCACAATCTTTACCCCAAGGTTATCCGCATGAATCGTGAGTTGTTCGATTGCCCCGGCACGGAACGTGTCACCCGCGGCCATCACACAGGTCTTCCCCTCCTTTTGTAACAGGTACGCAATCTTTGCGATCGAAAGGGTTTTCCCGGTGCCATTCACCCCGACAAACATGATGACGACAGGTTTCTTCCGCTCTTCGATGAATCGGTTAAAATCAAAGTTATTGGATCTCAGCACGTGTCCGATCGCGTTCTTAAGAACCGTCTCGACCAGGTCCCCTGCTTTGCCTTTGTCAAAGGGAACTCTTCTGATTTCCTGTTTGACGTCTTTCTTAATCGAGTCAATCACGGAGTATGCGACATCGGCTTCGAGCAACCCCATCTCCAGGTCCCAAAGCAGCTCATCGAGTTTCTTTTCATCGATTGTCCAGGAGGGTTTTTTCTCCACCCCTGCGGTTTCTTCGATGCTTTTCCTGGTTTGCAGGGCACGTTGCAGCTCGCTTTCGATGCTCTCCTCAATCTGCTTATCGATTTGTTTCTCCCGCTGTTTTTTTTCCTCGCTGATCGGTTTTTGAATTCGTAACGCTCGTTTTCGCGTCACCACCGGTTCTTTTTCTTTCTGTATCAATGGTGCTTCTGATGGGAGTTCAACCGGTGTTGTCGGAGTTGGAATCTGCGCGGGTTGTACCTGAGGTTCCATCTGATGTTTTTGTTCTTTTTTCTCTTCCTTTTTCAGCTCGGATTCGATCTCCGCTTCGATATTCTTTTCAAAGAGTTTCAATTTCTTTTTGAGAAAATCAAACATGTTTACCCTTTCAACACTTCTTTTATCGTTGTGCTTCTTCCATCATCTGTTGTGTCTTGTGCGACAGTTCTTCCGCGTCAGCCTGGATCTTCTGGCCCAGGGACACCATCTTATCAAGGTTTTCTTGGATACGTTTTATCCGTTCGTCGAGTTTTCCCATCGCTTCATCGACAGATTTCTCAATAACGATTCCTGCGCCAATCCCGATGAGGACGTTTGATGCGTTTTTAAGAGAGCCGCTGACAAAGGTCCCGGCACCAACAGGGATGAGTATCTCTGAGTTGTCATCAACCGCATTCAGTTGTTCCACGGTCATTTTCGCCCGCTGATAATCCATGAGGGTCGACTGCAGATATTGGAGTTGCATCTCAATGGATTCAAGCTGTTGTTTATAGTACTCAATTAACGTAAGGTTTTTGGTGATCTCTTCTTCTTTTGTCATAATGCCCCTTCGTTTAATTCTCAGAGAAATGTATCCCCTTTATCAAAGAAGGTGTTATTAATATCTTTCTTGAGCATCATGGATGCGACAAAGCAAGTATGCAGAGGGGAGAAAAAAGTAAATTATTTATACAAACCGTCGATTTACCTTACGAAGGAGAAGGAGAGGAAGGGACAAACCCATGAAACTCAGCAGAGAATTTACTGAAAAATTCTCAGAAATATTTTTAGATGATAGCATGGCTGACTTTTTCAATATGGAATAGGACAGCCAGTAACCCTCTCTCTTCATTTTTTTTTACCAAGGATTTCCTTATGGTAACAATATTTTTAATCAACAGCCTCATTCCTGATTCTCATGAGGATTCTTGCTGTTGCTGACATCCATGGGGCGCAATATCGCTTGAACCTTGTGTTACAAAACGTTGCCTCGTGTACGCCTGATCTTGTCATCATCTGTGGGGACATCACCCAGTTTGGACCAGGGGAGCTTGCGACGAATTTTCTGAACCAAATCCCGGTCCCAACACTCGCGATCCCTGGCAATATCGACACCTTTGATGTCGACCAAGGGATCAACACAAGTAACGCGACGAATCTTGATAAAAGACAGGTGACAATCCAAGGAGTACCTTTCATAGGGATCGGACGTGAAATCCACTCTCAGCTTCCTGATCTTTCGATTGATGATGGTACAGGGAAGAAACTGTTGAAAAAGCTCCTAAAGAATTCCAGCGTCTTAGTGACTCATTATCCACCGTTCAAACTCCAGGACAAGATATTCATAGGATCTCATGGCGGTAGCAAAGAACTACGCAGCCTCATTGATCTCTATACACCTCGATTGGTTCTCTGCGGACATATCCATGAGGACCCAGGGATGACCACCGTGGGGGATACAACGGTGGTGAACTGCAGCATGGGGAAACGAACCGAAGGAGCATTGGTAGAAATCACTGATACACTCAAGGTCTCAATCCTTGGCTAAACAGAGTAAAAAGGGGCAGTAGCCCCGAACGTATTCGAACCGATGTAACGAGATCTAGAGTATCGTATGAGTGACCTCTACACGACAGGGCCATATGGATTTTTACAGTTTTTAAGTAATTTTCTCACTCTCCTAAAAAAAACTATATATGGTAGGAGAGAATTCCTTTATGTAAGGTTGGTGTAACCTATCAAGGTTGATATTATCGGCGCAGGCCTCGGGGGGTTGAGTACGGCAATCTCGATAAAAGCCCATGACCCAAACATCGAGGTTGTTGTCCATGAGAAATATAAGGACATCGGATACAACCCTGAGGGGCGACGATGTGGGGAGGCACATTCGGTTGAACGCGAATGGAAACAATGGATACCAACTGGAAAAAGCATTTTTAACATGATCCTGCGCGCGGATGTCACGATTGGCAAACATCACTATATTGCTACGCGCCCTCCTGGTGTTGCTTTTATCCTCAACCGACAGGAATTCATCTGCCAGTTAGCGGCTGACGCGGAGAAACAAGGGGTGATTATCCGGACGAACGATAAAATACACTCGGTTGAGAATCTCGATGGTGACGTGCTTGTTGATGCCTCAGGCTGTCCAAGCATGGTCAAACGAGAACTGAACCTCGGGCAGGGGTACATCGGGAAAACCTACCAAGAGACACTGGAAAATGCGAACTGTTTTTCCTGTGACACGATACGGATTATATTTTCTCGTTTTTGCGGGTATTTCTGGGTTTTCCCACGAAACCCTGAAAAAAATGAGGTGAACGTCGGTGTGGGAGTGTTTGAGGATTCCGTCTCTAACCTCCGAGAGGTGCTGCGCGAGTTCAAAGAGGAACAACACATCACCGGCACGGTGAACTATGTGGTTGGTGGATTAATCCCCCTGGGATTGCAACGTCCTTTCCTTTACAGAAACATCCTTTTTGTTGGTGATACGGGTGTCGGGGCGTTCCCGTTCTCCGGTCAGGGGATCTATCGAGCATTGATGAGCGGGGATATCGCCGGGCGATGCATCGCGCAGAACAACATAAAAAAATATCCGTCTATCATACGGAAAGAGTTCACACAGTGGGATGTGATGGGATCGCTATTTATAAAAATGAATTTGGTTTTTCGTAAGATTAATCCAGTGTTGTTTTACCATTCGTTGAATTTCTTTGCCCGAGGAGGAAACGAATTTGAGTTACTCTCCCACTGAGTACATGCGGGGATGATTCACCAGGATAGTTCGTATTGGGCGTTTTTTTTATGAGAGTTGCTCTGCTTTTGCGAACAGGAGATTCTGGATGAATAATGAGACAAATTTTTTCACGTACGTAGATCGGTCTGAGTTGAAGAAGCAGATGATGCCAGTGTTGTCCGACGGGTCCATGAACATACAGGTATGGACTCCTGGGATATCACCACTATGTCCGATGTAATCGTTTCTTCTAAGAGGATTTTTTACAATCATCCATCCCAGTCCGTAGTGAAAATTATAATAGATATTCCCTGGTGGTTGGATGGTATGCATGAGGGTGACGGTCTCATTTTGGAGGATGCGTGTGCCGTTATAGACCCCATGGTTCATATGAGCAATGAGGAAACAGGAGAGATCGTCGACGGTCGTCATCAGTCCTCCTATCGGGTAATGGATGAGCTGGTAGTGGGGGAGTTTTTCGTACGTTCTATTCTGATATAGATAGGGAAAAGCGACATTATCGATAGGGAGGTCCGGGAGACGAAACCCTGTCCGTGTCATTCCGAGAGGGGTGAAGATATGGTCGTTGCAGTACTCATGGAAGGGTTGTCCGGAGAAGAGTTGTACCAGATAGGCTACGAGATCAAAGTTTATGTTCGCATATTGCATATACGTTCCTGGGGGATGTGTGGTATCCCATATCTCAGGAGTATAGTACGCACCATCTGGGAGAAGGTATTCTTCAAGCCAATTACCGGGGTATCCGGGTATCGGAGGCGGATTAGAGTAATTGAACCAATGATACGATAAGGGGTCAGTGGTGAAACTGGAGGAATGGGAAAGGATCATCCGGATTGTGATTGGGTCGTTAGGAAAATTTGGGTTTCTAAGGTTAAACGGGAGGTACATATTGACATCGTCATCGAGCTGAAAGAATCCCTGGTCATAGAGTTGCATAAGCGCGGTGCTGGTGATGGTTTTGGTGACGGAGGCGACGATGTAGATGGTTTGGTCGGTCGCTAGTTTGTGCGCTTCGATGTCGGAGAAGCCATATCCTTTCTTCCAGATGACCGTGGTATTGTGGATGAGACAAGCGGACATACCTGGGTAATGACCGATTTTGAGTAACATCATGATGAGACGGTCAAAAGACGCATCGTTAAGCAAAGGATGATCTTGTGATTCTTTTTGAAGAGGTATCTGTTGGATTGTTATTGCTGTTGAAGATGCTACTGAAAAAAGAAGGATACCCAGGAAGAGACCAAGAAGTTTTGTTTTCATATGATATTCTAAATATTATTAATGATTGAAGAAATATATTATACTATTGCCGAAGTATAGGCTTGTTGTATTCCTTCATAAAAACCATACTTGTAACCCTTCGAGGAATTTTTATAGAACCAAAAAGATAACGAAGTTACCTTATCATTATGTGAAAAGATATGAAGAAGGAATCAAAAAAATATTATTGCAAAATATGCAAGAGAGAATTACTGGCAAGAGATTCTCTCGAGGAATCCTCTGAGAAACCAAAGATTTCATTGCATCACATTGATTATAAAAATAATATTGCAATACGAGTGTGCAAAGAGTGCCATAATAAATTGCATACGACAATGAAGAAACACAAATACGGCTACAACAACATTATCAGAAGAGATGGCACAAAAAAAGGTCGTTTATCCCCTGGCGAATACCCGAAAAAAATAATTGAATAGAACTCTTGTTTTTAAATTAAAATTGACCAATAGCCATCAACGAAAAATGGGCCAGGTCGGAATTGAATCAGTAGCCTCTGCAGGAGAGGGGTTATTCTTGCCCGTCCTTATTCAAGACATGTCGGACGGATCGTTCGATGAATAGCGGTCGAAGGATGAAGTAGACTGCCACGAACGTGTAAATCGCGACCGCCACTGCAGGCAGTACGAGGGCGAGCAGTACGCCGATGAGCCCCATCACGATGCCGAACCGCCGCCGCTGTTGTGTCATTACCCGGAGTTCCTCTTCGGCTTGACTGTCGACGAGCAAATCCGGACGCCGGGTGAGATAATGCATGATTCGTTCCAGCATAAACGATGTAATAAGCAGGTCCAGCCCGTAGACAAGGACTGAGATATTTGCGGACGGCCCGTTGAGGTGTGTGGCCATCAGTTTCGTTGAGAATGGCATCAAGGAGACAAAGAAGAGCATGACAAGCGTCAAGCGGAACGTCACTCCATCCTCCCGTTCCGTCAATCGGGTGATGGCAGTATGCGCGATCCAGAACCCGCCGATGAAGGCGAAGCTGATGATGTAGGCGAGGATGCTTGGCCACTCTTTGAGAAGCGCCGATAACAGGTCTTCGGTAACTTGTGGTACAGGGAGTTCGAGGACGAGCAGCGTGATGGCGATTGCGAACACGCCATCGGCAAATGCAGTTAGTCTATCGGCAGGGAGAATACCGATTAGTCTAGTTCGATGCGATCGTAACGCATTCTCATCGTGAGCTACCATCTCTTACCACTTATATTGCAGGTATGAATGAAGAGAATAAAAAGAGTATGTGTGACCGTTATCTATATGCGGAAATGAATAGGGCTTTCTTGTGGGTAGATGCAAAGGAGTGGGCCAGGCCGGAATTGAACAGGCGATCTCCGCGTTGTAAGCGCGACGTCATAACCACTAGACCACTGGCCCATATCTGTTTTGCAGACCCTACGTATGAATATGTAACCCTGCTCTTAAGAATACAAGAGGGGTTTTTTCTTTGCAGGTGTCTGGTAGAAGGACATCAACTCCTGTTTTAAAAGTTTTCAGGTTAATCTTATCTGAAAGGACGTTAGGCAACAAATCTTGTAAAATTGATGTCCCTAACCGAAAAACATATTAAGTTATAACGTTATAACATATATCATGGTTGAAGTATTTGAAGCACGATTAAGAAAAATAGGAAACTCGCTCGGCATTCTTGTCCCTTCACATATTATCGAAGGACTCGGTTTTCAAAAAGGAGACGTTATCCATGTCGCCATTCCACCTTTTGAAACAATCAAAAGAAACGAACTCCTTTTCGAATTAACCGGTGTTGACAAAAAGAAAACCTCCTTTAAAAGAGAAAAAGAGGATCGATACTGATGTTTTTAGACACATCAGTCATCATAGAAATCTTTCGAAACAACAGAAATTCAAAGACGTTCCAGGATATCTACATATATATCAAAGATGAACCTATCTTTATATCAATCATTCAGATAGGAGAAATCTCTGATTGGTGTCTGAAAAATCATATCGACCCAGAAAAACGTATCACCAAACTCAAACAAATACTGAATGTGATACCACTAAATGAAAAAATATGCTATGAGGCAGCTCATATAAAATATACGATACGCAAAAAAGGTGTGACGAAATTTGGTCTCCTTGATGGCATGGTTCTGGCTAGTGCCCGATCAATAAATCAACGATTGCTGACGACAGATAATGATTTTAGAACAATAAATGATGCAGTTGTAGTTCGATAAAAAAGAGAAAGAAAAAGTTTGTCGAAAATACCGTGGATATAACCGTCGCTTTTATAGGTGTTTTTTCGTACTTCATAACCACTAGACCACTGGCCTCGAGCTTATTATCACTGGCTTGAGATATGACTATTGACTTGAAAATAGCCAATGCTTTTATCTCTAAATCTAGTGGTAGAGGACATCTTTTCCTCTTTTAAATCCTTTTCATTTCATCACTTTGGAGAATTAACTAGTCTTAAACAAGACGTTGTTTCCCCTCTTGAATGTTTTCACATGAATCAGCGTAAAAAGGAGATTAGATTTACTTATTCCACTATCACAAATATGGTTTTTTGAAATATTTTTACTGAGAGTTTTTTAACTAATATGGACAATGGCGTCAGGCCCAGGCGGCACTGTTTCATTCACCCATTCATCTGCTTGATGAACCCTTCGGAGAGAATAGAACTGGTAGTACCCAGGGCCGTTTACCTGTCCTGCATCAAATGTCCAATGCCATCCGTCCATCTCGTTTGCATCAGTTCCATAATATGTCCATGGCCCCCAGGAGATATTATCCGATGAATAACGATAGTAGACCTCTAATGTGACCTCCCCGGAGGAATGCTCTGCGTTCCCTGCGAGAGAGAACACAGCTGGTTGCTCGTCAGGGATTATATGACGTACCTGCGAGACACCATAGACGGGTGGGAGATCATAGATCGGGATTTTTGCGCACCAGGCAATCGCTCGACGAGCGAGCCACCAATTATACGTCGCTTCGTTTAACAGCGTCTGATTTTCTGGGATGATGTCAGTCCATCGATAAAGAGAACTATACAGAGTATTATGAGCGGTATCGTTTGCTTCAACGATATGGCCACCCCACCAAACATAATACTCCGGATGGCCCGCACAAAGGAAGATACGAGCAGCGTTACCATTCGGATAGACTTCCGCGGTCATAAATGGTTTATCAGAAAAATTTGTTCGAATAATAGTATCAGTTTTCTTCCAATCACCCGCATGAACATACATATTCAAAAGACCGTTCAGCGCGGTGCTTCCCTGGAAAAAGTACTGTATAGAACCTGGGAGAAATCCTCTGATATCACCAGTATACTGCCATGCATGAATCTGAGTATCAGGATTTTTTGATATTTCCTCCGTCGGGTAACGAGCAACAACAGACACGTCTCGATTAGGATGTACAGGAACCGTATAAGCTGGACCTGCGATCCATCGGAAACGAACAGTATCATTGAGGTAGCCATCGAAAATCGGATGGCTCCTGTTCACAGAGACATCAAGGGGAACCCCGCTATAGATTATACCGGTCCGGTTCCATCCAGTATAATACAAATATGCACCACTTCCAACTGCATCTGGTTTCAGTCCAACCCATTGACAAAAAATAGGGGTCGCCCATGACGTAAACGAAAGTTTTACGCAGGAGATATTTATTGCACTTCGGTCAAACTTACGTTCAAAGGGTGTCTGTGGTAGCCGGTCTAGCCCAAGGAGTGAATAGGTGCCTCCGCAAACACCAGCGTAGCTGCCACCATTTTTCACAAAATCAAGGATCTGTTTTTTCCAGATTTTCACCGTCGGGAGATTCGGATGGGATTTTGTAAGTGTCACATATCCCCCACCACCGCCTCCTGGCATGAACAGTACATCATAATTTATGGTTGTAAGATGACCTCGATAAATATCTTTGTCATAAATTGGGGTGACATCGAATTGGTATGTGATGTTTCCTACAGTCCATTGGTACCTATCAAGAATCCGAACCCAGACATCAAGACCTGAAATAATGATGACATCCTCTGCATACAGAGCGATACGGATGTGGTGCTTTTCTGTCTTTATTGTATCGTTTGCAGTTGTTGACGCAGGATTCATCATAAGAATGAGAAACAGAAAAAGAAGGATTACGGTAATCTTGTTTTTATTGAGTATGAATTCTCTTTTCATGGTCTCCCTTATCATACAATAGGGTGTTCGTCCATAATAATTTTTTGTTCGGATAAAACGGAATGAGAGCTGTTTATTAAACATCACCTTTGCTTTATTCTCAGATTGTTTTTTTTTTGGTACTATCGTTGATAAATCGCTATAATGAAAAAAGAGGGAAAAAACTTCGTTGAAAATACCGTCGTTTTTATGGGCGTTTCTTCTAACGCTATAATCACTAGACCACTGGCCCAGTAACAGTTACAAGGACATCAGTCGCCGTTTTAAATGTTTTTCAGGTCGATTTCATTTGACAATAGCGCATCAAGTCGATTTTCTCCCTTGTATTTTGGTTTTCTTTTTTAATTATTTTTCATCTAGAGATGCGGTCAATAAATTTGGAGAAGGGGCATAAATAATTAACAAGTGTTAATTTTATATAGGGGGGATACATTATTTTAAATAGTTATAAATTATTAAAATAATATAATAAGTTTAAATAAAAAAGGGGATTGTTTAAATGAAGATAGACAACAAATTAGTTAGCTTGCTCATGATAAGTATCTTTTTATGTTCTCTGAATGTCTCAGCAGTCAAGACACCTCAGACCGCGATAAATAATAAGACGAAAATTGATTCTGCCAACCAGTCGATACAAAATTCATCGAATGGCGAAGGGGACATCGATCCGTTAGTCGATCTAGAAGTCACAGTGACGATAAAAGAAATACGAGCATTGGATAAAATCGATAACATTGGCCAAGCAGATTTTTTTGTTATCGTCTTCATCAATGGTGAAAAATTCAAAAGTAAAGTATGGTTGAATCAAAATTATATGAAGGAACCCTGGTCCGCAACCCTTAATGTCCCTGACGATGTAGAAAACGTCTCGATTAAAATCCAACTTTGGGACTGGAACTTAGGTCTGAGTAGAATTTGCGACATTAGCGATAACAGCGGCTCACTCCTGAAGGCATACGACATCGACCTTGTGTATAACCTAAAAACAGCACATTGGACGGGGGATGATTATAACTATCCCTCTATGTCATGGGGAGATCCAAGTGGGTACGGCCGATTAAATGGTTGTGATGATAACAGTATCTACCAGGAAGAGAGAGACTGTCTCATCGTGTTTGATATCACTCAAAATGATTTTGACGGGGACACAATTCCCTATTGGACTGAGGTAAACCGGTATCACACTGATCCTACAGTGAATGACACCGGCAGAGATGACGACGGTGATGGCGTCCCAATAGAATGGGAGTTCAAATGGGGAACTATCATCGATTATGATTATCATGATCAAACCTGGAGGTTTGAATGGATTTATGACCCATTTGTATGGGAGGACCATTCTAATATGGACCCTGATAACGATGGACTGAATAACGTTGAAGAATACATGACATCGCAATGGGGATCAGATCCTTTTAGAAAAGATATTTTCGTGGAGCTTGATCAGATGGAAGCAGGACCAAACGGGGAAAAAGCGAGCATATTTCCTGAACTCAGCAAGGAACTGATCAGGGATGCGTTTGATAGGTACAATATCTATCTTCATTTGGATGATGGATCGATGGGCGGTGGGGAATGGATTCCTTTTGACAATGAAACACCTCGCGAAGAATTAGTCACATTGTACCAGAATTACTTCCTTCACGGCGATGCTCATAACTGGAGAAGAGGCGTGTTCCACTACGGAGTCCTTGTGTATGATGCGACCTATGCAGGATATGTTTTTGGTGCAGATGACCAATATTGGGGTGCCTATCAGATTTCTAGCAAACGAGTCGATAAACATATCTATGGTGCAGGGAAGGCTATCGCATATGCGAGTGTCTATATGCATGAGCTGGGTCATACTCTTGATATCAGAATTCCAGGTGGTCATGATACGAATAGTCAGTTCCCCTGGCAACCTGAATGGTGGAAATGGCGTCCCTATAAAAGTTGCATGAATTATGGGTATACGTATCTCATGGTTGATTATTCGGATGGCTCTCGTGGCAGGAACGATCATGATGATTGGGGTACCCTTGATTTACCAGGATTTCAAGTAGACGTCGAGTGAACAAGGTTTTTAATCTAACGTAGGGTAAGCGCATCATTCGTGCTGTTCTCAGGACATGTTGTTTCAGAATTTTTTAAAAAATCTATGGTCCTTTTTTAATGCGGATGAAATACAACACGAGCAACGCGGGTCCAAATACCCAAGCAGCATAGAGGAACGTACGAGCAAAGCCAAGAGTAACTGCAAGAGAACCCGTGACCATCCCAGCCCCATTTAACCCAACATTGGCTATCCCCGTGAAAATCCCATATTGCGTCGCACCAATCCGAGGATTGGTGAAATCCATGAACAGTGCGCACGATACTGTTGAATGACCTCCCATAAAAAACCCTATCATGCCATAAATGATGGACAGCTTCCACCATGAATCAGCAAAAATAAGAGAAGCGGTACAAACGATATTACAGCCGATGAAAAGATACAGTGCTGATTTCCTCCCGATCTTATCAGTAAGGATTCCACCAACAAGAGAACCGACCGCGAGAAACATAGGCAGAATCATGGCGATAAAGCCAATCTGAACATCGCTCAGACCAAGACCATCTCTCATATAGATAGGGATGATAAAGGACATGATCCCCTCATTCATGAAGATAAGTGGCGAAAAAAGCGCAACCAACAGAACTGCCCTTGTTTTAAATTCTTTGACGACGAGAGAGGCTATTTTTTCTTTTATCTTCCCCTTGGCGATTTCTTTGACAACAAAAGGGAACAGAAGGATAAGGAGAATCAGCAGTGCATTGATGAGGTAGACAAAATGATACCCATATTGTGATCCGATGAAGGGAAAAAGAGCTGCACCGATTGCCCAGGCGGAGTATTGGCCTGCAAACATGGAGCCATTGATTTTCCCGCGGTCTTTGTCTGTTGAGACATCAATAGCCCAGGCATCTGCTGACACATCGATGAAACCAATGCCGACATGGCTCAGAAATATCAGAAGAGTAAATGGTAACAGGGACACGCTCGGGTCGAGAAATGAGACGAGGAACATGCAAGAAACAGTGAGTGCTCCTCCAAGAATGATGAAAGGTTTTCTTCCAAACCTTATAAAAAAATCAATGACAGGGCCCCAGATGAATTTGAGCATCCAGGGGATGTTGACGATGCCGACGATGAGGGTGGTGATCGGTATTGAAACCCCTTGTTCTCTGAGGTAAAGGGATGTAGCGACGGTTGTGATCGCTACCATTAGCCCTTCTGAGAAATAGAGGCTGCCGAATAGGAAATACTTCATACCTCTATTGTTTTCAATATTAACCATGAATAATAAAATAATATAATAAAGATTTAAATATTTGTATCGGTGTATGTTTCTTTTATTTCGTAGGATTTCTTCCCGGTCATCTGACTGATTTCAATTTTAATGACTGTAACTTCTTTGAGATTTTTTTCTGGAAAAACGTACGATGATCCTGGCGAGTAATGGTCGATGATGATGTGTAATGCTTTTTGTTTTTGTTCCATTTCAGTAATAAAACTTGTCTTTCCGTATCCGATCACACTTTCATAGTTCGTTGACCACCGGCAGGGGAGTCCGGTATAAATGATTTCATGGTGAATGTCGACCTCAAAACAGACCAGGGGATTTTTTTTCAGCAACTCGATTTTCTTGCCGTTTGGTGCTGAATGGAAGTACAGACAGTTGTTGCTGTACCCAAAATTCAAAGGGACAATATAGGGGGCATCCTGGTCGATCAACCCGATTCTGCAGACGGTCGCTTTTGAGAGTATCAAATCGATTTCTCTCCTGTTGGTGATTTCTTTTTCGGTTCGTCTCATGCGCTCTTTCTCCCTGAAACGAAACATTTATATAGGGTATTAACAATTGTTAACCCAGAGAGGTGTAATTGTTGATGAGCGTATCTTTTTTATTCTTTCCTCCCAAATCCTCATCAACAATTTACTTCCTATTATTTTAGTCATACAATGTGAAGTGAAATTTTTAAGAGAGATTCAACCAAGACTTAAGAGAGCGAAAACAGTCTGAGCAAACGATGATACGTTCGCATGCGGTAAGGGAATTCCCATCGTAGATGCAATCGAGTTGTACGACATAGTACGGTTTTCCCCCGATGTCTGTCTTACATTTTTGACAAGCCTTTTGATATCTTGTGTTTTTCAGTTCGTTTTCAATCATTGTTGTTCACCTTTTTTTTTAATTTCGAAAGAATTCCTTCTACGAAGAGATAGATGTTGATGGAGAGAAGCGGGACGAATAGAAAAAACAGGTACTCCTCTATCGGCAATCCAAAGAGGTCTCCTATGATCTTATCTTGTGAGAAAACCCACAGTCCCATGCGGACGGAGAGTTGATCCCAAAGCACCGCGATGAGAAATAATATACACAGCGCGACTACGATTGATTTCAGATGTATTTTTTTCCGATTCAGATAGAGAAGGACGATGTTGGGAACGATAACAAAAATACAGAGAAGTTGAAGATACAGGTACATGCGAAAAAGAATAGGAAGATGTTATAAATATTCATCTATGAGGACTATAGTTTACTCTGTTTATCATTGGTTTTTTATAGCTGACCAAGGAGAGAGTAGGATAGCAACGGAGGTCTATTGTATATTAAAGAGATATGATTTAAACTATAGACATAAATACATATCCGGACTGTGAAGATCTATGAAAGCGGTAGTAAAACGAATTGAAGGATGCTCATTCATCGGAAAAGCAGACAGCAATCATTGGGTGTCAATTGACACAAGGAAAGAAGTCTCAGGCACTGATGCTGCGACGCATCCCATGGAGCTTATGTTGATTTCGCTAGGATGCTGTACCGGATGTGACGTGCTATCGATTTTACAAAAGAAGAAAGTATCTTTGAAGGACTTTGAGATCCAAATCGAAGCACAACGATCTGAGGAACATCCACGGGTGTTTACAAAGATTCATCTTGAGTTCGTCTTTGTTGGTGCTGGATTAAATCCCACACCTTTGGAACGTGCCATTGAACTCTCACAGCAGAAATATTGTCCGATCTCAGCGATGCTGAGGCCAACGGTTCCTATCACCACATCGTACCGGATTGTCGAAGAAAAATGATAAAAGCATCTCAAACGAAATTCGGATAGAGCGGCAAAGAAGCAGAATCGTGCCTGTAATAAATAAAGAAGGAAGAAAGGAATCATTCCTTTTTGTCATTACGTTTTTTTAACTTTGTTGATCTGATGCTCGATCGCGAGAAACGCGTTTCTCATCGCCTGCTGAGGCCCGTACCCTTCCTGGGTCGCATAGAAAACCCCGGGTTTCCCAGAAAGCTTCATCTCACAGACGACACGGAAGAGCCCTTGTTTGATTTCCTTGTGTTGCTCAAGAGACACATGGAGATAGCCGACCTCAAGATATTTTTCATAGTTTTTCAGGAATTCTGCATAGAGCACCTTTGCCGCTTGTTCTTTATCAAATCCATCGACTGTGTTGTTACGGTGATGGAACTGGATGGCGATGGTTTCTTCTTTTTCAAACCCGGTGTACGGAGCAAGGAGCTCTTTATGGGTAACGATGCCATGAAGATGGTTTTCTTTCCCTATGAGGATGCCGGGAAGCTTGAATTGATGCATCTTGCTATGAACGTCCCGGATGGAGGTTTCAGGTGATAAAAGCAAGGGCTGTTCATTCATGATGGATTTTGCAGGTAAATCAAGTTGTTGTCTTTTCTCTGATTCGAAGTCATCTCGTCCTTCGACGTTGCTTTGTCCATGATGGATGTTTTTAATCAGGGTGCTCAGGGTAATGGCACCGACAACGGTGGTATGATCAATCACGGGAAGATAGGGAATATGCTGTTGTCGGAACAAGTGAATGACTTTCCCTATGGTCTCTTCAGGGTTGACGGAGAGGGGTGTGGTGCACATGATGGTTTTTATTGGTTGTGTACCGATGTTTTGCTCAGTGAGTTTTTTAATGACGTCATCTGCGGTGACGATACCAAGCAGGGTGTCATTGTGAAAAACCGGAAGGGTATAGATGTTGTTTTCAACCATGGCACAGGCGATTTCTTCCAGAGAGGCTGCCAGGGCTAATTTGGGAGGATGGGTCAGCATGGTGTGTAACTTTGTGTGGAGGGTGACGGTTGGTTCCATGAGTGTTCGATTTAACAACATCCCTTGGTATTTGTTATGATCAGTAATAACGATGGCATCAGTGGTGTCGAATTGGTTGATGGCTTGGGAAAAATTGTCGTTTGTATCTTTTTTTATTACTTCTTTTATGAGGATATCTTGTGCTGAGACCATAATGGATCACTTCTCTTCTGGATAGGGAGAGGAGTTATAAATGTTTGTTATGAGGGAAAAAAGTATCGTCAACAAAATCTTCTAATTGTTCTCTCAAAAATCACTATCATATTCGTCCTATTTCCGTATTCAGATTCGTATTTTCACTCCTTTTTGCCCTAAAAAACTAAGAAAAATCGAAAGTAATATAAATCAGAATTAACAATTGTTAAGTAGGGACGTAAAATATGAGAGAATGTGGTTTTTTTTCCATCTTTTCCTCCTTGCCTCACCAGCTCGATGCCTTCCTCAATTTTACGTCCACCTTTCCATTCATTGATTCGGTAGACGGCCTAGGTTCCTAACAATATCGGTCTTCCTTGATTGCTAAAACCATGCCGTGGCTCATAGGGGTTAAATGCAGGATCACCGTAGAACACACGCACATAGAACGTTGGTACTTCAACATCAACGCGCTTTTCCCCACGTAACGCCTCACCAACGCTCCAGTCGTCCACAATCAAATGATTTTCAAGAACCGTAAGACCAGATTCTTGACCGGTTTCTCTTGTCGCTCCTACAAAACCGTTACAACCCGCATGAAGCATGGCAAGTCCAATGTTCATCTGCGGGGGAAGACCATCGGTACGCCCCATCAAACACGCAGCGGACAAAAAGATGCTAGGTTTCTCATACACCCAGTTCTTTGCATGGGCGACATCCACCGCTTTCGAATAGATATCGAACCCATAGAAAGAAGCAGGGAACCAAAACCAATCTCCATGACCGAGATATTCAAGATAATTCGCACCAGTGAAGATATGCAAACGTTCTGCTAGTTGTCGACTGTTTCGAAAATCTCCATAGACCTTTGAAGTAAACCCGTATTGACCAATCTCTTTGGCATAGGGGATCTGATGGAACAATCCTCCTGTCTCCCCGTATCCTTCCCCAAACATGAAATGAAAACAATGAAGCCAATCATCTGGACCAGCCGGCTCTCCGCAGATATCTTGATAAAAGAACGTCCGAGCAATTAACACACTCGCATCCTGAACATCCCAACCAATCAAACGTCCCACTGAGAGATTCTGATCTAAAGTATACGGATTATCCGATGGTAAGCCTCGATCAGGGATATCATCATCAGAAGGACCATAGTAGTACATCGGAATCATCGTCGTATCCGCAAGCAGAGCAAGCCAAGCGGGCCCAGAAAGATACCCAGACAACAAATCATGGATATCAAGATTCGCCAACGTTTTCCTCAGTTGTTCGACGGTCCTGTTGACCTTCGCATTCGTAAAGGGATGAAGAGATGCATTATACCAGGGACCAGCCCCGGATCCTTGAGCAGCAGATGTATAAGAATCATCAGTAAGCTCCCAAGACGTATTCGCGATGATGAACCCACCATGCGCTGCAGCAAGGTACGGTGCTAGACTGGACAACTTTGGGATGAGGGGGAGATGAGGAGAACTCAGAGATGAGAGCGTCGTTATGGCCGTGATTTCCGCATCGACGTAGGAAATCCCTCGTTGAACAAAAAAACCACCTTTTATTCCATTGTACACCTTCATTTGGAGAGTATAGATCCCTGATGCATTACAGCTAAGCGTCTCGACATACGTCTTTCCGATGTCATATCCCATGCTGTTCCCGTACGCGACAATTTGCCCCCGAGCGTCGGTAAGGGTCATGAAAAGAAGAGGGACAACTGAGGAGAAGCGCCTGAACAATGATCCGTGCTTTGGAAAGATTTCTCCAGAGACCTGGATACGTATAAGACCATCAGGGACGGAGAGACTATAGTTTCGAGTATCATTTCCAACAATATCGAATTCTTTACCGAGAAGGATGATTTTTTTATTCGTGATATGGTCTGATACTGTGATACTTGTGGTGTTAAAGACCGCGGGGGGGATGACATCTGAGGGATTTGTCATGGTAAGATAATTGATCGACCCAAATTGGTCTTTGATAACCGTCAAAATCGTCTCGGTAATTACTGTTTCATTCTGAAGGGATATGATGGTTATATTCGGAAGATCCAGACCAATATTCCCAACAACATAGGCATGGGTGGTTTGTAGCTGCACGCAGACGTTTTCAAGTTCACCTTCATTGTCGTCAAAGATAAGAATGGGGATGTTCAGATAACTAGCCAACGGAGCAGCAAGAAGACTGATCTGATACGCATCCACAGTACCGTACGGGATGATAAGAACATCTGGTGCGGTTGTAAACACAGAGGTTGCGAGAGTAATCGCGACTGAAGGTGCTGAGCCCAAAATCTCTGTCGACGGATAGGAAGTCTCCAAATGTTCACCAAGAACCAGAAGCATATGATCCGTGGAATTGAAATATGTCTGAAGGAACCGTACCTGCGCATCGGTCAGATTCCCCGCATGGTGCACGAACAACGGAAGAAGCCCCGTCGTATTTGTTTGTGTATCATACCAACAGGCAACACTAGTACCAATGAGACTAAAATAGGGGTCACTCTCAGAAACAACCACTGCATCTGCAATGGAACTTCGGTTGGATCGATGAGACGAAAGTTCTGAAGAAGAGCAACTGACAACACCAAGAAGACCGTTGATTGAGAAGAGAACACAAATCGCTAGACCGATGATTTTCTGTCGGATGATACGAACCCTCCATTTCTATCAATACAGACAACAAATTTAAATGTTTTGTTGAAGATAAATATAACACCTATTCCTCGAGAAAACTGAGAATGGATTGTAAAAACATCATCCTTATAGATCCACGATGAGAAAGAAAAATGATATTCTTACAATGATTATACCAAGTAAGTTATGTTTGTGTTTTTTCCTCAGCTCAGGAGAAAAAGAACGATGATGATAGCAAGGATGCGGGCGAGTGGGTCAAGAAATGGAAGTCGTAAAAGGAAGGGGATTTTTGCAACCTCAGGTCCTTCCACAGGTAGTACTGATGAGTTGGTGAAACGATAGAAATGGACAGAATTTGATTTCAACATTTGAGTTAGTGTGCAAGGAGAAACATCATGTGTTGTCTTGTTTGCTATTTCGAGATGATGGGTCTCATCGATGAGGTACTGCACGGCAGTATACGTCGTGTTCCAGGGCAGGTTGGATAGCTTAAGGGAATATTGAGTGTCATCTGCGTCGAAATTACTGACAAGGACGCTGATGTTCGTGTGATCCTCTGAGATCCCTGCAAGATACGTAATACCGGCTGATGCGTCCATGATTGGCGTTGCAATTCTCAAGGGTGTATCCTGGGTGATGTCCTTCATTACTTTATAGGTCAACGCTGGTCTTTTATAGACACCTTGATAGGTAAAGAGACTAAGGTCAAGTCCAAGGAAACGCATGAGCCAATTGTTGTCTTGATTCCCTCGGTAGCGATATGCATAATCAAGTTGCGCATCTTGGAATACGGTAAGACTGCAGGCAGTAAACGCGGCATTTCTCGCATTGTCTTTATCCCGCTGTGGAGTGAGAATATCAAGGTTCCATTCGCTGTTAATGTTCTCGGCATCCGGAAATCCATACGAATCAAGAAGCTGGCGAATACGCCGGGATGCATTGTACATCTCAAACGGTGTACTTGCATAACGATGCCATGAAAAGAAATCCAAGGGAACATCATGGTCTTTGACATATTGTAAAAACCCTTCTGTATAATTAACATTGGTCACTGATGATGTACATGGACCACCGATTTTTAAGGATGAATTCCAAGTTTTCATCGTATCGGCGGTGATATGATACAGCTCGTAATATTGGTAAGCGGTCCCATTCCAGAACCCGCTTAGATCAGGCTCGTTCCAGACCTCCCAATATACAATGTTGTAGTAGAATCCTTGTTTCCATCCTTCATTATAATGCATTACGATATGCCGACAGACGTCAGCCCATTTCGTGAAATTCGTTGGTGGCTTTCGTAATGATTCATTCTGGCCAGCGCTCTCTCCTAACCGATAAAACACGTGGCATCCTGCGTGAATCATACTCGTGATGAGTGGATCGCTGGTTTCGAAATGATAACTGGATTCATTGGTTGGGTCCACCTGCCAATCGGGAAAAATCGTCGTCATATCAGTCGGACCAAACAGGTCATGGGTTCGGACAGAGGTAATCCCAATGTCACGATACTGGTCTGTTAAATCCACATACTTCGGCTCATTTTTTATCCGGGTTGGACCATCATTAATATCTCCATAAGGACGAATCATGCCGCTGATGTTGGAGCAGTCAAGTTGGATGGAAATCGTGTCTTTTGGTACGGATAAATTAAACATGGTGGGAGAAAATGTAGCAGAGGGAGAAGTACTAAGAAACAGTAAGCACCCAATAAGAAGAACTACGATCCATCGTACAAAAATATTTCGCATAACTATCAATACATCAACAGATTATATAAAACTTATTCATATAAAAAAAAGTGAATAAACTGCTCCTGATAAAAACCTATGAAATCATTGGCGATGACTCAGAGAATCTTCTTATATGAATCATGAAAATAAGAAGAAAGATGGGAGAGATTATTCTCCGAGGAATTGTTTCAGCAGGCTAAATATAAGAGGAAACCGGTGGAAAAACTGTAGGAGAAAGGCTGATGATGATACTGTTGGCATGGTGACTTGAAGCGTACCCCACCCGCTTGCGGCATAGTAGATATCTCTGGTTTGTACATTGATGGTGTAACTTCCCTTTTTTGTGAATGTATGGTCTAGGGTCACGTTTTCGTTCGACGGATATGGTCCCATCCAGCTGCTGTTGGTCGTATCACCCCAATCAACAAAGTAAAAAACATCGTCACCCTCTGGGTCCGCGGCAACAACCGTATAGGGATACGCTACTTTTGGTTTTCCCTCTGTCGTACCCTGAATGGATGGAACAGCGGGAGGAGTATCCTGAATGGTCGTTAGCGTCTGCACATGATATCCGGATAGACCACCACTGCTGCAGTTCACAATAACCCCACCAGAGCCGGTTTCTCTGCCTGAGGGCGTATCATCGCTCATGGTCGGGACCACGATTGTTTTCGAATACTGCCCAGCGGAATTTGTCGTGGTACTCCAGCTCGCACCCTCGGAGGGAATCTCTATGGAAATGACACCGTTTTGAACAGGATCGCCTGAGCTTGTAAAAATTGCCTGGCCAGAGATAACCACAGAAGCACCCGGTGCGACCACCGACGGGGAGATTTCCTCTGAAATCGTGATAGGCTGATTCGCATGTGAGTAGGATTGAAGGGAACTGACAAGCTGCAGCGACATGTTTTCATTATTTTGATCTATAGTGGTTTTGACCATATTGCCGATATCCGTTGAAAACCAACTCAGGGTTGTTTGGCGTCCGATCTTATAACACTCAAATGTCCCTGCAGGGACGCTGATTTGCTCCAGTTGAGTGCATTCAACGGTCTCGTCAATCCACTGGCTTCCATTAATTGGTTGATCGTACATCCCTTCGATGGTGAAGGAGCCGGTGACTGTCGTGATGCCGCTGAGCTGCCATTGCTCTCCTGGCTGAAGAGGAAAATCATATACTTCAAGTGCCGGGGAGGAACTCATATAAATATTCATTTCATAGGCAAATGGTATCCACATGTAAATGATTGTTCCTTGGGAATGAAGCTCACTGGTTTCTTCGGCAAGATCAGACACACGCATATGCGATGTTCCTGTAATTTCACCGGTAAGCGTCCCGGAAAAACCAGTAACGGTCACATCACCACTGATGTCGCCTGTGATACTTATCGTATACATATCATCGGTGATTCCTACCACGGTTTGTCTTAAATTTTCTATAGAACCATCAAATGATCCATTCGGGCTTGAGAAGGAGAGAGGATCCACGGTATATGTCCATTCGTCACCCTGATACCAGGTAGGGATGTCCCCGTCATTTGCTCTCTCAGAGTTTTTAACGAGAGGCAAGACATCGTGATTGTTCTGAGAATTGCTACCCATCGCTGGACTGAAACCCATGCAGATGAAGAAAAAGCATATACCAAAGACGACAATATTGCTCCTGATATTTCTTTTTATCATACCTTGCTTCATATAAATTCCTTCCTTGATAGACAATAAGCACCGAAGCCATTTAAATGTTTTCAAAAAGATAAAATTTATTGATTTTTATCGAAGATTGATTCAAAGTCGTTTCGTTTGTAAACGTAATGTATCAATTGAGATGCTCTATTAAATGAAAAATATAAGGTTTTTTCATAATACATTTTGTCCACTGAATTACTCCATATAAAGACTTAAATAGAGGATGTTGTTTATATTACATGGAGAGGAATAAAATGAATAAAAAAATTATATCATTAAGCATTTTAACAGCCGTCATCATCCTATTGACAGGATGTACACCTGCGCTTGCTTCACCAAAAAACAATCTTCTTGCAGTGAAAAACGATCTTGTGACCATCGAGGTGAATCACTATCTTGGAAGACAAACACAACAAATACGCACCACAGTCACGGCAAGCGACGCTGAACAAATACGATTGTATCTTACTGAATTGTACAAAGCACAGGAACGAAATGATAACGCAGCGATTTCAAAATATGAAGCGCTCCTGAATAATAAAGGTATTTTTGGTGAACAAAACCACCGCTTCTCTTCAACCATCAATGGAATCACCCGTCTCGAGAAAACAACACTTTCGCGTTATACTCCCACTATCGCTGGTGACAACATCTCAAATAGACTCTGCTATTTCAATGCGATTGGCGAAGGCGGAATGCTATGGTGGTTAGGGTTAGGATTCATCCAGAACCTTGTAGATTCGATAACAAATGTGTCAAATCCTATCGGAGCGATTATTTTATTAATCATCTTATTACCATTGATTGTTCTCACAATGCTTTTGACAGATCTGATTCCATTTCGAATCTTTTCACCCACCGGTATCATATCGCTGAAAAATGGGACCATTTCCGCGTTAGGAGCCAATGGCCATCAACGAGTCACGGTCGGTTCAGAATCGTACGGAGTGAACCTTACCGGGTTTACCGGTATCACCATTAACATCCCACCGATCAATAATCATAAATCGTTTCTCTTTGTGTCTGGATTCGCCCTAAAAGCAGAAGGACAACTCGTATAACATTTTTATGATTTGAAACCAGAGACATAGATGCTCCGCTCGTACTTATTGAGTCGTTATCCAGGATGCAATATCTGAGACAACTTCTCCAGCGACATGCCCCTCGAGCAGATACTCTGCATCGGTCGGCACCCCGGTCCCAGCGATGAAAAAATGATTCAATGACGGATAGGTTTTCAAGGTCACAGACGTGGTGTTGTAGAAGGTTTCATTCCATCGAGCAAAATCCGTCATCGTGACTTGATAATCCCGTTTCCCTTGTAGAATCAAAAGGGGAATGCCCAACAGTTGTGCTGTTTCCACGGGATCATATGTTGCAAGATCCGCCCAATACGATTTCGGAGCGCCAAGGACGACTTCACTTTGATTTATATCTAAATTCTTTATTTTCATCACCTGTCGCTCAAGCTGTGCAAGCTTGTCAGACTGATTCACATCACTCAGGTTCGCTAGATATCGCGACTGTTCCAAGATAAGATCCTCGAGATGACGGGTCGGTGCTGCGAATAGAATTAATCCTTTAATTCGGGTATCTTGGAGTGCTATTCGTGGGGCTAACATTCCGCCTAAACTATGCCCGAGAACAAAAATCTTAGAATGATCCACAAACGGAGAAGCATTCAACAAATTCACTCCAGTTAATGCATCTTCGATGGTTTCATCCTGTACCGTGAAATTCTGAAGCTGCGCAAACTCCTCAGGATACAGCTTCGTACGCTTCTCGTAGCGTAAGACCACAACACCTCTTGATGCAAGGCCCCAGGCGAGGTCTTTAAATATTTTATTGGGACCGTACGTTTCATCACGGTCATTTGCCCCTGAACCATGGACGAGGAGGACCGCAGGAAATGGGCCAGTTCCTTTTGGAATAGTCAACGTTGCAGGCAGTTTCCAATGTTCTGAAGGGAGACTTACATTTTCCTCGATAAATGCATTCAAATCGACATACGAGGGTGCCAAATAATCAAACGCCTTTAAAGTGGGAATAACCAGAAGAGCAACGACTTTCTGTTGAGAATTAAACGAGATTTTCACATCAAGAACAGGTACCTTTGAAAAATTACATGTGGTATAGACAACAGAGTATCCGGACTCATTCGTCAATCGTGTCCGCACAATTCTAGTGATATTTCCATAGGGAGCGCTAACTTGTTGAGCCCAGATATTCGCAAAATTTTCCGCAGTGACTTGTGACGTTATGGAAGTGTTAAAAAAACTATACACGCTGGTAAGGTTATTTTTCATAAGTAGTGTGACTATATCAACAGCAACATCCTCCAATGTGTTCACCAGTGGTTGTTGCTCCGGTTGTTTTTCAACACATCCTGATAACAATGCTCCTGAAAGCATCACAAGTACAATAGCTGATAGTATTCGCTTCATAGTTTTCATCTTCGTTCTGAGCAAACTAATTGAAGGCGATACTATAGGAGCTTCAATAAATTTTCTGTGTAAAAAAAAGATTGAATGTCTCTTAGAAATAGTATAATATTTGAAAGAATTATATGGATGAACTAATCGTTTTTCATAAAAAATCAAAGAAAACCTTTAAGAGGGAGGAGACCTTCAAGCTTACGTTCGAAAGAACTATAGGGGAATATTATGAAGTTGTCCGATGTCTTAGAAACGACGAAAAGGGAACCCCATTGTGGGTTATGTAAGATTGATTTTCTTGGGACCGGTGTATGCGCAGCTGGCAAAAAACACGGGTTTGTGGCATACTGGCCCGAGGGGCGTATGGAACTTGCTAGGGCACTTGCGGAAAACGAAGTCGAACCAACAGAGACACTAATCGATATTGTAGACTCGTGTAATCTATGTGGTGTTTGCGATCGACAATGTTATTTTATTACACAACGACGACCCACACAAGCTCAACACGCTTTGAAAGACTATGTCAAGACACTAAAACCAAACGCACTCAAACGTGTACCAGAAGATGATGTTGTAAAAGACCTCCGTGCAATCGTGGGTACCGACTGGGCGACCAATGACCCTATCATCATTGCCTCGTATCTCCGCTCGATCATCAAGCAGAAATCATCGGGTAAATACTATATTGTCATGCCAAAAACAACAGATGAAATAGTGGCGATTGTAAGACTTGCCAATAAATATAAAATCCCGTATCTCCCTCGAGGGAATGGTACGTTTTTTGGTGTAGCTCTACAAACCCTACTTGCTGAACCAGCTACGATAGAACAGGGGATTATTATTGATCTATGGAGAATGAAAGATCTTCACGTTGATCCCGAAACGATTACTGCGACGATAGGACCTGGTGTCACTTCTTTTGAGCTGCAAAAAGCAGCGCACGCTCATAAGTTACGTGCTAATGTTGCGGAGGCTGAATCCTGTGTCTGCGCGAACGCCCAGAATCTTGGTATCGTGACCACATGGAGTAACACCTACGGATGGGGAACCGACAATTTCATCGACGCTGAATATATCGACTCCACAGGGACGATACAGCATCTAAGTGATAAAGATATACCAAATCCATATGCATCTGAGCAAGGTCTCTTAAGCCTGTCTCTCATTCCATCGGTGATTATCACGAAACTAACGTTGAAACTCCATGAAATCCTTGATGATGAAGAAGCAGTTTTCATTCCATTTACCACCTTGCCTGAGGCTTTGGATCTTGCTCATGAGCTAGCAAAAAGAAACATCGGTATTTCTTTAGCAGTCCTTTCACGGAAGTACCTCACTGAGTTTATTTCTCCAACGCATGAGATTGCTGAAGATTTCAACTATATCGCAGAAAAATATTTGAAACTCAACTATGTTGTTGACGTGATTTGTGATACACAAAGCAAAAAAATCATCGAGGAGCTTGCTGAGGTTTCATTTGGTCATGCGATGTTGAAAAGTCTGATTCTTGGTTCATCCAAACTTGCCTCCATGAAAGACAGTAGTCTGCTGAAAATGATTGCTGAGGAGGAGAATCCATTAAAAGCTGTCTTTGGTGGTCCCATGCGAGAACATTTCGAAAAAGGTCTTGCTAACTCACCTCAGGAGCTTGCAAAGGTCTTTCCTGAGGACCTTAGGGATTTCTTTGAAAAACTATATTCAAAACCTGAATTAACTGATCCTGTCTGGCTTCATTCCTTCCGTATTCTTCCGTGTCGCATGGAACGGAAACATATGTGGATGTATCGTGGTGGGTATATGCCGGGGGATAAGAAAACCATCCTGAAAGTCGTGGATGCCTTAGAAAAACCAGCGCAGATGTACCATATCGACGGGGAGTTCGGGTTCCTCAGTTATCTTGAACGGGGAAAGCTGGCGCATTTGGAATATGATTATTATTATGATCATACTGACCCTGAGGCGCGCAAACGCGTCAATAAAGCAATCGTGGAGTCCTGGAGGAGGCAATTTGCAATCAAAGGAGTGACGCCACTGGAGTTTATTTGTAGCAAAGGACTTCATCGGAAAGAACATATCCTCTATCCGTTTCTACCAGGGTTATCGGAAGAGGAACTTGAGCATTTTGAAGAGCTGATAGAAACACTCTTCGGAGGTGAAGACACATGGTAAAATATCTCTCAAAAGAATGGGCCGAATTAGCGAAGAAAAAAGTCTTAACTGAACTTGATAAGGCAAGAGATTTGAAGAACATGAACACATCGTTGTTGAATGTCATTCAAAACGTCCCCCCTGATAATAAAACAATGTATTTTTACATAAAATTCATCGAAGGGAATCTCGAAGAGTTGATTACCGGCTCCGATGAATCGATAAAACAGAAGGATGCTGAAATTACTGCCACCGGGGATTATACAACGTTTGTTCAGATCAGCAGCGGACAAATGAGCTCGGCAATGGCCCTGCTGAAGAACCGGTTGAAGATGACAAATAAAATGAAGGCTCTAACTATTACGAAGCCCATCGATACCTTTAATGGTTGCATCAAAGGGATTCAAACCGAATACTAACGGAGTTAAAGGAGAAAAAATGGCAACCGCACCCGGGACAGAGGATTTAACGGAGTGTTTACATAAATTGATTCCGCCCAAGGATCAGTGGACCCCGGTCGACACCGCACTACACACCCCAAAAACGTTCTTTCTTGATTACAAGAAAGCACAGGATTACATGTTTCCTGCGCTCCGACATACCTTCAAGCATCATTACGAGAACAATTTCCTGTACCATCGGGTCTGCGAAGTCAACGGGGTGACACCCGAGGCGATTACTTCAAAACAGGATGTGCGGAAAATACCTTTACTCCCTGACGCGTTTTTCAAGGATTACCCTGATGGAAAAGGTTTTTTGAACTGGTTGAAGACCATTTTTTCCGGATCGCTACCCAAGCCGATGTTTAAGACCGATAACCCCTCCCATGATGAGATCATCGAGGAGTTCAACAAAAAAGGCACCAGCATCATGTTTACGAGCGGTACGAGCGGTCGCTTTAGCTTCATCCCTCGTGACACCCGCTCATGGAACCGAGTGAAGTACAGCGCGATGAAATCAGTTATCGAGCTGATGGATTACAACCCCACGGACCAAGTCATCCTCTTGATTCCTGACCCGCGACAAACGAATCTGACGATCGCTAGTCTTTTCGGGATCGCCTATGATTTATACGACCCAGCGAACGTCCATGTGGCATTGGATATGAAGATCACCACACAATTTCTACGGATGCAACGGGATGAAACTATCGGGATTTCAGAGAAATTAAAGGCAAAGGCGCTCTCCACCATCAGCCCTCTGGTGCAGCGGAACTCTGATCTCAAAATCATTCATTTGTTAGAGCATATTGAAAAAACTGGGAAACGGGTGAACCTTGCTGGTCCACCATTCTGGCTTGATCGGATCATCGAACGGATGAAAAAAGAAGGAAAATCTGTTCATTTGTCAGACAGTCAGATTTTAACAGGAGGCGGATGGAAGGCGGAAGAGAACAAACGCCTCCCAGAGGATTCATTCCGGGAGAAAATAACAGAGTTTCTGGGGATTCCTCAGGAGCGCTACCACGATGTCTATGCGATGTCCGAGTGCAGCTCGGTATTTCTCAGTTGTGAAGGGCATTACAAACATATACCCCCGGTTGTGGTCCCGTTGGTCCTTGATGAAGATCTCAACCAACTTGACTATGAACAGGTCGGACGGTTTGCATTCCTTGACCCGCTACCCGACAGCTACCCTGGTTTTATCATCACCGGAGATCGGGTGAAGATTCTAGAGCACTGCCCGAAATGTCAGCGGGAAGGCCCGGTCTTAGATGTCGAAGTGACGCGAATGCCTGGATTCGAGGGACGGGGGTGCGCAGCGGTTATGGCAGAGTTGATGAAACAGGATGGTGAGGAGCATACTACATTTCCCATCGGATGAATGGATTAAAACATTCAAAGATGAACTGAATAAGAACAAGACGTATCAGGAAGTCGCCAAGGACTGGGAAGGTGATTTCCTGTTTGTGGTTACCCCTGATGAGGAGTTGAAGAAAGAAACCGTGTTTTACATTGACCTGTGGCATGGGAAATGCAGGGACGCGTATCTGGTGAAAGGAAAGAAGCAAGCCAAGTTTGTGTTCAAAGGACCGTATTCGAACTGGAAGAAGATTATCCGCAAGGAACTCGATCCTATCCGAGGATTGATCCGAGGAATGTTTACGGTGGATGGTGATTCCCGGGTGATCCTCGATCAGGCAAAGGCAGCCCAAGAGCTGGTAAACACCGCAAGTACGATCCCGGTTGTGTTCTAAAGGGTTGATTATGGGACAGGTCGTTGATTGTTTTTTCTGGGACTCTGCAGTACGATTTGATCAGGAATTACAGTTTGTCTCTGAGGATATCGGTAGTGGAATTACCCTTCGCAAACCAGTGTTCACCATTGAGGCGTTAAAAAAAATCATTGACAGGATCAAAACCGCACGTCAGGAATATCTCCATACCCATGATATCCCTGCCGTCCTTGATGCGATCGATAAGGTCAACGCGTTGTGGATGAACTCCGCGTACCAAGGAAGGAGAACCGCGCGGGATGTTTTACCGATCGTGACCGGGTTTTCTGTTGAGATGATCGAATCCTGGGGCTTTGATTATTTTTTCGACATCATTAAAAAAGATAATCTGCCCCTTGCTGGAAAGCTTCAGCCGAATAATTTCCGGGAGTTTACAGCCTGTGGCGACGGCTTGGTGAAGGCGTATGGTAAACCGCATGTCACGCATTCGAATTACGAACCAGAAATCATCGGTCATATTTGTGCAGGCAACATCCTTGGTCTTGCAGCGTTTGAGATGGTGATGGATAAGCTTATCGATGCCGCGACCTGGGTGAAGGTTCCTACAGAGGAACCGGTGTTTGGAGCGCTGTATGCAAAATCGATCGAGGAGGTGGACCCATTGCTTGCGCATAGCATCGCGGTGCTTCCATTCAGCAGTCAGGATACCCTGGTACAGGACTATCTGTTCTCTCAATCTGATCTTGTCCGTGCGACCGGCGGGGAGCAGGCACGAAGGAATCTTACGACACTTGCAGAGAAACATCATGTTCCTCTTGCTGGGCATTGGCATAAGTTCAGTTTCATAGTGATCGCCCGTGAATTTCTCAGTAGGCAAGCCTCCGAGATCGCGGAGTTGGCTTCTCTTGACGTGTGCGCCTGGGATCAACAGGGGTGTTTCTCCCCGCAGGAGATCTACATTGAGACTGGCGGGAGTGTGTCACCGAAAGAGTTTGCCGGGTTGCTTGCGAAGGAGATGGAGAAAACAACCCGTGCGCTCCCGAAGGGGACGAACTCTGGGAAGATGCAGGTATTGGACGGGTACTACCAGTATTTCACGAAGGAGACCATGGGAGAGCCAGTGAAAATCTTCCCTTCAAAGGAACATCAGTGGTTAGTGATATATGATGAGAGTAACTCGAACTGTGAACCATCACCCTTGTTCCGGGTGATCCGAGTCAAACCAGTTGCCGATATCAGGGACATCCCGCAGAAGGTTCGACCACTTTGCTCGTTCTTACAGACTGTTGGTGTTGCGATTCCGCAGGATCGGCTGCTCGCGTTTGCGGATGCCATGGGACAGGCTGGTGCGACGAACATACGAACAATCAGCGCTATGACACTGCAGAAAGCCTGGGAGCCATGGGATGGACGATTCCCGTTGCAAGAGCTCTTTGAGCATGATGGGGTTCATTGGGTCAGTATTGATACGAAGGACATCGAGGCTGAGATAAAAAGTGCTCTGAAACGAAAACGATCGATTGTTTGCGAAGAGCAAATGCGGAAAAGAACATAGCAAATCTAGTGGAAATGTAGTCAATTTTTTAAGAAAATTTACCATTAAACAGAAATATATTGCTCAGGGTTTTTATCAAACGTTCGTTTGCACCCAGGCGCGCAGAAGTAATATGTCTTTCCTTTATAGACACTGGTGAACTTCGCTGTTTTCTCATCCACCGTCATCTTACAAATCGGATCGATCGCCATGGCTTTTCACCTCCTGTGCCGGCGGCACATAACCTTTTAACATCAATGAAAGAGAAACGACTGTCACCGAGCTGAGAGCCATCGCAAGCCCAGCGAACTCCGGTCGGAACGTCACCCCAAAAAACGGATACAACACCCCGGCAGCAATCGGGATGAGCGCGGTGTTGTACGCAAACGCCCAGAACAGATTCTGCTTAATCCGCGCCATCACCTTCCGACTCAACTGCACCGCGGCGACGCAATCCAACAGATCGCTTTTCACAAGCACGATCTCCCCGCTCTCAATCGCGACATCGGTACCGCTTCCAATCGCGATCCCCACATCAGCCTGCGCAAGCGCGGGCGCATCATTGATCCCGTCACCGACAAAGGCGACCACCTCACCGGCAGCTTGAAGTTTCTTTACCTCCTGTGCTTTGTCCTGCGGTAACACCTCGGCACGTACCACGTCAATGCCAATTTGCTGGGCGATTGCTTGCGCGGTCCGTGCGTTATCACCCGTGATCATCACCAACTGTAACCCCATCTGCTTGCATTGCTTCATGGCCGACGGTGTCGTCTCCTTCACCACATCAGCAAGAGCGATAAGACCAACAAGCCTCTGATCGAACGCAACGAACATCACCGATTTACCCTTCGTCTCCAACTCACTAAGAAGCTCCTCAACCTTTACAGGCACCATGATACCTTTCTCCTTGAAAAGCAGTCGATTCCCGATTAGCACTATCGTTCCATTCACGGTCGCCTGAACTCCTTTGCCGGCAAACGTGTCAAATCCACTCGTGTCACTCAAGGAAAGATTTTGTTCTTTTGCCTTGTGTACGATCGCCTCGGCTAGCGGATGTAAGGAATTCCTCTCAACACTTGCCGCCTTCTCCAACACCACGGTATCCTTGCTGTCGATAGCGATCACATCGGTCACCTCAGGTTTTCCCTTCGTCAACGTCCCAGTCTTATCGAACACGATGGTCGATAGCTTCTCAGAGACCTCCAACGCCTCCCCGTTCTTGATCAGAATCCCCAGCTCAGCACCGCGGCCAATCCCCACCGTCACTGCGGTCGGCGTCGCAAGACCAAGTGCACAGGGACACGCGATCACCAATACCGAGATTAACGCGGTCAGACTAAAAAGAAGCGTACTCCCGAGTACAACATACCAGACAAGAAACGACACAAGAGCAATGGTTAAAACCACCGGGATGAAATAACTCACCGCGACATCAGCGATACGCTGCACCGGCGGTCGGGAGCCCTGTGCTTCCTCAACCAGTCTAATAATCTGTGCAAGCAAGGTGTCTTTACCGATCTTCGTTGCTTTTACCCGCAGCACGCTATTTGTATTCAACGTTCCCCCAATCACGCTGCTCCCCTGGTTCTTCACCACGGGCAGTGGTTCTCCGGTCACCATCGACTCATCGACATAGCTTTCCCCTTGGATAACCATCCCATCGATCGGGATCTTCCCTCCTGGCTTGACCACCACCACGTCATCGACCAATACGTCTTCAATGGAAACCTCTACCTCATGTTCATCACGGATCACGAGCGCGGTTTTCAACTGCAGTCCTGCTAGTTTCTTGATTGCATCAGAGGTCCTGCCTTTTGCTCTTGCCTCTAGATATCGACCCAGCACCAGAAAAGCGGCTAGCAACACCGCGGTCTCATAGAACAAAAACTCACGAGTTAGCACCACCTCAAACGTCCCCAGAACACTTGCACCAAATGCAACCCCGATTCCCATGGAATACATCACATCCATCGTCAGTGATCTATTCCGAAGCGCATGATACCCAGCACGGAAAATTGGATAACTAATATAGATGAATGTAGGTGTTGAAAGAGCAAGGGAGAGATACGAGACCTGTTCCATCGAAAGAGATGGATGAACATACATGAGAATCATCAGGGGAATACCGACGAGAAACCCGACGTAGATCCTGAGTCGTTTGGACCGAAGGTCCTTTTCCCGGACCTTGCTTGCGAAATCCTCCTCACCTTCCACGCCAAGGTACTGATACCCTGCATCCTCTATCGCTTTTTTCATGTCAGCGATGCTGACCATTCGTTGGTTATAGGTCACCGCAGTTTTTTCAGTCACAAGATTCACCGATACACTAACAACACCATCAAGGTGCTCTAACGCCTCGGTGACGGTTTTCTCACAGGCCGCACACGTCATCCCACCGATTCTCAGAATCACTTTTTCATTGACGGTACCATACCCAACGTCTGTCACCGCCTTTTCCAAATCACCAAGCTTCACCTGTGCTGGATCATATTCCACAGACGCAAGCTCATTGCCAAGATTGACCTGAGCTTTAAGCACACCAGGGAGACTAGCAAGGGATTTCTCAATGGTCGACGAACACATCGTACAAGTCATCCCGGAAATCTTCAGTTCCGCCTTTTTTTTCTCCTTTGCCATAGATCTGCTCCCCGAACTGTTAGGAATGATACATGATTCATTATATAAAAAATCTGTGTACGACACCGTAAGGGAAAAAAAACTATTTGAACTGATTTGCGTACTCTACCACAATGGACAATAGTACCCGCATCAGAACCGCAGTATCTGAGGATTTCGAACGCATCGTTGAACTCGAGAACCTTTGTTTCTCCAAAGAACACGCCTATTCCAGACGACAGCTCCACTATCTTCTCACCAAAGCCAACAGTACGGTCCTTGTCGAGACAACTGGTGCACTCGTACGAGGATTTCTCATTATTTTATATCGGAGAGGTACCACGGTTGCTGGCATTGAGACCATCAATGTCGATCCAGTATTGCGAAAGAAAGGTGTTGGTTTGCGATTACTCGCTGCCGCAGAAGACCTCCTGAGAAAAAAAGGGATCCACTCAATTAGACTGGAGGTCGCTATCACCAACCAAGCTGCAATAAAACTCTACGAGCACGCAGGGTTTCAAAAAACCATGCTGCTAAAAAAATATTATCACTATGACCATGAGGGATCTCGTGACGCCTACCGGATGGTTAAGGATCTACAGTAGCGGCGCACTTTTGCCATTTGCTCGTCGGCACCCATTCTTCATTCTGTAAAGTACAATAACCTGTGGTATATTGTTCAAGAATCTTAAGTAAACCATTGCGGAATTGCTTGGGATAAAGACCAGGGTCACAGGTCGAGGTGTGCATATGGATTTTCTCAACATGGCCCACGCATTGTACCTTCGGTACAGACCCGTTTCGTTTGAGTAAGAAAAACGATTGGTCCTTCTCATCTTTATCAAGCTTCAGAGACGATGCTCCAACGTTTGTATAGAAAGATTCGATGTCTTTACACCGATACTTCATAAGGGTCGGATTGAGATCATTCGCTAAAAGATACAATAGAATACCTAGACATTTCGAGCAAATTCCGCAAGGGTACACCACACCGTTTTTGATATGACAGGAATGACAGGAGCGCTGCATCTTCGCAAGCGCGGGATACCGACGAACCAGGATGTTCTGGTCGACAAGACCGGAGATGTTCCGCAGCGCAGACCACTGATACAGACCAGGGATCCGTTTCTCGTACCATTGATTCATCCGCACATCGTAGTCCTGATGCTGATCATAGACTCCGAAGTAATGCTGGATCCCCTTGTATTGGATCTCATAGCGCAGATCATCAAACTCACTGCCTAAAAGGAGATTCCCGATTCGTTCTTCGATAAAAATCGGCAGTAAACTGAACACATAGAACGGGAAAATACACAGTCGTATCGGGTAGGTATCATGCCATATCTTTCGATGATCAGGTCGTATGAACCGTAGATGATCCAGCATGAAACTATAGAACCTGTCGACGTTGGTCCACATTCGCTGCGTGTTCGGATCTGTTTTTTTATGATACTTATATGCGGTCAGCGCAGTCCTCCAATGACCACCACTCTCATTCACATACAAAGGATACACGGTTGAGTCGAGTTCTTTGAGGAGCCCGTATGTCAGCAGACTGTCTTTTCCCCCGCTTGAAAGGACTCCTGATTTCATAGCATCCATATCCGTACCAATCGGTGTATCATCAATGAGTTGTGTTGGATGTATCATTGCCTGAGGATTACCATCAGTTGGTTTTATTTTCTCAGGGTCTGGGAAAAACTCTGGGAGGATGTACGGGTTGGTGCCTTGTACGATCTTGTTGACGAAGATATCGCGACTGAAAATCACATTTAGGTCATTCAGTAACGAAAGATCTGCTTGGCTGATTGAGAAATTCAATTGGATTTTTTTTGAGAAGAGACCGTAGTTGAGCAACGGCATACAGAATGCAAGTCGTAGTATCGGCAGATGAGTCTTCTGTGGTTCGATCTCATACTTGTTTATGATTTCAAAACAATTTTCTGTCCCATCGGATTTGGTGACGATGATTTTCGCCCGCGCCGTGTTCTTCTCGAGTATCAGATCTGAAAGTGAAATGTTCGAAAGACACAGAAGGTTATTTTTTGCCATGGGTCATTGTCTCCAACGCATCGACGAGACCGCCAACTCCTTCTGAAAGTGGTTCTGATACAGGGACTTTGAACATCTTCTGATATATTGTTTTTGCACAAGTGATATCGGTTGTGTTCATCTGCTCATGGTTTATGCCGACGCCGATGAGTCTTTTTTCAGTGAGCATCTCAGCAATTCGTACTACGCGTTTCGGGTCTGGCATGGGATAGCCTGGGAATCCATCAAGGTGCGGTCGTTTAGGTGCATCAACTAAGATGAACCCCTGTACTTGTCCTGCTGCTAAAATCTCAAATCCACCTGGGAAGAACGGATGCACCAGGCTTCCTTGTCCTTCGATGATCATGAATTCTGGGTGGAGATCGTTCCATGAGTCAAGGATGACTCCTTCGATCCCCCCTGAGACGAAATCATTGATCATCGCATCTAACACCACGCCATGTGGCCAGCCTTGCAGCCAACCGGTTTGTCCGGTGAAGATCATGTCTGCGGTTCTTCCGCGTTTCTGTAATTCTTCGACGAGCAGGACCGCAAGGGTTCGTTTTCCGATTGCGGAATCCGTGCCGATGAGGGCGATGCGTATCGATGGCACCTGTGCTATTTCACCGGTGTAGAATCGTTTGTGGTCGCGGAAGATCTTCCTTACGTCTGTGATGGTACATTGATGTTCTGCTGCGTGTTTGATGAATCGTGGATCATCTGAGAGAAATTGATGCAGACCAGAAATGACATTTAGTCCTTTTGACAATGCCCAGTCCACCGCTTTATCATATCCTTCTGGTAGTACGCCGCCTTCGGAGACCGCACCGATGATGAACGTGTCTGGATGTGTCGACGAAAACGCATCATCAAGGTTGTTTAACAAGGGTATTCCTTTTTTCTGTCCATCTAAAAATTCTGCGGCATCACCGACTGGTAATGTTGAGTCGATGACGCTGACGATTTTGAATTTTTTACTGAACCGGACAAGCCCGTGAGCGGTCTTCCCATCAGCACAACTGTACAAGCGGTCTGCATAGACCAGTGCGCGCATCTTTGCCATAAAGGAATCAATCCGTGGTAGAATCGTTACCTAAATTTTCTCCCCGTAAGAACAATCACATAATCACTGTTCAGGACTCGATGTTCTTTGAATTTAATCAGCGCTTCAATCGGACTTGCTGACGCGGGAAGCACGTTGAGTCCTTCCAAGTCTCGCAGCAGGAGATGGAATTTCATCATACATGAATCAGATGCATAATCAGCCCAGCCGTTGGTCTCATAAATCGCATGCAGCGCGTCATCACCGTCGTAGGAATGGTATGCGATGAGCGGTTCGTTGATGCTGCTTTCTTTTATCTCTGCGGGCTGGAGGTCCTGGGTTTTCGAAGCTCCGGTTTTAAAGCTTTTGATGATGGGGTTTCCCCCGGGTGTTGATGCGCCGACAAGGTACGGCATGTGATCGATGATGTTGTGGTCAAGCAAATTCTTAAATCCGTGATAAATCCCAACGAGTGTCGTCCCGTTGCCGACTGGTGCAGCGACCGCGGTCGGTATGCGACC
>Ga0326726_10000451_pt1 | contig 38719 bp, 24 predicted proteins | sample MHFenrmetagenome_2_FD_207603 | JGI IMG/M metagenome (GOLD analysis project Ga0326726, IMG submission 207603) | Lab enriched peat soil microbial communities from Michigan Hollow, Ithaca, NY, United States - MHF15MN | ecosystem: Environmental > Terrestrial > Soil > Wetlands > Peat | place: USA...
ATGATCTTAAAACCGAATTTACAGCAGCTTACAATGATAATGTTGAGATGCTGTCAATACGCCATTACACACCCGAAGCCATTGATCGGATTACCAACGACCGTGAAATACTACTTGAACAGAGGACTCGTAACTCAGTAAGGTATGTTGTGAGGAAGGTTGCTTCGTCGTCCCTCTAAGACGGTACTCCTCGCAATGACCCTGCATGGAAGCTAAATTAGGATTACTGTCATTGCGAGGAGCTTGCGACGAAGCAATCCTCATATATTATCAGCAAGACTATCTACTAAAAACCAACCTCTGTCCCCGGTATTCTTCGTTAATCGTTCCGTTGTCATATACTATGGTGCCGTTTACAATAGTCTTCACAACCCTTGACCTGAAAGTAGTGCCTTCGAAAGGCGACCATCCGCATTTATAAAGAATGTTATCCTTTGAAACGGCCCATGAATCATCCGGATCGATCAGGCAGAGATCGGCTTTATATCCCTCCCTTATGAATCCCCGCTCCTTTATATTAAATAGTATGGCAGGATTGTGACACATTTTTTCCACTATTTTTTCAATTGAAATCAATTTTCTGTGCCATAGTTCAAGCATTGCCACAAGCGAATGCTGAACAAGAGGTCCACCTGATGGAGCTTTGAAATAACTGTTGTTTTTTTCTTCTGTTGTGTGGGGAGAATGATCGGTTGCCACAATATCTATAACATCATTAATAGTGCTTTTCAGCAAAGCATCACGGTCAAATCTTGTCTTTATGGCAGGGTTCCATTTAACCAGTGTGCCTTTTTCGTCGTATGCCGTTTCATCAAACCACAGATGGTGGACGCATACTTCCCCCGTTATCCTTTTCTGCGGAAGCGGCAATTCATTGCTGAAGAGCTTCATTTCATCAGCCGTTGAAAGATGAAGGATATGGATACGTGTATTATATTCTCTTGCGAGGGAAACTGCATATGATGATGATAAGAAACAAGCTTCACGGCTACGGATCAACGGATGCATTTTAACAGGAACATCTTCCCCGTATTTTTCCCTGTAAATTTCACTATTTCTTCTTATGACGGGTTCAGACTCACAGTGGCAGGCAACAGGAATTTCAGCTTTTGAGAACAGGTCCCTTAATATAGTTTCATTGTCAACAAGCATGTTGCCGGTGGATGATCCCATAAAAAGTTTTATTCCGCAAACTCCCGAAGGATCAGTATTCAGCACTTCATTAAGGTTTGTATTGGTGGCTCCGATATAGAAGGAGTAGTTTGCAAGAGAGCTCTCGGAGCCAAGCCGGAATTTCTCATTCAGAAGGGCATTTGTAACTGTCTGGGGATTGGTATTTGGCATATCCATAAATGAGGTGATGCCTCCTGCAACCGCAGCACGCGATTCGGTGAAGATATCTCCCTTGTGAGTAAGTCCGGGTTCCCTGAAATGAACCTGGTCGTCAATTACTCCGGGGATCAGGAGCAGTCCTGTTGCATCGATTGTATGTGCTTTTTCAGGAATTCTTATCTGGCCGGCAGGAGCAACCGAGGAAATATATTCGCCACTGATCAGCAGTTCTCCTCTGAAGGTCCTGCCTTCATTTATGATAGTGGCATTCTTAATGAATATGCTGTTCATGAATTTATAGTCTGGATAACCCACCCCTAGCCCCTCCAAGGAGGGGAGCTTTGATAATACCGTTACACCGTTATGCCGTTACGCCTTTGCACCTATTTGATACTTGATAAACCAACTTCTCAGTTTCATTCTCAGGACTCCCCAGAGTGCCTCGTTGAATATACCTCCCGACATTTTGGAGGTTCCAAGTCTCCGGTCGGTAAATATTATAGGTATCTCTACTATTTTATAGCCGAGTTTCCAGGCGGTGAATTTCATTTCTATCTGGAAGCAATATCCCCTTGATTTTATCTGGGCAGGTTTAATATTCTCCAGGACCTCTTTTTTATAGCAGAGGAATCCTGCTGTCGCGTCCATTATTTTCATACCTGTTACCAGTCTGACATATATGGAAGCAAAGTAAGACATCAGCACGCGGCTCAGGGGCCAGTTCACCACATTTACTCCGCTGATATATCTTGAACCGATTGCAACATCGGCACCCATGTCGTTGCATGTATTGTAAAGCCTTACCAGATCTTCGGGGTCGTGGGAAAAGTCAGCGTCCATTTCATATATATAGGTATATCCTTTTTCAAGGGCCCACTTGAATCCAGTATTATAGGCTGTTCCAAGACCCAGCTTGCCGGGCCGTTCTATAAGATGGACATTGGGATATGATGGTATAAGGTTTTTAACGATGGTTCCGGTTCCGTCGGGAGAGTTATCATCGATGACAAGTATGTCGAATGAAACTGAAAGTGAAGAAATGGTTTTTATCAGCGATTCAATGTTCTCTTTCTCCTTATAGGTTGGTATGATAACTACATTCGACATAGTAAACAAATATTCACGAAAATACATTTTTCATTTGACAGCATGGGCATCCGGTGATTTATTTCTTAATGTCGGGAAAAATTTTATTTTTTTCTTTGCAAGGAATTTTTGAAGCGTTATCTTTGACGTCCCAAAAGTTGGATGGCAGTTCTTTGAATTTATTTATGTGCAAACTTTCGATAAGCATACAATAATTAGTCCCATAGCTCAGTTGGTTAGAGCGCTACACTGATAATGTAGAGGTCCTCAGTTCAACTCTGAGTGGGACTACTTGGGGAATTAGCTCAGTTGGCCAGAGCACCTGCCTTGCACGCAGGGGGTCAAGGGTTCGACTCCCTTATTCTCCACGAATTCATTTCGGAATTCGGATTATTGATCTCGGATTTGTTTAATTTTAAAATCCGCAATCACAAATCCGCAATCCGCAATCGAAATAAGTTCTTTTCATGTTAATGTAATGATCTCATTTACAGAATATAATGCAGAGCTTTTTCAAACAAGAATAATCTTTTTGAAAAAAATCGCAAAATAATTTTGGATTTAAAATAATGATTGATACATTTGCACCCGCTTTTGTAGCGAAGAGTTAATTGAAGGGGTAAAAAGAGATAGGATTCCGGCTTCGGGAAGAAGGGTAAGGGAGAAGGTGAGAAAGCCGGAAAAAATATCTCTGTTTTTTTTGGACAAGTGATTAAGAATGATTAACTTTATCGCCCCAAAAGTAAAAAGGGAAAATGTCCGCCACCATCCAGGATTAAGTTGGACTTAAAGTGGACAAAAAAAGTTCTTTGAATTAATGAAGTAGCAACCAGGCGAGATATGACTATCTCGCTAAAAACTTGTTAGTATTTAGAATTGAGCGTAGTAGGATTGATCTTTAGAAAAGACAAAATGAACAAATTTTTACAATGAAGAGTTTGATCCTGGCTCAGGATGAACGCTAGCGGGAGGCTTAACACATGCAAGTCGAGGGGCAGCACGAGGTAGCAATACTTTGGTGGCGACCGGCGCACGGGTGAGTAACACGTATGCAACCTACCCTGTACAGGGGGATAACCCGGAGAAATTCGGACTAATATCCCATAAAGATAAGAAGAGGCATCTTTTTATATTTAAAGCTCAGGCGGTACGGGATGGGCATGCGGAACATTAGCTAGTTGGCAGGGTAACGGCCTACCAAGGCTTCGATGTTTAGGGGACCTGAGAGGGTGATCCCCCACACTGGTACTGAGACACGGACCAGACTCCTACGGGAGGCAGCAGTGAGGAATATTGGTCAATGGGCGCAAGCCTGAACCAGCCATCCCGCGTGAAGGAAGAAGGCGCTATGCGTTGTAAACTTCTTTTCCAGGGGGTGAATTTTCCGGTCGTGACCGGAATTGACGGTACCCTGGGAATAAGCATCGGCTAACTCCGTGCCAGCAGCCGCGGTAATACGGAGGATGCGAGCGTTATCCGGATTTATTGGGTTTAAAGGGTGCGTAGGCGGACGAATAAGTCAGTGGTGAAAACCTGCAGCTTAACTGTAGAATTGCCGTTGATACTGTTTGTCTTGAGTATGGTCAAGGTAGGCGGAATGTGTAATGTAGCGGTGAAATGCTTAGATATTACACAGAACACCGATTGCGAAGGCAGCTTGCTGGGCCATTACTGACGCTGATGCACGAAAGCGTGGGGATCGAACAGGATTAGATACCCTGGTAGTCCACGCCGTAAACGATGATCACTCGCTGTTGGCGATACACAGTCAGCGGCTAAGCAAAAGCATTAAGTGATCCACCTGGGGAGTACGGCCGCAAGGCTGAAACTCAAAGGAATTGACGGGGGCCCGCACAAGCGGAGGAACATGTGGTTTAATTCGATGATACGCGAGGAACCTTACCTGGGCTTAAATGTAGAGTGCATTAAGTGGAAACATTTCTTTCCTTCGGGACTCTTTGCAAGGTGCTGCATGGTTGTCGTCAGCTCGTGCCGTGAGGTGTCGGGTTAAGTCCCATAACGAGCGCAACCCTTATCGTTAGTTGCCAGCGGGTAATGCCGGGAACTCTAACGAAACTGCCGGTGTAAACCGTGAGGAAGGTGGGGATGACGTCAAATCAGCACGGCCCTTATGTCCAGGGCTACACACGTGTTACAATGGCCGGTACAGAGGGCAGCTACCTGGAGACAGGATGCGAATCTCGAAAGCCGGTCTCAGTTCGGATCGGAGTCTGCAACTCGACTCCGTGAAGCTGGATTCGCTAGTAATCGCGCATCAGCCATGGCGCGGTGAATACGTTCCCGGGCCTTGTACACACCGCCCGTCAAGCCATGGAAGTTGGGGGTACCTGAAGTCCGTAACCGCAAGGAGCGGCCTAGGGTAAAACCAGTGACTGGGGCTAAGTCGTAACAAGGTAGCCGTACCGGAAGGTGCGGCTGGAACACCTCCTTTCTGGAGAAGATTAATCTGTATCTCCGCCTGGTATACTTCATTTATAATATTTTTGTTACTAGTTGCATGTTGCTAGTTGCAGGTTAATAATTAAACCAGCAACAAGTAACCAGCAACCAGCAACTAAAAAGGTTCTTTGACATATTGGCAATAAAACAAAAGAGAAATTAGTAAGATTATATTCGAGAAAAGTAAATAAGGGCGCATGGTGAATGCCTTGGCTCTCAGAGGCGATGAAGGACGTGACAAGCTGCGATAAGCTGCGGGGAGGAGCAAATATCCATTATATCCGCGGATTTCCGAATGGGGTAACCCATCACGCTGAAGGCGTGATATTCCGAGCAATCGGAAAGCAAACCCGGAGAACTGAAACATCTTAGTATCCGGAGGAAAATAAAACAATTAGTGATTCCCTAAGTAGTGGCGATCGAACGGGGAAAAGCCCAAACCGTAATTGTTTCGGCAATTATGGGGTTGAAGGACCTTAATATTTATTAATGATCAGAAGTGGAAGTTTTCTGGAAAGTGGCACCGCAGAGGGTGAAAGTCCCGTACGCGTAAAGATCATTAATAATAGAGGTATCCTGAGTAGGCCGGGACACGAGAAATCCTGACTGAAACTGCGAGGACCATCTCGCAAGGCTAAATACTTCTGAGAGACCGATAGTGAACCAGTACCGTGAGGGAAAGGTGAAAAGCACCCCGAACAGGGGAGTGAAATAGTACCTGAAACCGTGCGCTTACAACCTGTCGGAGTTCCGCTACTTGTAGCGGGATGACGGCGTGCCTTTTGCATAATGAGCCTACGAGTTACTCTTCACTAGCAAGGTTAAGACTTATAGAGTTGGAGCCGAAGCGAAAGCGAGTCTGAATAGGGCGTATAGTTAGTGGAGGTAGACGCGAAACTTTGTGATCTATCCTTGGTCAGGCTGAAGTTCCGGTAACACGGGATGGAGGGCCGAACTAGTTGACGTTGAAAAGTCTTTGGATGAACTGAGGATAGGGGTGAAAGGCTAATCAAACTGAGAAATAGCTCGTACTCCCCGAAATGCATTTAGGTGCAGCCTCGGTAGGAGTCTTGCAGAGGTAGAGCTACTGATAAGGCTAGAGGGCTTCACCGCCTATCGATCCTTGACAAACTCCGAATGCTGCAAGATGTTCTCCGGGAGTGAGCCTGCGGGTGCTAAGGTCCGTGGACAAAAGGGAAAGAACCCAGATCATCAGCTAAGGTCCCGAAATATATGCTAAGTTGAATTAACGAAGTGCGACTGCTTAGACAGCTAGGATGTTGGCTTGGAAGCAGCCATTCATTTAAAGAGTGCGTAACAGCTCACTAGTCGAGCGGTTGTGCGTGGATAATAAACGGGCATAAGCATATTACCGAAGCTATGAACTTCCTGACGTTACAGTCAGGAATTGGTAGGGGAGCATTCCAGTCGGCGTTGAAGGTTTGTCGTAAGGCAGACTGGAGCGTCTGGAAAAGAAGATGTAGGCATAAGTAACGATAATGCCGGTGAGAAACCGGCACACCGAAAGACTAAGGTTTCCTGATCAACGCTAATCGGATCAGGGTTAGTCGGGTCCTAAGGGTAAGCCGATAGGCGATCCTAATGGATAACTGGTTAATATTCCAGTACCACCGTATACTGCGAAGGGGAGACGGAGGAGTGAAAGATCCGCGTACTGACGGAATAGTACGTTAAAGGGTGTAGTTATATTTTCCGGTTAATAGCTGGAGGATGATGAACCTGAGAGTACCATGAGCCTTCGGGCAAGTGGATAGTGATCCTAAACAGACTTCCAAGAAAAACCTCTAAGCATCAGGTGTATGGTGCCCGTACCACAAACCGACACAGGTAGTCGAGGAGAGAATCCTAAGGTGCTCGAGTGATCCGTGGCTAAGGAACTAGGCAAATTAGACCTGTAACTTTGGAATAAAGGTCTCCTGTCAGTGATGATGGGACGCAGATAAATGGCCCAGGCGACTGTTTAGCAAAAACACATGGCTTTGCGAAATCGAAAGATGAGGTATAAGGCCTGACACCTGCCCGGTGCTGGAAGGTTAAGAGGGGGGGTTATCTGTAGCAATATGGAGAAGCTCTGAATTGAAGCCCCAGTAAACGGCGGCCGTAACTATAACGGTCCTAAGGTAGCGAAATTCCTTGTCGGGTAAGTTCCGACCTGCACGAATGGTGTAACGATCTGGGCACTGTCTCAGCCACGAGCTCGGTGAAATTGTAGTTCCGGTGAAGATGCCGGATACCCGCAACGGGACGGAAAGACCCCGTGAACCTTTACTATAGCTTAACATTGATTTTGGGTAAGTGATGTGTAGGATAGGTCGGAGACTTTGAAGCGGTTTCGCTAGGAATCGTGGAGTCAACCTTGAAATACGACCCTTTATTTATCTGGAACCTAACTCCCGAAACTCGGGAAGACATTGTTTGGTGGGTAGTTTGACTGGGGTGGTCGCCTCCAAAAGAGTAACGGAGGCTTCTAAAGGTGCCCTCAGCACGATTGGTAACCGTGCGGAGAGTGCAATGGCATAAGGGCGCTTGACTGTGAGACTGACAAGTCGATCAGGTACGAAAGTAGAGCATAGTGATCCGGTGGTTCCGTATGGAAGGGCCATCGCTCAAAGGATAAAAGGTACTCCGGGGATAACAGGCTGATCGCCGCCAAGAGCTCATATCGACGCGGCGGTTTGGCACCTCGATGTCGGCTCGTCACATCCTGGGGCTGGAGAAGGTCCCAAGGGTTCGGCTGTTCGCCGATTAAAGTGGCACGCGAGCTGGGTTCAGAACGTCGTGAGACAGTTCGGTCCCTATCTGTTGTGGGCGTAGGAGATTTGAGAGAACCTGACACTAGTACGAGAGGACCGTGTTGGACAGACCTCTAGTGTACCTGTTGTGGCGCCAGCTGCATCGCAGGGTAGCTATGTTTGGAAGAGATAAGCACTGAAAGCATCTAAGTACGAAGCTCGTCTCAAGATGAGATCTCCCTTAAGGGTCGTTGAAGACTACGACGTTGATAGGCTGCAGGTGTAAAGGCGGTAACGTCAAAGCCGAGCAGTACTAATTACCCGAGAACTTTCCGGGTAGGATCTTATTTATTTTTCTTGCCAGTATGTCAAAAATATTGAAAGAGACTAAATGTCTTAAGGTGACTATAGCGGCGGGGTTCCACCTCTTCCCATTCCGAACAGAGAAGTTAAGCCCGTCAGCGCCGATGGTACTGCATTTGTGGGAGAGTAGGTAGTCGCCGACTTATAACAAAGTAGGGCCAGATCTGAGATCTGGCCCTACTTGTTTTATCTAATATTGACTTGATAGAATCCCCATAAACCACTTACCGGGCAAGATCCGCTTCAGCATCACTCCAAGCTTTTGTTCGAACGATCCAACAATATATCTCTGACGAGGATTCCTGCATTCAACGATCTTAGCAATTCTTTTTGCCAGAATTTCCGGATCCCATCCCTCTGATTCATCTTTTTCAACAATTGACAGCGACTTTTCGAATTGCTTCTGATATGGCCCCGCCGGTGCAAGAAAATTCCTGCGATTGGCAGAATTGTTTGTATGAAAATCACCTGGATTTATAACAACAACTTTTATATTGAAGCCTCTGACTTCCATTCTCAGCGATTCACTGAATCCCTCAACCGCAAATTTACTGGCTGAATAAAAAGCCTGAAAGGGCAATGCTATCAATCCCATTATCGAACTTATATTTATGATCATCCCGCTACCCTGTTTGCGCATTATTGGCAGTACCGAGTTTGTGAGATGTACCATCCCGATGAAATTCGTATCCATCTGCAGCCTGATATTTTCTACAGGGGTAGTTTCAATCGGACCACCGGTATGCATGCCGGCATTATTAATCAGTACATCTATCCTTCCTTCTTTTTCAACAACGGTTGCAACAGCTTTTTTAATTGATTCAATATCTGTAAGATCCATTTTAAGAACATTAACCCGGTCACTTGTCTCACAATCTTTCCGTATTGTTCCATACACCGAATGTCCCTGTTCTGCGAGACAATGGGCTGTCTGTCTGCCTAGTCCTGTCGAGATCCCGGTGATTAATACAACCTTTGTCATAGAATCTTAAGTTCTTTTGCTGCTTTTGTAATTTTTTCAATCGAAATCCCGACCTGCTCTTTTGTATGGGTTGCCATCAGTGAATATCGTATAAGGCAGTCCTCTTTACGAACAGCTGGCGACACAACGGGGTTGACAAAGATGCCGTCGGCAAGCAAAGCCTGAGTCAGAAGCAGTGCTTTAATGTCATCGCGTATAAATAAAGGAATGATTGGAGTTTCGGATTTTCCGGTATCGAATCCCATTTCCTTGAATCCTCTGAGGGCATAATAAGTTATTTCCCAGAGGTGTTTTATCCGTTCAGGTTCACTTACCATAATATCAATTGCGGCCAGTACCGAAGCTGTAGAAGCAGGTGTCATGCTTGCACTGAAAATAAGTGAGCGGGAATTGTGCTTTATAAAGTTTATAGTGTCCTTATCAGAGGCAATAAAACCTCCGAGCGATGCAAGCGATTTTGAAAAGGTTCCCATAATCAGGTCGACTTTGTCAGTAAGGCCAAAATGTGACGAAGTGCCTGATCCGTTCTTCCCTATGACACCTATTGCGTGGGCATCATCGACCATTATAGTCGCATCATATTTATCTGCAAGTCTGACAAGTTCTGGCAATTTGACTATATCGCCTTCCATCGAAAATATCCCGTCTACTACAATGAGTTTAAGGCTCTCGGGTGCACAGCGTTTCAATTTGCTTTCAAGTGCAACCATATCGTTATGAGCGAATTTGAGGACCTTTGAGAATGAGAGCCTGCTTCCTTCTATTATTGAAGCATGGTCGAGCTCATCAAGAAGAATATGATCCCTGCGCCCGGTCAGAACTGAAACGACTCCAAGATTAACCTGGAAACCTGTACTGTAACAAAGAGCACCATCTTTGCCCACCAGGTCAGCAAGTCTCTCCTCAAGCTTAATATGAATATCAAGCGTGCCATTGAGAAATCTTGATCCGGCACAGCCTGTCCCATACTTGTCAATGGCCTTTTTTGCCGCTTCCTTGATCTTTGGATGATTTGTAAGGCCAAGGTAGCTGTTGGACCCAAACATCAGGACTTTTTGTCCTTTTATTGTAACGACAGTGTCCTGATCCGACTCAATTTCCCTGAAATAGGGATATATGCCTGCCTGCATGGCTTGCTGCGGAGCATCATATTTAGAGAGGTTAAGTTGTAACTTTCTCACAGGTTGATAATTTAAATTGGCGCTAAATATATATAAAAAAGTAAACCGGTATCAGGAATTCAATGTAATTGAGAAAATAAGCATATAAAGAAAAGCCAATTATAATATTTGAGCAGAACAAGAATTATTTTACTTTTACAGACACTCTCCAAATACCGTTTATGAAAGTGCATGTAGTTTCCGAAAGTATGTTTGTAATGAAAGGGACAGGTGTACACACTGCTTTTCTCGATCATGTAAAGCTTCTGAGGGAAAAAGACGATATTGAAGTTGTAATAAACGGGGAAGGATGGGGTGATGTGTTTCACAGTCATACCTATTTCCTTTATTATCTGTGGAAAGGCAGAAAATATAAAGGGAGAAGGGTATTTACTGCTCATGTTATCCCTGAATTAATAAAAGGTACATTACCGCTCTGGAAGTTGTTTTATCCTTTTGTCAGGTGGGGATTGAAAACAGTCTACCAATATGCCGACGTCTGTATTGCAATTTCACCAATGGTCGAAAAAGCGATAAGAGAAACAGGTGCAGATACGCGGATAGTGAAGATATATAATCCGATAAATACTGAAATCTGGAAAAGGACTGAAGAAAAGCGAGTTGAGGGTCGTAAGATTCTTGGTCTTTCAAATAATGATTATGTCGTACTCGGTGTCGGACAACTACAGGGAAGGAAAGGAGTTGAAGATTTTCTGGATATTGCCGAAGCTATTCCCGAAGCCAGGTTTGTCTGGGCAGGAGGAAGACCTTTCGGAGTTCTGACCGAGGGCGTGATCAGAATAAATGAGAGATTCAGGAAAGCCGGACCGAATGTGATCCAGGCCGGACAGATTGAGTTAGAGCGTATGCCTTTAATTTATGCGGCTTCAGACCTGATGATTTTTCCGTCAAATCAGGAGACTTTCGGCCTTGCTCCATTGGAAGCTGCTGCAAGCGGAATACCAGTAATATTCAAGGATATAGAGGTATATAAACTGCTTTATGAGAATCCTTATCTCAAAGCCAGCAATACAGAACAATTTATTGCATTTATTAAGAGGATGATGTGTGATAAAAATTTTTATGAGGAAGGATTATCAATTTCAAAAAAACTGCTGACACAATTTGATAGGAACAAAATAAGGGAGGAATTTATTTCTCTTTACAAAAGTCTGTTATTGAATTGATTGCTCAGTCCTGTTCACACGATGCAGCGAAAGAATCAAAAGTCGCGTCTTTAGGTTCAAAATTGACTGATTATGACAAAAGCTATTGACCGTTTTCAACCTTATCTTGTTCTTGGCTTTGTCTATTTGGTCGCGAATATGCTTTTGCGATGTTGCGATTTCTTTATGCTGGCACACATGTTTAACGTTGCTGCCAGTGCTCCGGTTTTCTTCAAGTGTATTTTGAATGATATAATTTGGTGCGGATGTATATTTATTGTATTCATCCCTGTGTATTTTGTATTACAAAACCGTTTTCAGCGTGCATCTGTTATTGTTCCTTCCCTGATATTCGGGACACTTTTCCTTATTCAGATAATCCTTGTTATTTACGCCTATTTCGCCGGAAAACTTCTTGACAAGGAAATATTTATGCGTCCTTTCAGTGAAATGTATGCTACAATAAAAAGTTATGGCAATATTTTATTATTTGCTCTTTTTGGCATCGCGGTAATTATTTCATTTTCATTATTATCCTTATCAATAGCAAAAAAAGCAGGTCAGTGCACCAGGCTCCTTTCTGTATCTTCAGCATTAATCCTTTTGCTTTCCGTTTTTATGATTTCTTACCCTTTTAAATTATACGGCTGGAACACAGAGAACAACAGGTTCATTATAAACAGAGTTTTATATTTTATTTATGAGGATCTTAATTATAACCGTCAATTTCTTCAGGTTAAAAATGCTGACCCGGTAGTCCTGCAGCAATTTGCAACAGAGTATCCTCAATGGGATGTTTGTGATTCTCTCTATCCTTTCTTACGCCCTGATAATACGCCTGACGTATTATCTCCATTCTTTGCTTTAGGTAGCAAGAAGCCCGACATAGTATATATTGTAGTGGAAAGTCTTGGACGCGGGATAAGCGGAGAGAATTCCTATTCCGGAAGTTTCACCCCCTTCCTCGATTCACTGGCACTTCATAGTTTGTATTGGGGAAACTGTGTTACAACGGCTCAGCGAAGTTTTGGCATATTACCATCACTGCTCGGATCATTGCCTAATGGGAACACGGGATTTCAATTAGGAGTTATGCCTGCTCATACTTCTATCGTCCGTCTTTTAAAAGAAAATGGTTATAAAACCAATATTTTCTATTCAGGATATTATGAATTTGACAATATAAAGGCCTTCATGAACAAGCAGGGGACTGACTATTTTGCACCCTATTATGATGATTTTAAAGCTTCAGGCTTTAAAGAAGATAATGCAAATGATTGGGGTTATGCTGATGAATTACTATTTGAAAAATCTTTGGATTATCTTGATGCACAACATGATCAGGATTTCTTTAGCATATATGTCACACTTACAACCCATAACGATCTGGATATCCCCGGAAAAGAGAAATACATTTATTCTGCTGAATCAATAAATAAAAAACTACCTCAAAAACGACAAAAAAGGAATAATTCCCATATTGACTTTATTGCCTCCTTTATATATACTGATAACGCATTACGTCAATTTTTCAACAGATATAAAGAACGCTCCGATTTTAATAATACAATATTTGTCATAACAGGTGATCATTACATTTCAAATTTCGGCATTCCCAGCCGGCTGAGCTTATATCATGTTCCATTGCTTATATATTCTCCCCTGCTCAAAAAATCAGGACAATTCAAATCCCTGGTTTCTGTCCTTGATGTTACACCTTCACTCTGGTCGATGTTGGGAAATAACTACAACCTGACAAGACCTCAATTTGTAAGCTGGATATCTGACGGACTGGATACGACAAGAAATTTCTCCTGCCGGAAAAAAGTCCTGTTAATGCAGGATAATCGTGATATCAAAGAGTTTATTTATAACAATTATTTCTTTTCTTATGACTCAATATATAAGATAACTGACAACCTGAGGCTGGAACCGGCCCCTCATTCTGCATATGCTCTGGTCTCAGACAAATACAATCTTTTCAGTGCAATTGAAAGTTTCGTGTATAACAAAAATAAGCTGATGCCCGATTTAATGCAGGCTGTATCAAAGAAATAAAAATCAAAGTTGGCTTACCTGATTTATAATTCAGGTCAGGAAGAAAATTCTTTAAGATAAACTTGCTCCTAATAAAATTTATACCTTTTGTCAACAATATTTGCCTCTTTCCGCAAAGCTTCATAAGCTTCGTAACTGCCTCTCATCTGATAGGTGGAAGTAAGCCTTTCTTTCAGCAGTTTAAGATCATCATTACTGGCGGCTGAAGCATTGTTCACAGCAAGCATATATACACCATTATCACCTTTTATGGGACCAGCTACAGTACCCTGCTTTGAAGCAGAAGCAGCAGAGATCAGTGCCGGCTCTGAACCCGCACCAGGGACAGTGTAAGATCTGAAATTGATCTGAGTTGCTTCCTGTACTGTGAGCCCCATCGAACTGGCAATGTCATCAAGAGTTTTTCCTGCAGCGTTGTTTTTTTCAAATTCAGCTGAAATAAGCTCAGCTTTCTTGTCCTTTGAAACGATAAACCTGATATCATTTTCGACATCCTTCATTGGTGCAATCCCTTCCTCCTGAACCCTTGTGCAATAGGCAACCACATATTTGTCGCCTACTTCGAACACAGCCTGATCATTATTGTCCAGAACGATTTTCCCGGTTTCTGTCTGAAATAATGCGATTACAAGACTACGCGGATTATCAAGTCCGGGCAGTGTTTTCTGCTGGGGAGTGATATCATTGGCAACACGTTTTGTAAGTTTCTTTTCAGCTATTGCCTGGTTGAACTTGTCATACGAGTTATTGGTTCCTGCAAACTGGCTTGCTTCGCTGTAAACTCTCTGGTTTGTAATTGATCCTGGGATTATCTTTCTATCGATAATACCGATATTATATTTACGGGCACTCTTTGATTGTGCAATAATTTCAATTATGTGAATTCCGTAGGTTGTTTCTGCAGTGACAATATCTCCCTTTTTTGCTGAGAAGCATGCATTATTGAATGGTACGACCATTTTTCCCTCAGGAAACCAACCAAGATCTCCTCCCAGCTGAGCCGATCCCTGGTCATCAGAATTAGTAATTGCAAGTGTAGCAAATGAAGTTCCTGATTTAATAAGCTTAATAAGGCTGTCAGCCTGAAATTTTGCCTTATCAAGCGACCTGTTTTGTCCGGTGGCCAGCAAAATATGCCTTACGTGCACTGAATCAGGCCTGTCAGCCACATCCAGTAATTTTGCCACCTTCAGGGTACCTTCGTCATTAAATGGACCAAATACTTCCTTCCGGTCCTCTTTTTTTACGAATTCTGTCAGCTGGGGGGGTATCTCGCTTAATGGAGTATAAAACCCGATATAACGTGTATCGGCAGTAAGATTAATAAATTGAACCGGGTCAGGCGCCTCACCGAATTCAGCTTTGGTTTTGTTTATCCACTCTTCAGCCTGTTTGATATCATCTTCAGAGGGAACTACATCAAATGTAATATATTCAGCGTCCCTCATAGCATTTTTCTTAAAGCTCTCCTTATGCTTTGAATAATATGTCTCAATATCGCCGGCTACAATTTTAACCAGAGAATCAGGTACAGATGAGTAATTCTTCATAATGTAGCTGAAGTCAACGGTTGCAGCAGCAAGATTCTTATCGAACTCAGCCTGTTTTGAAGTCACAAAAAGCCCTCTTGAAACCAGGGAATTGTATTTTGTGCTCATCCTGTCATCAACTATCTCATTTTCAAAGAACAACCAGTATTTTTTTGTTGTTTCATCAACCTCTGTCTGTTTAAGGAAATTAACAAGAACTGATTTATTGAAAGTTCCGGTCTTCTGGTCGGTGAATAACTGCCTGACTATCTGATGCGGATTGTCACCAAGAACAAGTTCATCGAGCTCTTCTGCGCTGACTCCAATGCCCAGTTTCTTGTATTGATTATCAAGAATGTTATGTCGTATAATTTGCTGCCAGGTCTGCTCCCTTAATGATTCGGTTGTGGATTCATCGAGATTTGTGTTGCCTGATAATTTGTATATTTCAAGGATATTTTGCAACTCGGTTTCATAGTTCTGGTATGAAATTGAAGCATCGCCGATCTTACCGATTTCATAGTATTTTTTTTGCTTCATTCTCTGTCCTGTACCTCTGCCGAAAAAATCACTTACCACAAATATGAACAATGAAAACCCGATAAGTCCTGCAACAAGTATACCTGCTTTTTCCCTTAAAAATTGAAGTGTTGACATGAATAATCTTTTTATTTATATTGGAAATGTATCTTTTTTAAATTCAGGCGACAAATATAACAAATTTCCTATTAAAAAATGGTTCTGAATCATTTGCTCCCTGTTTAATAATCCACCTGCCAGTAGGTATCTTTCAATTTAAGCAATAAGGGGCAATGATAATAAATACATAGATATTTATGTTATATCCCCTCTTTTGAATAGGGGGGTTAATGTAAAAAACATGTATATTTATAAATATAATTGTAAAAAACAGGGATATTAGTGAAAAAAAGATATTTTTGCAAGAAAAATATTGAAAAATGGCAGAACTAAGATTTAGCGCATTAAAGGAAGTATTTGGCAGAGTACCGCTTGAGACAGTTACTCCGGCAAACAATGTTTCAAAATATTTTGGAATAGATGTTTTTAATCTTCACAAAATGGAGCATTATCTGTCGAAGGATGCTTTCAGGGTTATTAAACGTGCAATTGATGAAGGAAAATCTTTGACCAGGCAGGAAGCTGATCAGGTCGCAATGGGGCTCAAAGTCTGGGCACTTGAAAGAGGTGCGACTCACTATACCCACTGGTTCCATCCACTTACCGACGGTACTGCTGAAAAGCATGATGGATTCATAGAGTATGGAGACAATGGTCATATTGTCGAGAATTTTTCTGGTGCAGTTCTGGTCCAGTCAGAACCCGATGCTTCAAGCTTTCCAAGCGGCGGTATACGAAACACATTTGAAGCCAGGGGATATACTGCATGGGATGTGTCGTCACCTGTGTTCATTGTCGGCACAACCCTTTGTATTCCCACCATTTTCGTGTCTTGGACCGGTGAAGCCCTTGATTACAAGGCACCTCTTCTCAAAGCATTATCGGAACTTGACAGGGCAGCCACTGAAATATGCCAGTACTTCGATAAGGATGTCAAAAAGGTAATCGCAACACTGGGTTGTGAGCAGGAATATTTCCTTATCGATGAGGCATTATATTATGCACGGCCTGATTTAGTTCTTGCCGAAAGAACTCTTATGGGACATCAATCTGCAAAAGACCAGCAATTGTCCGATCATTATTTTGGTGCAATTCCCGAGAGAGTGATGTGTTTTATAGAAGATTTTGAATGTGAGGCACATAAACTTGGAATTCCTGTTAAAACCCGTCACAATGAAGTCGCTCCGAACCAGTTTGAAAGTGCTCCGATGTTTGAGGAGGTTAACCTGGCAGTCGATCATAACCTGCTTCTGATGGATATAATGAGACGTGTTGCGAGAAGACATAAGTTCCGGGTTCTGTTTCATGAAAAACCTTTTGCCGGAATTAATGGTTCAGGAAAACACAATAATTGGTCAATGGCAACAAATACCGGTGTTAATCTTTTATCACCTGGAAAAAATCCAAAAACAAATCTGCAGTTTCTTACTTTCCTGGTAAATGTAATTAAAGCCGTTCAAGACAGTAATGAACTTATAAGAGCTTCAGTAATGAATGAATCTAATTCATGGAGGCTTGGTGGCCATGAAGCACCGCCTGCAATAATATCAGTATTCCTCGGGACATACCTGATTAACACTCTGAATGAGATCGCCCGAAAAGTAACAGATAAGAAAATGACTCCTGCCCAGAAAACTGAACTTAAACTTGGAATTGGCAAAATCCCGGAGATCTTCCTTGATAATACTGACCGTAACCGTACATCTCCTTTTGCCTTTACGGGGAACAAGTTTGAATTCAGGGCTGTGGGTTCATCAGCCAACTGCAGTGCTGCTATGATCGCCCTGAACGCCGCAGTTGCCCGCCAGCTGGTAAAATTCAAGATAGAAGTTGATTCCATTATAAGGAAGGGCAAGAACAAGGATGAAGCTATATTTCAGGTTCTGAAGAAGACTATCATCGAATCTGAAAATGTCCTTTTTGAAGGAGATAACTACAGTAAAGAATGGCATAAGGAAGCTCAGAGAAGAGGATTGTCAAATATTGAAAGTGTGCCGGAATCGATAAGCAGGTACCTGTCTCCCAGCTCCAGGGATGTGCTGATTGGTTCGGGTGTTTTCACCGACAAGGAAATTGAGAGCCGGGTGGAAGTTGAATATGAAAAATTCACCAAGAAAGTCCAGATAGAATCAAGGGTTCTTGCTGATCTTGCGATTAATCATATTGTGCCGACAGGGATTAAATATATGTCTTCACTTCTCGAAAATATTAGGGGATTGAAGGAGATATTTGCTGAGAAGGAATATGAGAAACTTTCCGGAACCAGTAAAGAGGCCATTGTAATAATTTCAGAGCATATTACGATGATTAAAAAGCTGGTTTTTGACATGGTGGAGGAAAGAAGAAAGGCAAATGTAATAAAGGATGAATATAAGAAGGCGCTTGCTTATGAAAAACAAGTAAAACCATACCTCGAAGAGATCCGTCAGCATATCGATAAGCTTGAACTGATAGTTGATGATGAGGTATGGCCGTTACCCAAATACCGGGAACTGCTCTTTACCAGATAATGGACAGTTAGTTAGAAATATGTTTTATTTACAGGCAGGGACATTATATTTAATGTCCCTGCTTTGTATTAAAATATTTATTTTGGCACATCGTTTGATGTTATATCAATCTCCCTAAATTGATTACTTTTGAGATCAAATCTACACTGATACTATGAAACGAGTTCTGCTTCTCATTATATTATTGACTGCATTCGGTTTTCAGGATTCGGCTGGACAGAAGCGAAAAGCTGAAAGAGCATATGCTTCCTTCAACGCAGGTGAATATTATGATGCAATTGATCAGTTTAAGGATTCATATTCAAAAGCAAATAAAACAGATAAGGCATCAAGGACCGAGCTTGGTTTTATGATAGCTGAATGTTATCGTCTGACAAATGATCCCAAAAATGCCGAAACCTGGTACAGGCTGGCAGTTAAATCTTCATTTTCAAAGCCCGAAGCCCAGTACTGGCTGGCAGAATCGCTCAAGAAAACCGGAAAGTACCAGCAGGCTGTCGACGAATTTAAAAAATATAAGCAAATAGCACCTTCTGACTCCAGGGCTGACCAGGAGATCAGGGCATGTGAACTTGCCCTGGAATGGCAGCGGAATCCCGAAGCATACAAAGTGGAAGAACTGAAAGATCTTAATTCCAAAGACTCCGATTTCAGCCCTGCCTATGGACGCGATGATTTCGGTGTCATATATTTTACTTCCTCCCGAGAAGATGCTGCGGGAAATAAAACACATGGTGCAACAGGACAAAGTTTTACAGACATATTTGAGAGCCGCCTTGATAAAAAATCAAAATGGAGCACTCCGGTTCCTGTTGATAATCTTAACAGCGAGTCAGAAGATGGAACACCTTGTTTTTCATCCGATTACAAAAAGATATATTTTACCAGGTGCGAAGCAGGAAAACGCGAAAAAAAGGGATGCATCATTATGGTTTCCGAACGAACAGGCGATAAATGGAGCGATCCTGTCGATACAAAGATCCTTCCCGATTCACTTGTCGCGGCCCATCCATCTATTTCAGCCGACGGTCTGACACTCTATTTTGTTTCAGATATGCCCGGGGGATATGGTATGAAGGATATTTATGCAGTCACTCGCGACGATGAAAATGGTTCATGGTCAAGTCCCCGCAATCTGGGCCCGGATATAAATACAAGCGGTAATGAGCTCTTCCCCTACATCAGGGATGATGGAAGTCTTTATTTTGCTTCAGACGGGCTAATCGGAATGGGAGGGCTTGATATATTTAAAGCAACAGCTCAACCCGATGGTTCATGGGTCGTAAAGAATATGAAACCTCCCATTAACAGCTTCGCTGATGATTTCGGAATCACATTTGAAGACAGCAACGAACGCGGAATTTTCAGCTCAACACGAAAGGGAAGAGGGAACGATGAACTATATACATTTGAACTTCCTCCTCTGAGATTCAACGTAACAGGACTTGTAAAAGATGAAAAAACAGGAAGCCCGGTACAGGGATCAGTAGTCCAGCTGATTGCCAGCGACGGATCAAACCTTCAGGCTGAAACAGGAACCAGCGGTGATTTCAAATTCGCTCTTAAGCAAGATGTTGATTATATTTTCCTTGCTTCAAAAAAAGGTTACCTGAATGGCAAGGAAAAGGAAACTACAAAGGCACAGGAAAAGAGCCGCGATTATATGATCACAATTCTCCTGACCGCTATTGACAAGCCAATTGAGCTTCCAAATATTTTTTATGATTTCGGTAAATGGGATCTGAGGCCCGAATCAATGGTATCTCTAGATAAACTTGTTGAAACTCTTAATGATAATTCTAATGTAACAATAGAGCTGATGTCTCATACCGACTCCCGGGACACAGAGGAATATAACCAGAATCTTTCACAAAAAAGGGCCCAGTCGGTTGTTCAGTATCTTATTGAAAAGGGAATTGAACCTGCAAGACTTTCTGCAAAAGGCTATGGAGAATCAACTCCAAAAGTAGCGGATGCAGCAATTGCAAAACAGAATCCATTCCTTAAGGAGGGCACTGCCCTAACCGAACAGTATATTAATTCCCTTGCAACAGAAGAACAAAAAGAGATTGCTCACCAGATAAACAGGAGAACTGAATTCAGGGTACTGAGGACAGATTATGAAGCACCGAAAAAATGACCTCTCCCCCTGCCTGCCGGCAGGCAGGCAAACCCCTTCCCCTGTGAGGGAGGGGTTTATTAATTGATACCCACATATGAAAAGGCTGATATCATCTTTTTTTCTGATTCTTGTCACAGCTTTAACTCTCATTGCTTCCAAGCCCATACGTATTCTTGTTATTACCGGCGGTCATGGCTATAAGGTGGAAGAATTCAACCAGATGCTTTCCAGTCTGGGACCACAAATAACATATCAGGTTGCTGAATTACCTTCAGCGTTCGATATGTTCAAGCCTGAAAACCAGGATAAATATGATGTTCTTGTCTTTTATCATATGTGGCAGACGATTTCCGTTGGACAGGCAAAGATCTTTGCGGATTGTATCAGGCAGGGAAAACCTGTTGTTGCACTCCATCATAGTATATGCGCTTTCGATGACTGGCCTGAATACTGGAACATAATCGGAGGGAAATATTTCCATAAACCCACAACTTTTAAGGGCAAGGAGTATGCAGCATGCTCATATATTCATGACCTTCACTTTGATGTCAAAATCGCTGATAAAAAACACCCGGTCACCAGAGGATTGAATGATTTTCCGATTTTCGATGAAACCTATAAGGGATACTATGTTGAAGAGGGAGTAACCCCGTTGCTCACCACCGATGAGCCGAGCAGTACAACAACCATTGGCTGGGCAAAAAAATATGGAAAGTCACGGATAGTTGTCCTGCAGAGCGGTCATGATGTTCCGACCTTTGAAAACCCTGACTTCAGGAAGCTTTTAAAACAATCAATAATTTGGGTATACAGAAAATAAATGTCCACCGAATCAAAATACAGCAGGCGAGGAGTTTCTTCTCAGAAGGAAGATGTCCATTCAGCAATCAGTAAACTTGATAAAGGTCTCTATCCCAAAGCATTCTGTAAAATTGTTCCGGACATTCTTGGCGGTGATAAAAACTTCTGTAATATTATGCATGCCGACGGGGCAGGAACAAAATCTTCCCTCGCATACATCTACTGGAAAGAGACCGGTGATATGTCAGTCTGGAAGGGTATTGCACAGGATGCGATAGTTATGAACACCGATGACCTTCTTTGCGTGGGAGCTTACGATAATATTCTTCTTTCTTCAACAATAGGAAGAAACAAGAACCTTATCCCCGGAGAAGTCATCTCGGCAATTATAAATGGAACAGAAGAAGTGCTTGAAGAACTCCGGAATCTTGGAATTGGAATATGGTCGACAGGCGGTGAAACCGCTGACCTCGGGGATCTTGTCAGAACAATAGTTGTGGATTCGACAGTAGTTGCCCGCTTAAGGAGATCGGACGTAATCTCAAATCAGAATATCAGGGCAGGAGATGTAATTGTCGGGCTGGCATCCTTTGGGCAGACAACCTATGAAAAGCATTATAACGGTGGTATGGGAAGCAACGGACTTACCTCCGCACGGCATGACACTTTTGCACCTTACCTTGCTTCAAAATATCCTGAAAGTTTTGATACCGATCTGCCTTATGATCTTATTTACTCAGGCAGGCTTAAGCTGAACGAAAAGATTAAAGGCCTTGATATCGATGCAGGTAAACTTCTACTGTCGCCGACGCGCACTTATGCTCCGGTAATTAAAAGAGTCATCGAAGCCATGCGGCCGGAAATCCATGGAATGATCCATTGTTCCGGAGGTGGTCAGACCAAGATCATGCATTTTATTGATAATCTGCATATAATAAAAGACAATATGTTCACTGTACCTCCATTATTTAAGATAATTCAGGAGCAGTCGGATACATCCTGGCAGGAGATGTATAAGGTATTTAACATGGGACACAGGTTTGAGATATATACGGATGAAAAAAATGCTGCATCAATAATTGGTATAGCAACCGGTTTTAACCTGGAAGCTAAAGTTATCGGGCATTGTGAGGCTTTGGAGAACAAAAGACTTACAATTGCAACCGAAAACGGAACTTTCAAGTATTAATTAATCCAGACTTTTATCATAATTCCTCATCCCCCAGGGGTGTGTCTAAGAACTTTTTAAACAGCTCATGCAATTCACTTTTCCAATGTATTAAGTCCCTCCCTCTTGGGGGAGGGATTTAGGGAGAGGTAAAAAAAAGATTTATTATCTTTGTCCCCTGAAATTTATCCGCAGATGGCAAATAATATGATTCTGGAGAGGCTTGAGGGAGTTAAAACCAGGTTCGTTGAGGTAGGGGAACTTCTCACTCATCAGGATGTGCTTTCAGATATGGACAGGTATGTCAAGCTCAGCCGGGAATATAAAGATCTTCAGCCTATTATTGAGTCTTATGAAAAGTACAAACTTGCACTTGAAAATATCTCAAGCACAAAAGAATTACTTTCCACTGAAAAAGATGAAGAGATGAGGGAAATGGCAAAGGCAGAGCTGGAACAGCTTAATGCAGGCATTCCTGAAATGGAGGAGGAGATCAAGATGCTTCTTATACCTGCTGATCCGGAAGATGACAAAAATGCGGTTATGGAGATACGAGCCGGTACAGGAGGTGATGAGGCAAGTATTTTTGCTGGAGACCTCTTCAGAATGTATAGTAAGTTTTTCGAACTGCAGGGATGGAAAGCAGAGGTCAACAGTTATTCAGAGGGAACTGCCGGCGGATATAAGGAAATAGTCCTGAGTGTTTCAGGTGAAGGTGTTTATGGGATATTAAAATATGAATCAGGAGTGCACAGGGTACAGAGGGTACCTCAGACAGAAACACAGGGCAGGATTCATACTTCAGCAGCTTCGGTCGTCGTTCTTCCCGAAGCCGATGAATTTGATGTCGATTTAAAGAGTGAAGATATCCGTAAAGACACCTACTGTTCCTCCGGACCAGGAGGACAATCAGTCAACACTACATATTCAGCCATCAGACTCACGCATATACCAACCGGTATCGTTGTAACCTGTCAGGACGAAAAATCACAGATCAAAAATTATGACAAAGCCTTAAAGGAATTAAGGACAAGGCTTTATAATCTTGAATACCAGAAGTATCTCGATGAGGTATCTCACAAAAGGAAGACAATGGTGTCAACCGGCGACAGGTCGGCCAAGATCAGGACATATAATTATCCACAGGGAAGGATGACTGATCACAGGATAACATTAACGATGTATAACCTTCCCTCTATTCTCGATGGAAATATTCTGGAAATAATTGAAAAGCTTCAGATGGCAGAAAATACTGAGCGATTAAAAGAAAGCACCAACTAAAACTGTTAGTTATGGGTCATTCTCAGTTATTTAAGAGCATCACAGAAAAAAGATCATTCCTGTGCGTCGGCCTTGATTCTGAGATTGAAAAAATACCTTCCTTTCTGCTCAAAACCAAGGATCCTGTTTTTGAATTCAATAGACGAATAATTGACTCTACCCATAAATATGCGGTTGCCTATAAACCAAATGTTGCGTTTTATGAGTGCAACGGGCCAAAAGGCTGGAAATCTCTTGAATCGACATTAAATTACATAAAAAAGAATTTTTCCGAGATCCTTGTAATCGCTGATGCAAAACGCGGGGATATAGGCAACACTTCAAAAATGTATGCCAGGGAATTTTTTGAAAACATGAGTTTTGATGCTGTTACTGTTGCCCCCTACATGGGAGAAGATTCTGTCACACCTTTTTTGACATACAGTAATAAGTGGGTGATCCTTCTGGCATTGACCTCAAACAAAGGTGCTGACGATTTTCAGTATCATGATGAAGATGGCATAAAGCTTTTTGAAAGGGTACTGACATTGTCCCGTAAATGGGGTACGATTAATAATCTTATGTATGTTGTCGGAGCCACCCGTGCTGAAATGCTTAAAGACATCAGAAAGATCGTACCTGAACATTTTCTTCTTATTCCCGGCGTTGGAGCTCAGGGAGGCAGCCTTCAGGAAGTTGCAAAATACGGACTTACGAGTAAATGCGGACTGCTTGTCAACTCATCCAGGGGTATAATTTTTGCCGACAATTCTGAAAACTTCGATAAAGTGGCAGGTGAAAAGGCAAAGGAAATTCAGAAGGAAATGGAACAGTACCTTTCGCAACACAAACTGATCTGATATAGGTTTCTGGTGATCGTTGGGGGTTGTTTTGTCGCTTCGCTCCTCGCCATGACACTACCCCCCCATTTATCATTACCACCATGTAAGTAACCTGCTTGGCGGCACGGTCATTGCGAGGAGCGAGGCGACGAAGCAATATTTTATCCTCATTGCATACATATTATTTGAAGTACAATTCGTAACTTTATTGTCTCGCTGTTTAATTAATTCGTGCACCCATGAAAGAAGAATTCCTTCATTATTTGTGGAAATACAGTCTCTATGATCAGGAGTCAATGATTGACAATGAGGGCAACAGGATTGTCGTGATCAATCCCGGTGAGTACAACCGGGATTCAGGACCCGATTTTTTCAACGCCAGAATTTTAATTGCAGGTACGGAATGGGCAGGGAATGTTGAAATCCATACCAGGGCATCCCATTTCTATATTCATGGCCATAACAACAATCATGCATTTGATAATGTGATACTTCATGTTGTTGCCGAGAATGATAAAAAAGTATTTAACTCCAGGAATGAAGAATTACTGACAGTTGAGATTAAGTACGAACCGTATCTTTATGAGAAATATACAGATCTCATCAATAACCCATGTATTATCGCCTGTCAGAATGAAATCGGGAAATTTGACAGGTTCCTTATTAGAAATTGGCTTCATTCGCTTCTTATTGAAAGGCTTCAGACAAAATCTGATGCAGTGATGAAAATCTTTGCTGAGACAGGTAATGACTGGGACGAAACATTTTACAGGATGTTAACTCGTTATTTTGGTTTCAGGGTTAATACCGAACCTTTCGAAATGCTTGCCAATGCTCTTCCTTTCAAAATAATCCGCAAACATTCCGACAACAGATTTCAGATCGAGGCATTGCTTTTCGGTACAGCCGGTATGCTTGAGGAGGGTCTGTTTAAAGAAACTTTATCTGATAAGTATTATAAAGACCTGATAAAAGAGTACAGGATCCTCTCAGCGAAATATTCCCTTCAGCCTGTACACGGATGGATCTGGAAATTCTGCCGGCTCAGGCCGGTAAATTTCCCTACTGTAAGAATTTCCCAGCTTTCAGCAATGCTTTCAGCTGCTGGTGGATTGTTTTCCAGAATACTTGATGTGACTGACATAAGGCAGCTGAAAGACCTCTTTGGAGTCTCAGCCTCATCCTACTGGGATAACCATTATGTATTTGGAAAAAAGAGCAGAATGATTTTAAAAAATACAGGGAATCAGGCAACTGATATTTTCCTTATTAACGCTGTTATACCACTTATATTTATATATGGCCGATTCCACGATAATCGTGATGTATGCGAGAAAGCCCTGACATTTCTGGAAAACATTGATCCTGAAAAAAACTCAATTATAAGAGACTGGAAATCAGCCGGAGTTAATGCAGAATCGGCATTTTACACACAGGCTCTGCTCCAGCTTATGGATGAATATTGCAGGAAAAGAAGATGTCTTGAATGCCGGATCGGGTGCAAACTTATAAGTTCAGGCAAAACTCTGGTAAATGAGAATAAGCTTATGCTTGAACCTTGAATAATTCTAATAACTACCTGACAATGTTAATAAAATGTTGAAGTAAAGCAAAATCCAACGCAACTTTTACCGGTAACTTTACGTCTTTATAAAAAGAGAGTACAATAATTTTAACAATGATATCGTTGGCTTAAAAATAAATATTTACTGAGTTTTTAAAAAAAAAGTAGTCAATTGTTTGATAGTTTACATAAAAAAGCCTTATTTTTGCGTTCCAAAATTGGGGACTCAATTTATTTATGGATAAACAACATATTAATTAAAGACATGTATTTGACTACTGAAAAGAAACAAGAGTTTTTCAAAACGTTTGGAACATCTGAGATTGATACAGGAACGGCAGAAGGACAGATCGCATTGTTTTCGTACAGGATATCACATCTTACCGAACATCTTAAAAAGAACAAGAAAGACTTCAGTACCCAGAGGGCTCTTATTAAGCTCGTTGGAAGAAGAAGGAGACTTTTGGATTATCTGAAGATAAAAGATATTGAGCGTTATCGCGAAATAGTCAAAGCGTTGAAATTACGTAAATAGGGAAAAAGGCAATTATGAATTGCCTTTTTTCTTATTATCCTTAATTAATTGTAATTTCGGCAATCAAAAATCATTATAAGAATGTTTAATATTAAAGAGAAAAATATTGATCTCGGCGACGGGAGAATAATAACCCTTGAGACTGGGAGGATGGCAAGGCAGGCTGATGGATCAGTTCTGCTAAAGATGGGCAAGACAATGTTGCTTGCCACTGTGGTATCGGCAAAAGAGGCGAAAGAAGACACAGATTTTATGCCTCTTTCAGTTGAATACAAGGAAAAATATGCCTCATCAGGGCGTATACCTGGTGGCTTTCTCAAAAGGGAATCACGGCCTTCGGATTATGAAATCCTGATCTCAAGGCTTGTTGACAGGGCATTAAGACCCCTCTTTCCGGATGATTTTCATGCTGAGACATTCGTTACGGTCAGTCTCATATCAGCTGATATGGATATAATTCCTGATGCTCTTGCAGGGCTGGCCGCATCTGCGGCCCTGGCTCTCTCCGACGTTCCCTTCAACGGTCCAATGTCGGAAGTGAGAGTGGCCAGGATCGATAATAATTTTGTTGTAAACCCAACGGCTACACAGTTGAAAGAAGCTGATATTGACATGATGGTAGGAGCTACTTTCGAAAATATTCTTATGGTTGAGGGTGAAATGAAGGAAGTCTCGGAAACAGATATGATTGAGGCACTCAGGGTTGCACATAAGGCAATTAAAGTACAATGTCAGGCCCAGATGGAATTTGCAGCTGAGGTTGGAAAAACTTCGAAACGCGAATATTCCCACGAAGAAAACAATGAGGACCTGAAGAAAAAAGTCTGGGATGAAACATATGAAAAATGTTACCAGGCAGCAAAATCCGGAACGAATGTTAAGCATAAGAGAGAAGAGGCTTTCGATGCAGTGATTAATGATTTCCTTTCACAGTATACCGAGGAAGACGCTGTTAACGAAACACTTGTCAAGAAATATTATCATGATGTGGTCAAAGAGGCAGCCAGACGCCTTGTTCTTGATGAAAACATCCGCCTCGATGGCAGAAGGCCTGACCAGATAAGACAGATTACATGCGAAATAGATCCTTTGCCTGCAACCCATGGTTCGGCTCTGTTCACAAGAGGAGAAACACAATCACTTACAACAGTGACCCTTGGTACCAAGCTCGATGAGAAGATAATAGATGATGTCCTTAATAAAGGGACTGAAAAATTCACCCTGCATTACAATTTCCCGCCTTTTTCAACAGGTGAGGCAAAAGCTGCCAGGGGAATCAGCCGCAGGGAAATAGGGCATGGTAACCTTGCACACAGGGCATTGAAGAACATGATGCCTCCTGATGAGGAAAACCCCTATGCAATCAGAGTTGTTTCAGATATTCTGGAGTCGAACGGATCTTCATCAATGGCAACAGTATGCGCCGGAACTCTGGCTCTTATGGATGCCGGGATTCAAATTCGCAAGCCGGTTTCAGGAATAGCAATGGGACTAATTACTGACAAAAATTCAGATAAATATGCAATACTTTCTGATATCCTTGGCGATGAGGATCATCTTGGTGATATGGATTTCAAGGTTACCGGGACGCGTGATGGGATTACAGCAACCCAGATGGATATAAAGGTTGAGGGATTATCATTTGAAGTTTTGACAAAGGCTCTTGAACAGGCTAAGGCAGGAAGACTTCATATTCTTGACATAATGCAGGATACAATTGCAGAACCCAGACCAGAACTTAAGCCTCATGCCCCAAGGATTGAAATGCTTACCATACCAAAAGAAATGATCGGCGCACTGATCGGTCCTGGTGGTAAAGTAATACAGGAGATTCAGCGTGAGACAGGAACAACCATTATCGTTGAGGAAGTTGACGGGCATGGTGATGTAAACATTTTTGGTGAAAACAAAGATGCCATCACAGCTGCTCTCGACTGGGTGAAAAAAATTGTGGCAGTTCCGGAAGTAGGCCAGGTTTATAAGGGTAAAGTCAAAACAATAGTTCAGTTTGGAGCTTTTGTGGAAATTCTCCCGAACAAGGACGGATTGCTTCATATTTCGGAGATAGACTGGAAAAAGATCAGAAGTGTTGACGAAGTACTCAAGGAGGGTGATGAGGTGGAAGTCAAACTTATTGATATCGATCCTAAAACAGGAAAACTGAAACTATCAAGGAAAGTTCTGCTTCCCAGGCCGCCAAAGGAAGAAGGTGGTGACAACAGAAAACATGAAGATCACGGGAATCAGAACTGATCAGAAATTTTATTGATATGTCGTAGGGGTGTTGCATGTAACACCCTTACTATTTTATTGATAATATTCCGGCCATTTTATATATTTGATCTGTTATCACAACCTGATGGAGGTCAAATACAATTACGTAGTTATTGAAGGCAATATTGGTGCAGGAAAAACCACTCTGGCAACAAGAATTGCCGAACAGTTCAATGCACGTCTGATACTTGAACAATTTGCAGACAATCCTTTTCTACCAAAATTTTATCAGGATCCTGAAAAATATTCATTTCCCCTTGAACTTTCCTTTCTGGCAAGCCGGTATAAACAGCTGAATGATGAACTGGGATCCCAGGATATTTTCAAAGCTTTTACCGTAGCCGATTACTACTTCATGAAATCACTAGTATTTGCGGCTTCAACATTAAAAGGAGATGAGTATAACCTTTACAGGCAGATCTTTTACATAATTTACAGTTCGCTCCCTAAACCCGATATTTATGTCTATCTTCATATAAGTGCGGAACGGCTGCTGAAAAATATCAGTAACCGTGGCCGTGAATATGAAAAATCCATAACCGGCGAATATCTCCAGAAAATACAGAATAGTTATTTCACCTTTTTCAAGCAGAATCCCGAAAACAGATATCTTATTATCGATATAAATGAGATAGATTTTGTTGCCGATAAAAGCCATTATTCGAAAATGATCGACACCATTTTCTTAAACGATTACCCTGTTGGATTGAATAAGGTGATTTTGTAATTATCTTTATAGTATCGGTTTAGATAAATGAGACTAAATATTTTCTGATTGTATCAAATGTCAAATGCGTGAATAGTGTAACTTATATGCAAAATTATGTAACACTTATTCTCTTGAGAATGTTCATCTTTGTTCAGGAAGCATCTAAAATGATTGATCTTTAATGGTCTGTGTGGCTTGAATTATAAAATATTATCATTCATTGCTGATAGTCATTTTGTTTTATTTAATTTTATCGTAAATTTGCACCTATATTGAAACTTTAATAAATATTGAACGTAAAGAGTCAATACAAAAATCATAAACAAACAACAATTTAAATTATGAAAAAAATCAGAAGCTATTTTATCCTTATCCTCGCAGCTGCTTTTCTTGCAAGCTGTAGCGGTCTGAATAAAATGAAAAAAGAGGCCGGCGACATCAAGTATGAAGTTACCCCCAAAGTTCTTGAAGCACATGGCGGCCTTGTAAATGTTACCATCAAAGGCACATTCCCCGAGAAGTATTTCAACAAGAAAGCTACTCTTTCGGTTACCCCGGTTCTTACCTATACAGGCGGAGAAACAGCTTTCGACAAGGTTCAGGTTCTTCAGGGAGAAAAAGTAACGGCAAATAACAAAGTGATCACTTACACTGGTGGTGATTTCACTTACACAAGTGCAATCCCCTATAAGGATGCAATGAAAATGTCAGAACTGGTTCTGAGAACAACTGCCTCCATAAAAGATAAAAGTCTTGACTTTGAACCTGTTAAGCTTGCTGATGGTGTCATTGCCACTTCAACGCTTGTTGAAAAGCATTCAAGGTCAATCTATATGAAAGACCATTATGTCAGAATTACCCCTGAAACAAAAATGGCTGATATCAATTATGTAATTAATCAGGCAAATATCCGCCCTTCAGAGCTGAAAGGCGAGGATGTTAAATTGCTGAAGGATTATATTGCTACGGTCAGCACCGATCCAAACAAACAGCTGAAAGGTACAGTTGTCAGTTCTTACGCTTCTCCTGATGGTAAATATGTTGAGAATGAAAAACTTTCAGTCAAAAGAGGTACATCGGCTGATAAATTGATCAAAAAGGAATTTGACAAAATTGAAGCTGCAAAAGCTGAAGGATTTTTCAATTCTTTAACAACAGCTGAAGACTGGGACGGATTCAAAACCGAAGTTGAAAATTCAACAATTCAGGACAAGGATCTGATCCTCAGGGTTCTTTCAATGTATTCCGATCCTGATGTTCGTGAGAAAGAGATAAAAAACATGTCAGCAGCATTTGAAGCTCTCAAAACTGATATTCTCCCTAAACTGAGAAGGTCAAAAATGCTGGTCAATGTTGATAACATAGGACGTAATGATGAGCAGATACTTGCACAGGCTAAATCTGATCCCAAGGCTCTGAGCCTCGAGGAAATACTTCATGCAGGAACTATTGCAACAGATGCTAATGATAAACTTGCTTTCTATAAAGCTGCTGCAGAAAATGACCCGAAATGTATCCGTGCTCAAAATAATATTGGTTGCGCTCTGCTAGACTTAGGTAAGACTGATGAAGCTCTTGCTGCTTTCGATAAGGCAAAAGCACTTGAGAATAATGATGTCGTTAAAAACAATACAGGCTTTGCATACCTTGTAAAAGGCGACATGGCAAAAGCTGAAGAACTCTTCAACTCAATGACAGCAGCTACTCCCGAATCAAAATGGGGACTTGGTGTTATTGCAATAACAAAAGGCGAATATGACAAAGCTGTAAACTACTTTGGAACAGAACCATGTTTTAATCTTGCTCTTGCCCAGGTTCTTAAGGGTGATGTCAATAAAGCCAAAGCAACTCTCGACAGTATGAAAGAAATGTGCAAATGCGGAAAGCCTTCATATCTGAAAGGTATCGTTGGCGCACGTCTCGACGACAAAACCTATATGCTCAACGGGCTGAAAGAGGCTATTGGTTTCAAACCTGAATGGAAAGCATATGCAAAAACTGACCTGGAATTTGCAAAATTCTTTGCTGACAGTGCATTTACAGGATTAGTTCAGTAAAAATCGGAATTAGTACATTAGGTACATATATTGTAGAGACGCGCAAATTGCGCGTCTCTTTTTTTAGTCACTCTCCCTTGGGAGAGGGGTTGGGGTGAGGTTCTTATTCATTTCCCACAGCACTATCCCGGCACTGATTGCAATATTGAATGAATGTTTGGTTCCGAACTGCGGTATCTCAATGCACATATCACACAGGTCAATTACATTCTGGTCGACACCGTTTACTTCATGCCCGAAAACCAGGGCATATTTATGCCCCTTTTCAATTTTAAAATCCTGCAGTTCAACTGCACCATCAGCCTGTTCTATGCCTATTATTTTGTAACCTTCTGCCTTCAGGTCAATAACTGCATCTGTTGTTTTTTCATAATAACTCCATTCAACAGAATCGGTTGCACCTAGCGCTGTTTTCTGAATATCCCTGTGCGGGGGCTTTGGCGTTATGCCGCATAGAAATATTTTCTTAGTGAGGAATGCATCAGCAGTCCTGAAAACCGATCCAACATTGTTATGACTTCTGACGTTGTCGAGAACTATAATAAATACCGATTTTCCCGAGTTCCTGTACTCCTTAATACTTTTCCTGCCGAGTTCGCTGTTAAGAAGTTTCCGCATCCTTTTTTATGCTAAAATAGGCAAAATATCCATTTATTTTTCTAAATTTCCCTCAATGACAGGGATGCCAGATTACAGGGTATAATTAATTATTTCAGTATGAACACTCATGAATTCCAGGGTAAATCGCTACTGAAGGCTTATAATGTAGATATTCAGGAAGGATTCGTTGCAGAAACAGCCGATCAGGCAGTCATGATTGCCCGGCAAATGCAGGAGAAATTCAATACCAGGTTTTTTGTAGTAAAAGCCCAGATACATGCAGGCGGCAGGGGTAAGGGAGGCGGAGTGAAGCTTGCAAAATCGGTTGAGGAAGCCGGGACCATTGCACGCAGAATGCTGGGGATGAATCTTGTGACACCCCAGACCGGACCTGCCGGGAGAAAGGTAAATAAGGTATTGATCGCTCAGGATGTATACTACCCGGGAGATACTGAGCCTGAAGAGTTTTACATAAGTATCCTTCTTAACAGAAGAAGCGGAAGATATGTTCTTATGTATTCACCCGAAGGAGGAATGGATATTGAACAGGTTGCTGAAAAAACTCCCGATCGTATCTTCACGGAAGAGGTATCTCCCCTGACAGGACTTCAACCGTTCCAGACAAGAAACATAGCTTTTAAATTTGGTCTTCAGGGGAACGCGTTTAAAAACATGCAGAAATTCCTTAATGGTATTTATGAAACTTTCATTAACTGTGATGCTCAGCTTCTTGAAATCAACCCTGTTCTTAAAACAAGCGACGAAAGGGTTCTTGCAGTTGACTGCAAGCTTATTCTTGATGATAGTGCGCTCTTCAGGCATCCTGAACTGGCACAGATGAGGGATCTGAATGAAGAGGATCCTGTTGAGGTTGAGGCTGGTAAATATAATCTTAACTATGTAAAGCTCGACGGCAATGTAGGATGCATGGTAAATGGTGCCGGGCTCGCGATGGCCACAATGGATATAATTAAACTCTCAGGCGGATCTCCTGCAAATTTTCTGGATGTAGGAGGTGGGGCAAATGTGGATACTGTTGAAGCAGGGTTCCGTATTATTCTCAAAGATCCAGCTGTAAAAGCAATCATGATCAATATTTTTGGAGGTATTGTCAGGTGCGACAGGGTAGCCAACGGGATCGTTGAAGCTTATAAATCGATTGGCGAAATAAGAGTACCGGTAATTGTCAGGTTGCAGGGAACAAATGCAATTGAAGCAAAGGAGATAATCGACAATTCGGGATTGAGCGTGATTTCAGCCATATCCTTCGGCGAAGCTGCAGAAAAGGTAAGGAATGCCCTCTCGACCAGATAATTTAAGCCGCATTTAGGAGTATTCCGGACTTAATTCTTATGTGATTCGTCGCAATAAGGCTTATTGCAAGAACGGCCACATCTGCAGAGGTAAACTTCAACAGGATTATCGGAAATATCCTTCTTTTGGTCCTTTAACAGAATTTGTCCTGTTATTTTCAGAGGACCACCCTCGATAACCTCAACTAACGCAGAGGCTTTGTTATTTTCTTTTCCTTCCATAGTAATTACTTATCTTCAAACCCTATTTTTCTGTGAGCTCCGTCGCAGAATGGTAAATGATTGCTGGCCCCGCAGCGGCACAGCGAAATGATACCATCCTTCATCTCCTTCTTATTTCCACTGTACTGGAAGGTGAAGTCTCCTTTTATTACTATCGGTCCGTCGATCATGATTTTTACTGAAACAGGATTTCCTTGTACATCCTTTTCCTCTTCTGCCAGAAGCTCCGGTCTTCGGAATATTACATGATTTGTCTGGCCAGGGCTTATCTCACTGTTCTTTTCTTCATCATTCCACTTCCATGTTAGTGCTTCAGTAGGACACATGTTAACTACTTCAATGATCCTGTCTGTTGGAGCACTGTTCATGTCAACCCATGGTCTTCTGCCGGGATCGAACACTTCTATTAGCTCTCTGTAACAGTATGATGCGTGTACACAGGCATCTGGTTTCCAGTAGACTGTTATGTCATTATTCCTGTATCGCCGTCCTCCTGAAAAGGTATTTTTTTCTCTTTCCATCTTAACATGGCATTTGTTTGCAATTTAGTATATTTTGTGCAATAAATTGTTCATATATTGAAGTCAGGTAATAGGCGAATTTTTATATTTGAATCTTATTCGAAGATTGAAAGTTAATTAGGGTTTTGAATCAAAGTCGTTATTTAATGGAAAGGCGTTTAAGGTCTGTTGTAACCACGATATCCCGCCGGTTTCTTCTTTTTATGTCTGTCATGATTGCCATGATGCCTTTCGCTCTTAAATCATATGCTTCGGGCTTAACCAGCGATGCTTCAAAATCACCGGGACCTGCTGCCATCTTATCTATTTCCACGCTTGCATTTATTCTTACACTCGCCGGAGCTTTGATAATTATGGTCATACTGATCCTGGTCTTTTCAGCCAAGCTCAGAAATGCAAACAGGGAGCTGATTGAAAGAAACAAACAGATTGAGGAAATCAATACTAATCTGCAAAAAACCAATAAGGATCTTTCAATAGAGAAAGAAACGATAACCCGCGAATACTCTTATTCGGAAATGTTTTACAGGATGCTGGTCCAATCTGCCGACGACGGTATCTCCTTCTATGACAGAGACTGGAACCTGAAATATGCAAATGCGGCCTTTTATTCTATGATCGGTTTTAATAAAGAGCAGTATAATGCGATAAATGCAGGGGAGATAGTGCATCCCGAAGATACGGGATATGAAAAGAGCAGGACAGAAGCTCTGCAAAAAAACGGATTTTTCGAAACAGAGCTCCGGTTAAAACATAAGGATGGTCATTATGTGAATCTTTCAACAAGATCCGTAACGGTAAAAAATGAGAATGGTGATATTATCGGAGCACTTACTATTTCAAGAGACATAACCTCGCTTAAAAAAGTGCATGAAGAGCTGGTTAAGGCAAATGTTGAAGCTGAAGCCAGCAACAGACTTAAATCAAGCTTTCTGGCAAATATTTCCCATGAAATAAGAACACCTCTGAACAGCGTCGTGGGTTTTGCAAACCTGCTCCTGGCAAATGATATCACCAATGATGTTAAGGAGGAATACATTGAGCATATAAATCATAACAGTGAAAAGCTTCTTCAGATAATTGGAGATATTATTGATCTGTCACGGCTCGAGAGTTCACAGATAGAGATAACATATGAAGAAGCGTCAGTCAACAGCATTGTGAATGAAATTGTTGAAGATGCCAGGAAAATAATTAAACGGAATGAGAAATCCATCATCATCAATGTGATGAATATGCTGGAGGAGAACGGGGACCTTGTTTTCACCGACAGAATATGGCTTAAAAGAGTTCTGAATCACCTGATGGATAATGCAGTAAAATTTACTCTTGAAGGCTCTGTAAGACTTTCCTATGCTAAAGAAAATGAAAATCTCGTGTTCAGGATCAAGGATACCGGGATAGGGATCAACAAGGAAAACCTTGATCATATTTTTGAGGAATTCCGTCAGGAGATAGACGGGCACCACCGGCCTTTTGAGGGACTGGGGGTTGGACTTACTCTTGCCAAGGAGGTGATTGAAAGAATGGGGGGCAAAATATTTGTTCAGTCCGAGAAAGGGGTCGGTTCCGAGTTCAGCTTTTCCATACCATACCGGCCTGCAGGAGGCAGCACAAGGTTGAGATCGAAAATTGTCACAAGTGAACCTCAGAGTTTTCAGTTAAACTGGAGTAATAAGACATGCCTTATCGTTGATGACAACAAAGATGTATTGCTTTATCTTAACAGAACACTGGCCGACACCGGAATAAATACACTGAGTGCCAGATCAGGGATTGAAGCTATAGAAATTGTAAAAACAATGCCTGGTATTGATGTGGTTCTCCTGGATATGCAGATGCCCGAAATGAACGGAATTGAAGCTACGAAGGAGATAAGAAAGATCCGTAAGGATATTCCGATCATTGCACAGACTGCATTCATTTTTGAAGACGACAAGGATATAATTCTTGAGGCCGGATGCGATGCGTGCCTCATAAAGCCTATAAGGAAAGACCATCTTCTGACGGTAATGTCAAGTTTCTTAAAGTCAGTTTAAATTCTTATTTTGCAGAGAGCTGAGACAAATGATAGAAAATCATTTTGCTGATATTATTTTGCCCCTTGCAGTAAAAGGAACATTCACCTACAGTATCCCTGAGGAGCTGAACGGAAAGATATCTCAGGGTTCCAGGGTATTGGTGCAGTTTGGTAACAGGAAGCTCTATTCAGGAATTGTTTATAAGATACATGATGAATCTCCGTCTGCAATTAATATAAGGCCGGTTTCAATAGTTCTCGACCCTGTCCCTGTTGTGAATGGAATTCAGTTAAAGCTCTGGTTATGGATCTCAGAATACTATTTGTGCTCTGTTGGTGAAGTGATGAAAGCTGCATTGCCCTCTGATATGTGCCTGGAGGGAGTAACTGAAGTGCCCGTACCGGAAAAATACAGACCCAGGGAAGAGACTTTTATTAAACTGGCTTCGGATTTTACTGACGATGAGTTAAATAAAATTCTTGACAAACTTGCAAAAGCACCAATACAATTTAAAATTCTGACGGATTATATCAGCTTAAGCGGATATGCGGACAGCAAATTGAACAGGCCGGTAAAAAAATCAGTTCTTTTAAGGCAAGCCCAGTCGTCGCCAGGAAGTATTGACGGACTTATACGAAAAGGAATTTTATCATTGCTTTCGCTGGTAACAGGAAGGCTCTCAAATACTGAATCGCCTGCCGAACCTCTGAAAGTACTAACTAAAGAACAGCATACGGCATTTAATGCTATTCATAGTATTTTCATGGAAAAGGAGATCGCATTGCTGCATGGAATAACATCGAGCGGCAAGACTGAAATCTATATCCATCTTATCGAGGAACAACTGAAGCAGGGCAGGCAGGTACTTTACCTCCTGCCTGAAATAGCCCTGACAACCCAGATCATTCAGCGCCTACAAAAACATTTCAGTGGAATGACCGGTATTTACCATTCACGTTTCAGTAATCCTGAAAGAGTTGAGATCTGGAACCGTGTGGCCGGATTGGATCAAGGGAAAGAATACAAGCTTATTATAGGGGCAAGATCTGCCCTCTTTCTGCCATTCAGTGACCTTGGACTGGTAATTGTCGATGAAGAGCACGACGGATCATATAAACAGCACGATCCGGCCCCCAGGTATCATGCCCGCGATTCAGCAATTATACTTGCCGGCCTGCATAAAGCAAAAACAATACTCGGTTCGGCATCCCCGTCAATCGAAAGTTATAACAATGCCTTATCCGGGAAATACGGGCTTGTTGATCTGAAGGAAAGATACGGTTTGATTAAATTGCCGGAGATCATACTGGCAAACTCCCGTGAGGCCTACAGGAAAAAGCTGATGGTTTCTCATTTTACTCCTCAGCTGCTTGAAGCAATGGATGAAGCTCTCGGCAAAAATGAACAGGTGATACTTTTTCAGAACAGAAGAGGATTTTCACCATATATCGAATGCCCCGAATGCGGCTGGATGCCAAAATGCATTCAATGCGCGGTTAGCCTTACCTACCATAAAGGTGTCGGCAAAATGGTTTGTCATTATTGTGGATTTTCGACAACAATTCCTTCACAATGCGGTAACTGCCAGTCTCCCGGGCTGGTCACAAGAGGCTTCGGAACTGAAAAAATTGAAGATGAAATCAAGATTGTATTTCCTTCGGCAAGGGTGGCAAGGATGGATCATGACACGACAAAAGGAAAGAATTCATTTGACAAATTAATACGGGCTCTGGAAGAAAGGCAGACCGATATTCTCATTGGCACGCAAATGATTTCAAAAGGCCTTGATATTGAAAATCTTACAGTTGTCGGCATATTAAATGCCGATAATCTTCTCAATTATCCCGATTTCAGGGCTCACGAAAGAAGTTTTCAGCTGATGGAGCAGGTAAGTGGCAGGGCAGGAAGAAGGCAGAAACCTGGAAAGGTCATTATTCAGACTTCAGATCCTGATAATAAGATAATAAGGCTCGTGCTGAATCATGATTACAAAAGCATGTTCAAAATGCAAATGGAGGAAAGGAAAGCCTTCAATTATCCTCCCTTCTGCAGGATGATTAAAATAAGCATCAGGCACAAAGAGAGAAACCTTTTGAATAGCTTTTCGGATGTTCTTGGGCGGGACCTGAAAAAAGAATTCGGGAAGAGGGTACTCGGACCTGAATCCCCGCTTATTTCACAGATTCAGCTGTGGTATATCAAAACAATACTTATAAAGCTTGAACGGGAAAAACCTGTTGCCCCGGCCAAGCAGCTTATAATCGCAGCAATTGAAGGGCTTGAAAAAGAAAAAGGAGCGTCAGCGCTGAAGATCGCGATCGACGTGGATCCATATTGATTTTATTCCCCCTTTGAAGTGGGAAAGGGGGATGTCCCGTATAGTTTCAATAATTCTCTCACATTTTTTTCTACACTCCATTTATCCACGATAGTCTGCCTGATTTTTTCCGGATTTAAGCTTACTTTTTTGGAAATCACATCGGTAATGATGCGGCTCAGACATACTTCATCGTTTATTGGGAATAAGAATCCATTCTCTCCACTAATGATAACCTCAGAATGAATTCCGACCGATTCTGTTGCTATGGTAATGAGTCCGCAAGCCATGGCTTCCAGGCAGATCAGCGAGAAACCTTCAGATACTGAAGCGATTACAACAATAGTACTTGCCC
>Ga0326726_10000452_pt1 | contig 38694 bp, 27 predicted proteins | sample MHFenrmetagenome_2_FD_207603 | JGI IMG/M metagenome (GOLD analysis project Ga0326726, IMG submission 207603) | Lab enriched peat soil microbial communities from Michigan Hollow, Ithaca, NY, United States - MHF15MN | ecosystem: Environmental > Terrestrial > Soil > Wetlands > Peat | place: USA...
GCCAGAAGGCAGGTGAGCGCAGCAGAATTCCCACGCTGATTCCGCTGATGTATGCGCTCGCCGGGTGCACCCACTTGTGAAAGAAAATACGGCCCAGGGCCAACTCAGTCGCGATGCTTACCACGATCGCCAGCAGTGTCCTCTGGTAGCTTTCAAGAATGCCAAACGACAAGTGACCCACGAGCAGGATGCAGGTAATGAAAATCGGGGCAACGTAACGGTTGTCGAGACTAATAAAGTGCTTCCAACCAGCAGGCGCGGCCGGTGGCGGTGTCAGGTGCGCGGTCTGGCTCATGCAGGCTCCTTGATCTTGTGCAGTTGGCCGGCGGCAGGCTTGTCGATGGTTTGAAGTTTGCCGGAGGGCCAGCGGATTATTGCTCTTTCCATTTGCGGGTATTTTCCCAGGCCAAAATGCAGGCGGCGCTGGTTCTGCGAGGCGAAACCACTGCCTCCTGAAACTTCCTGCACTTGCTGCTGGCCGTTCCAATACATCGTGACCTGGGCCCCAATCGCGCTGCGGTTGGTGGCGGTTCCTTCCAGCTCAACTTCGATCCACTCATTTTCCGGCGTCACTGTGTTCTTGTAAACCAGCAACGGGCCCTTCTGGTTGGCGACGACGACATCGAGCACGCCGCGATTCCACAAGTCGGCAAGCGCGACCGCGCGACCGTCATAAGTGTCGTTGACCCCGACCGCCTGGGCCACATCGACAAATTTGCCGGCGCCATCATTCAACCACAGCCGCTTGGATTGATACCCCGACAAACTGCGGCCTTCGAACGCCGGCCAGTTCCTGGCGTCGCCAATGATGGTGCTGTTGCCGCCGGCCACCTTGGAAAAGTCATACCAGTAGCTTCGGTTGCGGTCGAGCGAGATATAGCCATTGGTCAGGTACAGGTCGAGTGTTCCGTCGTTATTCAGGTCGCCAAACTGCGCGCCAAAACTCCAGCCGCCAAGCTCGACGCCGAAATCCCGCGCCAGGTTCTCGTACTTGATGGCGTCGCCTGAAGTCCCTTGCTTGGGCACCCACAGATTGTTTCCCTGGATCAGAATGCCGTCTTCTGAAATATTCGAAACATACACGGCGTACCTGCCCTGGTTCAGGATATCGCCAAAGGCGGCATTCATCCCGCTCTTGGGTGCAAAGCCCACGCCGGTCTGCTGACCCACTTCATGGAAGCGTTTTCCGTCATTGAAATAGAGCTCGGAAACGCCGTAGTCGTTGGCAATAAACAAATCCGGATGCCCGCTGCCCCGCAAGTCTGCCGCCGCCGCGGCCAGCGCCCAGCGATGGCTGTTGATACCAACTCTCTCGCTGACCTCTTCAAACTTTCCATGGCCAAGATTGTGGAACAGATATTTTCGTCCGCCATTCTTGGCATACTCAAAACTGTCGGGCATGATCCGGGTGGTGGTGAGATGCCAGAGGTCGATGCCCTCGGCATAGTAACCGCCGACAAACAAGTCCAGCAGCCCATCGCCATCGTAATCAAACCAGATGGCGGTGTTGGCGTTGATCCAGGATGGCAGCCCGGCTTGCTCGCTCACTCGGGTGAAGCCGTGCCCCTGGTCGTTGTGGTAGAGCTCCGGACGTCCCCACTTGATCAGGAACAGGTCATCGTATCCGTCATTGTCGTAGTCGCCCCAAACTGCGCCGGTGGAGACTCCTGTGCCCGGCTGATTGACATCCGCAATGCCGAGTTCGCCGGCCACATCTTTGAAAGTGCCGTCCCCCAGGTTGCGGTACAGACAATTCCTGGTGCCGATGGCGCTGTTGACCACGTAAATGTCCGACCAGCCGTCGCGGTCGAAATCGACAATGGATACCGACGCGCCCATCGACGCGACTTCCGGCATGATGGATTCCAGCTTGGGATCGAGCGCCGGGGCTTCATGGACAAACCGGATGCCCGCAGCCTGAGAAACTTCCTGCAGGTAGAAGCCGTGCCGCGCCATCGTCGTCTTTACATCAGCGCTTGATCTATCCGCCGCGCGCCGTGCCGACAGCCGCTTGAGCACAAGGGGTGTCACCAACAGTCCGACGAAAACGATACCGAGAGCGGCCCTGGCAATGCGGCTGCCTGTCGTCATCATTGTCATTGGTTGAGCCCGCTGCGCAACGCATTCTTGAAAACTTGAGGAGTGACGTAACGGGTGTGATAGTTCTGCCAGTCTTCAGGATGCTGGCGGTACACCCATTCATCCTCGAGCGCACCCGGCCGCGTCGTGTACTCGTTCTTGGCGTGATACGGCAAAGGCAGCACAGTTTTGGAGAAAGTCGAATTGTAGTCTCCGTCCTTGATCCAGCCATCGCCCTTGATGACGAAGTCCCGCACCCAGCCTGCGGGCGGGGGTGGCTGCTGGGGAAAGTGCAGCGCCATCTCATCCCCCGAGTTCACGATGACATAGCGGTCGTCAATCTTGTCTATAAGCTCGCGGATGTCTCCGTATCGCGTGTAGTAACCGATCAGGTCGCGCCAGTGCTGTTTGGTGCCTTCAATCTGGTTGTAGTCCGGGACTTCCGGCGCTCCCGCGCCCACCGGCATCTGCATCACCGAATAGCCGCGATAGTGCAGGTCGGCGAGCGATGGATCCAAAGTCGTTTCTTTCAGCGGTGCGTCCGGCGCGCCCTCCGCCCAGTGGATGGCGTCCCAGTAAATTTCCAGATTCGTCCGCAGTCGTACTTTTCGTGGCGTGCCGGAGCGGAAGACGTTCGTCAGATTGAACAGGATTGTTTTCTTGCGCCCTGCCGGAAAGCCGAGGTTGTCCTGCGCCGTGACCCATCCGCCGCGGCCGTCAGGTACCTGGACACTCAAGCCATGGGCGCGCCAGTGGCTGCCCTGCGTGATGGCGACATTCACCGACGACTCGGTATCGTGGATCGAACCCTGAGCGACCAGGTAAAGTGGGCCGTTTTTGGGCGCGTCATCGCCGAGGTCAACCTCGAGGTAATGATCACGCGTCACGCCCTGGAATTGGCCGCGCCCGAAGTTGTTTACGGCTCTTCCGTCGAGCGTGCTGACCAACTCGGTGACATCCTGGCCATCGTCGTCGATCGCGCGCGCGATCTGGTGCGGCGTCTTTACCGTGGTGATCCCCAGTTTCGCCGGCGGAATCACGAAGCGTTCATCCACAAAGATCTCCGTTCCGGCGGGATGGTCAACCGTCATGAGCGCCAGATAGTCGTAGTAGTAAACTTCCCACAATTCCGCGGTAACGCGGATATCGTAGAAGCCATCGTGAGGTACGAGCTGATCGCGCCCGATTTTGTACCACTCTCCAGTGGCCGCGATTTGCGCCGAGCCCAGCGTGTTGATGCGCAAGCCGATGGCCGAGCCCCACGGAACCGCGTCCTTCACAAACTCCATCTCTTTTCCGTTGTAGGCAAATAGGAAGGGACAGGAGGCTTTCAGGCGCTGCTCGGTCACCACTTCCTGGTCAGCCTTCACCTCAAACTCGGCTCGCACCGTGCCATTAGGCCAGATGACCCGAACAACTTCAGCCTCGGTCTGCTTACCCAAACCGAAGTGAAGTTGCGGCCCGGTGATGGGCTGTTTTTGCACCAACAGCCCGGAGCGGACTTCAATTTCGCCGCCCACGCCAAAGGGATTAATGCGCTGATCGCCAACCGCCTGGACCGCATGCGGTCGCACGACCTGCCAGTGATAATTCTGCGGGCTCTGATTGACTCCTTGCACCGGTTGTCCATCCGCGGACAGACCGAGAAGATCGAGATGGCCGTCATTGCCGGTGTCCGCAGCGTCGAACACCAGTGCCGGTCCGGCGGGATGACTCAACAGCGTGAAGCTGCCCGTAACGTCGCCGAGCCAGATCATCGCGCTGGCGGTGTTGCCGCCCGCAGTTGGCGTGGTGGGGGACAGTAACAGGTCGAGCGCTCCATTGTTATCCAGATCAGCCACGTGCAGGCGTACTTCGCCGGCAAGATAGCTGGATGGGTTTGATACTCGGGCAATCTCGGCTGTCTCCCAGCTTTGTCCTTCGTCCTTGTCCGAAATCCGGAGGATGGCGCCGTCAGCTTGCACAGCCAGCAGATCGAGGGTCCCATCGTTGTTGGCGTCGGCCACGGCCACTGCTTTGACCGCTGTCAAACCCGGTGGCAACGGGCGCTCGTGGAATTGTCCCTGCCGCAAATTCATGAACACGTGAAGCCGTCCCGCCCCATCGACGATCGCGGCATCGGGATTGCCATCGCCGTCCAGATCAGCCCAGGCAAAGCCGATCACGCCAGAAAGCCCGTCGAAGGGATGAATGGGGAGGAAGGTGCCGTCCCCATTATTTCTCAAGACGGTCGGAGTGCCGGTTTTTGCGCCCAGCACGATATCGAGATCGCCGTCGGCTTCAATGTCCACCGCCCAAGCCCCAGCGTATGGCGCATTGGCTACAGATTTGGGTAGGTTCGCTTGTGCGGTTACATCCGTGAAGGCGCTGGGGCTGTCCTGTCGCAGCAGTCGTACGCCTCCGGCACCGGCCAGCACCAGATCGGTCTTGAAGTCGTAGTTGAAATCAACTGGGACGATGCCCTCGGGCAGGGGCAACACGCTGGAAGTTCCGCCGGGGAAGGGAATGGTTGCCCCAGTGGACAAATGCACCGTGCGGCCATTGGCCTCCGCGATCGCAGGCGCGCCCGCACTGCCTAGCGGAATGGCTCCAATCCAATTCCAGCGGGCACTGCCCGTATTGACGAGCGGTTGGAGATTGAAGTTGAGTGCCGTGTCTGCCGGCGCCGGGCGGAAGACGGGCGACTCGAGTTTCAGGAAATGGGTGAAGGGCTCAGCTTCATCTCCGGGAGGCGCCTTGATCGCGGTGAGACTCTGGCGATACTCGGGCACCCGCATCATCACGTTGCGCAGAAACGTTGTCTGGGTCGCGGCGGGACGCAGGTCCGCGCTGGCTGTGGCAGTCTGCACAGCTGCCAGCTGATGCTGTACCTCTGCCGGCCACGCTGACGAGCGCGCGCTGATTTGGGCGACGGCCGACTTGAGGGTCGCAGCGTCTCCGCGTTTCGCCGCCATCCGGCTCAGTTCCAGCAGGGCGGCCAGGTTGTCCGGTTGCGCGGCCAGAATCTTTTGCAGCAACTGCTGCACTTCGGCCGCGCCGCTTTCATCGCCTTGCCGTTCCGTTTCTTCTGCTAAGCGGTAGATCGCCCGCAAGTTTTTCGGATTCAGCTCGACCGCTTTGCGCAAGTCGGCAATGGCTTGCGCGGAATGGCCGCGCTGGCTTTCCAGAATCCCCAGCAGATCGTAGATGCGATCATTCTGCGGGGCCAGATCACGCGCCCGTTCGAGCCGCAGCGCCGCGGTGTCGTAATTTCTTTGGCGCAGGGCGAGGATTCCCCAGTTGGCCCACCCGGCGGGCTCAACGGGAACAAGCCGTGTCACCTCTGAGAGCCTGCTGTCCGCGTGCACGTCGTCGCCCACCTGCAGCGCCGCCAGGCCGACATAGAACGCGGAAACCACAGTGCCATATTCCTTGGAGGACGGATCGGGAAGCTTGCCGGCGGAATGACATCCCGGAGAAGTTGTGATTACGGCAGTCAACAGAAAGAGCACAACCAGATGCTGGAATATCAAACGCCCTCGCTCAGGGATGGTGGACGCCGAGCGCCCGTCGAGGAAGGATTGGTGATCTTTGGTCATTGAGTTTTCTCGCTGCAAGCCTCAGCGGCTGAAGCCGCCATTCACATAGTGCTCATGATGCACCGCCAAAGCGCTGCTCCACCCAAGCGCCGCTCCTCCCAAGACCTGCTCCACCTAAAACCTGCTTCCGACCCAAGCTGTTACCACCCAAGCTGCAACAAAAGAGGATTCCTCCGGCCAATAGCTATGCGGCCTGTAATCTTTTCATCCGGCTTCGCCGCCGTGAAATGCCCCGAAACCAGAGAAACCCCACCGCCAAGAAAGGTAACAGATAAAACAGAAGGTCCCATTTGCCAAAACCCACTGGAGTCGCTTCCACTCTCGAAAATTCTTCTCCGCGGCCCTGCGAGCTTTCGAGGACCAGGCGGACCCGCCAAAACTCCTGCCGATCGAACTCGACGATGGCGTTGTATTGTTGCTGGCCGCCACTGTTGTCCTTAGTGGCCGTGTAAACTGCCTCGGGCAGGCGTCCGCTTTCCGGCTGAACGCCGATCTGCACCTTCAGATCCTTGGGGACGGTCCCCCCTGGAATCGGCTCTACAAAGACAAAAAAAGTGCCGGTGCCTACGTCGGGATGCGTCCACAGAGAAATGACGCAGGGGCCAACTTTGTGATTCTCAATGATGGGGAAGGGCGGGCCGTTGTGGGCCCGGGCTGGCGTGGGCAACATCAAAACGAGCAGGCCCGCAAGACCGAAATCAATTCCCCGCAGGATAGTGTGGTGGTTCATCCTCAGCTCGAGCATAGCAACGAAAAGAACACCCACTCCAAGAGCGACTTCAACCGTGTCGGACAACAGTGTCCGACCCACACCATCCCCCCTAGCCGCTCATCAGGGTGGCACGCATTTCCATGGGTTGGAACAGGAGCCACATGGATGCGACAAAGAGAATCAGACCTATTGTCGCCCACGGAATAAATACCCGCATCGGTTGCCGGGGCGAATCCTCTTCTGCCAAGCCATAGGTCACGGTCAGTGAGCCGGCAAATCCCAGCAAGAGGAGCCCGATTTCGATCATCAGCACGATATTCGCTGGCAGGCCCGTAAGAGTCCAGCGTGGCTCGCCCAAGACAGGCCACCCCAGACTCGCAAGCGCGCTCTGAGTTACGGGAATGAAGGTGTAGAGTCCGGTTAAGAAATGAAATCCGTAGTGGGCGAGCCACATCCCGAAGCCCATGGGCACGAGGCCGTAAGTGTATCGCACCATCAGCGGGAGCAGGGCGCGCCGGCTGCCCGCCCAAACTCGGGTCAGCCATGCGGCCAGTCCCAGCAGCAGGACCGGCTCCAGAATCAGAAAGAAGGCGAAGATGATCCCGAGCACCGGCGCTTCGTGGCTCACGTGCAATATTTTTCCCAGCCAGCTCTCGACCGCGTAAACCGGACTGACCATGCCAAAAGCGTTCAGCAAGGCGCCAAAGGTGAACACTATGGCCAGCGCGGCCAGGTCTTTGCGGCGAGAGAAATAACCAAGTCCCGATCGCAATGGATCGGTCAGGAGTTCTTCACCGGGCATCCGGCTCAGGATTCCGACGTTGTCATGCGGGCAGGCGTGCACACAATCCAGACAGAATGTGCAATCCATGTTGCCCACTTTGCGGGGCTGAAACAGGGCCAGCTCACAGCCGCGGATTGTGACCAGGTCCGAAACCGGTTCGCGCCGGCCGCGAATGCAATCCAGCGTATGGCAACTGGTGCACACCGCCTGGTCCCGTACCTTCACCTCAAGAGGAGAAAGCGTCGAGGCCACAAAGTTGAACTGTCCGATGGGGCAAACAAACTTGCAAAACGAAGCGTGCTTAAAAAAGCCGTCCACTACGAGCACGGTCAAGAAGTACGCGAGAATCAGCCAGGCCGTCCACCAGGGCGAGGACCACAGATCGAACAACTCGTAGAGAAAGAGAATCAGGATAAAGAGTGCCAGGGAAAGCCACTTGTTGCGCAGCGCCCGCGGCCAGTCGAAGCGAGGCGTGAAGAATCGCCGCGCGGCCTGGCGTACCAGCATGAACGGGCAAGCCAGGCAGAAAAAGTTCCCCGCCGCGAGCAGCACCAGTACCAGTACTCCGCGAAAGTGAAGCCAGCTCAGGGTGGTCGCCAGATTCTTCGGGGCGAGTGTGGGGCCGAACAATCCATGCAGGATCATTACGACGCTGACGATGAGCAGTGGAGCCTGGAGCAGCGGGCGGGCATGACGCCAGCGAAACAGATGGCCCAGGCCAGGAACTTGCATTAAGTCAAAGGGCAGCGCTTCGGGAGCTTCCAGGGCCGGGATGGATGATGGGTTCAACAGCTTGCCTAGTTGGGTCGGACGCCCCGCACATCAATCTGGCGTTCCAACTTTTGTCCGCCGGGCAGGGTGACATGGAGGAGGATAACCCAATCTCCCGCCATCTCGAACGTGAGATGAGCCTGGTAGCGGCCGGGCTCGATTTCCCTGACTTCGCCAAAGACCGGAGACATGCCCGCGTGCGACATGTCCGCCTCCAACGCAATGTGCGCTCCCGGAATGGCTTTTCCCGCCGGATCGACCAGCCGAAAGTTCACTACTGTAGGCCCGATCCGAGCCGGTTCGGGCGAGATCTCGTGCTCAATCGTAATCGTGCGCGACGAGTCCGCTGGTCTGGAGCAGGCGGTTATGAGCAGAGTTGCAGCGCAGGCGCACAGCAGGAGTTGCCGATATTTTCCTGGGAGCGTGCGAGCCAGCCACCCGCTCCATCTAAAGGCGAATGCGATCTTGCGATTCCTCGTACTCTGATGCTTTCGGATCAGGCAGCTTGCATCGACGGATTGTGGTCCCATGCGCAGGAGCAAACCATCGCCCTCTCCTCCGCCTCCGACGGGAACATGTGATAGTACATGGCGATGACCATGGGAATAAACACGATCGAGTTGTAGAAGAGATGGAGTTCCACGCGCGGAATCACCAGCTGCAAAACGCTGAACGGCACCGGCTTGCCCCAGAAATTGTGGTGGGCCGTGGCCTGCCAAATCAGCAGGAAATGCTCGATGTGATGCCAGAACTGGATGACCAGCGCCACCGTCCACCAAGTGTGCGCCCGCCCCGTAAATCCTTTGCGCAGGACCCAAATGCCTGCAAGCATGACGATGGCGTAGCCATAGTGCAGCGCTTCGGACTTGATCAACCAGGGGTACCACAAACCGAGAATGCCATTGGCTTTGGGCCGGGGCCATCCCATGACATAAATCTGGTAAGCCTGAGCGAGGTGCTCGCCCCAGTGTGCCAGCACGATGAACATGAAAACCTGCAAGGCGCGTTCGTGCCAGCGGCTGTTTAGCTTCTCGTAGAAGCTGGCATTGGCCGCCGGGGCAGTATGGATCTGGGGAAGCGCAGGATTCGAAACTGCCATGACCATGCTCCTTGAAACCTTGAACTTACCGCAAAAATGTGACCACGATCACACTTTGTCCACTTGGGGTCAATAGTTGAAATATATTATCCCGCCGTGACCAGTCTTAACCACGTCCTTAAAAGTGGAGGTTGGTCTCCAGGTAGGCAAACTGCCCGTTGGGATCCTTGGGATAAATCTTCGCAATCACCGTCTTGCCCCAGGCATGGCCGTAGTACAGCGTAGTACTGAAAGAGCGGGTGATCTGGTAGTCGGCGCTGAGGTCCCAGACGTTGGCCAAGCCACTGAAATCGTTGCTGGGACGGCCGGTATAACCAAAAGTCTTCGGCTGAAATGCGCCTCCGCCGAGGTACCAGAAATCGGCCGAGTTGGCCAGCCGGAGAGCGTGCCCTTCGGAACGCAGCGCCAGTTTCGAGGTTGGCTTGAGGTTCAGAGTGGCGTAGAAATCCTCGTTGTTCATCATGTTGTAGAAGGGAAAGCGCGCGTACTGGCGCGGTGTGGTCAAGACCTGGAAGAAAGTCCCGTGGGTCGAGTCATTGGGATTTCCATCGCCGCTGCCATATGAAAAGCCGGCGCTGAGCCATGGCTTGAGGTGCTTCACCGAGGGCTGCCAGCCGAGTTCGCCCACGAAGGCGCTGGCACGTTGGCTGAGCGCGCCCCAGGAGCCGCCCTGGTAAACGCCCCACACCAGAAAATCAAACTTGCCGGCGTTCGTGGTGCTGATCACCTGCGCGTAGTTGGCGCCGTAGGTGGCCAACTGAACCTTGCCCAGGTCCGCAGTGCGCACTGGCACGGGACGGTTGTCGGTCTTCAATATGGTATTGCGGTCATCCACGTAACCCAGGCCGAACACGCGTAGTTGCGCCTCGCCATGCGGCGTATTGATGGACCGGGTGAAGGCGCCGTAGTAAACCTCGATGTCCAGCTCAGGCATTCCGTCGGTCTGGAGAATTCCAGCAGTCGGTCGAGCGCTGAAAAAGGTGAAGTTGTTCTTTCCGGAATTCAGGGAGAACTGGCCGCCGTCAAAAGTTCGCTGGACCGCAGTGAATCCGAAGTTGGAGATCAGTCGATGCGCGATCCTGCTCTGTACGACGGCTGCGAGCACGGGGTCCTTGGGCTTGACTTCCATGCCATCGAAATATTCGAAGCGCCCCAGTTTCACGCGCGCCGGCCCGAGATGCTTGAAGTCCACGAATGCCTGTTTCAGGAACACGCTGGCGTTGTTGGACTCGTTATTGTTGGCCACATAGTAGGACCCGCCCAGGCCAAGCTGGCCCGCGGGACCAGCGACTACCGCGTCATTGGGAAGACCAAGGATGGACGGCTGTTCCATTTCGGCGAACCAATCGAGTTTTTCCCTGGTCTGACCAATCCCGATACGCAGCAGGGAGTGCCACAACGGGTAGTCGCTGTTTCCCGTGGGCGCCTCGAACCAGTTCCAACCTTCCGCGCGGGTGCGCCAGTTGATCGTAATCTCGAATGGACCCAGCTTATGCTTTTGGGCTTGTGCTGAGGCAGGATGTGCCGCTTGTGGTGGCTTCGGCACTGCCGCGGATGTTGATGGGGCGGAGACGGCCGCCTGCTGCACCGGCACTGACGGCTGCTCCACGGCGGTCTGGGACTGCTGTCCTACCAATTGTGCAGTACCTATCAGTAAAATCGCCGCGCTGGCATACACTATTGCTCCCAGTTTCATTTCAAACTCCTTGATCGGGCGCGTTGCACGCGCTCTTGCACCGGGGTTCGCACGAGTCCGCGGGACCCTGCGATTGAAGATGTCGCAGCAATGTAGAAGTAAAGCCCAGCCGGAGCAATAGCAGAAAAGCACTAGTTGTTATCGAGGAGTTTCCTTTCCTGATGCGGATTGTCTGCACCGATGAATTAAGTTCGCGCCGCTATGAAATCAGCCGTAACCGGCAGCGAAATCGTTACATCCGTAACTTGCCCAGGGGTGACTAATTTCCTAATCTCGCAAGATCGGGTCTCCAGTTAAATTGCAGGACTTGAATGTTTGTGGGCCAATCAAACACATCATGGTCAAAGCGCAGCACGCGCTTTGCGTGCGGTACGCTGGGGCTGGTCTTATTGGCCTTGCTTTCGACTGCTTTTCTCCAGGCCCAGAACGCGCCCGCGGTGCGCAAACTGGTTTACAAAGTCGCTCCCAAGTATCCCCGCGAACTGAAGCAGAACGCGATTGGTGGGGTCGTCCGCTTGTCTATTTCGATCAGTCCCAATGGCTCGGTAGGAAAAATCTCGCCCATCGGCGGCAATCCGATTCTGGTGGATGCAGCTACGCTGGCGGTCAAACAATGGAAATATGTGCCCGCCGATCACCCGACTACCACTGAAATCCAACTGGATTTCATTCCGAATCAACAGTAGCCGTTCCACCCCGGGTGCGGCCGCCGGGATTATGACTCTCGAACCCTGGCAGGAATGCTAGGCTGATAAGTGGAGTGTTCCAAATTGCGGTCCTCTGCCAACCACCGCTGCCGCTTGTTGCTTGCCGTTGTCACCGTTGCTATGCCCCTTCTCGGCACCGCCGAAACCCGAATTACAGGTGCGACGGCAGGCGCGAAGAAGGGCGTTGCCAAGCCCTGGGCCATTCGCTGGCAACCGGCACAGCTGGTGAACGGAGCTCCGATTGTGTTTGACGTTGCGCCCCCAGTGCGACTGACAGAGCTCTCCGCCAAGTGGTTAGGACATCAAGTCTGGTTTAGTTACGACGCGGCCAGCAAAGCCTGGTACGGGATCGCGGGAGTCAGTCTCGAAACTCGCCCCGGCACTTACGCTCTGGATCTCATAGGAACCACCTCCCGGGCAACTCAAATCTCGTTTACCCGAAAAATCCTGGTTCGGGCCGCGAAATATCCCAGCATCAAGGTAACCGTGGCCAAGCGATTCACCGAACCCAGCAAAGCGCAGCTGGAGCGCATTCACCAGGACACGACGGTAAAGCAGGACGTGTTTCAACACACCAATCCGGATCGGGAGTGGACAGGGAAGTTTCTCGCACCCGTAGTCGCGCCCGTCTCCGATGCTTTCGGCACCCGGCGGACTTTTAACGGCAAAGTTCAAAGCATGCACCAGGGACTGGACTACGGCGTCCCGACCGGGACACCCATTTCCGCAGCCAATGCGGGAATCGTTCTGCTGGCGGGCCCTTTGTATTTCGAAGGCAACTGCGTGGTACTCGATCATGGGCAGGGACTGCTCACGCTTTACCTCCACCTTTCAGAAATCAAGGTTAAGCAGGGTGAGCGGTTGGCGGCCGGGCAGGAGATTGGGCGTAGTGGAGGGACCGGCCGGGCCACCGGACCTCACCTTCATTTTGCCGTACGCTGGCAGGGCGTTTATCTGAATCCTGCAACCCTGCCGACCCTCAAACTTCCCTGAGACGTTGCTGGCAACGTCGCTACCTCCTGCTCAGATAGGCTGCACTCGGCGGTTCACAAGCGGCCATCCAGCACTCTGCCTGTCCCACTCCGGAGCACGGGGAAGGAGCGAATCGACGGTCGCAGGTTCAGGTTCCTGACCAGCCGGTGCAGATAATTCGCGTGTACTCCCAGGGTTCGAGCCGCCTCGGTGTAATTGCCATTGGTTTCTTCCAGGGCGGTAAGAATGAGGTGTTTCTTCAATTGAGTGACCGCCATGTGATACTTGGCCTCGTGCGTGCCGGGCGCAGGACCCTTCTCTAGAACTGATTCCGGCAGGTCCTCCGGACGAATGGTTTCCGAGACGCCCAACACCAGGGCTCGCTCGATGGCATTTTCCAGCTCGCGCACGTTGCCCGGCCAGTCGTAATTCATCAGTCCGGCCATAGCCTCGGGAGAAATCTTCTTGGCCTTGACTTTGCATTTGGCGGCAAACTTGGCGACAAAGTATTCCGCCAGGATGGGAATGTCTTCCACACGCTCGCGCAGAGCAGGCACCACCATAGAAACGACGTTCAACCGGTAATAAAGGTCCTCGCGAAATGTTCGGGCCTTGACCGCTGATGCCAGATCCTTATTTGTGGCCGCGATCAGACGTATGTCGATCGAGATCGGGCGGGAGCCGCCCAGGCGCTCGAGCTCGCGCTCCTGCAGCACGCGGAGCAACTTAACTTGCAGCGCCGGCGCCAGTTCCCCAATTTCGTCCAGAAATACCACGCCTCCGTCGGCCAGCTCCAGCCGGCCTTTCTTTTGACCCGCAGCGCCGGTAAATGCTCCTCGTTCATATCCAAAGAGCTCGCTCTCCAGCAGACCTTCCGGAATGGCCGCACAATTAATGGTGACAAATGGCCGGCCAGCGCGCGGGCTGTTGCGATGAATGGCCCGCGCCACCAGTTCCTTTCCCGTCCCGCTTTCGCCACCCACTAGGACCGTCGCATCCGTCGGCGCTACCCGCGACAGGAAACGGTACACCTCCTTCATCGCGGGGCTTTCGCCGACCATGCTGTGCTGCAGATTGATTTCCGCCGCCAGGCGAAGGTTTTCCTGTTCCAGCCACAGCAACCGCCGTGAGTTTTCCAGCGCCACCGCCGAGATGCCGGCAATGCTGGCGACGAGTTCCAGGTGATCTCGATCAAAACGGGTGCCAGGGCTGGTGGTGTCCAGGTAAATGCATCCGACCACCTTCTGAAAGACGGTCAGGGGCACGCACAACAACGAGCGCACGCGAAAACTCACCAGGCTTTCTACTCCGCTTAAGCCTCCGCTGGCGGGCACATCCGCCCCCAGGATCGCCACTCCCTGCTCCATCACCTGGGTAGTGATGGTGCGGCTTACCCGGACTGGTTCTCCCCGTTTTGCCGGATAGGCGAAGAGGGAGGAGAACTTCTGGCTGCCCTTGCCATCCAGCAAGATTGCGCCGCGTTCGGCCGGCACCACTTCAAAGATCAGTTCCAGGATCTGCTCCTGCAACCGGTCGAGGTCAGAAATGGAGTGCACCACGCGGCTGATTTTCAGCAGCGCATTGAGGTTCCGCCCCAGGCGCGAAGTTGCCGGCAGCTCTTTCAGGATGCGTTCCGGCTGGAGATAGAGAACATCCCGCGGGTGGACCTGGGTCGTGGCCTGAGTCAGGCAATCGTCGAACTCCACAGCCTCAGCGGTCGCTCCGTCCGAGTCCTCCTTCGTCAGGAAGACAAAAACAGATTCTCCCACTGAGATTTGATCCCCGTGGTTCAGCCGCTTTTCCGACACCACGCCACCGTTAACGAATGTTCCATTGCGGCTCTCGAGATCGCGAAGCCTGTAACTATCCTCCTCGCGCATGAGCATGCAATGGCGTCGCGAAAGCGAAAGATCGCTGATTGTCAACGAGTTAGAAGGATCTCTGCCGATCCTGATTTCTGCTTCAGTCAAAAAATAGATGGAATCTGCCAAGGGTCCGGCCGCTACTTGAAGTCTGGGCTTCACCGTTCGCACACCTCACATGCGGCCTACCGTGTAACACATTTTTCTTTCTTGCGGAATATGGTTATCCGTCTTGTTCGACTATCCGAACAGATAGCCACTCTATCCGCCTGGATAGATCGGGGCTCAATTCCGGCCTGAGGCCATCTCCGTATTAAGCTATAAGATACAGATAAATAATGACTTATGAGAAACAAGTGCAGTTTGCCACAAGTGTATTGCGATGGCCGAATACGTGCTCTTAGGCGGGCAGCGTTGGCCGGCAAAAAGCGACGGGGGAAGCGCTTTCAGAAGTTCCGCCGGAAGTTACGCTGGTCGGGAATCCGAGGGACCCCCTCATCGGGTTCCCGATCGCTTTTTTCATCCCAACCGCCAAGAACTCACAACTGACAACCGAGAACTGAATCTAGAGTTTGATTTTGTCACTCCCCCATCGCGGTCAAGCGTTGCGAATCGAGTGCTTCATGCACAACGACCCCATCATGGAAGGTCACAGTTTTGCCCGAGATGGCAGGGACGCGTTCCCCCGGCAGTAGAATTCCCACCAAATTCAGGGGATCGGCGGCCGACAACACAACCGTCTCTCCCGTGAGCGGCATTTTGCGCGTCGCCCGCAACGATTCCACCGCCACCGGTAGGGCAAACTGTTCCCCGAGAAAGCCATCCACGAAACGGCCCCCTCGAATCTCGCCCCGGTCTTCCAGCCGCCGGAAAGCCATCTGCAATTCGCGCCACTTGGGAAGATTGGTCTCGCGGGCCAGCAAATCACGAAAGACGATGCCGTAGCGTTTCAGCAGCATCCAGCAGGTCGCCTCCACGGCGCGATTGCGGTCCGCTGCCTGGTCCGTGTACAACAACGCCCAGCGGCCGGTACTGTGCCGGGGCCGTGCCGCCCGCCCACTGCCTTGCCCGGCGCGGCGCTTGGGATCGATCAGGGAGCGCAGATTGTCGAAACCATCGGCAGTGATCAGACCACCCGCTACCAGTTCCCAGAGGGAAGTCTCGACCTCAGCCTTCAGCCGCCCCGTGCTACGCACGATGTCAGCGAAAAATGATGCTCCACGCTGCCGCAGGAATTCCAGCACCTGGCGCGCGCCTTCGCTGAGTCCGCGCGCCTCGGGCTGCTCCGAGTCGGGACGACGATGCGGAGTCATCCAGTCGGCTTCTTCGCGCACGAAAAACGTAATCGGAGCCACACTGGTCGGAATCACGCGCCGTTTTCCGGCCACGGTGTCATCAAGAGTCGCGGGATGGGGAGATAGCCGCCCCCAACCTACAGCGCCGGTAAGACACAGTTGGTCGAGCCACTTGGGGTCGTAGTTGACAATCCGCCGGCCCAGAATCTGCCGCTCCCAGGCATTGGCGGGAATCTCAAATCCCTGCAACTGCCGCAGCACGTCAAGCGTGGCGCGTTCACCCTGAACTTGTGCTCCGGACGCGACATGCTGCCAGCGCAGGAGCCAGCGCATGAATTGTGCCGCCGTGACCGGTTCAATCTGCTTGCGCAACGTGGCCACAGTCAGCCGGTGAATGCGCGCCAGCAAGCGCCGCTCGCACCACTCCAGTTCGGGTGGATCTGATTGAACCAGCTCTGACTCATGTGGTCGCGGGCGACTCGCCCGCGAAGCATTGTCGGTAAACTGTCCGCGCAGTACCGCACCAGAGGCTTCCATTCGAAGCAATGCCTTTTCAACCTCGGACGAAGGAAGCCCGAGCACAGCGCCAAGTTGCGAAGCTGTTGCCGGGCCCAAGTGCGACATCCAACCAGTGACCAGGGCCAGCAGAGCATCGTCGGAAGACGGTAGAGTCGTCTGAATCTCGGCGACCGTATGATCAAACTCGGCGTCCGGGAACAGCAGTGAGAATGTCCTTGCTCGTTCCGTCGCTACCCAGTAACTCACTCCAGCGTGTTGAGCCGGCGCGGTGCGCCCTTGTTCGCGCAGTCTCTCGAAATATTCCTGCCATGCACTGCTTACGTGGGGGCAGCCGCCCTCGGCTGTCCCGTCGAGTGCAGCTCGACCGTCCTTGCCAGCTTCATTTAAGCCGACCAAACTCAGGGGAGCGGCATCCGCTTGGGCGGGCGAGTCGCCCGCCTCCACACGGGCCGGGAAAGCAATCAAGGTGTGTAATACATCGTGTAACTCGTCCGCGTCGCGCACATCGGGCCAGGCTTCTTTCCGCACCTGCGCGATGGCAGCCTGATCGAGCTTGCCTACTTCCTCCAGCACCGATTCCGGCAGTATGCGACGCATCTCCACGGCGCGGGCCCGCCGTTCCTCGAGAGGCGCGTCATCGAGATACGCGTAGGGATTTGCGTTCAGAATCTCATGCGAGAATTGCGATGGCACCGGGGTGTCCACCGCCAGGCAACGGATTTGTCCCTGCTGGATGCCGCTCAGCAGCGCCCGCAGCCCGTCCACATCCATGGCCTCAGTGAGGACATCTTTCATCACTTCCTTTACCAAGGGATGATCGGGAATCTGAATGTCGCCTACGATATTTTCCTGGCACGCGGCCACGTCGGGGAAAACCGATGCCAGCAGATCGTCGGAGCGCATGCGCTGAATCTGCGGCGGAACTTTCTTGCCGCCCTGAAAGCGCAGCAAGGCCAGAGCGCGATTGGCGTCCCAGCGCCAGCGCGTGCCAAAGAACGGAGAAGCCAGCGCCGCCTGTTCCAGAATCGGTTGCACGGTTTCGGCGTTGAGGAAATGAAAAACGTCAGCCAGCGGAAAGCTGTGCTGCTCCGCCAGAGCAATATTGAGGCCGTTGTCGGTGGCTGCGGCCTGCAACTCAAAATTGAAGCTGCGACAGAAACGCTTGCGCAGGGCCAGGCCCCAGGCTTTGTTGATGCGGCCGCCGTAAGGCGCGTGGATGATCAGTTGCATCCCACCGCCTTCGTCGAAGAAGCGCTCGGCGATGATCGTGTCCTGAGTGGGGACATCCCCCAGCACAGCACGGCCCTGCAAGATGTACTCGACGGACTGTTCGGCGCCGGAATCATCCAGTCCGCATTCTTCCTTTAACCATGCGATGGTTTCGGCAACGGCGGGCTGACTTGCTGAAATCGCGACCGGAGAAGTGTCACGCAGACGGTCGCTGATTTCTTTACGCAGACCAGCCACGTGTGCCGAAAGCTCCTGGGTGCGTGCCGGGGCCTCGCCTCGCCAGAAGGGAACGCTGGGCGGCGCGCCGTGAGCGTCTTCCACCAGCACGCGTCCGGACTTGCCCTCCACGCGGCGGATGCGCCACGAGGTGTTGCCCAGCAGCATGATGTCGCCGGCGTTGCTCTCTACCGCAAAATCTTCGTCGAGAGTGCCGACGACGATGCCGTCCGGCTCGGCGACCACGGTGAAGAGCGCGGTCTCCGGAATAGCGCCGCCGCTGGTGATGGCCGCGAGCCGGCTGCCCCGCCGTGGCCGTAGCCTCCGGTTCACCCGGTCGTGATGGATGTATGCGCCGTAGCGCCCGCGCCGCGACGCAATGCCCTCGGAAAGCATTTCGAGGATCGAGTTGTAAGTTTCGCGAGAGAGATTGCGATAGGGATAGGCGCGCGTGACCAGGGCGAAGAGTTCATCTTCGTCCAATCCGTCACTTGTAGCGCCGGGATGCTTAGCGCGGGCATCCTCGCCGGCTGGCCCGAGGGCATCTTGCCCTCGATGGTGAGGGCGGGATGCCCCCACGACAGCCGCCGGGACGGCGGTGCTACTGGTTGCCGCGCAGGTTGCCACAATCTGCTGCGCCAGAATATCCAACGGAGCATCGGGGATGATCAGCCGGTCCAGATCTCCTTGCCGGATGGCGCGCACCAGCGCACCGCATTCCAGCAGATCGTCGCGCGTGCCGGCGAAGAAGCGTCCCTTGGGCACCGCGCCGCGCCAGTGGCCGGAACGGCCCACCCGCTGCAGGGCGACCGCGATGGCGCGCGGAGAGCTGATCTGCACCACCAGGTCCACGGTGCCGATATCAATTCCCAGCTCCAGCGATGCCGTCGCTACGAGAACCTTGACTTTGCCTTCTTTCAATTTCTGTTCCGCGGTGAGGCGCAGCTTGCGCGACAGGCTGCCGTGATGCGCGGCTACGTTGTCTTCGCCTAATCGCTCGCCCAGGTTGTGCGCAATTCGCTCCGCCAGCCGCCTGGTATTGACGAACACCAGCGTGGAACGGTGCTGCTCCACCAGCTCCACCAATCGGTTATAGATTTCTTCCCACATCTCGTTGGTGGTGATCGGCCCCAGGGACGAGCCGGGCACTTCCACCGCGAGATCGAGTTTCCGCTTGTGTCCAACATCGACAGTCACCGGCGCCGGGCGTCCGTTGCCGGTCAGGAAGTGAGCGACCTCTTCGATGGGCTTTTGAGTGGCAGAGAGTCCGATGCGAACCGGCGTTCGATACGTCAGCGCCTCCAGTCGCTCCAACGAGAGCGCCAGGTGCGCGCCGCGTTTGTCATCGGCGACTGCGTGGATTTCATCAACGATAACGGTTTCGACATCGCGCAGAATCGCGCGACTCTTTTCCGCGGTCAGCAGAATGTAGAGCGACTCGGGCGTGGTGACCAGAATGTGCGGCGGCCGCTTCAGCATCGCCCGGCGCTCGTGCATGAGTGTGTCGCCGGTGCGTACCGCGGTGCGAATCTCCGGCATCAGTAGCCCGCGCTCACCCGCCATCTGAAGAATCTCGCTCAACGGCACCTCGAGATTCTTCTGGATGTCGTTGCCCAACGCCTTCAGCGGCGACACATAAAGAACTTCGGTGCGATCGTGCAGGTCCCCGGCCAAGGCTTTGCAGACTAACCGGTCAATGCAGGCGAGAAATGCAGCCAGAGTCTTGCCAGAGCCAGTAGGGGCGGAAATGAGGGTAGTTCGTCCCGCCAGAATATGAGGCCAGCCCTGCTCCTGGGGCTCCGTCGGCGTGCCAAATTTCCGCACAAACCACTCCGCGACCAGCGGGTGCGCCCAGGCGAGAGCGGAAGGAGAGGAAAACATCGTTGCATATTCTAACATGGGACTTTCGTAAGATGTTCGCCTTAGCACGGGGTTGATAAGCGAGACACGCGTCTTCTCTTGACGGGCGGAATTATGAATGATATTTTATGGATGTTTTTAAAATTGATCCATCAGGAGTAGTTATGAAGGTCGCTGACGAAGTTTGGCTCGCTGTCGCTCTGCTCCAACGCGAAAATCCTGGGCGAACGGATTTCGCAGTTCAGGAGATAAAGGCGCGAGCCAGGAATGAAAATTGGCAGATCAGGCCGGGATTTAATCAACATGTCTCGTACCACTGCGTCGCGAGTAAGCCAGCGGATCCGGTGAATCATCGCATGCTTCATGAGGACTCTCGGGGACGGAGGAGGCTTTACCGAAAAGGGGATCCGTGTCACCCGGATAGGGAGAATGGGAGGATTCTTCCCGATCCCTTTGATCTTCCGCCCCAATACAAGCCGCTGATTGACTGGTACGATGCGGTCTATTCAAAGCAACTACCGCCGCCATTGGCCCACGGCAACGGAGACGACGAGTCGGCCCTTCGTCGTGAAGGTATTGATTCGAAACCCCAACAGGCGTCCGCAGCCATGGACACAATGCTGTCAGGAACAGCGTTCGTCAGTGCTACAGGCGCCGTCGTGATCCCGAGCGGATTGCGGAAGGAGCTTGGCATCGAGGAAGGCACGCGCATCAGCGTATATCGTGAAAAGGACCATTTGGTTCTCGAGCCTATTACCGACGAGTTCATCCACAGTCTGGTGGGATGCCTCAAAGGCGAGGATTCTCTGGTCGCGGCCCGGGAACGTGAGCACCGAATCGAGAAGGACCCGGCGCGGTGACCAAGACCTACGTCATCGACGCTAACGCAGTGCTGGATCTCGTTGAAGCCGGTCCGGGATTCGGGAAGGTGGAAAAACTGCTTCAGTCCGCGCTGCGAAACGAAGTTTCCGTTCTCCTCTCTGTCCTCAATTGGGGTGAGGTTTTCTACCTATTGTGGCAAAGGCGGGGCGAGGACAAGGCGCGGCAGACGCTTGCGAAACTGTCGCGCCTTCCGCTCCAGATCGTCGCTGTCGATTTTCCCCAGGCTATGCAGGCGGGCGAACTCAAGGCCGTCCACAAGATTCCTTATGTGGACTGCGTGACCGCCGCGTTGGCAGTTCTCAACCAGGCTGTCCTGGTGACTTCCGACCGCGACTTCGAAAAACTGGGAAAGCAGTTTCCGATCCTGTGGATCGCCCGCGCATAAACGTAGATGGGCTGAATGCTAAAATCCCGGCAATGCCAAAAACATCATCCGCCAAAGCCCGCGCCAAGAAAATCAAACTGCTTCTCTTCGACGTAGATGGCGTACTCACCGACGGCAAACTTTTTCTCTTTCCCGTTCCCACCAGCCAATCCAGCGGTCCGGCCTCCGGACCAATCGTAGTTGAAGCCAAAGGCTTCCACGCTCAGGACGGTGCCGGCATTTCGATTGCCCGCATCGCCGGCATCAAGTCTGGACTCATCACCCGGCGCAACTCTGAAACTGTGGCTCTGCGCGCCCGCGATCTCAAGCTGGAGCAGGTCCACCAGGGCATTCAGAACAAGTTGAAAGCCTTTCGCGAAATCCTGAGCGCGGAAGGGCTTAGCGCCAGCGAAGTTGCCTTCGTCGGGGACGACGTGATCGATCTTACTGTGATGCGCAACTGCGGTTTTTCCGTCGCCGTTGCGAACGCCCGCCGCGAGGTCAAGGATGCCGCCCATTACGTGACCCCTCATGCCGGTGGCGATGGGGCCCTGCGGGACGTGATCGAATTTATTCTGAAGGCGCAAGGAAAGTGGAAACAAGCGGTGGAGAAGTACATCGGGAGGGAAAGCGGGGACAGCAATTAGCACTTGGCAATTAGCCAACCCATCCGCAGGTTGGGTTGAGCAGATTGTGACTCCGGGAAGTTAATCGCCCGGCATTGGCCCAAGTGCCAATTGCCAATCCCCGCGCCGAAGCCACCCGCCCAGCCAGGCAAACAAAAACCCACCGGTCGTCTGCTTGGGGCGTGCTCGGGTCGACGACCGATGGGCTACCGTTTCTCCTTACTCACCCTGTTGTTTTCAGGAGTAATTAATTTCTCTAAACCCCGGTCGCCGAGAAAGTTTCGCGGATTTTTGTAAATGTTTGTAAATTCACCGCTTATTCCGGAATTGCGACTGGCCGGGCGGCCATGAGTTCGGTAAACCTCGGGTCTTTGCGGAGGGCGGCGAACTCGGAGTCTTTATACACATCCTCAATCCCCTTGTAGCCTTCTTCCATGGCCCGTCGGAGGTATTGCAGGGAGCGGTCGGCGATCCCGCTTTTGGCGTAGAGCTTGGCCAGCACGTAGTCAAAATGGGCGCGGTCGCCCGGTGATGACATCTGGGCCAGAACTCCAGTGTGCGAAGTGCGTTCGAAAATATCCGGATCCAACTGCAGGGCCTGGTTGTAGGCCAGGCTGGCCTTCACGTAGTCCTTCTTGGAGAAGTACGCTGCCCCTAAATTGCTGAAAAACGAGCCGGAATCCTGGCGCAAGTTAATGGCTTTCTCGTATTCCTTGATGGCTTTTCCGTACTTTTTTTGCAGATAGTAAATTACGCCCAGATTGTTGTAGGCGTCGGCAAACTGGCGGTCATTCTTGATTGCACGTTCGAAGTCCTTGCGGGCATCGGCGAAGCGCGCCATCTGCAATTCGTTGATGCCGATCTTGTTGTAGATCCTGGCGCTGTCGGGCTGTTTTTTCAGCGCAGCCCGGTAATAATCCAGGGCATCCAGGTAGAACTTTTCGGCCCGCAAGGCGTCGCCGCGAGCTTCCAGGTCAGCGGCTGCGGCATCGGCCGGCGGGGGGTCGGCTCGCCGCACTGGCGGCGGACTAATCTCAACCTGCTCCGAGGAATGAGCTTGAGCAAAATGATGGACCTGAGCCGAAGAAAGAGTGGGGAAAAGCGAGGCAAGCAGGAGGTAAAGCAGATATTGACGACCCATAAGTCCGCTCCTGAAGACAGAGCCAACTCGGCGCGAGCTCGTCTACTGAGGACCCTTACCGTCCGTGTCCGCCGGTTTGGGTTGCGGATCGTTAGACGGTTTGTCGTCCTTAAAGATACCCGCAATCTTGCCGAAAAACCCTTTTTTCTTTTTGCTGGGATCTTCGACCGCGGTGCCCGTTGGCCCAGGCGGCACGCCGGGTTGGGCGCCGGGAGGTGGAGGCGGAAGGGCCTTCTCGCCGCCCAAGCCAAAGACCCGGGAGAAGAAGCCGCGCATTCCCGCTCCCTGGTCACAGGTCTCGCTGGGTTCGGTTCCCGCGATGAACGCGGCACTGTAGGTTTCCGGACAGGAAGGCGTGGCCAGCAGATTGGTGGTCTTGTCGAGTTGCACATCCACTACGCCTGAGGGCTGCAAAAACGGCCGCGCGTCGGCGTACTGCGGCAGCGTCACTGCCTTCTTCATGAACTCTGCCCAGATCGGGGCAGCGGTCTGGGCGCCGCTCAAACGAATATCGCTGTAGTCGTCGTAACCTACCCAGACAATGCACAGCAGGTTGCTGGTATAGCCGGCGAACCAGCCATCATGCGAAGTTCCCGTCTTGCCGGCTGCGGGAGCCGTGAACCCGCGCTGGCGTACCGCGTACGCCGTGCCGTAATTCATCACCCCTTCCATCATGTCGGTCATGAGGTAAGCCACGCGAGGATCGAGCACGGGGTGGGTTTCCGGCTTGAAGTCCAGGATGATATCGCCGTTGGCATTGCGCACCGAGTTGACCACCGTCGGCGAAATGCGCACGCCGGCGTTGGCGAATACGGTGTAAGCCGCCGCCATATCCAGGGGAGTGGCATCGTAGGCGCCGAGTGCCATCGCGGGCGTGGCTTTCACTGACGTGATCCCGGCCGCTTTGGCCAGGTCGGACACTTTGTCATAGCCCACCTCTTCCGCCAGCTTCACCGTCGCATTGTTCAAGGACATAGCCAGGGCATAGCGCGCGGTCACGTCGCCGTGATACTCCTCCTTGTAGTTGCGGGGCTCGTAGATCTGGTCACCGTAGGCAAACGTGCTGGGCGCATCTGCCACCAGTGTGGCCGGGGTGAACACGGGATTAGCGCCGTCCAGCGCCGTGTTCATGGCAGCGGCGTAAACAAACGGCTTGAAAATTGATCCGGTGGGACGCTTCGCCACCGCATGGTTCAACTGGCTGACGCCATAATTCCGGCCACCCACCAGCGCCAGAACTTCACCTGTGTGCGGATCCATCACCACCATCGCCACCTGGGCTTGAGGTCCGGGCAGGACTTTGGTCTCGAACTTGTTCTTTCCGATCTTCGTCCGTTTCGTGCGCAGCTTGGTTACCTGGTCGTCCACCAGCTTCATTCCGGTCTGCACCGCTGCCGCTGCAGCTTTCTGCAGGTCGGGATCGATGGTCGAGTAAATGCGATAGCCCTGGTCGTTCATCTGGCGCTCGTCGAGCTTGCTGATCAGCGTTTCGCGCAGCAGATCAACAAAGTAGGGAGCGTCACTGGCCTCAACATTGGGCGGCGCCAGCTTCAGCGGTGTGGCCTTGGCTTTTTCCGCTTCGGCCTGGGTGAGGGCATGAGTTTCGACCATGCTGTCCAGGACCAGGTTGCGGCGTTCGAGGGCCCGCTCGGGATGGCGATAGGGCGACAAATAGCTGGGTGCCTGGATAATTCCAGCGATCAGCGCAGCTTCCGCCGGGGTAACGTCCTTCAGGTCTTTGTTGAAGTAAGCCTGTGCTGCCTGGCCAAAACCGCTGATGGTGAAGGAACCGCGCTGGCCCAGATCGACACGATTGGCATAGAACTCGAAAATCTGCTGCTTGCTGAGCTTCTGCTCCATCTCGACCGCAATCAGCATCTCCGACAATTTGCGCTTTACCGTCTTCTCCGGGGTCAGGAAGAATTTTCGGGAAAGCTGCATGGTGATGGTGGACCCGCCTTGCTCATGCCGGCCGTGAATCACGTCAATCCAGGTGGCCTCGGCCAGGCGCAAAAAGTTCACGCCACCGTGTTGAAAGAAGCGCCGGTCTTCGATGGCCAGCACCGCATCCACCATCAGCTTCGGAATTTCATCGTAGGTAACCAGTTGCCGTTTCGACCGCTCGCCGGCGTCGAACAAGGAAGTGATCATCTGCGGTTCGAGTTCGTAGGCTGCCAGATCACCCGATTTGCTGGTAATACTTTCAACCTTGCCGTCCCGGACCCGGATGGTGGCCGACTCTGGGCTGTGATAGGAATCGGAACCAGGCTTGATCTCGATGCCGCCTTCCAACAGGCGGTAACTGCCCATCGGCGACTTGCCGTTCTGGTCATACCCGGCGCGACGCAACTGGATCGCAATCTCTTTGGGCTCGATCTTTTCACCTACCTGGACCGGGCGTGCGACGGCGTAAATTCGGGCGGAGTTGCCAAACACCGGACCTTTGAAACGCTGGTCGATCATCCGGCCAAACTTGACGTAGTAATAAGTGAAGAACGCCCCGCCTACAGTGGCCAGGACGAGGAAAACCACCAGGGCCGCGCGCAGCAGCGGATCCTGGAAGGACCATCCCCTTCCGGACTTGCCAGTTTGCTTGCCTGTCGGGATCTTGAGTCTTATGGCCACAATTGAGATGAGCGGAGGCGCCTCTACTGTCTTAGACGATGGAGCGCACACTTGCCGTTATCCGACACCAGGAAATCTCTTTCCCGGCCATACGGAGCGCTCCCCATCCTCGATTGAGTTCGGATAGACATCATCCATTTTACCCTGCCGGCCCGGTTTTCAACCTGCCGGCTGGTTGGCAGCCAGGTACCGCCCTGGGTTTCAATCGGTGGGAGCGAACACCGCATTGTCCGAGACCGTCAAATCCGGCACCGTGTGCGTAAGGGCGCCGGTGGAAGTACTGGTATCCAACACCGAAAAGGCGCTGGTGGCCGCGTCGGCGCAGAATGCTTCTCCGCCTCCCTGGTCCCACTTGCAATCCAACACAATGGGCAGGGTGGTGAACGGTGAGCCCGCCAAGGCAGTCAACGCGCCGCTGCTGGGATCAATGGTGAAGCCCTCGACGGCCGCAACATTGCTGTTGTTGTCGACTCCGAAGGCGTAAACAAATTGACTGCTGGGATGAATCCGCAGGTCCTCCGGTTCAGCCATAGTTGTGGCGAAGGGTGAATTCGTTACCCCCGTCAATGCACCGGTGGTGGGATCAATGGCAAAAACGTACAGGTTGTTGTCGCCGAAAATCCCGGAGAGCCCTATCGCGAACTTGCCGGTGAAATCGGTTCGCACCCCCGCCACACCCAGCCCAAAAGGACCTCCCACGATCTGGGAAAGCGCGCCGCTATTTTGATCAATGGAAAACCCATAGATGGGCAGCGCCGACAAGCCTTGACCTGCGTACAAGAATTGTCCGGTTCCGTCCACTGCCAGAACGTGAACGAAATCAAGATTGAAAGCAGAGAACGGCGAGCCTGGAGCGGCTACTAGGGCCCCGGTTGTGGCGTTGATCTGAAATACCGAGATCTGGCCGGTAGTATCGTTACCCGCGAACAGGAAGCGACCGGCGGGATCGCTGGTGATCGAGTCCGCGCCCGCAGTGGGAAACGGACTTCCGGTAATGGTGGTCAGAGTGCCGGTAGTGCGATCTATCGTGAACGCCTGAATGGTCAGCGAATCATTCTGCGGCAGGTATAGAAATTTCTTGTTGACGATGGCTATGTCATTGCCCGCTCCACTCGGAAGCGTCGGCAGCGTGGCTGTGAGATTGGCAAAAGCCCCCGTCGTACTGAGGCTGGCACCGAGGATCTTGCTGTTATTGCGGTCGAGGTAGTAGAGCAGGGAAGCGGTGTTTCCTCCTCCGCCCGGGTTTGTCCCCGGTCCGCAAACCGTCCCGCCGGTTGACGTTCCACTGGTGGAACCTCCGGAGCTGCCGGAGCTGCTGATGGAAGTGGTTGGGCAGCCACCTCCGCAACCCGACCAACCCACCATTGCAACCGCAGCCAGCACCAGCAAGAGCAGCCTGTTTCCCAGCTTCATACATCCTCCGCACAGTTTCGGACGTCACGCCCGGTCTTGCACATGCGGTGCCGATCAGGCGAAAAACGCCACTGCCAGGCACGCCCAATCGGGCCGTTATCTGGGCAGGTATTCCTGAATGGTAGGTAGTTACCGGATTGGGAAACAAGAGTACCGAAGTAAGAGGGGGTTGTGTTCCAGGTTCCTGCTTCGGGGCGCGAATCAGGACGACCGCGCTGGCGCCGCCAGCACCTCTAGAAAACGCCTTTGTTTCGGGCCGAAGCGTCGAAGTGCAAGTCCATAGGATATCCGGGCAGGTTCACGTGCACCGTGTAGCTGGCATCGATACTGACAGAACCGGTACCGACCACTCCGTTGCGCACCACTTTGATTTGTTCCTTGGTAATCGGGATATCCATTTCCTGCGCCTTCTTGAAGACTTCATCGCGGATGACATCCTCGGTCTTGGTGGTGTAGGTGCTCATCTGCGATTCAGTCTTGAGGGCGTCCTCGAACTGATAATTGCTGAAGTAGGGCGGCGCCAGCGTCGCGATCAGAATGACCGCGGCAACAATGATCAGAATGCCGATAACCATCTTCATAGCGCGCTCCGCTTCCGGTTGCGCGCCAGGTGGTTCAGGGCGCAGACCGTAGATTCTTTTCGAAATATTCGGTTATTGCGGAGATGCTAGCATCCTCCATCTGCCGAGTCGAGCGCCGAACCACTTCCACAGTACCTTCGGTAACCTTCTTTCCGACATTGATACGAAAGGGGATACCAACCAAATCAGCGTCCTTGAACTTGACCCCTGGGCGCTCGTCCCGGTCGTCGAGCAGCACCTCGTAGCCGGCGGCCTCGAGGCGCTGGGCAATGTCCACAGCAGTGCTCAGGAGTTTTTCGTGGCCCACGTTGGTGGGCGTCACTACGATCTCGAAAGGCGCAATCTGGGGAGGCAGCCAGAAACCGTTTTCGTCGTTGTCCTGCTCCACGGCGGCAGTCAGGATGCGCTCAATTCCGATGCCGTAGCTGCCCATAATCGGTGTGACTTCTTTGCCATTCTTGTCGAGAACGCGCGCCCCCATGGACTGAGAGTACTTGTAGCCCAATTTGAAGATGTGTCCGATCTCGACCGCGGTATCAATGCGCAGAGTCCCGCCACAATTGGGGCAGTCTTCACCCGCCGTTACGCTGCGCAGATCAACGTAGGCCGTAGGCTGGAAGTCGCGGCCCGGCGTGATGTTTTTCAGGTGATAGTCCTCTCTGTTGGCCCCCCCAATCAGGTTGATGCGGCCTTCGAGCGCCTTGTCCACCAGCAACACCGGACGCTGAACGTCGTTCATGTCCTTAGCCCACGCGATGCCGACGGGCCCCAGGAATCCAGCTGGAGAATCAAATAACTGCCGGATTTCCTCTTCCTGCATGGGACGGGCTTCCTTGCCCCCTAGCGCGGCCGACAGCTTGACCTCATTCATCTGATGATCGCCGCGCATCAGCAGAATGACTGCGCGCGCCGACGCTTTGCCCGTCTTCGGATCGAGGGCTTCTACCATCAAGGCCAGCGTTTTCATCTTGTTCCTGGGCGAAACGCCCAGGAACTTGGCGACATCCTCGATGGTCTTCATGCCCGGGGTGTGGACTTCGAGCGGCTTGCCATCGCCGTCAGCCTTAAGGTCCTCGACCGCGGCCAGTCTCGACGTTGCCTTGTCCAGGTTGGCAGCGTAATTGCATTTTTCGCAGCTCACGATCCGGTCTTCGCCGGCCGGCGTCCGCACCATGAACTCGTGGGATTGCGATCCGCCCATGGCGCCTGAATCCGCCTCGACCACCATGTACTTCAATCCACAGCGGTCGAAGATGCGGCAGTAGGCGTCGTAATGCTTCTGATAGGAAAGGTCCAGGCCGGCGGCATCGATGTCGAAGGAGTATGAATCTTTCATGATGAACTGGCGCACCCGCAACAGGCCGGACTTGGGCCGGGCTTCATCGCGAAACTTGCTTTGAATCTGGTACCAGATCTGGGGCAGCTGCTTGTAGCTGCGCAACTCCTTGCGCGCAATCTCGGTCATGACTTCTTCATGCGTCATGCTCAAACACAGATCGGCGCCCTTGCGGTCTTTCAGCCGAAACATGGTGTCGCCCATGACAGCCCAGCGCCCGCTGGCCTCCCACAGTTCGCGCGGATGAATCGCCGGCAGGTAGAATTCCTGTCCGATCTTGTCCATCTCTTCGCGAACGATGCCGATGATCTTGTTGAACGAACGCTGTCCCATGAAGAGATAGGAGTAAATACCAGCGGCCAACTGGCGGATGTATCCGGCCCGCACCAGGAATTTGTGGCTGGCGACTTCAGCGTCCGCAGGCGCCTCGCGCAGAGTAGGAATAAAGAGTTGAGACCAGCGATGCATAGTTAGTGGTCCTGGGTAGCAGGGAATTGTTTATTGTAAATGATTGGGAGGTCTGGTCTCTGCTGGCGTAGGCCCGGACGCCCGCGTCCGGGCGGGCGAGCCAAGCTCGCCGGAGCTGCGGAGATTCGCTCCGCTGGGCAGTTGAGGGCACCCGCCCCTACGTGCGCATTGCCGGGATTTGACTTAGCTCGCCAACTGCTTCAGAATTTCTTTCCCCAGCTTCTGCGCCTCGCCGAAAAATTTCTGGTATTCGACAAACAGGCGATTCAACTCCAGCGATTTGTCCGGGCCAAGCTTTTTGCGCAGGATCATGTCGCGCACGTGGACGGGGTTCGGCAGGGTGGCGTCTTCGGTCAGTTCTTCCAACGCCGTGTTTGGATCGTAATGGTACATAAAGACTCCATTGTGCAATTTAGCAATTGAGTAATCAGGTAATTGAAAATCCTCTTTCACGGCGGCGTCCGCGGGCTTCGATTGCACAATTTCTCAATTACCAAATTACACAATTCCTACATCATCTCCGTTCCCCACAAATCGTGCAGGTGGACAATTCCCAAAAGACCGTGTGCGCCATCAACTACCACCAATGACGTGATCTTCTTTTCTTCCATCAACGCCAGCGCGGTGGCGGCAAATTCATTCGCCCCGATGGTTCGAGGATTCGCTGTCATACACTCACCCGCGCTGAGATCGAGCACATCCTTACCGCGCTTTTCCAACAATCGCCGCAGATCGCCATCGCTGATCACTCCCACCAGCTTCTGGCCGTCCACCACGGCAGTCACGCCCAGTTTCTTCCTGGACATTTCATAGATCACATCCGGCATCCTGGTTTGCGGAGTGACTCTGGGCACGGCATCTCCAGTGTGCATCAGCGATTCCACCCGCGCCAGACGCTTGCCCAGCTTTCCGCCAGGATGCAGGTTGGCGAAATCTTCTTCCTTGAAGCCGCGCTTTTCGGCCAGAGTCATCGCCAGGGCATCGCCCAAAGCGAGCATGGCCGTGGTTGAAGCAGTAGGTGCCAGGCCGAGCCCACAAGCTTCCTTGGCCACGGAGCAGTCGAGTGCGACATCAGCCGCCGCCGCCAAAGTGGATATTTTTTGGGTTGACTGTGTGGCGCGGGCACCCTCGCCCGCGTCTTTTTCAAAGACCGCATCCCCAGTGAAGCTGATCAGCGGCACTTGCAGCCGCTTGAGGGTAGCCAGCAAGCGCAGAATTTCTTCTGTTTCGCCGCTGGCGGAGAGCGCCATTACCACATCGCCCCGCACCACCATGCCCAAGTCTCCATGCACCGCATCCACGGGATGCATGAACAAAGCCGGAGTTCCAGTCGAACTGAGTGTGGCCGCGATCTTGCGCGCGATGATGCCGCTCTTGCCCATGCCCGTGACCACCACCCGGCCGCTGCAGGCATGGATCAACTCAACTGCGTCATCGAAAGCCTTCGCCATCGGGCCCGCAATGCGATCGGCCAACGCGCGCAACGCCTCAGCCTCGATCCGGACTACGTTTTCGCCAATCTGTTTCATGGAAGGAAAAGATGTTAGCACGCGGAATCCAGCTGTCAGCTCTCAGTTGTCAGCTTTCATTCGCCACGAACTGGGGGAAGTCTTTCGCAAGCTGACAGCTGACAGCTGACAGCTGCCTCAGAAATGATCATCCATCGACTGCACCCGTCCCGCCAGACTTCTGGCTTGAATCGCACGGTCCCAGGGACCGGCCTGCCAATTATCCTTTTGCTTCTCGGGATGGATCCACGGCGGCAGGGTGATCGAAAGGTTGGCGGCTATGGCCAGCGCATACGGTTCATACAGCGAACGAAGCTGGCTTAGCTTCTCCTCGAATGCGGCGCCCTCGTGCAGCTTTACTCCACGCCCCGCCAGGCTTTCGCGCAGCCGGTCCAGTTCCTGTGCGGGCAGTCGGTCAGGGGCGGTTGGCGCGTAACGCGCATTCACCACCTGGGCGAGGTCAACCACGGCATGCCGCGCCATGGCGAAGGTGATCTTGGACTGTTCGAAGCGCAACCCGTCCACGCCCGCGATAACCAGCGCGGTGGCATCCAGAATTGTGGTCAGCGCTCCCAGCCAGGATTGATTGTTATGCTGCGAGCGAAAAAAACTCAACACGGGATACGACAGATGGCTCTCCAACACCTCCGCTGCCCAGCGCTCCCAGTCCTTGAAAATCTGGTCGAGCACCGCTTGTTGCGGACAATTTCCGAACCTTGATAACAGCTCAGCCGCCGATGGGGGCGAGCCGGCGCGCGCGTCGAGCAGGGAAATTTCGATCTCGCGACGGGAGAATGACGAATAGATGGTTGGCAAATAACCAATCACGACGCCTAAAAACGCGAATCCCATGCCGGCTTCGATCACGGCCAGGGCCCGGGCCACGCCGGAGCTGGGGATAATGTCCCCGTAGCCCAGGGTAAAAAACGTCTCGCCACTGTGGTAGAGCAGCACCCCAAACGTAAGCGGCTCGCTGCCCAAACGGAAGTGTTCGCCGGCGCCATATTGGAGCAAGGCAAAACCGAACACCAACGCCGCCGCCCACAAAATCAGCAGGAAAATGAGCGATAGTGGTCCGAAGTAGCCAAGAAAATTCTCCCGCCGCGCCCGCGAGGGTATGCGGGCCGCGAGCTTTCGGTAGGGAATCCAGGTACGCCGGTAGAACCAGCTGGTCAGGCGGAAAAAACTGCGTTGCACCCGGCGCGGTAGAACCACGGTCTCGAACGCATCCAGCAGGATGCCAAGGATCAAGACAATTCCGGCAATGGCGCAAACGATACGCATCAGACTGAAATCTCAACCTAGGGGCGCGAGCGGGACGCTAGCGCCTACATTGCATCGCGCACGAAATCAGTGCGATCCTTCATCCCTCCTGAGCCGGATCGATTTCCCCGAGGCCGCGGAGCGCCGGGCTGCATCGAGAATTTCAGCAACGATCACATTGGCTTCCAAAGACGAAGGCGCGCCAGGGGGAGCTCCATCCAGTACGACGGCCCGAAGCAATGACAACGAGTCATCATAAGGAGCGGGAACCGGCTTGGCCGCGATCTGTTGCTCTTCTCCTCCTTTGAGCCGCACCCGCACGTCGTCGCGGCGCACCGTGATCACGTAACCGGTCTGGCCATAGACCTCCATATCCTTGCGATCGAACGGCCAGTTCCACGACGCCTGCAGAATGGCCTGCGCCTTGGGATAGGTCAGGATGATGGTGGCTTCGTCATCCACACGCGGATAGATTTCTGGTTTGATCTGCTGGGTGACAGCGGTCACCGACGTGGGCCGTTGCCCATTCATGAGCCAGGTCATCAGATCGGCGCCATAGCAGCCGAAATCATAGAGCGCTCCGCCACCATCGAGTTTGGGATCGTTAAGCCAGGCCAGAAACTCAGGTTGTACGTTGATTTCCTTCGGGCCCTGGTGACCGTCGTGGACAACTACCTTGCTAATGTCGCCGATGCTCTGCTCGTGAACCATGTCGTAGGCCGCATGGTTGCTGCGATACCAGGAGGTCTCGTAATTCACCAGCACCTGGATCTTGCCCTTGCGCGCAGCGTCGGCGATGGCGTGCGCATCCTCGGCGCTGACCGCCAGCGGTTTTTCCATCATTACCGGGATGCCTTGCCGGGCGCAGGTTTCCACCACCCTGCGGTGATCGTACGTATTGGTGTAGGCCAGGACCGCCTGGGGGCGGGTCTTCTGCAGCATGTCTTCCAAATCGGTAAAGAGCAGGCCACGGTCGAGATCAAACTTAGCCGCATAACGCTCCGCCACTTGCTGGTCAGGCTCGGAGATTCCGACAATCTGGATATCAGCGCGATGAAGTGAGTGCTGCAGGAAACCTTCGACGTGACCGTGGACCATGCCCGCGATTGCAACTCGAAGCGGCACCCCGGATGCAGCGGTTTGTGCCCTGGAAGCCGCGAGCGCAGTCAACAGGAGAGCAGCCAAAAGTATCCGGAAGAGATGTTTCATTGATGCCTCAGACCTGCGACTAAATGCACGGCGGAATGGTAGCAGATTCACGCGGCGACGCCGGGTCACGGTTTGACGTGTGCTGCAACCAGTGCGTTCTGTACCGCCTGCAGTTCTTTCAACACCTCGCGCAGTCTGGTTGATTCGAGCGCGTTGGCCCCGTCGGATTTGGCCTCTTTGGGATTATCGTGGACTTCCATGAATATTCCATCTACACCCGCCGCCACGGCGGCACGCGCGAGGACGGGGATGAATTCCGGCTGTCCTCCGCTGACCGCGTGATCTCCGTCAGACGCAGACGATGGCAGTTGGACCGAATGGGTGGCGTCGAAAACCACGGGAACGAACTTTCGCATGATGGCCAGGGAACGCATATCGACCACGAGATTGTTGTATCCGAAGCTCGATCCGCGCTCAGTGACGAAGACTTTGTCGTTGCCCGCGGTGCGGCATTTCTCCACGATATACCGCATATCAGCGGGCGAGACGAACTGGCCCTTCTTGATATTTACCACGCGCTCGGTCATGGCCGCGGCCACGACCAGATCGGTCTGGCGGCAAAGAAATGCCGGAATCTGCAAGATGTCCGCAACTTCCGCGACTTTGGCTACGTCGGCGGTTTCATGCACGTCGGTAAGGATTGGCACGTGCACTTCGTCCTTCACTTTCTTCAGAATGCGCAAACCCTCTACCAGACCTGGACCGCGATAGCTGCGAATGGAAGTCCGGTTGGCCTTGTCGTAGGAAGCTTTAAAGATGAAAGGGAAATTCAGCGAGCGCGTAACCCCCTTGATCACTTCCGCCATGAACAGGGCATGCTTCTCGCTCTCAATGACGCATGGGCCGGCGATGAGAAAAAGGTTTCCCGCGCCGATTCTGACATTGTCGATTTGAAAGGAAGTGGTCATGTTCGAACCACGGAGGACACAGAGGGCACGGAGAAATCAACTGGTTCCTCGGTGTCCTCTGCGTCCTCCGTGGTTAACTATCTCTTTCCAACCTTCTCTGGCCGGTGGAACATTTCCACTTCCGAAGTCGCCTTCTCCGCCCGCCGTTTAAGCCCATGCTCGTATGCGGCTCCGATAAACGTCCTGAACAGCGGATGCGGCTCCAGCGGCTTGGACTTGAACTCAGGATGAAACTGACAGCCAATGAAGTGCGGATGATCGGGCAACTCCACCATCTCCACGTAAGTTCCGTCCGGCGTCGATCCGGAAATCCGCAAACCTCCCGCCGTCAGCGTTTCTTCATATTCGCGGTTGAATTCGTAGCGGTGACGATGACGTTCGCTGATTTCGAGCTTGCCATAGATCTTGTACGCCAACGTGCCGGGTTCGATCTTGCAGGTCCAGGCCCCCAACCGCATGGTTCCGCCCAGTTCTTCCACGCCCCGGAGCTCACGCAGTTTATAAATCACACGATGTGGCGTGGCGGGATCGAATTCGCTGGAGTTGGCGTCCGCCAGTCCGCAGACGTTACGGGCAAATTCGATACAAGCAGTTTGCATGCCCAGGCAAATGCCAAAATACGGCACCTTGTGTTCGCGAGCGTAACGGATGGCGATCAGCATGCCCTCGATGCCGCGCTTGCCGAAGCCGCCCGGCACCAGCAGCCCGTCGTAGTCGGCGAGCTGTTCTTCATAGGTGCGGTCCCCGGTCTCCAGCCCTTCGGCTTCGATCCAGTTCAAGTTCAGCTTCAAGTTATGCGCCAGCGCGCCGTGCACCAGCGCCTCTTTCAATGACTTGTAGGAATCTTCGTACTCTACGTACTTGCCCACGATTCCGATCGTGACTTCGGCCTTCGGGTTATAGACCCGGTGGACGATTTCCTCCCAATCCTTGAGGTCGCGATCTTTAGCCTCCAGCCGCAGGTAGCGCAGCACCAGGGAGTCCACGCCTTCGCGCGAGAACACCAGCGGCACTTCATAAATGGAGGCAACGTCCTTGGCGGTGATGACCGCCTCTTCTTCCACGTTGCAGAACAGCGCAATTTTCGACTTAATCTCCTTAGAGAGAAACCGGTCGGTGCGGCAAAGCAGAATGTCGGGCTGGATCCCAATGCTCAGCAGTTCTTTCACCGAGTGCTGCGTCGGCTTGGTCTTGAGTTCCTGCGCGGCGGCGATAAACGGCACCAGAGTGACGTGCATGAATAAGGTGTGGTCGCGGCCCAGTTCCTGCCGCATCTGCCGGATGGCCTCCATGAAGGGCAGCGACTCAATGTCGCCCACCGTGCCTCCAACTTCGACGATGGCGACATCCACATCCTGCGCCACCTTCTTCATCGCAGCCTTGATTTCATTGGTGACATGCGGAATCACCTGCACGGTTTTACCCAGATAATCGCCGCGCCGTTCCTTGGCGATGATCTGTTCGTAAATTCTCCCGGTGGTCCAGTTGTTATCGCGAGAGAGTTTGGCGTGCGTGAATCGTTCGTAGTGGCCCAGGTCGAGATCGGTCTCAGCCCCGTCGTCGGTGACAAATACCTCTCCATGCTGGAACGGCGACATGGTGCCCGGATCGACGTTAAGGTAGGGATCAAACTTCATCAGGTTGACTTTGAGCCCGCGACTTTCCAGCAGGCAGCCAATCGAGGCCGCCGCCAGTCCCTTGCCCAATGAAGACACCACGCCGCCGGTCACAAAGATGTACTTTGCCGACATCGATTCCTCACCTTAGATTGTCTTTGAAATTTTGTGCAGGATGGGTGCACAACCAATTATGCCAGAAATGTTTTGCGCTGACGAGAAATAGTTTCGCTCGGCGGCCTCGCATAGGAGAAATCGAGCCCAGGCGTCCCGGCGGCGCGACGGGCGAGACGCCCGTCCTCGATCTTCACGGCGGAGACATCCTACGGAGTACACTGGGCAACGAAGGCTGCATCTAAGTAGTTGACTCTATGCGTCAGCTCTATCGCCTCGTGGTCGGCCTGGTGGCGGGAACTACTTTGTTCCTGATGGCGGCCACGCCCGTCCTCGCGCAACAGCTCGCCAAGCGCCTCATCCTCAAAGATGGCTCCTACCAGCTGGCCACCAAGTGGGAGGTCAAAGGCGAGCGCGTGCGCTACCTGAGCGCGGAGCGCAATGAGTGGGAAGAAGTCCCAAATTCCATGGTGGATTGGGCGGCCACCGACAGGTACGAGAAAGATCGTGCCGCCGGCAAGCCTGCCCCGGAAGCCGTGGAACTCGACAAGGAGTTAGAGGCCGAGCGCCAGGCCGATGAAGCCAGGTCGCCGCATGTTGCGCCCGGTTTACGTTTGCCCGACGATGGCGGCGTGATCCTGCTCGATACTTTCCAAACCCAGCCCCAGTTGGTCGAACTGCAACAGAGCAGCGGCGAGCTCAACAAAAATATGAAGGGCAACATCCTGCGCGCCACGATCAATCCCATTGCCAGCGCTAAGCAGACCATCGAGCTGCCCGGCTTGCATGCCAAGATTCAGGCGCATGTCACCGTGCCCGCGATTTACGTCAATCTCGAGCAGCAAGACCAGCTCGACAAGGCCACGGAGATTGCCGAGAAATCAAAGGAAGAGCAACTGGCCTGGGACCGTTTCAAAATAGTGCGTCTTCAAAGCAACAAGGACAAGCGCATCGTCGGAGACATCAAGATCGCAATTTACGGCAAAGTCAGCCAGGAACAGAAGCTGGTGCCTACCACTGCGACCAAGCTCACGGGCGGATGGGTGAAGGTGACTCCGTCGACCGACCTCGCTCCCGGTGAGTACGCAGTGATCGAGTTATTGGGAAAAGATGGAATGAACCTTTATGTATGGGATTTCGGAGTAAACCCGGCCGCCGGCGCCAACACGAACGCCTGGCGCCCCGACGCTTCCGCGGCCAATCCTCTTCCCGACAAGCCCAAGGAATTGGAGAAGAGATAGAGATAAGGAGGGGCCATCGGCAATTGGCACTGGCAATTAGCCCTTTGGCGACCAGCATTCTTCATTTCACCCTCCGCCCGAGGAGATTTACCAGGATTGCGCTCTTTGTGGAGCCGGTCAGTTCGTCCACAGAACTGGCTAAGTGCCAATTGCTGATTTCCAATTGCTGCACCAAAATCGTTGACCCTCGTCGCACCTGCCGTTACACTGGCCTCGATTTTTCTGACCCTCAGGAACCGCCCTTGAAAGTCTATCGTCCCACCCGCCAGCTGCTGGCTGACGTCGAATGTTTGCTCGCGGCCAGCCGGCCTTCCGCGCGTCACTCTGGGCTGGAGGATGTGATCGATCTGCTCTGCCGCGGACGGCACTATGCCTGGGTCGGTATCTTCCTCGCGGTCGGAGAAGGCGCGCCCCAGCAGTCGTTGGGGGCCGGCAGAGACGCCGCCGCGGAAGTAGCGCTTCCCGAAACCCGCTCCAAGATTCTCATCTCGATAAAGTTGGCTTCGCGGGAACTGGGAGTGCTAAGCGTAGAGAGCGAGCGCGAAAGTGCTTTTGGAGCGGAAGACCGGGTACTGCTGGAAGCCGTGGCCGATTCTCTGGCACGCTTCCTTACGGGCCGGGGGAAGTATCTTGCCCGCAAGGCACGCACGGATGCATCCCGGATGGGACGGGCGGGGACGCACGTCTAGCTTCTATGCAGGTGCGAGCGTCCCGCCCGTGCTGGTGTCAGGGTGAAGCCGGATGGCTCAGCCCTGATTCGGCGGCGTTCAAGTTGGCGTCGAGGGCCGGTTTCTCTGCAACCGAAACCAAGTCAAAGGCGTCGGACAAGAGTGTCCGACCCACACTAAGTCAACCCTACTTCGCAGCCTCTTGCTGAATCCGCTTCCATGCCTTCTCAACGTGCCGTGCGGTGGTGTTGGTCTGGCCCACGCATAGTCGCAGGGTAAGGCGCTCATTCAGTCGGGTATGCGTAAGATAAAGATCTCCGCTGCGGTTGAGGCGATCCATCAAGGACTGGTTGATCTCATCTCCTCCCCTGTGACGGAAACACACCAGGTTCAAGGGTACGGGCGCGGCCAGCTCGAAGCGATCGTCCTTCCTCACCCAGTCAGCAAACTTCTGCGCCCATGCTACATGCTGCCGGATGTGGTGCTGCAACCCTTCTACGCCATAATGCCGGATCACAAACCATAGCTTGAGCGCCCGAAAGCGCCGGCCGAGCGGAATTTGCCAGTCGCGATAGTCGATCACGGCCCCGGTCTCGGTGGCTTTGTTGCGCAAGTATTCCGGCAGGACGCTCAGGGTCTGGATCAGCGCCTTGCGGTCCGCGACATAAAAACAATCGCAGTCGAAGTTGGTGAACATCCACTTGTGCGGATTGAAGCAGTAGCTGTCCGCAAGCTCGAGGCCGGCATGGGTGTGGCGGAATTCAGGACAGAGCGCGGCCGTGCCAGACATGGCAGCGTCCACGTGCAACCAGAGTTTGTGCTCACCGCAGATGCGGGCAATTGCAGGGACGGGATCAATCGCGTTCGAGGACGTTGTCCCCACCGTGGCGCATACAAAGAACGGGACCAGGCCCGCCCGGTAGTCCTGCTCGACTCGTCGCGCCAGGGCCTCAGGGCGCATGGCGAAAGTTTCGTCAACTTCGATCAGGCGCAGGTTGTTCCGTCCGATGCCGGCGATCTGCGCGCCTTTCTCCAGCGAAGAGTGCGCCTGCGACGAAGTGTAAGCGACCAGCTTGCCATCGCAGCCGCGCTGATTGCTGGCGAAGTTCGTGGCCCGCTCCCGCGCCGCCAGAAGTGCGCACAGCGACGCGCTGGATGCCGTGTCCTGGATGACTCCGCCGCCGCTGCTGGTAGAAAGAAACTTCTGTGGCAGACTCAGCATGTGGACCAGCCAGTCGAGCATATGCGTCTCCAGTTCGGTGCAGGCCGGGCTGGTGGCCCACAGCATTCCCTGCACCCCCAGGCCGGATGAAAGCAGATCGCCTAGAATCGCCGGACCGGACGCATTCGA
>Ga0326726_10000453_pt1 | contig 38684 bp, 34 predicted proteins | sample MHFenrmetagenome_2_FD_207603 | JGI IMG/M metagenome (GOLD analysis project Ga0326726, IMG submission 207603) | Lab enriched peat soil microbial communities from Michigan Hollow, Ithaca, NY, United States - MHF15MN | ecosystem: Environmental > Terrestrial > Soil > Wetlands > Peat | place: USA...
CGGGTTAAGCGATTTCGACTCACCCAGCCTTTGGCACCGCGGTGCCCGGGAAGCCCTCCTCGATGGGCAGAGACGGATCGCGCGACCACTCATTCCATGACCCGAAATACAGGCTCACGTTCTTGATGCCCGCATCCTCGAGAGCCACGAGTGTGTTCGAAGCGCGCGCGCCCTTGAAGCAATAGATGACGACAGGCGTATCCACCCTGATACCGACCGTCGCACACTCCGCTCGGATCCAGCGCGATCCGATTCATTTCTACTTGCGCGGCGGCTTCGTTGCGGCACCCTGGTGCTGGATCACTTGATCGAGCATCTGTGTCAAAAGATCCAGGCGCTGTTCGATTGCCGCGAGCCGGGCCGCTGTATCGGGCGATGCGGCTTGTGCCGGATTGCCCGGCGCGGGCGTCGCATTCGACGTCGAACCCTGTTGCATCATCCCGCCTTGCATCACGCCCGGGCCCATCATCGTCGACCCGTCGATAGTGCAGCCGCCTGGCTGCTCTTGCGTCGCGCACATCTGATGCAAGCTCTGCATCATCTGACTCATGCTTGCCATGTGCGCCTGCATGAGTCGCTGGCGCTCTGCAGCATCTTTCGTTTGATGGATACGGGCCATCTGCGCCTGCATTTCCTGCATTCGCGCCTGCATCGCCGCCATCGAAGGCGGTTGGACTGCCGGCGCGGTGACCTGAGCTGCGGCGGCCGCGCTGGGCTCTACCGCAAATGACTCCAATGACCCGATCGCGGCGGCAACAATCAGCATCATTGCAACGATCGCCGAGCGACGTAGGTCATAGATCATGGCTCTCTCCGAGTGGCTCAGATGCCCGTACCCTGGTTCGAGGGTATGACGAGGTCCGTCTTTGATCCATTCGTACTTTCCGAAAGGCTTGATTGCAGAATCGCTGGGGCCGCACGCGTAAGGCCCGCGGCAAACGTCAGCGGTTTCTTTTCTGCCGCTTCGCCGAGTCGCCTGATCGTGAGCCGCCCTAGTCTTTCTTCAAAGGCTCATCATGGCTATGGCGGTGATGCGCATCCGGGAAATGCGCGTGCGAGTGCCTCAGCGGTTCGTGTCGATGACGGTGAGTGTGCCGAGTGCCTCGGGCGACCGGCGGATCGTGCTCATGCTGGTGGTGAGGATCGTCGTTATGCACATGTTCATGCTCGTGTTCGAGCGCCTCGTGCACGTGCTCGTGTTCGTGCCGTTCCGTCAGATGCAACCAGACTCCGGCAGCCATCAGGACTACGGCGGCCAGCAGCTGCGGGGTGATGGCATCCCCCATCAGAAGCGCCAGCGCCGCCCCGAAGAAGGGCGCGACCGAAAAGTACGCGCCGGTGCGAGCGGTACCCAGATGGCGTAACGCGACCACGAACAGCGCGAGACTCACGCCATAGGCGAGGAACCCAATGACCATTGCGCCCGTGACGTCGCGAATGACAGGCATCCGTGCTCCCAGAACGATCGCGAGCCCCAGATTGACTGTTCCGGCGGTCAGCCCCTTGATCGAAGCGATCCACGTGGCATCCGTCAGCGAAACTTTGCGCGTGAGATTGTTGTCGATGCCCCACGCGAGGCAGGCGCCGAGTATCGCGAGCGACGGCCACAAGCCGGCGACGCGCACGTCGTTCCTCCAACTCAGAATTGCGGCGCCCGCCACGATGAGCACCACGCCCAATGCAATGCGGCGGTCGAAGTTTTCCTTGAACGCAAACCAGGCGAGCAGTGTCGTGAACACGACTTCTGCGTTCAACAGGAGCGCTGCTCCGGAGGCCGGCATGCCCCTCAACCCGAACATCAGGAGCACCGGACCGATGACACCGCCTGCCACGACGGCGCCGGCGAACCAAAGGATCTCCGACTTCGCCATGCGGACCGGAGCGGCCCGCACCAGCCGACGATAGAGCGCGAGCCCCAGCCCCGAGCCGAGATAGAGCAGCCCCGCCAGCAGCCATGGATCCGTCGTCTGCAGCAGCCGCTTGGCGAGCGGCGTGGCCGCGCCGAAAAGTACTGCAGCGCCCAGCGCGGCAAGCACTCCGGGCCGTCGCAGTCGGTCATTCAGTCTCATGGGCGGCGCGGACGTCACAGGTCGTGAATATAGGTCACGCTGTTGCCGCTCGCCAGAAAACCGTCGCAGCGCCGACAGCAGCCCTCAAGGACCTGGTCGAAGGACCCAAATTGCCGCCGGCACTTGTCCGGACGCGGGAATGGCGGCGTAGATGCGATCAAGTTCGGCTAAGAAGAGCAGTGTCCGGGCACCTCTTGCCGTCGTGACACGCTCAATCCGTTGCATATGGTCGTTACTGAAACCGATCACATCGATAAGTCCCTCACCACAACTGACGTACGCGAGGTGTCGTTCTCTCACCCACGCGATGTCGTCGGCGTCGCCACAAATAGAGACGCGGCTCCATTGTCTGCCGGTTCCCATGTCGTACGCGATCAGTGTTGCAGGACTGCGAAATCCCACGAGCACCCGACTGTCATCGGGATCCAGAGCGAGCGGGAAGTTGGCGGCGGCCGCACCTTCATTCGCCCAAGTTTCACTCTGACGTTCTCCGGCAAGATCGATGACAGCGATCTGATGCGCGTCCGGCACATTGACGTAGAGGTGGCGTGCGGATGCGTCCGGCTGAAATCCTTCGGGATGCGCCTTCAGCGCAATCTCCCCCAACTTGGTGCGAGCATACGCATCGAAGATTGCGATGTGTCCGCTTCCATATCCGACATAGACACGGTTCGCCTTCGCGTCAACCCGCACATTGTCAGCGTCATTGCCGAGCGGCAGAACGCCGTCCGGCTGTCCCTTCTCGCCGCGGAACAGGCGCAACGTGCCGTCGCCTCCGTTCGCCACCCAGATAGTGTCTGTTGACGGAACATAGCCCACACCCTGCGGTTCACTGAGTCCCCGAATCGTGCTCAACGTGCGGCGCGCCCGAAGATCCACGACACCCAGACTGTTATTGCCAAGTTCGGCGACATAGAGGCGCTGTCGCGAGACATCCAGTGCGAGATGATCGATGCGCCCCCGCACGTCGCCCAACGGAATCTTCGCATCGAGGATGAGCGCCTGGGCCGCTGCGGATGCACTTGAGATGCAGCCCAGCAGTACGGCTATCAGGACCGGCCTCGGCAAAGGCATCTAGGCGCTCAAACGTTCAGCGGCCTTGTCCCAGCGGATATTTGCGAAGAATGCGTCAATGTACTTGGCCGCCGCAGCGCCGTAGTCCATTTGATACGCGTGCTCGTACATGTCCATGACGAGAATCGGGCTCGTGTACGGCGGATTCGACGCGTGATCGGCGAGCCAATAGTTTTCGAGAAGCTTGAGTTTCTCGTTGTAGCCGAGCACTACCCAGCCCGATCCGCCGCCCATACCCTGACCGATCTTTCGAAACTCCGCCTCCCAGGCGTCGAACGTACCGAATGCAGCCGCAATCCGCGTGCGCAAATCACCGCTCGCCTTGCCGTCACCGCCCAGATTGGCGAAGTACAATTCGTGCAGCACCACGGAACCCGTTCGGATCAGCTGCTCACGCTTGAGGCCGTTGTAGACATACGGCGGGGTACCGGCATCGTTCAAGGCTTGCGTCAGGCGACCGCGCACTGTGTTGAGCGCCTTGACTGCGCCTGTGTAATTGTTTTCCCAATGTGACTGAATCAGTTTCTCGGAAATCCCCTTGAGGCTCTTCGAATCGAATGGCAATGGCACTGGCGCGTGTTGATAGTCGAATGCCTTCGCGCTCATCTTTGTCTCCTCGGCAGCTTCGAGCCGCCCCAGTGTTCCAGTGGCCGCAACCAGCGAAATCGCGGCGCTTGCCTGCATGAATTTTCTTCTAGATGTGTCGCTCATAAGCGTGCCTCCGAAGGAATTGTCTAGGGCATGGTCATTGCGCCGGGACAGTCTATTATCCACTGTATCCGAGACAGGGGAGCCTACGAACCTGTCACCGAGCCACAGGAGATGCCTTTGTCCTACTATCTCGCAAAGACAGTGCCGCTGGCCTTTGATGAGGCCGTCAGTCGAGTTACCGCAGCGCTCAAGAAGGAGGGCTTCGGCATTTTGACCGACATCGATGTGCAAGCTACCTTGAAGACCAAGCTGGGCGTCGACATACCCAAGTACCGGATTCTCGGTGCGTGCAACCCAGGCTTCGCCCATCAGGCGCTGCAACTCGAGAACAAGCTCGGCGTCCTCTTGCCGTGCAATGTGATCGTACGCGAGGAGCGCCCAGGGCAAACCGAGGTCGCCGCCATTGATCCCGTTTCGTCGATGGAACGCACCGGCAATCCCAAGCTTGCGGCCGTCGCCGACGAGGTCCGCGTGCGTTTGCAACGAGCGGTTGATAGCCTCTGATTCAGTGTCCGGCACCGTAAAGCGGATCCTACTGGTTTTTTGCGCTTGATAGACTCCCGAGCCATCAACTCGGGGGCTTCGGCCGTATCGATCGATCTGTGATCCTCAAGTCCAAATTCGTCACCGCTCCCGTCGCCTTGTTCACGCGACTGCGACTCGCGTTGATGCGCCATGAGGAGCTCACCGGCATCGTTTTCTGGGCGGCGCTGATCGGCGTAGCCGGCGCGATAGCAAGCGTGCTGTTTCGCGAGGGGATCCGGCTCTTCGAGTTCATGCTGACCGGTCACTACGGCAGCCTCGTGGGGGTCGCCGAGAGCTTGCCGCAATGGCAGAGAGTCGTCATCCCGGCGGTCGGTGGGCTGGTCGCGGGCCTGGTCCTGCATTTTGGCGAACGGGCGCTGCGCGCGCCGCGCGCCGTCGACTACATGGAAGCCGTCGTGGTAGGCAATGGCACGATCGGGGCGCGGCCCACGCTGCTGCGCAGTCTCTCGTCGCTCTTCACGATCGCCTCCGGCGGCTCGATCGGCCGCGAAGGTCCGATGGTTCAGCTCGCCGCCCTCATCGGTTCGAAGCTCGGGAAACTCGTCGGCGCTCCGGTCCCACGCCTGCGGCTGATGGTCGCTTGCGGAGCGGCTGCGGGCATCGCGGCTGCCTACAACGCGCCGATCGCCGGCTCGCTGTTCGTCGCGGAAATCGTGATGGGCTCCATCGCGATGGAGAGCTTCGGGCCGCTGCTCGTCTCGTCCGTGACGGCGAATGCCACCATTCATCACTTTCTCGGTTACGGCGCCGTATTTCAAGCGCCCCCATTCCAGTTCGTGTCGAACTGGGAACTCCTGCTCTACGCATTGCTCGGCGTGGTCCTCGGGCACCTGGCGCCGCCATTCCTCACCCTCCTGCAATGGAGCAAGCGGCAGATCGACCGCCTGGCCTGGCCAAAATATCTGTCGATGCTGCTCGGCGGGCTCATCGTCGGCGCGATCTCCGCATTCGTCCCGCAGGTCTGGGGCAATGGCTACAGCGTGGTGAGCGATATCCTGCATGGTGACCTTGCAGGGTGGCTCTTGATGCTGGTTCTGTTTGCGAAGCTCGCAAGTACCGCCTCGACCGTCGGCTCGGGCGCCGTAGGCGGCGTGTTCACACCCACGCTGTTCGTGGGCGCAGCGATCGGCGCTCTCGCAGGCGGCGCTCTGCACCTTGCATTCCCCGCGACCGTCGCGACCGGAAGCGCTTATGCACTCGTCGGCATGGGCGGCTTTCTCGCGGCGACCACCCACGCGCCGCTGATGTCGATTCTGATGATCTTCGAGATGACGCTCGACTATCAGGTCGTGCTCCCATTAATGCTCGCGTGCGTCACCGCGCACTACACGGCCAAGGTCTACCGTCGCGGCGAATCGATCTATCACGACTCGCTGGCTGTAAGTGGCGGCGGCGCCGACGAGCAGGACTGGCGTCTGCGTACAGTTGGCGAGCTGATCAAGCCTTGCGCCGCCGTCGTGCAGCGTGGATACACGCTGCGCAAAGTACTCGACGAGCTACCCAAGCGGCCCGTGGACGCCATCTACGTCGTGAACGATGACAAGGAGCTGCTTGCCTGGGCGAATCCTCACCGACTGCTCGACGACGTAACGTCCGGGCGCACGTCGGCGGACGCGGACATCTACACAGTGGCCGATCCGCTGGTGCTGAGCCTCAGAGCCGACATGCCGCTCGGCGCCGCACTCGATTCGTTCTTGCGTTCCGATGCGTTGACGCTGCCCGTGACCTCCGGCCAATGGCAGATGACCCTCGTAGGGGAAGTTTCGCGACGTGACCTCCTGCTCGCGGTATCCGATCAGTTCCGCCGGCACGCGAAGTGATGCGTCAGCGCTCGCAGAATTCCGTGTAGAGAAGGCCAATGATCTCTGTGACAACGCCGGCAGGTAATGAGTAGCGGATGCTCTGCGCTTCGCGCGTCGTCGTGACAATGCCGGCCTCGCGCAGCACCGCCAGGTGCTGGGACAGCGCGGACTGACTGAGATTCGCACTTCTGTGCAGCTCGCCGACGGACAGTGGGCCCCGCAGCAGATTGCACAGAATCATCAGTCGCTGCTCGTTGGCGAGCGCTTTCAACAGAGCCGCGGCTTTGTCGGCATGCGGCTTGATCGTGCGCGCGGCGAGCGCCGTTGTTGCGGTGCGCGGTTTCGATCTCTGCGTTCGTGCTGACATGCGCTCTTCCGTGGTCACGAAGACTCGCATGGATTGTACTTCCGTACTTGCTAATTAAGCAACTACTAATATACAATGCGGCCTATCCCACGAACCGGAGTCACACGATGCATACCCACTCCCCGCACGCCATCGATGAGCTGTCAGCGCAGCAGCTAGCGAAGCTGATGAAAGAGGAGAAAGTCCTGCTTATCGACGTGCGCGAGCCGGACGAATTCGCGGCCCAACGCATCCCCGGAGCCCTGCTCTATCCCCTGTCGACATTCGATGCCACGACACTTCCGCCGGATCATCCGCGCCGGGTCGTGTTCCATTGCGGCAGCGGCAAGCGCTCGGCCAAGGCTGCGGCCGCGCGTCTCGCGGCGGGGGCCACGCACGCCGCCCATCTTGCCGGCGGGATTGGCGCGTGGACCGCTGCGGGACTGCACGTGATCGAAATCAGCCCGGTCACCGGCAAACCGGTCTCTAAGTAGAAATACGCAAGCGCCGACGAGTGTTGCGGATGTCGGCCTTGTACTGAATCCCGAACAATCGCCGGCAATCACCTGATAAGAAAGGGGGTGCAATCATGTCGATCGACCGCATCGTCCTCGCCTTCGCGGGCGCCATGGTCATGTTGAGTATCGTGCTCAGCATTTACGTTAGTCCTTACTGGTTGATTCTCGGCGGCTTCGTCGGACTCAACCTGTTCCAGTCCGCCTTCACGGGCTTCTGTCCGCTCGCGATGATCCTGAGGAAGTTCGGCTGCAACCCAGGCGCGGCGTTTAGCTGAAATGCGTGGCGTCAGACTGATCGCGCCACTTGCTTGCGCAGGGACTTTGCTGCTCCTGCAGCTTGGCTGCAGCGGTCCGGGGAAGGAGCCGAAGGCGTTGGCATCGGTGCCGCTCGAATCCTTCGTGGTAGCGCCCGAGCACACACCGCTTGAACGCCAGCTTGATGGCACGATCGAGGCCGTCAATCAGGGCACCGTCGCCGCGCAGACTTCGGGCCGTGTGGCGGCAATTTTTTATGACGTGAACGACTTCGTGCCGGCCGGCGCCGTGATTGTGCGCTTGCGCGCCACAGAGCAGCGCACGGGAATGCTGCAGGCGCAAGCCGGCTTGCGTGAGGCCACGGCTCGTGAGGCGGAGGCGCAGACCCGCTACCAGCGCATCTCCGACATGTACGACCGCAAAGTCGTGCCTAAAGCCATGCTCGATGAAGCGACTGCCAACCGCGACACTGCCGTTGCGCGACTCGCGGCGGCGAAAGCCGAGCTCGAAAGCGCGCAGGAAGGCGTCGCCTATACGGAGATTCGCGCTCCGTACGCAGGTATCGTGACGAAGCGCCATGTTCAGGTAGGTGAGACGGTCAGTCCCGGATCGCTGATCATGAGCGGTCAGTCGTTGCAGTTCCTGCGCGTGGCGGTCGATGTGCCGCAGTCGATCGTGGAGCAGGTGCGAAACATCAGGAAGGCCGCCGTCTACGTCGATGGCCGGCGCATCGAAGCGACGAAGCTCACCGTGTTTCCGGAGGCGGCGACGCCGTCGAACACCTTCCGCACGCGACTCGAACTGCCGGAGAATGCGGCCGATCTCTACCCCGGAATGTTCGTCAAAGTCGGTTTCGTCGTGGGTGAAGCGGATCGCCTGCTGGTGCCAGCACGCGCGCTGATCGAGCGCAGTGAAGTGACGGCGGTCTACGTCATCGACGCCAGCGGCAGCACCTCATTGCGCCAGGTGCGCCCCGGCCATCACTTCGGCGACAAAGTTGAAGTGCTGGCAGGCCTCGGAGTCGGTGAACGCGTCGCGATAGATCCGATTGCCGCCATGAAGCGCCTGAATCCCGTCACCGCGGCAGCGGACTCGCACCCGTGAACGAGCGGCTGGGCTTCAGCGGGCGCCTCGCCCAACGTTTCCTCAGCAATCAGCTCACACCGCTCCTCGCGCTGGCCGCTTTGCTGTTGGGCCTCTTTGCCGTGATGGTCACACCGCGCGAAGAAGAGCCGCAGATCGACGTCACGTTCGCGAACATCTTTGTACCCTTCCCGGGCGCTTCCGCCGAGCAGGTGGAGAATCTCGTCGCTTCACCGATGGAGAAAGTGCTCGGCGAAATTTCAGGCGTGGAGCACATCGCCTCGGCATCGCGTCCGGGCATGGCCGTTCTCAGCGTGCAATTCAAGGTGGGTGAGCCGCGCACCGAAGCGATCGTGCGCCTCTACAACGCAATTTATTCGAACCAGGACTGGCGCCCTGCGAATGTCGGCATCTTGCAGCCGCTCGTCAAGCCGAAGGGCATCGACGACGTTCCGATTGTCACGCTGACGCTCTGGACGCGGGATCCGGCTCGCGGCTCTCACGAGCTCGGCCAGGTCGCGCGTTCCATCGAGGCGGAGATCAAGCGTGTGCCGGGCACGCGCAACGTGTATACGGTCGGCAGCCCGCAGAGCACGGTCCGCGTGCAGCTCGATCCTCAGAAACTCGCGGGCTATGGAGTTTCCGTCAGCGAACTCCAGCGCGCTTTGCAGGCCGCAAACGTCGTACAGCACGCCGGCGCGCTCGTGGGCGGTGATCGGGTTACGCCCGTCGATGCGGGCGAGTTCCTCGCCGACCGCGATGACGTTGCCGGACTCGTGGTCGGCGCGAGCCAGGGAAAGCCCGTCTTTCTCGAGGATGTCGCCAGCATCGCCGCTGGGCCGGACCAGCCGGACTCCTACGTGTGGTTCGGCACCGGGCCCGGCGCGGGAACGCTCGGGCTTGCGGCGGCCGTACATGCTCCGGCTGTCACGATCGCCGTCTCGAAGAAGCCCGGCGAGAACGCGATCGACGTCGCCAATCACGTCATCCGGCGCGTCGAGCAGCTGCGCGGCACGTTCATTCCCGCCGGCGTCGAGATGACGGTCACCCGGAACTACGGTGTGACCGCCAATGACAAGGCGATGAAGCTCATCGAGAAGCTCCTCTTCGCGACGGCGTCGGTCGTGCTGCTCGTCGTGCTCACGATGGGCCGCCGCGAGGCGCTCGTCGTGGGTTCCGCAGTCGTCGTCACCCTCGCGGCGACGCTATTCGCCTCCTGGGCGTGGGGCTTCACGATCAATCGCGTCTCGCTCTTCGCGCTCATCTTTTCCATCGGCATTCTGGTGGATGACGCTATCGTCATCGTGGAGAACATCCATCGGCACATGCGCCTCGGCGGCGGCACGCTCAGCGAAATCATTCCGCGAGCCGTGAACGAGGTGGGCGGGCCCACGATTCTCGCTACTTTCACCGTGATCGCGGCGCTCCTGCCCATGGCCTTCGTGAGTGGTCTGATGGGCCCTTACATGAGCCCCATTCCCATCAACTCCAGCATGGGAATGCTCATTTCGCTCGCCGTGGCGCTCATCTTCACGCCCTGGCTATGCCGCAAACTTCTGGGCGGTCGTGCAGCCGTGCACGCGGAAGCCGAGGATTCCCGGCTGCACCGACTATTTGAACGATTCCTGCGGCCCTTTCTCGGCGCGGAGCCGGCACGCCGCCGCCGTCACAAGCTCTACTGGAGCGTGCTCGCCGCCATCGTGTTCGCGGTCGGTCTGACGGCGGTGCGGCTCGTCGTTCTGAAGATGCTGCCGTTCGACAACAAGTCGGAGTTTCAGGTCGTCGTCAATCTCCCCGAAGGTACGACACTCGAAACCACGGCCCGTGTGCTCGATGAGCTCTCGCACGCAGTCGAGAAACTGCCGGAGGTCAGCGATTACCAGGCCTACGCAGGAACTGCCGCGCCTATCAATTTCAACGGACTGGTGCGTCAGTATTACCTGCGCGAAAGTCCAGAGCTCGGCGACCTGCAGGTGAACCTCGTCGACAAGCACCAGCGTTCGCGCAAGAGCCACGAAATCGCGCTCGCGGTAAGGCCCGCGCTTGCCGCCATCGGCAGGAAGTACGGCGCTTCGGTGCAGATGGTAGAAGTGCCGCCCGGCCCTCCGGTGCTCGCGCCACTCGTTGCGGAAGTCTACGGGCCGCGCTACGAAGATCAGCGCCGCGTGGCGGGCGCTGTGCGCAAGCTGTTCGACTCCACGCCCGACATCGTCGACGTGGATGACAGCCTCGAAGCGCCCGCGCAGCGCATCGTCGTCGAGGTGGACCGGCAGAAGGCTGCGCTGCTTGGCGTCTCCCAGGCGGAGATTGTCCAGACGATCGCGACGGCGCTCGCGGGCGCCGATGTCACGTACGTTCACACCGGGCGCGAACGCTATCCGATTCCGGTGCGCATGGAGTTGCCGGCGGCGGACAAGGCAGATCTCGGCGCCATGCTCGCCCTTGAAGTGCGCTCGACGACCGGAACCCTGGTGCCGCTTTCGGAGCTGGTGCACGCGAGCACGAAAGCATGGGACGGGGCGATCTACCACAAGGATCTGCTGCCTGTTGCCTACGTCACCGGCGACATGGCCGGACGCCTCGACAGTCCGCTTTATGGGATGTTTTCGATGGTCAGCAAGATTTCCCGCGATCCGCCGGGTGGCGCGCCGATCGCGCAGCGCTTCGTGAGTCCGCCGGACGATCCAAACGCGCTGGCGATCAAGTGGGACGGCGAGTGGCAGATCACGTATGAAACCTTCCGCGACATGGGCCTCGCCTACGCCGTCGGGCTCGTTCTCATTTACCTGCTGATCGTCGCGCAGTTTGGCTCATACGCGCTGCCGCTCATCATCATGGCGCCCATCCCACTCACCATCATCGGCGTCATGCCAGGGCACGCGCTGCTGCGCGCGCAGTTCACCGCGACCTCGATGATCGGAATGATCGCGCTTGCGGGGATCATCGTTCGCAACTCGATCCTCCTCGTGGACTTCATCGACACCGAGATACGCGCGGGCAGGAGCCTCGAAGACGCGGTGGTGCGCGCCGGCACGATCCGCGCGAAACCCATTGCCCTCACCGCGCTCGCCGCGATGATCGGCGCGTTCTTCATCCTCGATGATCCGATCTTCAACGGCCTCGCGGTGTCGCTTATTTTCGGCATTCTGGTGTCCACCGTGCTCACTCTGCTGGTGATCCCGGTCCTCTACTACGCGTATCTGAAGAGAAAAGCGGCGCCGCTCGCGCGCCAGGAGTCATGACCATGGCACACATCATGGTGCTCGCCGCCGTGGCGACCGCCGCAGTGCTTGCCCCGGGCGGCGCGTCGGCGGAGACATTGCAGCAGGCTTGGCGGCTCGCAATCGAGCACGACTCGGAGTTGGCGGCCGCCAGTGCGGACTTCCAGGGCGCACTCTCCAGCGAGCGGGCGGCGCGGGCTGCCCGCTGGCCATCGCTGATGGCGAGCGCCGGCTACACGCGATTTGAATCAGCGCCGCAATTCGCCATCGCGGGTTCGGGACTCACCCTGCAGGCGCCCATCTTCAGCGGTGACGACTATGTCATGGGCAGCGTGCAAATGAAGTTGCCGCTCTACACGGGCGGCCGCATTTCCGCGGGAATCGAGGCGGCGCACCATGAAGCGATGAGCGCCTCTGATGCAGAGCGCGTTGCGCGCTCATCGCTCAGGCTCGACGTTGCCCAATCGTACGTGAATGTGCTGCGCGCAAGACGATTGCTGCAGGCGGCCGAATCCGAAGTCACCAGCTTGACGGCGCACGTAGCCGATGTCGACCGCATGGTCACTCGGGAGCTGGTTGCGCGCAGCGATCTGCTCGCCGGTCGTGTCGCGCTCGCGAACGCCGAACAGGAGCGTGTCCGCGCGGACAATGCGGTGGCGCTCGCGTACGCCGCCTACAATCGCCGCCTCGGAGAGTCGCTCGATCGCACACCCGATCTTGAAGACCAAGTGCCAGTCGACTCCGCGCTGGCGGCGGAACCTCTGGACGTGCTCATCAAGCGCGCACTCGAGAGCCGAAATGAGATTGGAGCACTTTCGGCCCGTGCGGACGGGCTGGAACAGCAGTCCGCGGCGGAACGCGCGGATCTGCGGCCACAACTCGCGGTCTCGGTCGGCTACACCTATCTCGAAAGCCAGATTCTCGACCGCAAGGACTTCACAACGGTCGCCGTCGGGCTGACCTGGAACCTGTTCGACGGCGGCCAGGCGCGCAATCGAAGCTCGGCGCTGCGCAGTGCCAGCATCGCCACTCGTCATCGGATGGAGGATCTGCGGAGCGCGATCGAACTCGAGGTTCGGGAGGCCTGGCTCGGAGTTCGCGAGGCGCGGGCGCGCGTCGCGGCCTCTGGAGACGCCGTTGCGCAGGCGGAAGAGAACCTGCGTATCACCCGCGAGTTGTACGGCAGCGGTCTCGGGACCAACACGCAAGTGCTGGAAGCGGTCGCGCTGCAGATATTGGCGCGGAACAATCACGACAATGCAGGGTTCGACGAATCGCTCGCCAATCTCAAGCTGGCGCGCGCCGTGGGTACCTTGTAAGGAGACTGCCTCGCCATGCATCCATATCCTCATGTGTATCGCGTTTCCGCGACCGGCAGCCAGGCGGGCCTTGTCACCGTTGCTTCGCCGGGTTTGCCGGACATCGAGACGGCACCACCGCCTGAGTTCGACGGACCCGGCGGCATCTGGTCGCCCGAGAATCTCCTGTGTGCGGCGCTTGCGGACTGTTTCATCCTGACATTCCGCGGTATCAGCCGTGCAGCACGCATGGAGTGGCTGAAGCTCGACTGCCGTATGGAGGGAACCTTGGAGCGCGTCGATGGCTCCGCCTGGTTCACACGCTATACGACCTTCGCGACGCTCACGGTTCCGGCCGGAACCGACGTCGCCAAGGCCGGTGCGTTGCTCGAGCGCGCCGAAAAAAGTTGCCTCATCTCAAATTCCCTGCGTGGCGTCCGCACACTCGAAGCCGAAGTGATTGCGGCGCCGTGAAGGTAAGCGAGCTTCAATTATCCGACGGATGCACAGGCGGCGGCCTAGCCTTGCGCACCCATATATAAGAGTGGCCTCGTTCGACGGCTGCCGTTCAGATTGAATCTATCTTTTACTTTCAATATCTTACAGTCTATTCATCGTCTTGCTTCGAGGCCGCGTCGTGGGCAGATTGTCGCGCGTCAGCTCGGCACAAGCGCCAGCACCCGCAGCGGACTTCCGGATCCATTGACGATCTTGAGGGGAGGCGCGATCACGACGGCGCCAGTCGGCGGCAGCTGATCGAGATTCATCAGGCTTGCAAGACCGAACTTGTTCGAACCGTGCATGAGCGTATGGCAGGGATACATGGGATCGAAACTGAAAGCTTGCCCGGCATCCGTGCCGACCGTTTCCACGCCGACGCCCAGGATGTCACGCTCCTTGGCAAGCAAGGTCACACATTGCGGATGCAGGCCCGGTGTGTGTGAGCCGTCTTCCTTGAAATTGAGGAAGTCTTTCGCGCTGGTGCGCTTCGACCAGTCGGTGCGAATCAGCACCCAGGCGTGCGCGGGAATTCGGCCATGCTGCTTTTCCCACGCCAGCACCAGTTCGGTGGTCAGCAGAAAATCGGGATTGGTGCGCACGTGCGCTGAAACGTCGATCACGCATGCGGGGCCGATGAACCGGTCCACGGCGATGCTGTGGGTCGCGTTGTTCGGATAGTCCTTGCCGGTCACCCAGTGAACCGGCGCGTCGAAGTGCGTGCCCGTGTGTTCGCCGCACGCGATGTTGTTCCAGTACCAGGCAGGCCCGCGCGTGTCGTAGCGTGAAATCTCCTCGAGCGCGAAGGGCTTGGAGGCGCCGAACTGCGGCGGCAGTTGAATGGTCGCTGTGGCCGGTTCCAATGGCACGGTCAGATCCACCACGCGGATGCTTCCGCCAACGATCCCCGCCGCGAGGGCGTTCAATGTTTCGGATTGCTTGGTGGCCACGGCTGCTCCTAATTTTTCTTTGGGCGAGGTCTTGAGTCGTTCCCGACATTGGACAACACGCTGCCGAATCGGTGAATCTCAGCGACGGTATTGTAGTGCACGAGCGCGTTTTTGGGGCGAGTGCCCTAGGGCGCAACGAGCCGCCGCTTGCCATCCGTCGAAAGCCGCACTCCCGGCTCCTTCAGGCCCTCGCGGTCCCACAGCTCACAAGTGACTTGCCGATGCCGCTGATCGAGCGCCTCGCAGTAGTTCGTGTAGATGCAGAGTCGCACCGCATCTCCGTGGCCCGTCCTGACCTTCAGAAACCAGTCCGGATCGGCGAGCGACTGGCGTGCAAATCCAACGACATCGGCCTGGCCGGACGCCAGCATCGCCTCCGCCTGATCAAAATTATGCACACCGCCGGCCACGACAACAGGCGTCTCACAACCGCCTGCGCGAACGGCCGCACGCACGCTTGCCGCGGGTTCCAGATTGCGGCCAAAAGGGCCGCGCGCATCGGAGTAATACGACGGCATGCATTCATAGCCGCTGCGGCCGGTGTACGGATAGGCGGCTTCGCCTGGCTTCGGTTGCTTGGCATCGTCAAATTTTCCACCGCGCGACAATGAAAGATAGTTCATGCCCGCGCGCGCCAGTTCCACCGCGAAATACTTCGCGTCCTCCGCCGTCCCGCCACCCTCGATGCACTCCTCGGCCAGAAACCGGCAACCCACCGCAAAATCGGCTCCGACTGCTGCGCGGACTCGTCGGTACACCTCAAGCGGCAAGCGCACTCGCTCCGCGCGCGATCCGCCGTAACCATCGTCGCGCGTGTTGAGCGGCGAGAGAAAGGAAGCCATCGTGTAGGCGTGAGCGTAGTGCAGCTCGACACCATCGAAACCGCTCGCTTGCGCGCGCCGCGCGGCATCCGCGAATAAGCGGGGCAATTGTTCGGGGAGCGCGCGAATGTGCGGCAGATGCAGATCCGTGACGCGCTCGCGCGCGCCGAAATCCAGCGCCTCCAATTCGCGTCGATTCAGTACAGCCTGCAACTCGGGTCGCTTCAGTCCGGCGAGCCATGCGCGAATCGGCGCCTCATCCGCCGCATCCGAAGCACCCGTACCCTCCGCGAATTTGCGACGGTGTGAGTCCGTGACTTCCAGGAAGCGCTCGAAGAATTTGGCGGGCTGCGGGCGGCGCCGAATGGAAAGAAAATCGATGATCTGAATGAAGAGTCGCGTCTCGCCGCCACTCGCACGACGCACGACTTCGACCAGCTCGCGCAGCCCGGGGAGAAACCGATCGTGCCCGATTCTCAGGAGCGGTCCACTCGGCACATCGCGAATGCCGGTGGCTTCGACCACCAGGCCCGCGGGCCGGCCGCGCGCGAAGCGCTCATACCAGTCCAGAACGTCACGCGTGACGAAGCCCTCGTCGGTTGCACGCCACGGAACCATCGCCGGCACCCAGGTTCGATGCGGAAGCTCGACGGGACCCAGGGCAATTGGCGAGAAGAGCCGCGACAGCGCCGCTTCCGCAGCGCTCGGCCAGCGGCCCGGCTTCGCGTCGTGCTTGATTCTTTCAGGGGGCCGCCACATCGACATGGATGCGGGCTCCGTCAGGAATCCGGCAGGACAGCGCTCGCCTCAATCTCCAGCTTCGCCCCGTCTTCAATGAGCGCCGCGACCTGCACCACCGACATCGCCGGAAAATTCTTACCCATTATGGAGCGGTACGCCGCGCCGATGGCCGGAAGCTCCGCGTAGTACTCCTCGCGGCTCGTGATGAACCACGTCAACCGAACGACGTGCTCGGGCTTGCCGCCCGCCACGGCAAGGACTGCCAGAATGTTTGCGAGTGCCTGGCCTACTTGCTCGGCGAGCGTTGCGGGAAACCGGCCCGCAACATCCCAGCCGACCTGACCGGCGATGTATACCTGCCGGCCGCGGGCAGCGATGCCGTTGCTGTAGCCCTTCGGCCGCGGCCAGCCGGCTGGTTGCAGCACCTCGAACGCATCGGTCTTTGAATTCATGATTGCTCCGCCGCCGCCAGCAATTCGCGGCCAATAATGAGCTGCTGCACTTCCGTTGCGCCTTCATAGATGCGCAGCGCCCGGATATCGCGATACAGCCGCTCGATGGTTTCACCGTGAACGACGCCACGGCCGCCGAACATCTGCAGCGCGCGATCGATCACGCGCTGCGCAAATCCGAGCGCGGCGAGCTTGCGATGCGGCGCGTCGAAAAACGGCCGGTCGAGAAAGGAGGATGCCGGCATGATTGTTCTCAATCGGTCGTCGCCCGCGCGACATGCTGCTTGAGCTCGCTCAGGAGCCCGGCGAGCTGTTCCTTGTTTCTGAGCGGCATCTCGGCGAAGAGCCCGATCACCCACTGCTCGTGTTCGCGCGCCATGCGCCCGAACTGTTGTCGCCCTTCGGCCGTCAATTTCACTCTGAGGGCGCGCCGGTCCGCGGCATCGGCGACGCGCGCGACGAGACCTTCCTTCTCCAGAAGGTCGGTGATGCCGGTGACGTTGCCGCCGGTTACCATCATTCGCCGCGACAACTCGCCCATCTTGAGGCCCTCAGGCGTGCGCTCGAGCTGCGCCATCAGATCGAAGCGTGGCAGCGTCGTTGCGAAACCGCTCTGCAAACGCTGGCGCACGTGATTCTCGATGAGGCTCGTGCAAGCAAGGAGTCTCAGCCACAGGCGCACCGACTGATGATCGTCATCGCGCACGCGCGTCTCGCTGTCAATTGTTGGCGCGACGGCCGGCGCGGGAATTGACTTGCGTTTGGTGGCCACCGCTGACCTCAAACAGGCCCGACCGCTTGCGCCGCGCGCTCGAGGTTGCGCTCGAGCTGCCCCTTGCCAGAGAGGTACGGATCCGGCCACCACTGATCGTGATAGTGCTGTTCCGCCGCCGCTGCCAGCGTCCACGCCGGATTGGCCAGGTGCGGCCGCGCGAGTGCGCACAGATCTGCGCGGCCCGCCGCTACGATCGAGTTCACATGGTCCGCTTCATAGATGTTGCCGACGGCTATGGTCGGGATGCCGACTTCATTGCGGATGCGATCCGAAAACGGTGTCTGCCACATGCGCCCATAAACGGGGCGCTGATCGGGCACCGTCTGGCCCGACGAAATGTCGAGCACGTCGACGCCCGCGGATTTCATCGCGCGGGCAATCAAGACAAGATCGTTTTCCGTCAATCCGCCCTCGGCCCAGTCACATGCCGAGAGGCGTACCGACAGCGGCCGGTCCATGGGCCAGAAAGCACGCACGCTGGCGAGCACTTCGAGCGGATAGCGCATGCGCCCGGCGACAGCGCCACCGTATTCGTCCGTGCGGCGATTGGTGAGGGGCGATAAGAAACTCGCGAGTAGATAGCCGTGCGCCATGTGCAGCTCCAGCATGTCGAATCCGGCCTCGAGCGCCAGGCGCGCGGCTCGCACGTGTTCCACGCAAACACGGTCCATGTCCGCGCGATTCATCTCCCGGGGCACCTGGCTGATGCCCGCAAGATAAGGCAGCGGCGACGGTGCAAGTAAGGACCAGTTGCCGGTGGCGAGCGGATGATCCGGCTGTTCCCAGCCGAGCTGGGTTGAACCCTTGCGGCCCGAGTGGCCGAGCTGCATGCAGATCTTCGCGGCCGATTGTGTGTGCACGAATTCGACGATGCGCCGCCAGGCGTCGCGCTGCCCCGCGTTCCACAAGCCCGTGCAGCCGGGAGTGATGCGGCCCTCGGGCGAAACGCAGGTCATCTCCGTAAATACGAGCCCCGCACCGCCGACCGCTCGCGCACCGTAGTGCATGAGATGCCAATCATCGGGCAAGCCGTCCTTCGACTTGTACTGCGCCATCGGCGAAACGATGACGCGATTCTGCACGCGCATGCCCGCCAGCATGAATGGCAGGAACATCGGTGGCCGAGCCGCCGCTACGCCCGCGTTCAACGCCAGTTCCGTCTCGACGCGCTCGACGTAAGCCGGGTCACGCAAGCGCAGATTTTCATGGCCGATGCGCTGGCTGCCGGTGAGAAGGCTATAGGCAAACTGCCACGGTTCGAGCGCCGTGTAGCGCGCGACGTTCTCGAACCATTCCATGCGATTGCGCGCCGCGCTCTGCAGCTTCAACGCCTCGAGCGAGCGCTCCGCCTGATAGTCCACGAGACCCGCCGGCACATCGCTCGCATTGGCGACGTGCCGCACCAGCGATACCGCGTCTTCCATCGCGAGCTTGGTTCCGGAGCCGATGCCGAAATGCGCGGTATGGGCGGCATCGCCGATCAATACGAGATTGCCGTGATGCCAGCGCTCGCACAGCACGCGATTGAAATTGAGCCAGGCCGAGCCGCGCAGGTGCCGCGCGTTGCTCATGAGCTTCTGTCCACCCAGGTATTTCGCGAACAGCCGCTCGCAGAACTCGATGGACTGATCGACGTCGTAGCGGTCAAGGCCATGGGCCCGCCAGGTTTCTTCGCGCGTCTCGACTATGACCGTCGAGAGCTCGGTGCTGAACTGGTAGGCGTGAATCTGAAACCAGCCGTGCTCGGTCGACTCGAACGCGAAGGTGAATGCCGGAAACTTCTGCGTCGTACCGAGCCAGATGAAGCGGCACTTGCGCACGTCGATATCGGGCTTGAAGATTTCCGCGTGGCGGCCGCGCGTCCTGCTGTTGACGCCGTCCGCGGCGACGATCAGATCCGCATCGGCATAGGGCTGTTCCGAATCGACCTCGCACTCGAAGCGCTGCTCCACGCCGAGCTCGGCCGCCCTCCTCTGCAGGATGTTGAGGAGCTTCTTGCGTTCGATGCCGCAGAACCCGTGCCCGCCCGAGCGCAGGGTCGTGCCGCGAAAGTGCACGTCGATGTCGTCCCAGTGATAGAAACTCCCCGTGATGGCATCGTGCGATTCGCGATCGATTTCGCGAAAGCCCGCCATCGTCTTGTCGGAGAACACCACGCCCCAGCCGAACGTGTCGTCGGGGCGATTGCGCTCGATGACCTCGACCCGCGCGCGCGGCAGGGCCTTCTTGAACAGGATCGCCGAATAGAGTCCGGCGGGACCGCCGCCGACCGAGACAACGCGCTTCATGCGCTGTCTTTTAGAACTATATTATTTAGATGTCAACTAACTGCCGGCCGCCCGGTGGTGCGCGAGTCGCTCCCGCAGGCGCTTGACGCACGCGTGCCGGCTCGGGATGTCGCTGCGCGGCGCGGCGAGCCGCAGGTCGCGCAGCACCTCGAGCGAGCGCAGCAGCACGGGCAGCGGCGGTCCGCTCGCCGTGATGCCGGCGAGCCGCGCCTGCGGCAGTTCGTCCGCCGGCTGCTTGATGAATTTCTCCACCAGCCGGTCGTGATGCTGCGCGGCCGTGCGCCCGAAAACCTCGCACACTTCAAGGTAGGCGGCGGCATTGCGCTGGAACCAGAATTCTCGCGCGGACTCCTCCGCGCAACTCAGGAACTCGTCGAGAAGACTCGTGCGGGTCATGCAGTCCCTGAGGCGCACCTGATCGCCCGGCAGCATGAAGAGCATCTTGTCCAGGAGGAGCTGCGCGTAATAGGGATCGCTCGCGCGGCACAGGCCCAGCAGCAGATCGATTTCGTTGATCCCGGAGAAATCGCCCGCGTTGGCGCCGCGATATTCCTGGCGACCCACGCGATACGGCTTGTAGTACGGGCGCACACAATAGAAGAAGCGATCGACGTCGAGCTCGCTGAAGAGCCGCTCGTTGATGCCCATGGCATCGCTCAATGCGTCCCTGGCATTGCCGAGCAGCATGTGGGTCGCGCTATGCGAAATGCCAAGGGGAATGATCCGCGCGAGCGCATCGGCGGCCCGCTGAAAACAGAGAATGCCCTTGGTATTTTCATCGAGAAAAAGCATCTCATCGCGCAGGGAGGTGAAGCGCTTCTGCACGCCGTTGATCGCCATGTTATGTGTCGCGAGGTGCCCGGTTGCGAAGCGGGGCGCCATGCCGAGCGACACGCCGACGTGCAGCGCGAGCGATGAGGCTTCGGCAAAGGGCGATTTTTCTTCGCGCGCCGGATTCGTCAGCTCATGACGGCGCAACGCCGCGAGATAAAGGCCGACATTGCCGAGCACGCCGAAGCCGCTGTCGAATCCCTCGCCCGTATTGCCTTCATCGAGGAGACTCGCCACGAAGATCCGGCCCTCATCGCGAATTTTCGCCTTGATGGCATCGCCGATGCCATCGACATTCCCGCGATCGTCCTGCTCGAAGTAGAGATTCTCGAGGGCGGTATTCATCTCGACGAACGAGGAACGGATCCAATGATCGAAGTGATCCGCCCGACTCGTCATGATGCTGCCGCCAGCGCAGGTGGCGATGAGGGCTCGGCAAGCTCCCGCTCGAGCGCCGCGCCGTCTTCATCCTTGAGCGCCGCTTCATGCCAGCGACGCAGCTGCGCCGCGGCTTGCGGCGCGCCTGCCAGGGCTTTCGCTGCAGCCATGATACGCTCGAAATTCTTCAGACCCCGGGCGTGCGTATCTCCGTAGCCCTTCACCAGGCGCTGGCACTCGGCGATTTCCACGGCAAGGTCATAGTTGCCTGCCTGGACAGCTGCGATGTCCGCAAGCCAGGCGCTGATCCTGACGTGCTCCTCGGCATATCGCAAAGTGCCGCGCCGCCAGCGCGCCAGCCGCGCAATGGATCGCAGCAACAGGAATCCGGTCAGTGTCGACGTCGAAATCTGCCGATCCTTGGTGAACCGGCCGAGGGCCTTGTGCATACCGGGTGAGTTCAGCGCGAAGCGGCCGAGCCGGGCCGGCAGTGTGCCGCAGATCTCTTCGACTCGCGGCTTCATGAATTCCGTGACCTGCACCAGTTGAGCAGCGCCGGCTTTCACTTCCTCGCGTATGCGCCCCACTCGCTCGCCACGCGTTTTCAAGTCCGCGACGCGGATCGTGTCTTCGAAGCTCATCCACAGCGCGAGTCCGCGCGCCAGTGCATCGCTCAGGCGGTAGCCCTGCGCCTGGGAATCGAGATTGCAGAACGGCGCCAGCCGGTCGAGATAAGACGCGGCGTAGTCGATGTCCTGATAATCGATCAGACGGCGCACGCCGGTCACCAACACCGGCATCAGCGGCGCGGGAAACTCCGTGCGAATTCTCTCCAGCAACTTCTGGACCTTGGGATGCGTAGCCCGGTGCACCGGGGTTGGTGCAAGCCTGGAGGCGCCTGAGGGAGGCGCGCTCGCTGCCGGCGATTGCGCCGCGGCCTGCGCGCTCGCCTCGAAGGCCGCGAGGCTTTGCTCGACCGCGATGCCCGCATGCCGAATTGCCTCGCGATAGGACTCCCGCGCGAATGGCAGCGCGTTCGATCCGGCGAGACTCCCCAGGATGACGGCGCTGATCACCGAGCGGTTGGCCTCCGCAACGGCCGCCATGTCGAACGCGATCAGCTTGCGCGCCTGCGCGCGCGCACTCGCGAGCAAGACCTGATCGTCGACGCGGTCGTCGCCGAGCCCCGATTTCTCGCTGATCGTGTAGTCACGGTGCGTTGAGAGAATGAGCATCGTACGATCGGGCGTGACGAGACCTCGCAGAATCATTCGCCCTGCCTCGACCAGTTCCGACGCTACGACCACATCGACATCGCCCGGCTGCGGCATCAGCGCGAGCACGGGCTCCTGGCCGTGTTCCGCGACCTGATCGCGCGGATAGAACTCCAGGTAGTAGATGGTGGCGCCGGTGCGTTGGGCGACGCCGGGCACCGATGTCGACTGCACGATGAACCGCTCGCGATGCGCGACTTCGATGAGCCAGTCGGCTACTACACCACCGCCCTGCCCGCCGAGCGCGGCGACCGTCAGACGTATGGGTCGATCGATGGCCGTCATTTGTCGCGACTCACTCGATCGCCAGCGCCAGCCGTCGTCGCGCGCCGCGCTTCTGCGACCAGCCGATGATGGCAGCGCGCAGGCGGCTGACGAAGCGATCCCAGCCGGTCGGATTGATGATGACATCGGCTCGATAGAACGAGGGACACAAGGTTGCCGCGTGCGCGACGTCGCCGCAGACGCCACAGCCGACACAGCTGTTGTCGACATATGCGATGGCATCGCGGCGCAGGCCGTCGTCGCGCACCTTCACGGTCAGCGATGGACAACCGGACAGGCGAATGCAGGAGTGATCTCCGGTGCAGAGGTCCTCATCGACCCCGAAGCGCTGCCGCACTACTCGCTTGCCCTCCTGCGCTTCTTTCTTCATGAGCGGCGCGATCCGCCGCTGTCGAGTGAGCTGACACTCCCCTTCCGCGACGATCACTTTGGGACCTGCAAAGCTTGTTGTCAGTGCCTCGCGCAAAGCAGCCATCGTGCCCGGCATGTCATAGGTGCGTACCGTTCGCACCCACTCGATGCCGACACCGCGCACGGCTGTCTCAATCGGATGCCTGCCATCGCGATTCTTGATGTCGCCGCGCGACGAGGGAATGTTCTGCCCGCCTGTTGCGGCCGAGTAGCCGTTATCGACAATCACAGTGACGCCGTCGTGTTTGTTGAATACCGCGTTGGCAATGCCGCTCGTCAGTCCGTTATGCCAGAAACCGCCATCGCCCATCATCGCGATCGGCCGCCGCGTATGACCCACGTTGAAAGCTGCGGCGCTTGCGGCGCCGAGTCCGTACCCCATGATGCTGCTGCCGAGATGGAACGGCGGCAGCGTCGAAAACGAATGGCAGCCGATATCGGCGCTGATATTGATATCGCCGAGTTCGCGCTGCAGCAGCTTGATCGAGGAAAAGAGCGGTCGCTCGGGACAGCCCGTGCACAGGCCGGAGGGCCGCATCGGCACAGCCTTCTTGAGATCCGCGAGCGGCACGAGCGGTACACCGCGCGCGCCCGTTGCCGGCGCACCGGCGATGACGCTCGACGGGAGCACGCCCGGCAGCCATTCGCGCAAGAACTTCTCGATCCCATCCTTGATGACGCCACCCGTGTACTCGCCCGCCATCGGCAGCGGTCCCTTGCCGATGACTCGGGTCTGCAAATCCGCCTGTCGCAGGAACTGATTGACAGTCTGCTCGATGTATTCCGGCTGCCCTTCCTCGACGATCAGGATCGCTTTCTTGCCGGCGGCAAAGCGCGAGAACTCCGCCGGCATCAGCGGGTAGGTCACGTTGAGCACGTAGAGGGGAATGTCGCTCCGGCCGAAAGCATCGGCGAGACCCAGATTCTCAAGCGAGCGCAGCACGCCGTTGTAAAGGCCGCCCTGCAGAACGATGCCAACCTCCCGGTGCTTGCCGTCGAAGAACTCATTGATGCGGTTGCGCTGGATGAACTCGACCGCGGCGGGCCAGCGCTTCTGAATCTTGTGCTGCTCCTGCAGATACGTGGACGGCGGCAGGATGATCCGGTCGTAGTTGCGCTGCGGATGATCGAGCGCGTTCTGCACGGTGAACTTCGGCCGGACGTTATCCTTGGCGATGAATCGGCCGTGCACATGACAGGCACGGATGCGCAACATCAGCATCACCGGCGTATTGCTCGCTTCGGAGAGCTCGAAGCCCGTTTCGACCATCGCAACGATCGAAGGCAGGTTCGGACGCGGATCGAGGAGCCACATCTGCGACTTCATCGCGAACGCATGCGTGCGCTCCTGCATGATGCTCGCGCCTTCGCCATAGTCTTCGCCCACGATGATCACCGCACCGCCCGTTACTCCGGCGGAAGCGAGGTTCGCCAGCGCATCCGAAGCGACGTTGGTGCCGACGGTCGACTTCCAGGTCACCGCACCGCGCAGTGGATAGTTGATCGAAGCGCTCAGCATCGCGGCCGCCGTCGCCTCGCTGCCGCTCGCCTCAAAGTGCACGCCGAGCTCGCCCAGGATGTCCTCGGCATCGGCGAGTACGTCCATCAAGTGCGAGATCGGCGCGCCCTGATAGCCGCCGACGTACGAAACGCCCGACTCCAGCAGCGCCTTGGTCACAGCGAGAATGCCCTCGCCTTCGAATTCCTGACCGGCGCCGAGGCGCAGCTGCTGAACCTCTTTCGCAAACGATCTTTCCGCCATCGCAAACGCCCTCAGTCCCAAGCGCCGCCCGGGACGGTACAATACAAACACCTTATCGGTACGCGTGCCACGATGCGCGAATCGTAGCACCGTATGGGCGCTGCGACGCAGGCCGAGCGTTCGTTGCAGGAGAGCCACTTTGCAAGACTGGGCGATCAGGCTAAAGATAATCGTACAAGCGCCCCGCTATCAGAAGAGAGTACCGCGCATGCATTGCACCCCTGGAAAGTCTGTCGGAGTATTCGTCGCGCTGGCAGCACTATGGGTTGGCCCAGCGCCTGCCGAAGCGGCCGAAGCCGCAATTGTCATTGAGCACGTAACGCTGATCGACGGCACGGGCCACCCGGCACAGCCGGACATGACGGTCGTCATGGACGGCGGACGCTTCCAGAAAGTCGGCCCGAGCGCGCTCGCCGCGTCTGCTGCCGGACGCCATATCGATGGCCGCGGCAAGTTCCTCATTCCCGGCTTGATGGACATGCATATCCATCTGCGCGGCGGCACGGTCATCAACAAGGATGGCGTCAGCAAGACCACCGTGACTCTCGAGCAAGGTCGCGCGGAAGGCACGGCCGCGCTGCATAGTTTTCTTTACTGCGGCGTCACGAGCGTCTTTGACGCCGGCAATGTGCCGGATTTCATTTTCGGCCTGCGCGATGAAGAGCGCTCTGGAAAACTGCTCGCGCCGCGCATCTTCGCGGCCGGCGGCATCGTCACGGCGCCCGGCAGTCACGGCAGTGGCAACGGCTCGACCGACGTCGAGAGCTGGCCGCAAGCGAAGCCCGCCCTTGACGCAGCCTTCGCGCGCAAGCCCGACCTCGTGAAGATCACCCTCGAAGAGCATGGCTGGGGCGCGCGCCCGATGATTCCGCTGCTCGATCTCGCGCTGATGGCAAACATCATTCAGTATGCGAACGACCACGGGATTCGCACGACCATCCACATTTCGAGCGAACTGCGCGCACGCGAGGCGATCTTTGCCGGTGCCGACAATCTCGCGCATCCACCGGTGCAGGGGCCGGTGAGCGATTCCTTCATCAAGCTCATGGGCGCGAAGCGCGTACCGATGGTGACCACGCTTACGATCGGTGAAAACTACAGCCGGCTCGTCGAGCATCCGGAATATCTCGATCAACCTTTCTACAAGGCCTCTTTGAGCGCGTCCGAAATCGCCATGCTGAAGTCGACCCGGCGCGATGAGTATTCGAAGAGCCTGTGGACCTGGTACTGGAAGCTGATGACGCCGCAGGCCGAGGAGAACGTGCACAAGCTCCACGAGGGCGGCGCGACCCTGGTGCTTGGCACCGATCAAACGAGCGGGCCGGCAACGCATCGGGAGATGGAGCTCCTCGCCGCGGCCGGCATCGCGCCCGCCGCGATCATTCGCATCGCAACCCTGAACGCTGCGACGTTTCTCGGGCGCGAAAGAGACATGGGTTCCATCGAGGCGGGCAAGCTCGCCGATGCGGTGCTCCTCAATGCCGATCCCACGGTCACTATCGAGAACGCCAAGGCCATCGCGCTCGTGATCAAGGGTGGCGAGATCGTCGACGAAAGCAAGCTCGAGCTTGCTGGCGGAAAGGTCGCGAGGCGCTACGCCCCATGAACGCGCAAGTGATTCCGCAAATCGCCCGGCTCAAGCCCTATCTCATCACGCTCGAAGCCGGACGCACATATTTCTGGTGTGCGTGCGGACGCTCGGCCAAGCAGCCGTTCTGCGATGGTTCGCACAAGGGCACGGGCTTCGAGCCGAAGAAATTCGTGGCGACGGTCAGCGAAGAGGTGCTTTTCTGCGGCTGCAAGCACACGGCGACAGCGCCCTTTTGCGATGGCGCACATACGAATCTGGCGGGGGGCTCACCGCTCGACGATCCCGAGAGCGCCGCGAATCGCGCTGTGCAGCCGAGTACCGCCAAGTCCGGCGCGCGCACGATGCTGAACGGCAGCTGCTATGTGTTCTCACCAGCGCTCGCGAAACTCGAGACCCGCGGTTCGCTGCAATACTGCACCGTGATTTCGGGCGAACTCGGCGCGCTCTATCAGACGCAGATTCTCCTGCGCGTGACAGGCGGTCGATCGCCTGTGATGAGCTTCGGCGCAAGTCACTCGATTCTCTTCGTCGCGTCGGGTTCCGGCAGCTTGACTATCTCCGGCCGCTCATTCGCGATCGCGGCGACCGATGGTGTGTATATCCGTCCGGGCGAGTCGTTAGATCTCGCGCCTGCGCCCGGCACGACGCTCGAAGCCTTTGCTTCGGCCTGCCCGGACGGCACGATCCACTGGCAGGAAACGATGCCGAAGAACTTCGAGGGCAGGTTTCCGCAGCGCGTCGTGTCCGTCGACGTTGCGCAGCGCACGGCGATGGGTCCGCGCTACTTCCAGGTCCTCGTCGACAAGCGCGTCGGATCCGACGTGATCACCCAGTTCATCGGTCACATTCCGCAATCGAAGGCCGCGCCCCATCGGCATCTCTACGAAGAAGCGATTCTGGTACTTTCGGGCGAGGGCTGCATGTGGACCGAGGATCGCAAGGCGAACGTGCGCGCCGGCGACGTTATCTTCCTGCCGCGCAAGCAGGTGCACTCGTTGCAAGCGACGACGCCCACAGGGCTCGATGTCGTCGGCGTCATCTATCCGGGCGATAACCCGAGCATCAACTACTAAGCGCTATCACAATCGCCGTTTCGGCATGGCGTATCCCCTAGCAGCGCAACTCGCTACGCAGCTCCTTCATCGCAGCGATGAAGGTATCGATGTCCTCGTCCGAATTGTAAAAGTGAAAGGTCGCGCGGATGCTTTGATCGCGATAGGACGTGACGATGTCGCGCGCCATGAGCCGTCCTGCAAGGCCGGCCGCGTCCTTCGACTTCACGCAGATCATAGGGCCGCGGCGCGCGTCGTCAGCCGGCGTGTGGCTCGGCCAGCCGATCTCGGCGAGCTTCTCCATGCAGCGGCGCGTCAGCTTCTGGATGCGCTTCTCGATCTCGACGGTGCCGACGTCCAACAGGAACTTGAGGCCCGCCTCCGCCGCGTAACAATTGGGGACGGGCGGTGTGCCCGCCTCGAAGCGCCGCGCTGTCGGCGAGGGCCGGTTGGCGAAAATGTCCATCGCTGCGATGTTCTCCTGCGCAAACCATCCAGAGTGCGTCGGCACGAGCGACTCGACCAGCTCCTTGCGCACATAGAGAAAACCGATGCCTGCGGTGCCGAGCAGGTACTTCAGCATGCCGCCGACGGCAAAGTCGGTATCGAGCGCCTGCACGTCGATATCGACGGCGCCGACCGACTGATAGCAATCGATGAGTATCTTCGCGCCCTTGGCATGCGCAAGGCGCACGATGCCGGCGAGGTCGAGCTTCGCACCGTTGCGAAAGCACACATGCGTCACGGCTACGAGCTGCGTGGTGTCATCAATCGCCGCAGCGAAGTTCTCGAGTGGAATGTAGCCGTCTGGCGCGATCGGCACATGCACGACGCGGGCGCCCCGCTTCTCCTGCGCATGCCAGATCTGCGCGTTCGTTGGAAATTCGAAATCGCTGACAACGACCTTATTGCGCCGGCCGGTGAAGTCGAGGGCGCTCGCAAGCGAATTGATGCCGGCGGACGCCGAGGCCGTGACAGCAATCTCGTCGGAATCCGCTCGGAGAAGCTGCGCGATCAAGGCGCGCACAGCTTCGTTCTTCATGACCCAGGCGTCCCAGTTCGCGCCGACGGCAAGACGATCGTCCATGTAGGCATTGAATGCGGCGCGCACGCTGTTGGCGAGCGCGCAGTACGCGCCACTGTTGAGGTAAGTCTTGCGCTCAAGAAGAGGAAATTCCCTGCGCAGCGCTTTGAAATCGGGGCTCATACTTTCGGATCTCGACGCGACTTCCAGATGAAGTATACGACCGACAACAGTGCGAGCCACGGTACTCCGCAGATCCAGGAGATATTCCAGAATTCCGTGTCGAGTCCCATGGTGACGAGCACGGCAATCAGCAACGCGAGGCCCGCGAGCTGCATCAGCGGAAAGAACGGCATGCGTACTGGCAGGCTCTCGCCCTTGTAGCGGCGTCGAAAGCTCAGGTGACTGAGCAGGATGATGATCCAGACGATCATCGCGCCGAAGAGCGCCACTCCGAACAGATAGTTGTAGGCGAGCGGTGTGAGTTTCGAAACGGCGGCGGCAAGCAGGATGCACGCGCCCGACGTGACGATCGCTCCGGTCGGTGTCCGAGTCTTGCCGAGCGTGCCAAGGAACTTCGGCGCATAGCCGCCGCGCGACAGCGAGAACAGCATCCGCGAGCACAGATACACGTTCGTATTCATGCTCGAGAGCGCTGCGCTCACCACGACGAAATTCATGATGCCCGCCGCATAGGGAATTCCGACCTGCGCGAACACCCGCACAAAGGGGCTCTGCGCCACGACCTTGGCGCCCGTCTCGGTCCAGGGAACGACCGTGATGACAATCGCCAGCGCCAGGATATAGAAGAGGAAAAGTCTGAGAATCATCGTGCGCAGCGCCGCCGGTATTGCCTTGGTGGGCTCCTTCACTTCACCCGAGGTGACGGCGATCACCTCGATGCCGTTGAACGAGAAGACTCCCATGATGACCGCCATCCACACACCGCCGAAGCCGTTCGGCATGAAGCCGCCGGCAAGACCCGTGAGGTTGTGAAAGCCGGACGCGGGCACGCCGAGCCCGAAGATGTTCACGGCGCCGAGAATGATGAACAGGATGATCGCGGAGACCTTGATCATCGCAAGCCAGTACTCGATCGTGCCGAAGTTGCTGACCGACCGTGCATTCACGTAGAGCAGGATGAAGGCGAAGCCGACCGACCACATCCAGACCGGCACGTGCGGAAACCAGAACGTCATATAGACGCCCGCGGCCACGGCCTCGCCGCCGATGGCGATCACCTGCGCGATCCAGTAGGTATAGCGGACGATGAATCCGGACCAGGGATTCAGATAGGTCTCGGCGTACACACCAAAGGAACCCGCCGCCGGATGGACGACGGCCATCTCCGAGAGACTGAAGACCATCACGAGCGCGACGAAGCCCGCGATGGCGTAGCTGATGAGCACAGCCGGTCCCGCATAACCGATCGCGATGCCGCTGCCCATGAACAAGCCGGTGCCGATCGCGCCACCGAGCCCAATCATCACGATCTGCGCCTTGGTCAGCGCCTTGTTGAGCCCGTCTTCGCGCTCGATCATTGCGCGAGCATATCGAGTTTGCGCGGGCATTGCCTGCCGGCACGAACACTCGGCCGCACTCAGTTTCGCAATTTACTCACTCGCAGCGATCACAGCGCAATTGCACCGCGCCCACATGACATTAGTGAGTCTGGTCCGGGCCGTTGTTGTGATCGCCCTCGCCTGACTTCTTCTTGTCACCTGACTTCTTGTTGTCGCTAGCCTTCTTGTTGTCGCCAGCCTTCTTGCCATCCTTTTGCTGGTCGCGCCCCCGCTCCTGCTGCTTCTCCTGCGGAGCGCCTTGACCCGGACGTCCATTCTGGTCGCGCGCGTTGGATGGGGGCTGCTGCTTCTGCTTGGAGCTCTCTTGCCTTGTGGGCCGGGAAGGCTCGGCTGGCCTTTGCGCTTTCCCAGAATTCAGCTGACGGTCCTGTTGGCGCGCCCCTGACTCGCGTGGCCCTGACTCGCGTGGCCCTGATTCGCGTGGCTGATAGTGGTAGTTCTGTCTGTGTAGCGCCTTCTGCTGCTCCACATCCCTGGGGTAGCGATCGCCGGAATAATTCCGCTGATAGACAGGCAGCGGCGGGCGGGCGGGAACCGACTTGTGGTTCCACCTGTCCCATCCGCCTCGACGCTGCGACCAATCATGGCCCCAGTGATCACCCCAGCGTGGCGGCGCGCTCGGCTGCCAGCCGCGGAAGTACGACGGCGCGTGTCGATAGTAGCGAACGGGAATTCTGAGGATGAACACCGGCACATCGTACGGATCCATCATCTCCCACGGGCCGTTGTACCAGGAACTTACATACCAGTTATCGTCGCTATAGACCCAATAGCTGCCGTCGTAGAAGAAGTAGTTCGCATCCAGTCGTGGCGCGTAGTACACGGGATAGTTGGGCACTGGCTCGAAGTCCGGATAGACCTGCACGTTGATCCCGATGCTTACCGCGGCCGGCGCCGGCAATACTGGTAGCAGCAACATCAACAGCAATATCAGTGCGGTACGCATGCGTAGACTCCAGGTCGATAGCGGACGCCGGTTATGTCTATCCGGCAGAATATTGGATGCTGCGTCTACCGAGTCGCACGCGTCTGTGCGCTAGCGCACCAGGCGCAGCGTCGGCTCCCCCATCGCCGACGTGAGCAACTTCGATTTGCCGCTTGCACACAGCTCAGCAATACTCCACATGAAAGCGGTTACGAAAAAAACGAACGATAAAGAGACGGGCCGGGCCGTCTTGAGAAGCGTGCCAGCCCGGCTACCGACATTGATCCACCTGGGAGGAAAGAATAATGAGCAAGACCACAGTCGCACGAGCCCTCGCGTCCGTCCTTGCGGCAAGCAGCATGCTCGCGGCGTGCAGTGGGGGACCGAGCGAAAGCGAGTTCGTGAAGGCGTGCCTCGCGTCCAGCCAGGCGCAGGCCGTGGACGCGAAGATGTGCAGTTGCATGGCTCACGAAGCGAAGTCGACGCTTTCGCCGAAGTTCTACCAGGCCATGGTCCTCGACATGCAGGGGAAGAAGCAGGAGGAGGAAGCATTGCTGGGCGACATGCCGTTTGATCAGCGCGCGGCGTTCGGCATGAAGCAGATCGAAGTCCTCGGGAAGTGCCTGCACCACGAGTGATCCCGGCACCTCGAACCAGACTCGTACGGCTCGGCCACCGGCTGCGCCACGCAGCGCTATTCCGACGCGTCGGTCCCGGCATGATCGCCGGTGCGGCAGACGACGATCCGAGCGGCATCGCCACCTATTCCCAGGCGGGCGCGCAGTTCGGCGTCAACATGCTCTGGACCGTGGTCTTCACCTATCCGCTGATGTCCGCGGTACAGCTGATCAGCGCACGGATTGGCCGCGTCACTGGACACGGACTTGCCGCCAATCTGAATCGTGTCTTTCCGCGGGGGATAGTCACGCTTCTCGTGGCACTCCTCTTCATCGCCAACACGGTCAATATCGGCGCCGATCTCGCCGCCATGGGTGCGGCGACCCAGCTCGTATTGGGATGGGGACAGCACCTGTTCACGGTGGCTTTCGCGTTCGTTTCGCTGGTGCTGCAGATATTCATTCCGTATCACCGCTACGTGCGCTTTCTGAAGTGGCTGACGCTTACGCTGTTCGCCTACGTCGGTGTGGTGTTCGCGGTGCATATCGAGTGGGGACAGGTCGTTCTACACACGTTTGCGCCGCGCTTCGCCTTGACGGCCGGCGCAATCACTCTGGTGGTGGCCGTGTTCGGCACGACGATCAGCCCGTATCTCTTTTTCTGGCAGAGCTCGCAGGAAGTCGAGGATGAGGAGGCCGATCCGTCGAGCGGGCCGCTCATCGAGAAACCGGATCAGGCACCCGTCGAACTCGAGCGCATTCGCTGGGACACCTATGTCGGCATGGGCTTCTCGAACCTGATCGCTTTCTTCATCATCCTGACGACCGCCGTCACGCTGCACGCCGCGGGCAAGACGGATATCCAGACATCGGCGCAAGCGGCTGAAGCGTTGCGGCCGGTCGCGGGCGAGCTTGCCTTCATGCTGTTCAGCCTCGGCATCATCGGCACGGGCCTGCTCGCCGTGCCGGTTCTCGCCGGCTCGGCCGCCTACGCCATCAGCGAATCGCGCGGCTGGAAAATCGGGCTCGAACACAAACCGCGCGAGGCGATCGGGTTCTACGCGGTGATTGGTCTCGCGACGGTACTCGGCATCGCGGTGGATTTCTCACCCCTGGATCCGATCAGGGCGCTCGTCTGGAGCGCGGTGCTGAACGGCGTGATTTCGGTGCCGATCCTCGCCGCCATGATGGTCGTCGTTTCCCGCCGGCATGAGATGGGTGACTTCGTTGCCTCTCGCGGCCATCGCATCTTCGGATGGCTCACGACTGCGGTCATGGCGGTAGCGACGGTCGCCATGTTCATCTTCCAATGATCAGCGCGAGTATTCGAGCTGCACCCAGACTTTGCGGGTGTCGGTCGCGAAGGCATCGGCGCTGTAGTCGGCGTACTTCAACAGCAACGTGTACTTGCCGCGCTTGAGCTGCGCCTGGAAGTCAAACTCCGATCCGTAGTCGATCGACAGACGTTGCGACTTGAACTTGTGGCCGCTTGCGATGAGCCCGAACGAATCGAACAGACCGAACGGCTTCTTTGCGTAACCAAGCGCCAGATACCGATCGTCGATGCCATTCACCGGCGTCGCCAGGAATTTATCCGCCCAACCCTGAAAAATGTGCAGCGTGCCGAGCGGCGCGGTGAATCCCTTGATGCCATTGCCTTCGAGTACCTCGATCCCGCCCTTGAGACTGAACTCGCGCAGGGTCGCCGCCAGTTCGATCGCAAAGTAATCGTCGCGGTAGTTGAGCGGATTGTCGGCGTACTCACGCTGCGTGGCGTAGGCCGCTGCATAGCCGTACTTGATCCCCTTGAACGCATGCTCGCCTGCAATACGCAGTCCGACCGTGCTCGATGAATCCGTCGGCGCCTTGTTCAGGTCGAGCAGATACGCGAACGCCGTCAGCTTGCCGGGCGCGGTCTGATACGAGATGTTCGCGAAAAAGGTCGACCCTTGATAGGCCCCGACCGGAGAGTTCTCGCCGAACACGCGATTGACGCGATCGATATAGGCGAGATCGACAGTCAGATTGTGAATCGAACGATTAGTCACGCGCAGGGCATCGAACGTCTGCTCGTTCTGCCTCCAGCCGACACTGCCGATGAAGCGCTGATCGTCGAGATTCATGCGCTGCCGGCCGAGCACCAGAGTGGTCCCGGGAATCGATGTATTGGTGAGCTGCAGGCGATTGAGTGCATAGTCTTCCGGGTCCGCCACGATCGGGTACTGCGTCTTGCCATTGACCGTGCTGTTGTAGTCGGCGTCGATCGGCCACACCAGTTCCGCTTCCGCGAGCAGCTGTGTATCCCACAGTTTCCCGGTTTCGAACCCGAGCCGCCCTCGCAGTGTGAACGCATGCGCGTCCTGCGCGATTCCCGTCTGACGCACCGTCTCCGACCGCAGCCGCAGATCGATGATCGGCTTCGTCGAGGTGACGATTTGTTCGAGACTCGTCCCCTCCGCCGCCACCGGCGTATGGGCCAGGATTGCGATTGCCGCTACGCTGGCGGCGATATGCATGGGGATCTTCACGGTTGAACCTTGGTGGAAGTCATCGCGGACAAGACCCGCATGAACTCTGGATCGAGCTGCGCAAGGTCGGACGTACGCGCGCGCACGACGCCATCGGCATCGAGCACGGTGATGATCGTGGAGTGGCTGAAGCCGCCGCCGGGCAGCTCGCGATAGCGAAACCGCAGGGCCGCTGCGAGCTCGCGCACACTCGATAGCGGTGTACGCGCTACAATCCAGCGCGGATCTTCCAACTTGTTGTCCCGGGCGAATTTGCCGAGCGCCGCCTGGTCATCGTGCGCCGGATCGAAACTCACCATGACAGAGCGCAAGTTCTGACGTTGCTCGGGAGTGAGTGCGGCTTCCATCCGGCGCATGTTGAATGCGACGGCTGGGCATATGCCGCCGCAGGACGCATAGAACATCGAGATGAGGACGGGTCGGCCACGCAACTGATCGAGCCGGGGCCTGCTGCCGTCCCGCGCCGTGAGCTTGACCTTCAATTGATACAGGGAATCCCCCGGCAGGGCCGGCGCGTTCGCCGCGATGCTCGTGCCCATCAGAATCAGCATCAGCAGCGCCGACAGGTATTTCATTTTGCCTCCGTGGCACAACGGAAGCCCAGATTCGCCGTTGTGTAATTCGCTTCCAGCGAACTCAGGAACGCAATGCGCATGAGCACGGCGTAGTTCTCGCGATCCTTGGCGCTGAGTGCGCCCTCACCACAGAACTTGGCGCGATCGGCCCCACCCTGCTCACGGCTGTCGTTGCTGACTAGAAGCGCGTTGTAATCGAGCACCCATTCCCACACCAGACCATGCAGATCGAAGACACCGTAGTAGTTGGCGGGCGGGGCGCCGACATCAGCGAGTCCCGCCGTGGACGGCCGCGCATACCAGTCGAGAATGCGCTGGCGCCACGCTGGATCGCGCCGGGCATCCGGCGAGGTTTCGCTCGCCGCTGCGGCGTACTCCCACTCGTACCATGTGGGCAACCGCGCACCCTGTGCCTCGCAATACGCTTTGGCAGCGAACCAGCTGACGTGCGTGACCGGTTGCGATGACCCCGCCGCGGGCCCGAGGTCGAGCGGCCCGCGCCAGTGCGCAAGATACTGACTATCCGCCAGCAGTTGTGGCGCCCGATCGCGCCGCCATTCAGCGTGCGCACGCACGAACTCGAGAAACTGTGCGTTCGTAACGGGTTTGCGATCGAGAAGAAAGCGCCGCACCTCCATCGACGTGATACCAGGACCCGGCGGCAGCACCGATTCGAATTTACCGGGACCGATCGCGACGCGCTCCGCGCCCGCAGCGACGCTCGCGACCAGAACCAGCAACGCTGTCAGCGGGGTTCGCATGACGGGTGGATTACCGTGCCGCGCCCGCGGGACGCTTGGTTGCCGCGCGCACCTTCGCCACCTCGTCGCTGGTCACGGCCTCGCCCTGATTGCCCCAGCTGTTGCGCACGTAGGTCAGGATATTTGAGAGGTCGTGGTCATCGAGCTGACTCATCGGCGGCATCACCGAGTTGTACTGCTCACCATTCACGGTGACTGAACCCGTCAGCCCGTTCAGGACGATACCGATCGCGCGTTGCTTGTCCGCCATCAGGAAATCCGACTTGGCGAGCGGCGGGAATACGTTCGGCAGGCCGGTGCCTGTCGCCTGGTGACAGACCGAGCAGGTTCCGTTGAACAGGACCGCACCCGCCTTGATCTGCTCTGCTTTCGTGAGCTTGCCCGCGGTGTGCGCCGCGGCGGCTGCCCCCACCGCTCCCGAGTCCGCAACATAGTCGCCGAGATAGGTTGAATCGACTTCCTTGCCGGAATAGATGTCTTTGCGCTCCGGCCCATCCGCCTTGAGGATGGCGAGCGCGCCTTTGTTGAATGCGCGGAAGATCGAGTGATCGACGAGGATGTAGCTGCCCGGCACCTGCAGCTTGAACTGCGCGATCACGGCGCCCCCGGCTGGAATCAGCGTCGTTTGAACGTTTTCCTGGTAGTGCGTGCCACCCTCGAACCAGACTCTGTCGAAGATCTCGCCGATCACATGAAAGCTCGACACGAGATTCGGCCCGCCGTTGCCAATGAACAGGCGCACGGTTTCACCGGTCTTGGCGCTCAATGCGCGATCACCCGTCAAGGATCCTTCGGCGCCATTGAAGAGAACATATGTGGGCCGTTCGTCGATGGCCTTCTGCATGTCGAAGGCCTGGTGACCCTTCTCGCGATACTTGCCGACCGTGTAGAAGTCGCCCTGCATCACGTAGTACTCGTGATCAACCGGCGGCAAACCTTCCGGTGGTTCGATCAGTATCAAGCCGTACATGCCATTCGCGACGTGCATGCCGACAGGCGCCGTCGCGCAGTGGTAGACGTACAGGCCCTCGTTCAGGGCCTTGAAGGTGAACTGCGACTCGTGGCCCGGCGCGGTGAAGGACGACGCGGCGCCGCCGCCCGGCCCCGTCACGCCGTGCAGATCAATGTTGTGCGGCATCTTCGAGTCCGGGCGATTCTTCAGATGAAATTCCACTGTGTCGCCCTGACGCACGCGGATGAAGGACCCGGGTGTGGTCCCGCCAAACGTCCAGAACGTGTAGCTCACGCCCTCCGCTATTGGTTTCTCGAGCTCGTGGACTTCGAGTTCGACAATCACCTTGGCGGGCGCATGACGGCCGGTCGGCGGCGGAACTTGCGGCGGCGAGGTCAGTATCGCTTTGACCGGTTCACCCTGGGGTGGGCCGAAGTCGCCAGGCGTCACGTCTGCGGCACTGGTCGGGGCCGGCGGTGCAGGGTCGGTGTATGCACTTGAAGCCACGGCGCCCAGGCAGATCGCGGCAAGCCAACAGCAGATCTGATTTCGCATCGCACTCTCTCCCGTTGCGTGATTCGCACTGGAGAAATTCTCGCGCAGCAGCAGTACGCCACCAATACGTAGCGGCGACGTCCCCTATACGGGTAAGTACCTAGCCTCTTGGAGTCACGCGGCGAAGGCCGCGGATTGCATCGCGGCCATCAGTCGGCTCGGCTTCCAGATGAGAATGTCACAGGGCATTCGGTCGAGGACCCTTTCCGCCGTCCTTCCCACCAGCAGAGCCTGCAACGCGCCACGCGCGATCGCGCCCATGACCATCACGTCGATAGCGTTCTCGATCGCATACTCCGGCAACGCTTCCGCTGGCGCGCCGTCGATGAGATCCACAGAACCGGCGAAGTTCGGATGCTGCGCGATGACGGCGTCCAAGTCATGCTGATGGGCGAGCCGCACCGACTCCAGGAGACTCCCATCGATTGTCTTGCCGCCGCCGTACGTGCGAGCGATCGCCGCCGCGCTTGCGAGAATCGGGCTCGTATCGAAGACATGCACAGCACGTGCATCGCCGCCCAGAGCCAGGGCGAGGCGCTCGGTGAGGAGCAGGAGTTCGTTGTCGAGCGTCGCCGGCTTGTCGTCCGCATGACCCGGATCGACGGCTGCGGCGAGTTTCACCACCGACCGCCATACGACCGGCTTGGTCAGCAGGAGCGGCGCCGGACACTCGCGTATGAGATGCCAGTCCGTGTTCGTGAAGAAAGTCCGGCGTATCGGTCCGTGGTAGTGAGTGTCCTTGACGACCAGATCGGGACGCAGTGCGCGGACTTTTTCAACGATGCCGATGTGCAACGAATTGCGAAACACTATGTCGGTCGTAACGCTCGCACCCTGCTCTCTGACCGGCGCGGCAATCGTCTCGAGCTGCGCATAGTGCTCCGCGCGCGCCCGATCGGCAGCGACCTCGCAGAATTCCGCCGCGTAGAACCGATCGGCCCGCAGTTGCGGTGACGTGTCGCAGATGAAGAGATCCAGGCGCGCGCCAAATGCCTGCGCCAGCCGCGCGGCCTTGCCAACGCAGGGTTGGGCGGCCGCGCTCGGATCGACGACCGCCAGGATTGTGTGGATGCCGGCCACGTCAGGAATAAAGCGCCGTGGCGAGCACTGGCGTCCGCATTTTCGACGGTGCGGCCTTGAATCCCGGCGGCTTGATGATGAGTGCGTCACAGCGCAATTCATCGAGCACGCGCTCGGCCGTGCTGCCGATGAAGAAGCGTCTGAGCCCTGATCGAGACACGGCACCCATGACGACGATATCGGCACCGACCTTCCTGATGGCCGCCCGCAGACCGCCAGGAACGTCGCTCATCGACAGATGTCGACGCCGGCGCGGAATGCCCGCGCTTTGCGCCAGGCGATTGAAGGCGCGAGCCACTCGGGCGCTGTTCGCTTCCTCGGCCCCGGTCGGTAACCAGACGGGCGCCGTCTCGAGTGGCACGACGAATCTCATCGCGAGCGGCAGATAGGCGTGAAAGACGTGCACCTGACCACGCAGCGCGCGCGCGAGCGCGCTGGCCGATTGCAGCAGATGCCGCTCGAGATTCGCCGGCTTCGCGTTCTCGTGGAATGGATCGACGGCAGCGAGCAGGGTTGGCCGGCGGTAATCTCCCCTGGATTTCACAAACAGGATCGGACAGGGGCAATAGCGGATCAACTCCCAGTCGGTATTGAGCAGAAACAGGCGGCCCGCCAGATGGTGCGTCTGGCTCGCGGCAACGACGATGTCAGCTCTTGTTGCCTGCACCCGGCGCACCACGGCTTCATGCGGCGGATAGTCGCGCACTGTGTGACTCGCGACCTTCAATCCGGCAAACACCGGCGAATCGCACAGCCGTTCGAGGCGCTCTTGCGCCTTCTTCACTATCCAATCGACGCTAGTGCCCAGGCCGCGCATGCGTTGGGAGCGGCGCACATTCTCGGCAATCACCGGTTCGCTGTTGGCGTGGAACAGTTCGATGCGGGCGCCGGCCGCGCGTGCGAGCGTCGCGGCTTTGCGCAACTGACCGGGCGGCACGCGGTCGACGTCCCGAATCGCGACCAGGACGCGGCGAATCTTGCGGGTCACAGGCTTTTCTCCGTCGAAATTCTTAAACGGGGGCTGTTCAAGCCGCGCTGCGCACTGCTTCCAT
>Ga0326726_10000454_pt1 | contig 38597 bp, 26 predicted proteins | sample MHFenrmetagenome_2_FD_207603 | JGI IMG/M metagenome (GOLD analysis project Ga0326726, IMG submission 207603) | Lab enriched peat soil microbial communities from Michigan Hollow, Ithaca, NY, United States - MHF15MN | ecosystem: Environmental > Terrestrial > Soil > Wetlands > Peat | place: USA...
TGCCTTCAGCTTCCTTCAGATTCCGCCTCGCGACGGACACCCTTGCCGTTCGGCTAACACTTCCCCCTGCCGGGCGTGTAGAGGACTTCCACCTCCAAGTGAGTGCGCCCTGCCGGGCGCACCAAAAGAAAAGCCCTCGCGGGGCGGCTGATCCCAGGCAGCTATTGAACGCGAATGGAAGAGATACGGTTGCTCCAGGTATGACCGGGCTTCCGCGAAACGGGCACTCGTTCCAGGTCGGGGGCATCCCGGCGGAGGGTTGTGCTGGCACCGCTGAAGTTGCGGTCGTCGAAGGCGAAGACGCGAGCGCCGCCGAAGACGCGTATCGAAGAAATCTGGTCGCCGTAGCCGGCGAGGGAGTCACGCTGCTCTCCGCGACGCATGCAGAAGAAGCTGCCGCCGAAACCGCGGTCCGTGTAAAAACAGGCTCCGCCCGATCCCCAGTTGCCGCCATGCCAGTCGCCTCGGGGCGGCCAGGTATCGCCTGCATCCCGGTTCCACCAGGGGCTGTTGGGTCCGCCCGAAGGATTGCCGCCGCCTTGCCGGGACCCACGAACGGTGAACATGGCGCGGCAGCCGTGGTCAACCCACAGGCCAGTACGGTCGACACCCCAGGTTTGGCCCTCGACGCAGGGTGAACCGCTGATCTGGCGCTCCAACCTGACCTCGTTGCCGAATTGGCCGCAATATCTGCGGTGGCCGTCGTTGGATTCACATTTCACGGAATCCTGCGCGGCTGCCAATGCTGTGAATGCCAACAGAACAAGCGTCGTCCGAATGAAACGCGAAAAAGCCATGGGCATCATGTGTGTTCTCCTTCCGTTTTGAGCGTTTTCGACACAGACCCGCTCATCCGATCATCACGATTTTACTATCCAAGAAGACGATACGTGGCGATAACAGCCAGGTTTCGAACCAAGCCGGGCTCAGCGACGTTCTTACTGCCCGGCCGCCGCTCCTCTCTTCAACTCGATCGGCCCGCCCGCAAACAGCGTGTTCGCGCCCTTCTCCAGCGCCAACTTGTTGAACCCGGCTACGTCGGTGCGCAGCAACTCGTTGAACTCCGCCAAATACGTATCCAGTTCCTTCTTCGCGGCGGTCACATCTTCCATCACCAACGCCGTTGGCGCCTGGTTGTACGGCTGCGACACGGCCCGGTACGCGCTCTGCAGCCGGTCATGGAACCGCGCCAGGTTGTGCAACCGGGCCATGGGATCGCCCGCCCCTTGCGCGTTGAACACCTTCTCTTCCAGCGTGCTCAGCTTCCGCTGCAACGCCCGCGCCTGCGCCACCACCGGCTCGTACGCAACGTTTTCGACGCCGGTGTTTTCCGCCTCCGGTCCCAGCAGCCGCTGCACGGTCGCGATCTGCGATTTCAGGCTGTCGATCCGGTTCAGCGACTCGTTCATCCCGTTCATCCAGTTGCGCAGTTCCAGCGCCTGCTGCAACTGCGCCCGCCCGGCCTCCATGTCGAAAGGCAGGCGCGGGTCGGCCTCTACCGCTATCTGAGCGTTCTCTGTTTTTCCCGCCGCCGTCACCGCGACCTTGTACTGCCCCGGCAGCGCCGCGGGCCCGCCCGCATTGAAAAACTCGTTCTCTTCGTCGTCCGGACGCCGCGCCGCCGTCAGCCGCTTGGCATCGTCATACCGCATGTTCCACGTCACCCGATTCAGTCCCTGCTTTCCCGGACCATGAAGTGTGCGCACCACCTGTCCGCTGGCGTCGGTGATCACGATCTTCACCGGCCCGCGCTCCAGGACGCGTTGCGATCCCGCCGGAGGCTCACGTTCCGCGCCAGGCTGCTCGTCCTTCTCTGCTTCCCCGCGCACCGCTTCCGTAGCCTGCGGTGCCGCGCTGCCTCTCTGCTGTTGCTGGCGCGGCTGACCGCCTCCGGCCTGCGCGGAACGCTCGCCTGCCTGCTCTGTTCCTGCGGCCGGTTCCACTGCCTTCCCCAGGTAATACGAAATCACCACGCCGGTCGGCGGGTTGGGCGCCGAGAAGTCCCCGCGCGTGCTGAATCCATGCTTGTCACCCGACCACGGCCGCCACTTCACTCCCGGCTGCGAACCAAAAAGGTGAACCTCCTTCGTCAGCACTTGCGGCGTAATCTCTTCCAGCGGTGCGATGTCGTCCAGCACGAACAACCCGCGTCCGTGCGTGGCCACGATCAGGTCGTGATTCGCCTTGTGAAATTTCAGGTCATAGATGGGCGCCGTCGGGAAATTGCTCTTCAGCGCCGTCCAGTGTTCGCCTTCGTCATAGGAACAGAACAGCCCGGTGTCGGTGCCCAGCACCAGCATGCCTTTCTTGTTCGGATTTTCGCGCACCACGCGCGCCGGATCGTCGCCCGGCAAGCCGTTGGCGATTGAGGTCCACGTCTTGCCGAAATCGTGCGTCCTAAGAACGTACGGCTTGTTGTTTTCCACCTCGTGATAATCCAGCGCCACGTACGCCGTTCCCGGCGCGAACGGCGAAACTTCGATCTGCTGCACCCGCCCCCACTCCGGCACCTTCGGCGGCGTCACGTTCGACCAATGCTGGCCGCCGTCGCGCGTCACCTGCACCAGGCCGTCATCGGTTCCCACCCAGATCACGTTGGCATCGTTCGTCGACACCGCCATGGAAAGCATCGCGCCGACCGTCTCCGCGCCGCTCATGTCCAATTCCACCGGCCCGCCGCTCGGCAATTGTTTCGACTTGTCGTTGCGCGTCAAGTCGGCGCTGATCGGGCTCCAAGTCTTGCCCGCGTCGCTGGACTTGAACAACACGTTGCCGCCCAGGTACAAGGTCTTCCAGTCGTTCGGCGCCACCGCGATCGGCGACGTCCAGTTGAACCGGTATTTCAAGTCTTCGGGCGCCATGTCGGTAACGCCGTGCAGGTACGGACGCACCGAATCCGAGGTGCCGGTGGTCAGGTTCATGCGCGTGATCGAACCATTCTGCGAGTCCGCATAAATAATGTTCGACTTCCCTCCCGCCGGCACAATGTACTCGCCGTCGCCGCCCACCGACGTCCACCAGTCCGCGCCCACGATTCCGCCCCGATTCAGGCTGTTCGACGGCCCGCACCATCCGTTGTTGTCTTGCAGCCCGCCGCACAGAAGGTACGGACGGTTATCGTCGAAGGCCACCATGTAGAACTGCTCGATCGGCAGGTTATCCAGGTACCGCCAGCTCTTGCCCGCGTCCGTGGAAATGTAAGCCCCACCGTCGTTGCCGTCGATCATCCGGCCCGGATCCTTGGGATCGATCCACAGTGAGTGATGATCCACGTGTACTGTCCGCCCGATCACCTGCGCCGTCTTCCCCCCGTCCCGCGACTCCAGGATTTGGTACGACAAAAAATACAGGTGGTTCTCGTTATCAGGCGAGGCATAGAGAGTGGTGAAGTAGAAGCCCCGCATCACATAACGCGGATCGGAACTCACCAGCTTCCAGTGATCGCCCAGGTCGTTCGTCTCCCACAGCGTTCCTTTCTTCGCATTGATCAGCGCATAGACGTGATTGCCATTCGTTGGCGCCACCGCCAGCCCGATCCGGCCCAACGGTCCCTTCGGCAGTCCCTCACTCAACTTTTTCCACGTCGTGCCGCCGTCGCTGGAGCGATAAATCCCGCCCTGGTTGCCGCCGCTGTCCAGCATCCATGGGTAGCGTACGAATTCCCACATCCCGGCAAACAGCACCATCGGGTTCGACGGGTCCATCACCAGGTCGCTCACCCCCGTCTTGTCGTCCACGTAGAGCACCTTCTGCCAGCTCTTGCCGCCGTCCATGGTGCGAAAGACGCCGCGCTCCGCGTTCTGCCCCCATACGTGTCCGAGCACGCCGGCATAAACAATGTCCGGGTTCGTCGGGTGCACCACCATCTGCGATATCTGCCCGGCACTCTCCAGCCCCATGAACTTCCAGCTTGCGCCTGCATCGGGCGAGAAGAACACGCCCTTGCCCGTCACCACGTCGTTGCGCGGATTCGCCTCGCCCGTTCCCACCCACACCAGGTTGGGATTCGACGGCGCCACCGCGATTGCCCCGATCGAGGCCGTCGGCTGCTTCTCGAAAATCGCCTTCCACGTCAGTCCACCATCCGCGGTCTTCCACACTCCGCCCGCCGCCGCGCCTACGTAATACAGGTTGGCATTGCCGGGAATTCCCGCCACCGCCGCCACCCGGCCGCCGCCCGCCGCCGGCCCCAGGTTGCGGAACTTCATGTTCTCCAGAATGTCGGGCGGCTGGTTGTCACCCGCCGCCGCCGTCTGCCCCAGCGCCGCGGTGGCGAACATCACCGCCGTCAGGACCGCCAAACTCAGTGTGAGTGCTGAGACAGAGATCTTCTTTAAGAGTGGTGTGGATGTCATGGGTGTGCTCCCGCAACGACTGCTGGCCAAATTCAAACCGCCAAGGCTACCGCAAGCGCGCCTGCCCTGCCAACTCAAGCGCCTTCGGGACCAGCCGGGAGCGCCCCGTGATCACGGGCGTAAGTTGCTGATTCCATTATGACGAGGGGGAGGGTCTCCCTTGACAGCCTAAGGTTTACCAAAAAGTAACAGCGCGCCCTTTGCGAGCGCGCTGTTATCAGCCTTGCTCTCACCAGTGGAGTTAGAAGCTGTACTTCAATGAAATCGTTCCTACGTTAGCGTGGAAATCACGAGGAGCGGTTACGGTCAGCTGTGCCGGATCTTCATCCTTCGCGTTGTAGTCGTAATAGCTCCACAGGCCTTTGAACTGGACTGCCTTGGTGAGGTCAAAGGCAATTCCGAGATGAGCCTTGTGCCAGTTGATGGCCTGGGAACCAATAGGCTGGTCCGGGAACGGACCGGCGAAGGCACAGGTGGGCGCACCGCTTACAGTCCCAACTTGCGGTGCATTGGCGGGACAAGCCAGACCCCTTGGGTTGCTGCCGGCCAGAAGCGGCGCATTGCCGAACACGTCACCCACAACCAGGACCTGGGCGCCATTATCGGCACGCAGCCAGTTGTTCTGTCCGTTATCGCCCGTGACTTCATAGCCCACGCTCAGAGTAACGCGCTTGACCGGCCGGAAGGAAAGGTTGGCGTAGCCGGAGTTGGTTTTCTCCAGATAGTCCAGAACCAAGTTGCGAGCGGTGGAAGCCGGCGGCACCACGCTGTTGCAGCCAGATGGAGCCGTGATGCCGGTGCCGGTAAAGATCCCCCCCGCTGTTCCCGTCGTGCCCGATATCGGCATACAAGTGTTCGCCACGATATGCTGGTTCAACAAAGTCCACCCCAGATCGAAGGTGACCTTCGATTTGGAGTTCAGACTTAGTCCGAGGGTGTAGTAGCGCCAATGGTCTTTGTGTCCATAAACAGGCAAAACAACACCCGTAGTCGGGAACAGTGGGAGGCCGGCGGTGCCTGATGAGATACCGCTAAGAGCCTCCACTACTTCACCTGGGCCAAAGTCGTTGCGGGTCTCGACGAAATGCAGTCCGCCATTGATGCTCATCCAAGGATTCACTTTGATCTTGCTGTAAACCCGCGCCCGTTGCTGGTGACGCGGACTGATGTTGGTGAAAGACTTGTCGGCATACAGTAATTCCAAATCGCCGTTGATCCGCCATCCTTCGGTGGGACGAAGAACCGTGCCGAACAGGGCCGTGTGCAGGTTGATTTTCTCGCTATTCACATCGTTAATCGTGGTCGCAACGGTGGGAGTCGGAACTGCGCCGGTGCTATTGTTGGCAAAAGTAGTGGTCACCGTGGTGAGCGTGCCGACACCACCGCTGCCCTCCCTCAATTCGCGCCGTCCATAGCGGTAACCGAGGTAAGCGCTGAACCAGCGACTCTGCTGCCAATTTAGCTTCACCGTGTTGAAGTACGAATGCTCCCCTAGCAGGGTACCGTAGGCAGTGACCTGTTCGTAGTTTCCACTAGTCGCGTTGCCGGAAGCGGTCAGGCCGGTAAGGGTGAGAATGTCGCTGTTACAGGGGTTGCGAAGTTGTGTCAGCGTCACCGCTCCGGCGGGAAATCCAGTGGGACCAGCGAGGGCGGTATTAGCGGCGAGAACGCAATTGAAAGCCGTGTTGGTGAAGGCACCCGGTTCGCGCCAGTTCAGCCAGCGGAACTTGTCGGAAATGCTCCAGTTCTTGGTGAGGTGGTAGGTCATGCCCAGATCGGCGTTGGCCGAGACACGGCGGGTGTTGGGGCTGCCGCTGTTCAGGCTGGCGGTGCTGCCATGCATAAACTCGTTGAAGTTCAGGAAGTCGGAATCGGCGGAACTGTAAGTGGCGCTGCCGGTGATATCCAGCTGGCGGAGATAATTCGACTGGAACGAGAACTGCCCGGTCGGAATATCGGTACGGAGATGACCGCGCCTAAAGTAGGGGCCTCCGGGGCCGGTGTTCAAGAGAACGGCGGTACACCCCACATTGATAATGAAAATGTTACCGGATCGGATGGTTTGCAGCGTCGGCGCTGCAACGTTGGGGCACGAGGGAGCAGGAGAAGGACCTGGGACTGGTGGCACAACCAGGGTGCCACCCACGGGCGGTAACAGGACCCCGATATCGACCTGCGGTCCATTCGCGTTACCCAACGCATACAACACGTTGCCGTCCAGGAAGCCGATATCGTTCTTGTCGTGCTCGAAAAATGCATCCAGGCTGATGGTGGTGCGCGGCGCCAGCTTCAGGTCCACGCCGAACTGGTAGCGGTCCGATTTCCACTGGGAGTCCTCCGTCAAGATGGAACGAATGGGGGCCTCCAGGCTGGTGTCAATTCGGCCGTAGGTGGCATTACGAGCATAGCCCAAGCGGAAGCTGATGGCCGACTCGGGCAACAGCGTGAGCATGAAGTCGCCCATGTTGCGGGTGGTGGCCTGCAGGTGCGGGGAGTTGGTGAACCACGGCAGCGCCGACGGGGTGAACGCGTTGGTGCAACCGACGCCGCAGGTCGTGATACCAGCATTCAGGTTCAGGGGGTTGGCAAACAGGTCGTAATCGAAGAAGTTCTTGTCGCGGCGGTAGAGGCCGACAAAGTTGTACCACTTGCTCTTCTGAATCCGCAGGCGAGCCAAACTTTCCGGGTCGCCGCCGAATCCGAAGCTGCTCACGTACAGGTTGTCGAACAGCACGCCGGCGTGATTTTTCGATTGCATCGACAGTTCCTGGCTGAGCAGCCGCGGGCCGCTTCCCAGGTTGACGAAGGTGGAGTACATCTGCTGATTGCCTTCAGCATCCGCGATGTGGCCCCCGAGCTCGATGGACTGGTGCACGGTGTAGCCGCCCCAGTCGCGGCCTTTGTCATCCCCGTCCTGCGCCAGGGCCAACAGCGGCAGCGCCAGTACGAGGATAGCAACCAAGAATGCATGCTTCCTTTTCATACGTCGGCTCCAGTCCAACGGCTTGACTCCATGAAGGAGAGGCCGCGGCGCATTTTGATTTCGATTTGCCATGGTTGTTCTCCTTCTATTACTTGAAGAAAAGGTTGCTCACGTTCGAGCCGTGAATATTCATGTGGCAAACGATGCAGGTGGAGCGGTACTGGTTCTGTGCGCCGTGCACGCCTACCGGGATTTGCACATGGCACTGCAGGCAAAGTGAATTGATGCGTGCGGTGAGCAACATGCGCGGATAGACCGAGGAGTGCGGGGTGTGGCAGGCCATGCATCCCTCAACCCGGACGGGTTGATGCTCGAAGACGAACGGCCCACGCTTGTCGGCGTGGCACTTCAAGCAGATGAGGTCCTGATTGGGCGCCGACCGGACTTGGCGGTCTCGCAGCGTGCCGTGCACATTGTGGCAATCGGTGCACTTGATCAAGCCCTCGTTCACACGATGGCGGAACGTCTTCTGGAAATCGGCCCTCTGTTCCGTGTGGCACGAGTAACACGACTCGGGCTGCTTGCTCACCAGCAGATATTCCGTCTTGCTGTGGTGGATGGAGTGGCAGCTGGTGCAACTGACGCCGTTCTCGTTGTGCGTTGACCGCATGAATTCGCGCTGTTCAGGCTTGGCTTCGTGGCAGGCCAGGCAGCGCTTGGTGACGGCGTCGCTCTTGGCCCCGACGAAGGTAAATATCTTGGATTTGTCGCCGCCACCTTCCACGTGCGCCGCCCCCGGACCGTGGCACGATTCGCAACCGCGCGCGCCGTGGGTCATCTTGGTCTCTTGCGTGGTAATCCAGTGCGGCGACGACTCGAACCCCTTGTACAGGTCGTCGTGGCACCCCTGACAAGTGGTCGCGCCGACATATTGGCCCGAATCCGTTGCCGGTTGCGCGGCAGGTTGCTTCTTGACCTTTTGTTGGGCAGCGGAGTTAGACTGCGCGCCGGCCAGAGCCGCCGCGAAGATCAAAACGAGGAGAACTGCCGATATGGACCTCATAGCCGGCTGCGCCCGACCTCCTTTGTTTGCCATGGAGTGAACCGATGAGCCCGAGGGTCCCGCGAAGCGGACCATTCTGGGCATCGAGGTACATCAAGGCTGTGACGCGAATCACTGGCGTCAGTGACGTGCGGAAACGGCGCTGGCGGGGACGGCAATGGCAAGGAAGCGCAACAACCCTGCTGCATGGTTCACCGTTCGTGCTGCCAATTGCGGAAAGAGTGATTGCCTGTCGCCGAAGAAACGAAGTACAACGCCAAAGTGCGCCGTTGGGATGACGGCAAGAATACACGTAGCTCCTGAAATGGGAATACTCTTTTTGTACCTAGTAACTGATTTGCTGTTGAGGATTAAGCTTCGCCCGGAGTAGCACGAAGGTGGAGTGCCAGCTTGCGCTACGATATGCGGTCCGAAAGCCGGCTGCAGACCTTGGACTGCGGAAGTTAAACGGGCGGAAGGCACATGGAAACTGCGGATGTGGTGATTGTCGGCGGAGGGATTGTGGGGTCGAGCATCGCCTATCACCTGACGGCGGCGGGATGCCGCAACGTGCTGGTGATCGAGCGCGAAACGTCGCCGGGGAAAGGCTCGACCGGCAAGAGCATGGGCGGAGTGCGGGCGCAGTTCGCCACACCGGTGAACATACAGATGTCGCTGTACTCGATTCCCTTCTATGCCGCCTTCGACCAGGCGCTGGGGTATCCGTGCGGATACCGGCCGCAGGGATACCTGTTCGTAGCGACGCGCGCGCCGCACATGAAGTACCTGACGGCGAACCTAGAGCGGCAAATTGCGCTGGGGCTGAAGACGGCGCGGCTGGTCACGGCCGACGAGATACGGTCACAATTTCCGCAGTTGCGCGGCGACGACATTGTGGGCGGAAGCTTCTGCTCGACGGACGGATTCGTGGATCCGTACAGCGCGATGAACGGCTTCATGAGCTGGGCGGCGGAACACGGCGCGCGCCTGTGGAAGAACACGCAGGTGACGGGGATCAGAGTAGAGCGGACGCAGGTGACGGCGGTGGAAACCTCGCGCGGAATGGTGGCAACGCGCACGGTAGTGAATGCGGCGGGCCCGTGGGCGGCGGAGGTGGCGCGGATGGCGGGAGTGGGGTTGCCGGTGGAGCCGCTGCGCCGGATGCTGGTGCCGACCGAACCATTCGACCAGTTCCCGCACACCGCGCCGATGATCATTGACATGACCAACGGATTTCACTTCCGCCCGGAAAGCCTGGGGTTCCTGCTGGCGTGGAACGATCCTGAGGAGATGCCGGGATTCAAAACGGATTTCGAGCCGACATTCATCGAGAAGGTGCTGACCAGAGCGGCGGAGCGGGTGCCCGTGTTTGAGAACCTGGCGGTGAATCCGAAGCGCGCGTGGGCGGGACTGTACGAGGTGACGCCGGATCATCACTGCATCCTGGGGACGGTGGACGAGGTTCGCGGGTTCTTTCTCGCCAATGGCTTCAGCGGCCACGGGGTGATGCACGCGCCTTCCACGGGAAAAATTCTCAGCGACCTGATTTTGACCGGTAGCACCAACATCGTGAATCCGGAGTTGCTGAGCGTGAACCGGTTCGCGACGGGGAGACTGCTGGAGGAAACAGCGGTTCTGTGAAAACGACGGAAAGGCGAACCGCAAAGGACGCGAAGGTCGCAAGGGAAAACAATCGATCCTGAGCTCATGCCAAAACCGGCGCGAGACTCGGGTTGATGGTACTCAAGTTTCTTCTGAACTCAACGCCTTCTCGAACGTGCAAAGCTTTTGTTCTGAGTTTTGAATGCGGATTGCAGTTGATACCGGCGGAACGTTCACCGATTGCGTGTATCTGCGCGAGGGGAAGACGCACGTCCTGAAGGTATTTTCCACGCCAGCGAATCCGGCGGAAGCGATTGTTGGGGCGCTGAGAAAAATAAGTACCGAGTACCAAGTACCGAGTACCGAGAGAAAACAGATTCCTCCCCTTCGACTCGCTGCGCTCGCTCAGGGTCGGAATGACAAACCCTCAAAAGACGAGAAGTCCTTAGGAAAGAATGGCAGGCTGGAGGTCAGGCATGGGACGACCGTGGGCACAAACACGCTGCTGGAGCGCAAGGGCGCGCGAGTGGCGTTCGTCACGACGGAGGGATTTGAAGACACGATTGCGATCGGGCGGCAGGCGCGGCCGCGGCTGTATGACTGGTTCGTCAATCCCGATCCGCCGCTGGTGGCGTCGGAGCTGCGATTTGGCGCGGCGGAGAGGACGTCGGCCACGGGCGAGATTCTGAAATCACCCAGCGCGGAAAACTTGCGGAAATTGGTGGAGGCGGTGGCGGCAGGGCGGCCGGAGGCGATCGCGGTCTCGCTGCTGTTCTCGTTTGCCAATCCGAAAAATGAGCAGGCGGTGGCCGAGGCGGTGGCGAAGCTGGGGGCGCCGGTGTCGCTGTCGCACCAGATCCTGCCGGAATTCCGCGAGTACGAGCGCGCGTCCACGGTGGTGGTGAATGCCTACCTGGCGCCGAAGATGGGGCGGTACATCAGCGAGCTACAGGCCGCGTTGGACGAAGAGTTCGGCGGCGGGGGGCTGCAGGTGATGCAGTCGTCGGGCGGGATTGTATCGTCGGCGATGGCGGCGCGGGAGCCGGTGCGCACGGTTCTGTCAGGCCCGGCGGGCGGTGTGGTCGGTGCGTACGCGGTGGCGCGCATGGCCAGGTTCGAAAAAATCATCGGCTTCGACATGGGCGGAACGTCGACCGATGTGGCGCTGGTAGACGGCGGCCAGAGCGAAGGACCGTGCACGAGCAACGAGTCGCTGGTGGCGGGGCTGCCGGTGAGCGTGCCGATGCTGGATATTCATACCGTCGGCGCGGGCGGCGGGTCGCTGGCGCGGTTCGATGCCGGAGGCGCGCTACGTGTGGGGCCGCAATCGGCAGGCGCCGATCCGGGGCCGATCTGCTATGGGCGCGGAACCGAGCCGACGGTCACCGATGCCAACCTGGCGCTGGGCAGGCTGGACCCGGATTTTTTTCTGGGCGGCCAGATGTCGCTGGATGAGGAGCGCGCACGGAAGTACCTGGCGGAGTCGAAGGGGCCGTTGGCGAGCGTGGAGGAGTTGGCGGCGGGAATCGTGCGCCTGGCGGAAGCGGCGATGGAGAAGGCGATACGCGTCATTTCGGTGGAACGCGGACACGATCCGCGTGACTTCACGCTGGTGAGCTTCGGCGGCGCCGGGCCGCTGCACGCTTGCGCGTTGGCGCGGGCGCTGCGCATTCCGCGCGTGCTGGTGCCGCAGATGCCGGGCGCGCTGTCGGCGCTGGGCATTCTGATGTCGGATGTGGTGAAGGATTATTCGCGCACGGTGATGCTGGGTGTGGAAACCGCTGCGCTGGAGCGCCATTTCCGCGAACTCGAGCAGCGCGGCGCCAAGGAGATGCGCGTCGAGGGACTGAAGGGGGTCGCCATGCGCTACGTGGATGTGCGCTATGCCGGGCAGGGATTCGAATTGAACATCCCGTTCACGCGTGATTTCGTAAAGCGGTTCCATGAGGCGCATCGGCGGCGGTACGGATACGCGGACGAGAAGCGGCGAGTCGAGGTGGTGAACGTTCGCGTGCGCATGGTGGCCGGGAGCGAGCCGGTACCATTCGCTAAGAAGAAGATGACGCGCGGCAGCGGCCGGCAGGCGGTGGTGAAGCAGCGGCGCGTGGTGTTCGACGGTCGCGCATCGCGGGCGCCGGTTTACGACCGCGCCAAACTGAGGCCGGGCGATAGGTTCGCTGGTCCGGCGATCGTCGCGGAGTACAGCGCAACCACGGTTCTGCCGCCGGGATGCCGCGCTCGTGTGGACGAGCGCGAGAATATCGTGATCGAGGTGAAGTGATGGCGCGGGCGAGAGGTGATCCCACCACCCCCGCACGCGCGGCGCGCGTGCCGGGGACCCCGGATCCTATCGAGCTGGCGATTTTTCGCAGCGCGTTTCATTCCATCGCGGAAGAAATGGGCGCAACCCTGCGGCGGACGGCGTTCTCGCCCAACATCAAAGAGCGGCGGGATTATTCCTGCGCGGTGTTTGACGGCGCAGGACAGGTGATCGCGATGGGCGACCACATGCCCGTGCACCTGGGATCGATGCCGATGTCGGTGCGGGCGGCGGTGGAGGCGCTGGAGTTTGCGCCGGGAGATATTGCGATCCTGAATGACCCGTATGCGGGCGGGACGCACCTGCCGGACATCACTATGGTGCTGCCTGTGTACATCACGAAATCAAAGGCGCCCGCATTTTATGTCGCGAGCCGGGCGCATCATGCGGACGTGGGTGGAACATATCCCGGCTCGATGGGGCTGTGCCGCGAGATTTACCAGGAGGGCGTGCGGATTCCGCCGGTGAAGATCGCGCGCGGCGGCGAGATCGACCGCAACATCATGTCGCTGCTGCTGTACAACGTGCGCACGGCGGCGGAGCGCGAAGGCGATTTGACCTCGCAAATTGGGGCCTGCCGCGTGGGCGCGCAGAGACTGAAGGAAATGACGTCGAAGTACGGGCTGGCACGCGTTGTGCGTAACATGCGCGAGTTGCTCGATTATTCAGAGCGGCTGGTGCGGGCGGAACTGGCGAAGCTGCCGGCAGGCGAGTTTGCGGCAGAGGATTTCATGGACGACGACGGCGTGAGCGAGCGTCCGATTCGGATTCGCGTCACGCTGCGCATTGATCCGCGAAGAAAATGTGCCGAGGTGGACTTCACCGGCACTGATCCGCAGGTGGCGGGGAGCATTAACGCGGTGGAGGCGATCACGTACTCGGCGACGTACTACGTCTTCCGCTGCCTGTTGGGAGATGACGTGCCGGCGACTGCGGGCATCATGCGGCCGATTAAACTGAAGGCGCCGCAGGGGACAATTGTGAATGCGCGGCCGCCGGCGGCGGTGGCAGGCGGGAATGTCGAGACCTCGCAGCGCACCGTGGACGTGCTGATGCACGCGCTGGCACAGGCGGCGCCGGAGCGGGTGCCGGCGGCGAGCGCCGGGACCATGACCAATGTCACGATCGGCGGCATGGATCCGCGCAGCAACCAACCGTTCGCCTATTACGAAACCACGGCGGGCGGAATGGGCGCGCGGCCGGGGCTCGACGGGCTCTCGGGCGTGCACACGCATATGACGAATTCGCTGAATACGCCGGTGGAGGCGTTGGAATACGCGTATCCATTCCGGGTGCGCCGCTATGGATATCGGCGGGGCTCGGGAGGCCGCGGCAAGTATCGCGGCGGAGATGGGCTGGTGCGGGAGATCGAGTTGCTGGCGGATGCGCAGGTCACGATTCTTGCCGACCGCAGAAAGTTCGCACCCTATGGGCTGGCGGGCGGCGATGCGGGCGCGACCGGAAAAACAACACTGCTCCGGCGCGATGGTCAGACAGAAGAACTGCCGGGCAAGTGCAATCGCGAGGTGAAGGCTGGAGATGTGGTGAGGATCGAAACGCCCGGCGGAGGCGGGTGGGGGAAGGAATAGTTGCGAATTGTGAGTGGCGAGTTGCCCGTCCAACTCAGCGGCAAGCTGAATTACAGCTTGATCGCGTGCTTCAAAAGTTGGTGCTTTGGGCGGTTCCGCGCATCTTAAGTATTCGTCCCCGGATGTGGGAGAGCGATGGCGACGCGCGGGATCGAAGCCGGAAAAAGCACGCAGCCACAGGCGCTGGCGCGACAGTACGCGGAAGTGCGCGCGACCTCCATGCGCCTGGCGGAGCCGCTCTCGGCGGAAGACCAGATGCTGCAGACCATGCCCGAGGCCAGCCCCACCAAGTGGCACCTGGCGCACACCACGTGGTTCTTCGAAACATTCCTTCTGACTCCACACGCAGTGCGATACCGGCCGTTCGATGAGCGCTTCCGGCAGCTCTTCAATTCCTATTACAAGCAATTGGGATTGCATCCGTATCGCGGGACACGCGGGCTGATGTCGCGTCCGTCGCTGGATGAAGTACACGCGTATCGTCGCGGCGTGGACGAAGCGATGCTGGCACTGATCGAGCACGCGGATGAGGAAGTGCTGGCGCTGATCGAAATGGGATTGAATCACGAGCAACAGCATCAGGAATTGATCCTCACCGACATCCAGCACGCGCTGTGGTCGAGCCCGTTGCGGCCGGCGTACCGCCCGCAGCCGATGGAAGTCGGTGTTCCATCTACACGGGTCGAAGACCCGTGCCACACAAGCTGGCAGGAGCTTGAAGGCGGGATTCACAGCATCGGGCATGCGGGCAAAGGATTCGCCTTCGACAACGAGGGCCCCCGACACGAGGTCTTGTTGCGACCGTTTGGGATTGCTTCGAGGCCGGTCACAAATGGTGAGTGGCTGGAGTTCATGCGTGACGGCGGATATCGCAGGCCAGAACTGTGGCTGTCCGACGGCTGGGACATGGTCTGCGCGCAGCAGTGGGAGGCGCCGCTGTATTGGGAACGCCGGGACGACGAGTGGTGGCAGTACACGATGAGCGGCACCGGGCCGGTGGAGGAGAGCGAACCGGTGTGCCACGTCAGCTACTACGAGGCGGATGCATTTGCGCGCTGGGCGGGTGCGCGGCTGCCGCTAGAAGAAGAGTGGGAGATCGCGGCGGAGCGAAATCCGAGCCGCGGGACGATGCTGGAGGATGAAGCGTTTCATCCTGCCGCGGCGAGCGTCTCCGACACGAGGCACACGGTGCTGCAAATTTTCGGCGATGTCTGGGAGTGGACGGCGAGTCCGTACGTTCCGTATCCCGGCTTCCGTCCGGCAGCGGGCGCGCTTGGCGAGTACAACGGCAAATTCATGTGCAACCAGTTCGTGCTGCGGGGCGGGTCGTGCGCGACGCCGGCGAGTCACATCCGCGCAACCTACCGGAATTTTTTCCCGCCGCAGGCGCGGTGGCAATTCTCAGGAGTGCGTCTTGCGCGCGATATCGAGTGAGCCCCGGTGGCGGGATTCCATTGCCGGGGACGTCCGCGCCGGGCTGAGCGCGCGGCCGAAGACGCTGCCGCCGAAGTTGTTCTACGACGCCGCCGGATCAGAGCTGTTCGAGCAGATCACGCAGCTTCCCGAGTATTACCTGACGCGAATCGAGAGCTGCATCTTGCAAATGTACGCGGCGCAGATGGTCTCCGCTGCCGGTGCGCCGGCAAGCGTGATCGAACTGGGCGCGGGCACGGCGACCAAGACGCGCATGATCCTGGAAGCAATGCAGGCGCAGCACAAAGGGGTGCAGTTCTACCCGGTGGACGTTTCGGAATGCGCGTTGGTGGCGGCGGCGGAGAACCTGCGGAACCTGGAAAACGTCAGCGTCAAGCCGCTGGTCGCCGACTACACCAGCAGCATGGAATTCGTGGCGCAGGTGCCGGGTCCCAGGCTCATCCTTTATTTGGGGTCAAGCATCGGGAATTTCGAACCCATGCAGGCGTCGCTGCTGCTGGCGCGATTGCGGGCACGGTTATCCCCGGGCGACACGCTGGTGGTGGGAACCGACGTGGCGAAAGATGAGTCAGTCTTGCTCCCCGCCTATGACGATGCGGCGGGCGTGACGGCGGCGTTCAACCGCAACCTGCTGGTGCGAATCAATCGCGAACTGGGCGGAAACTTCGACCTGGAGTCCTTCGCGCACCAGGTGCGGTGGAACGCGCTGGCGTCGCGAATCGAGATGCACCTGGAAAGCACGCGCCCTCAGGAAGTTGAAATTCCAGCACTGCGCTTGCGTGTGCCCTTCGACGCAGGCGAGACCATTCACACCGAAAACAGCTACAAGTTCACGCCCACCATGGTTGAATCCATCCTGGAGAACGGCGGGTTCAGTCGCGAGCGCACATGGCACGACCCGCGACGGTGGTTCGCGATGCATTTGGCGCGAAGCTGTTAGCTCTTAGCTGGTAGCCGCCCGCCGCCCCGCGAGCCGCCGAAGAGGAGCCCCCTTATCCAAATCGTCTTTGTCACTGTTGCTGATGAAATCGGATGGCCACTTCGACGATGGGCTTGGCCCAGCCGGGGGTTTCGGCGGGAGGGCACGAGCTCACGATTCGTCCGGCGCGGCAATGAAGAACCAGCTTGGGCCGGGGAGCGACGTGGCGGCGGAGAGCAGCCTCGAAACTGTTGTCGTAGAGCCTCAGCTCGGTCAATTTCGGGAGCAGGCGCAGCAGATTCTCCCTGCTTCGTTCATAGCGCTCGCGGATTCTTTGCTCCGGAATGTCGTGCCCGCCCAGCAGCACACGGGCACGGACGCGCTGGATGTGCAGTTCCGGGGTCGCGAGACAGACAAACCAGAGGCGAACTTGCAAGCCCGCTGACACCGCCCTGTCGAGCAAGGAAGTGATGGTCTTGCCCCCGAGCGTGGTCTCGAAGGCAAAATTCTGGCGCCCTCGGATGACTCGTTCCAAAAGGTCGCGGCCGAAGTTCCAGGCAATGCTGTTGACTTCCTCGCGCGAGAAGTGCGGGTGTGCTGTTTGCAGCCGTGTGGCTACGACGTCGGGATTGAAGTAATCGCCGCGCGCCTCCAGCATCATGGCTCCGAGAATGCTGCTCTTGCCGGCGCCGTTGGGACCGGCCAGCACGTAGATGCACGGCTTGCGTGACGCGGCGCTCACCGGGAGCGGAAGTGCTTCAAGGCCGCGCGACCGAGTTCCTCGGGAGACGCGTCAAAGGCGGCCTGCATGGCCGCGCGCCCCTTGGCAGTCTGCATGCGGGCAAGGCGGACGTCGAACTCGGCGGAGAGGGCGCTGAGATCGGGAGACGAAGCCTTGGCCAGGGCGTTGAACCGCTCGAGCGAGATGACCACCGCCTTGGGAGAGTTGTGCTTGGTAATGACGACCTCCCGGCCCTGCATCACGTCTTCCAGGACGGCGGCGAACTGGTTCTTCGCCCGCGTGGCGGGCAGATACGAGGCAGCTGTGAAATGGCTGGGTTGATCCGCGCGCCCGGGCTTCCGTTTGTGTACGGCGGAGCGGGTTTTTTGCTTCATGCGCCCCTCACACCGCACATTATATATGAAAAGGATAAAATGGACAAAATGGCTTAACTTTAACGCGAGATGAAAAACCCGGCCAAGCCAGCACCGGGCTTGACCGGACCCTCAGGTTTCGCCACCCCGAGCGTGAATTGATCCGCCCCAAACCCCTGGTTGCCTGATATAGAATTCGGGTTTCCGTTCAGCGCGGAGGTGAGAGATGATCACGAGCGCAGTTTCAGCCGATTTGAAGCAGGTCCCGATCCTGGTCGGGGGCAAGCCGCGGAATTCCAACGGCAGGACAGCGGTGCAGACGAACCCGGCTACCGGCGAACCGGTGGCGTTGGTGCCGTACTGCACGCCGGAGGAAATTTCCGCGGCGGTGGAAGCGGCGCAGGCAGCGTTTCCGGCGTGGAGCCAGACGCCGGTGCTGCAGCGTGCACGCCTGATGTTCAAGTACCGGCAACTGCTGGAGCAGCACGCGGATGAACTGATCCGGCTGTGCACGGAAGAAAACGGCAAGACGCTGGAGGAGTCGAAGGGCTCCTACCAGCGCGGGATCGAGTGCGTGGAGTTCGCCGCCGGCGTGCCCTCGCTGCTGATGGGCGAGACGGTACAGCGCGTGTCCCCGGGCGTCGACAGCGCGTCGGTGCGGCAACCGATTGGCGTTTGCGTGGGAATCACGCCCTTCAATTTCCCGCTGATGGTGCCGCTGTGGATGTTTCCGCTGGCCATCGCGTGCGGCAATACGTTCGTGCTGAAGCCCTCGGACCGCGTGCCGCGCTCCGCGGTGCGAGCGGCAGAGTTGCTCATGGAAGCCGGGCTGCCGGAGGGCGTGATGAACGTGGTGCACGGCGCGAAAGACGCCGTGGACGCGCTGCTGGGCGATCCGCGGGTGAAGGCGGTGTCGTTCGTAGGGTCGAGCCCGGTGGCGAAATACATCTACGAGAACGCGGCGAAGAACGGCAAACGCGTGCAGTGCCTGGCGGGCGCGAAGAATCACTCGGTGGTCATGCCGGATTGCGACATGAAGACGACGGTGGAGTCCATTATGTCGTCGTCGTTCGGATGCGCGGGCGAGCGTTGCGTGGCCACCAGCGTGGTGGTTGCGGTGGGCGAAGTGGCGGAGCCGCTGATCGCGGAATTGAAGAAGGCGGGCGACGCTACCAAGATTGGCCCCGGCGACCAGCCCGGCTGCGGCATGGGTCCGGTGATCACGCCGGAAGCGCGCGAGCGGATCATGTCCTACATCGAACTCGGCCAAAAGGAGGGCGCCAAGCTGGTTCGCGACGGGCGCAAGGATACCTGCGATGCTGACGGCTACTATCTCGGCACCACGATTTTCGATAACGTGAAACCGAACATGCGGATTGCGCGCGAAGAGATTTTCGGGCCGGTGCTGTCGGTGATCCGGGCGCGTGACCTGCCCCACGCGCTCGAGATCGTGAACGGCTCCGAGCACGGCAACGCGTCTTCCATTTACACCAAGTCAGGCGCGGCGGCGCGGCAGTTTTCCGAGAACGCGCAGACCGGCATGGTCGGAGTGAATCTGGGCGTGCCGGCGCCGGTTGCCATGTTCCCGTTCTCCGGGTGGAAGAACTCGTTCTTCGGCGACGCGCACGCGCTGGGCAAAGACGGCGTGAGGTTCTATACCGAGACGAAAGTGGTGACTTCGAGGTGGCCCGGGTAAAAAAAGCAGGAGTTGGGAGTTAGTAGTTAGGAGTTGGGAGGACCTATGCCTCGCATGGTGCGGTGCGGATTGATCCAGGCAACGAATGTGCTGGGGCCGGATCAGCCGCTGGACAAGATCAAAAAGGCGATGGTGGACAAGCACCTGAAGCTGATCGCGCAGGCAGCGAAACAAAAAGTGCAGGTGCTATGCCTCCAGGAGCTGTTCTATGGTCCTTATTTTTGCGCCGAGCAGCAGGAACGCTGGTATCAGATGACCGAGCGCGTGCCCGACGGGCCGACCGTCAAGCTGATGCAGAAGGTCGCGGCGCAGCATCGCATGGCGCTGGTGGTGCCGGTCTATGAAGAAGAGATGACCGGGCTCTACTACAACACCGCCGCGGTGATTGACGCCGACGGCAAATATCTCGGCAAATATCGCAAGAACCACATCCCGCACTGCCATCCCGGCTTCTGGGAAAAGTTTTATTTCACGCCGGGCGACCTGGGATACCCGGTCTTCTCGACCAAGTACGCCAAGGTCGGGGTGTACATCTGCTACGACCGGCATTTTCCCGAGGGCGCGCGCATCCTGGGACTGAACGGGGCGGAGATCGTGTTCAACCCGTCGGCGACCGTGGCAGGCCTGTCGGAATACTTGTGGGAGTTGGAGCAGCCGGCGCACGCGGTGGCCAACGGATATTTTGTCGGCGCCATCAACCGCGTCGGGGTGGAGAAGCCCTGGGGCATTGGCGAGTTTTACGGCAAGAGCTACTTCTGCAATCCGCGCGGGAAGATCGTGGCGCAGGCTGCACGCGACAAGGATGAACTCGTCGTTTCCAATCTTGATCTCGACATGATCGAGGAAGTACGGCGGACGTGGCAGTTCTTCCGTGACCGGCGTCCGGAGACCTATCAGCCGCTGACGGCGCAGTCGGGGCACGCGCGGGCGGCGGCAGCAGCGGATTGAAAATCCAACCACGGATTTCACGGATCCACGCGGATTGCCACGGATCTGAAATTATTCTGCGAAAATCCGCGTTTATCCGCGGCGGTGTTTTTTCTGTGCGGTTCGTCACAGCCTTTTGTGCAGGCGATCTGGCATCATTTGCCTGTTATGCCGATCCGCACCATCATCGAGCCCTTCCGGATCAAGAGCGTGGAGCCCATCCGCTGGACCACGCGCGAGCAGCGCGAAGAACTGTTGCGCGCTGCGCACTACAACCTGTTCCTACTCCCGGCGCAGGACGTGCTCATTGACTTGCTCACCGATTCCGGCACCGGCGCCATGTCCACCGACCAGTGGGCTGCCATGATTCAGGGCGACGAGAGCTATGCCGGCAGCAAGAGCTTCGACCATTTTCGAGATTCCATCCAGGACATCTTCGGCTTTCGCCACGTGATCCCCACCCACCAGGGACGCGCCGCCGAGCGCATCCTGTTCCACGTCATGTGCAAGCAGGGCCACGTGGTGCCCAACAACACGCATTTCGATACCACGCGCGCCAACATCGAATTCGTCGGCGCCGAGGCCGTTGACCTGCCCATCAGCGAAGGACGTCAGCCCTCGTTGCAACATCCGTTCAAGGGCAACATGGATGTGGGTGCGCTGGAGGAATTGATTGCGCGCGTCGGCCGCGAGCGCATTCCGCTGGTGATGTTAACCGTGACCAACAATTCCGGCGGCGGCCAGCCAGTTTCGATGGCCAACGTGCGCGCCGTGAGTGCCGTCTGCCAGAAACACAGGATTCCGCTCTACTTCGACGCCTGCCGCTTCGCTGAGAACGCCTACTTCATCAAGCTGCGCGAGCCCGGCTACGCGAACAAGTCACCGAAAGAAATCGCGCAGGAGATGTTCCGCCACGGCGACGGCTGCACCATGTCGGCGAAGAAAGACGGCATGGCCAATATCGGCGGCTTCCTCTGCACCAACGACGATCTGCTGGCGCAGCAGGAAAAAGACCTGCTCATCCTGACCGAGGGCTATCCCACCTATGGCGGTCTCGCGGGGCGCGACTTGGAAGCCGTCGCGGTCGGATTGCAGGAAGCGCTGCACGAGGATTACCTGCGCTACCGCATCACTTCGACCGCGTACTTGGGAAATCACATCGCGTCGCACGGCGTTCCCATCGTGCAGCCTCCGGGAGGCCACGCCATTTACCTCGACGCGCGCGCCTTTCTGCCGCACATACCTCTCGATCAGTTCCCGGGCGTCGCGCTGGCGGCCGAACTTTATCTCGAAGGCGGCATCCGGTCGGTCGAGATCGGCACGCTGATGTTCGGCGCCGCGGCCAAGATGGATTTGGTGCGGCTGGCCATCCCGCGGCGCGTGTACACGCAAAGTCACGTGGATTACGTGGTCGAGGTGATTCTCGAAGTCTTTGCGCGGCGCCAGCAGATTTGCGGACTCAGACTGAGCTACGAAGCGCCCTTCCTGCGCCACTTCACCGCGCGCCTGGAGCCCGTCGCTCGCGCCATGACGGCAAAGGCGTAACCTCAGATTTTCACGGATCAGCACGGATCAAACAAGAAAAGCTAAATTCTGATCCGTGTTTATCCGTGGTGATCCGTGGTTTACTGCCGGGTAGATCCCGCCTCTCTGCCCGCGATGCGATACCATAACCAGTTTTCATCCGCCGCGCGGAGAACCTGAACGCGGCCATTCATATTCGGAGGAAGAGGACTCATGGCCAAGATTCGCGTCATCCAGTACGGTGTAGGCCCGATCGGCGCGGGCATGGTGCGCCTGATGCTCACCAAGCCCGGCGTTCACATCGTCGGCGCCATTGATGTTGATCCCAACAAAGTCGGCAAGGACCTCGGCCTGGTTGCCGGCGCCGAGCGCGAGATCGGAGTGAAGATCTGCTCCGACGCCGACGCCGTACTGCGCACCGGCGCCGACGTCGTCGTGCACACCACTTCGTCGTATCTGAAATCGGTCGCCGACCAGCTCACCGCTTGCCTCAGCGCCGGGCTGCACGTGGTCTCCACCTGCGAGGAGCTCTCCTACCCATTTCGCAAGCATCCGGAACTGAGCAAAAAGCTCGACCAGATCGCGCGCGAGCACAAGGTCGCGCTGCTCGGCACGGGCGTGAATCCCGGCTTCGTGCTGGACAAGCTGATTCTGACGCTGGCGGCGGCTTGCCAGAACGTCACCAAGGCCACCGGCCATCGCATCGTGAATGCGAGCACGCGACGCCAGCCGTTGCAGGCCAAAATCGGCTCCGGCATGACGGTCGAACAATTCCACGAACAGGTGAAAGCCGGCATCATCAAGCACCACGGGCTGCCGGAGTCGGTGGGCATGGTGGCCGACGGGCTCGGACTTGATGTCGCCAGGATCGAAGAAGTCATTGAGCCGGTGGTGGCCAAGGAGCGCGTGAAGACCGATTATTTCGACGTCCCCGCCGGCAAGGTCGTAGGCGTGCGGCAGGTGGCGCACGGATTCTCGTCCAAAGGCGTGGTCAACGTGGACCTGAAGCTGGAGATGTACCTGGGCGCACCCGATTCGGCGGACACGGTGAGCATCAAGGGCACACCCGATCTCACCCTCGCCGTGCCTGGCGGAACTCACGGCGATCTGGCGACCGCGGCCATTACGGTGAATTGCATTCCCGCGCTATTCGAGATGCGCCCCGGGTTGCGCACGTCGAAAGACACGCCGATGTGCTACTTCCCGGGAGCTCTTAGCCGCTAGCTGGGCGGCGTCGCAGTTGCGGGGGCCGCTGCAGCGCCCTCGCCGTGACGTAGATCACGAAGCAGTCTAGCGCGAACGGCACAAATCCCAAGAATCCCGGCGCGGGCATTTCAAAGAACCTCCACCGCTGGAACATGGGGAAAGATGTAACGCCACTTAGCCGCCGCGCAGTTGCTCCAGAACTCCCACAGGCCGTCCGCATATCGTCACGCAGAACTATGTTCGTAATCTGTTCGCCTCCAGCGGGCCCCCTGGCTTGACTAACTAGCGTTGAGGGATTATTTTCGCGCGACCATAGTTCCACGTACAGGCATCTAAGTTTATGGCAAGTGCATTGTCAGTCATGCTCGATCAAGAGATGATCGAACGGCATGGCACGACTATAGCGGCGCGAAATGTACCGGACGCCCTTCTTCCGGCAAAAACGGGAGCAGAGGTTGCACGCGAAGTAGGGGACCGTCTCCTGTTGAGGTATTTGTTGCCCGAGCAAGTTGGACTTTTCCAAGTAGGAAGTTCGAAGCTGACCTTCGTAACGCCTACCGCGTTTCGTCCGGAGGACACAGTCTCCTACTTGGCTTTGCCAGCAGCGGGAAAGCCGCGCAGCTATGTCCTTCTACTCGATCCTAGGAAGATTGACCGTATGATCCTCGGACCTCGATGGATCCGGGGCGGTAGAGGAATTGAGTACTTGTTGCCGGATGGTTTTCCCGTAGGTGCCCTCGTGCTACCTTGGGAGATACAAATTGTCTGAAAGCACAAGTGCGATGCAGCCCATCAGTGAGAACGTCAATTTTGCTCACTTCCATGGGATTCTGAGTTCTGTATTGGAACCCCGAGGTTTTCGTGTGTTTTCCCCCTTTGGGAATCGACATGGTAGTTGGGAGGAAACGTTTTACAAGAGTGACGACGGCGGCGTTTATCGTTATGTTTCTCTAGATGTAACTGGTGCCACAGCTCCGCCTTCCGTACATTACGACGTTGAGGTTTGGATTGCTGCTGAGTACGAACATCGATTCGCACGTAGGATGATCAGGCAACTTACCGCTAGAGAAAACGAGTTGTATTCGTCTGAGTTTGATAAACAACTGATTGGCGCCTTACAAGTGGCGTCAGAAATTTGTTCGATGTTAACCGTGGATGACCTTTTAGACAGCTACCCCCAATCGTCTCTAAAAATGAAAAGGTGATATCTGCTATTCGGGGCTTGTGTGCCCCACTCACCCATTTCTAAAATCCCGTTCGAGTCCGATCGCACGCCGCTGTGACGCGAATCACCCCTCCTATCAAAAAAATCGATTGTCTTAATCACTGAAACACGTGATCGGCCTCACTGCCAACTTGCTCGCGCAGCGCTGTAATGACCTGTTAAGCGGACGGCGCACGCGCCGCGAGGGACCCCAAATGAGTGACCAGCCGAAAGGCCAGCAGCACCTCTTAAAGTGCCCGCTATGTGAAGGTCGCGGGGAATTACCCGAAAAAGATTTGATTGAACGGTTGGACGAGAAGGACCTCGGCCACAAGCTCGCCAGCTACGTTGAGAATTTCATCGTCGCCGACGGAAAGGCCGCCGAAACCGATGCCGTGCACGCCGCCCAGCCGGACTTCAAGCAGCATGTGGACGTTTGGAACTGCACCCATTTTCTGTGGCGGCGCAGTCCCAAGGAGTAGTGAGGACGCTGGTGTAACGCAGAGAGAGAGCCTATGGCAACGGAGACGGAAGTCATCCCGGAGATTTTGGCCCAATTTGACGAAACGCGTTCCAGCCTGATTCCCATCCTCCAGGAAATTCAGAACAAGTACAGGTATTTACCCCAGCCGATGCTTCGGCAGGTGGCGCAGAAACTCGACGTGTCGCTTTCCGACGTCTATCACGTCGCCACTTTCTACAACTGCTTCAGCCTGGAACCGGTGGGCCGCAACCTGGTGCAGGTCTGTCTGGGCACCGCCTGCCATGTGCGGGGCGCACCCAAGGTGCTGGACCGCCTGCTCACCGATCTGAAGCTGCCGGAGCCGGGCACGACCGCGGACATGGAATTCACCGTCCGCACCGTACGGTGCATCGGCTGTTGCGGCCTGGCGCCGGTGGTACGCGTCAACGACAACACTCACCCCAACATGTCCCAGGCGAAAGTGAAAGGCATGCTGAAGAAGTACTACGGCAAGCCTGTCGCCCGGGAAGAAGTGGCGCAGTAGTCGTGAGGACATGACATGCCAAGGCTGAATTCGATCGAGGAACTGGACAAACTGCGCGCCCAGTGCGTCGCCGGCAAGGATAATGACGCGCAGCGCCCCTGCCTGACCGTCTGTGCCGGCAGCGGGTGCAGCGCCGCCGGCGCCGAAGACCTGCTGACCGCGCTCCGCAAGGCCGTCGAGAAGGCCGGCATGAAGGACCAGATTGACGTGAAGAGCACCGGCTGCCACGGCTTCTGCGAACGCGGCCCGGTGATGCTGGTTTGGCCCGAGGGTACCTTCTACAACAGAGTGACTGCCTCTAGCGCGGCCGACGTTGTTGCCAGCGTCTGCAACGGTCACAAGCCGGTCGAAAAGCTGCTCTACAAGGACCCCGTCAGCGGCAAGCAATGCCTCACCGAAGAGGAAGTCCCCTTCTACGCCCGCCAGACCCGCGTGCTCTTCGCCAACAACGGTCGCATCGATCCCAAGCAGGTCACGGACTACCTGCTCGTGGGCGGCTACGCTGCGGTAGCTAAGGTTTTGGGCGGCATGACCGCCGATGGGGTGGTGGAAACGGTCACCAAGTCAGGACTGCGCGGGCGCGGCGGCGCCGGCTTCCCCACGGGAGTGAAGTGGAGCTTGTGCCGCAAGAATGGCAAGCCCAACGGCCATGGTGATGTTACCCGGTACATCATCTGCAACGCCGACGAAGGTGATCCCGGCGCCTTCATGGACCGTTCGCTGCTGGAAGGCAATCCCCACAGCGTGATCGAGGGCATGATCATCGGCGCCTTCGCGCTCGGGGCGAAGCAAGGCTTCGTCTACGTCCGCGCCGAGTATCCGCTGGCCGTAAAGCACCTGCAGGTCGCGCTCCAGCAGGCGGAAGAACTGGGATTGCTGGGCGACAACATCCTCGGCAGCGGCATGAGCTTCCGCATCCGCCTGGTGCAGGGTGCAGGCGCATTCGTCTGCGGCGAGGAGACAGCCCTCATTGCCTCCATCGAAGGCCGCGTCGGCGAGCCGCATCCCCGTCCGCCTTATCCCGTCGAAAAGGGCCTGTTCGGCAAGCCCACGGTCATCAACAACGTGAAGACCTGGGCGTCGGTCGGGCACATCATCAACCGCGGCGCCGAGTGGTACTCCGCCATCGGAACGGAAAAGAGCAAGGGCACCATGGTGTTCTCCCTGGTCGGCAAGATCAACAACACCGGCCTGGTGGAAGTGCCCATGGGGATCACGCTGCACGAGATGATCTACGACATCGGTGGCGGCATTCCCAATGGCCGCTCGCTCAAGGCGGTGCAGATCGGCGGCCCATCCGGCGGCTGCATCCCGGCCGACCTGGTGGACCTGCCCATTGATTACGAGCAGCTCACCAAGGCCGGCTCCATGATGGGTTCCGGCGGCATGGTGGTGATGGACGACTCCACCTGCATGGTCGACGTGGCCCGTTACTTCATGGAGTTCCTGGAGGAAGAATCCTGCGGCCAGTGCTTCCCCTGCCGCCAGGGCACGCAGGAGATGAAGGGCATCCTGACCCGCATCTGCGAGGGCCGCGGCAAGGAAGAGGATCTCGACACTTTGCAGGACCTCGGCTGGCTGATGAGGGAGACTTCGCTGTGCGGCCTCGGCCAGACCGCCGCCAACCCGGTGCTGACCACCTTGCGCTACTTCCGCAACGAGTACCTGGCGCACATCCGCGACGAGGTTTGCCCGGCCAAGGTGTGCAAGAAGCTGATCGTTTACGAGATCAATCCGACCATGTGCGACGGCTGCGGCGCCTGCGTCAAGGTGTGCGCCGGCACCGCCATCCTGGGCGAAAAGGATCACGCGCACAAGATCGACCAGGCCAAGTGCACCAAATGCGGTGCGTGCATGGAAGTCTGCAAACCCAAAGCCGTGCTGGTTTCTTAGGAGCTATCCCGTGCCGAAGCTGAGGATCAACGGCATCTCGGTGGAAGTGGAACCCGGCACCACGGTGCTGGAGGCCATCCGCTTCCTCGGTCTTCCCATTCCCACGCTGTGCCACGACGACGGCCTGCGCGATATCGGCGCCTGCCGCCTGTGCGTGGTGGAAGTCAGCATGGCAGCCAGCGGGCGAACCCGGCTGCTCAGCGCCTGCACCTTGCCGGCACAGGACGGCATGGACGTGCGTACCAACTCCGTCACCGTCCAGCGCGCCCGCAAGCTGCTGCTGGAACTCTACGTCGCCACCTGCCCGCAATCCAAGACCATTCAGGATCTGGCCAGCGAGTACGGCGTGCGCCAGGTCCGCTACGACGCCCACAAGGAGCAATGCATCCAGTGCGGCCTGTGCGTGCGCGTCTGCGAGCAGCAGATGATGGCCGGCGCCATCGGATTTGCGGGACGCGGCCACCATCGCCGCGTCTCCCGGCCCTTCGACATTACCAGCGACAAGTGCCGCCAGTGCGGCGCCTGCATCTACGTCTGCCCCGTCTGCGAGCTGCGGTGCCAGGCCTCCACCGCCACCACCACGCTCTGCAGCGGATGTCTGAATTTCGCGCCGGTCTGCTTTCAAAGCTACGACGACGCCATGTGTTTCCTGGAACCGTGCCATGCCTGCGAGCTGACCGGTCCGATTCGTAACGATGTACCCGTAAAGCTTCGTGCGGGAAAAACAAAGGCTTTTAGCTCTTAGGTGTTGGCTCTTAGGTGTTAACGACTTAGCTTTTTTGGGCTCTGGGCGTTAAGTAAGGGATGAGCTGAAGACACGTCAGCCGCGTAGCGGCGAATGAGAGTAGCCCGGCGCTTCAGCGCCGGGTTGGGCAGGAGAACTGAGCCAGTCCCGTAGGGACGGCAGAACCCAGCCCGGCACGTGAGTGCCGGGTGCGGCAGGATCAAAAAGTTGGAGTCCCATAGGGACGACAGAAACATTATCCGGAAGTCCGCCGAATGCTGACTTCCTTAACTCTGAAGTTGAAGGCTGAAAGCTGATAGCTGAGAGCTTAGGAGAAAACAATGACATACACGCGCCTGAATTCTTCCGCGGCCACGCTGACCAAGAACCGCACCGAGGGCTCGGTTAGCCCGATCAGCGGAATGTGCACCACCTGCATTGATGGGTGCATCGGGATGTGCGAGATCGGCAAGTCGGCCTACCGCGGCCCGGAGATGATTTACCCACAGCCGTTCGGCATCATCACCACCGCCTCGCAGAAGGATTACCCGGTCGACCTGTCGCATTTCACCATCCTCGGGCGTTGCGCGGGAGCGTGGGGTGTCGAGCCCGACAGCAACAAGGCGCTGTTCCCCAACGTTAACCTGGAGCAGACCATTGGCGCCGACAAGAAGAACGGCATCAAGTGCCGCCTTCCCTTCATCGGCGCCGCCATGGGCTCCACCAACGTCGCCAAAAACAACTGGCCGGAATACGCCGCCGGGCTGGCCATCAGCGGCGTGCCCATGGCCATCGGCGAAAACGTCACCGGCATGGACATGAACTCGCAGTTCGCCGGCGGCAAGGTGGTCTCCGCCCCCGAGCTCAAGTGGCGCGTGGACTGTTATCGCGACTGGCAGCTCGAGGACTATGGCGAGGTCATCCTCCAAGCCAACGTCGAGGACACCATGCTCGGCGTGCAGGAATACGCCCTCAAGAACCTGGGCGTGACCTCGGTCGAGCTGAAGTGGGGCCAGGGCGCCAAGGACATCGGCGGCGAAGTCAAGATCCGCGACCTCGCCAAGGCGCAGGAACTACAGAAGCGCGGCTACGTCGTGTTGCCCAACCCCAGTGATCCCGGCGTCATCGAGGCCTTCAAGCGCGGCGCCTTTCACGAGTTCGAGCGCCACTCGCGCGTCGGCATGGTCACCCTTGACGGCTTCATGCAGCGCGTCGAGCAACTGCGCCAGTGCGGCGCCAAGCGCGTCACCCTGAAGACCGGCGCCTATCGTCCCGAAGACACCGCGCGCGCCGTCAAGTACGCCTCGGTGTGCGAGCTTGACCTGCTCACCGTGGACGGCGCCGGCGGCGGCACCGGCATGAGCCCCTGGCGCATGATGAACGAGTGGGGCATTCCCTCGGTCGAGTTGCACTCGCTGGTTTACGAGTACTACTGCAAGCTCGCCAGCAAGAAGATGTTCCTGCCCGACCTGGCTTTCGCTGGCGGCTTCACCTTCGAGGACCAGATGTTCAAGGGCCTGGCGCTCGGCGCGCCCTTCGTCAAGCTGATCGCCTACGCCCGCGCTCCTCTGGCGGCGGCCATGGTGGCCAAGAACATCGGCAAGGCCATCGAGTCGCAGAACCTGCCCATCTACATCCAGCGCTTCGGCATGGGGGTGGACGAGATCTTCGTCACCGCTCATGAGCTGCGGCAGATCCTCGGCGACCGCTTCAAGAAGCTGCCCACCGGCGCGATCGGGGTCTACACCTACAACCAGCGGCTGGCGCAGGGCCTGCGGCAGTTCATGGCCGGCGCGCGCAAATTCGCCCTCAAGTACATCACCCGCGACGATATGGCCAGCCTGACGCCCGAAGGCGCTCACGTTACCGGGCTGCCGTACATCATGGACGTCGACAAGAAGGAAGCCGACGCCATCCTGTTCGCCAACGGCAACCGCAAAGCGGTGGCGAAACAGATGATGGTGGCCGGCAAGAATGGCAAGGGCCGCAGATAGAAGCTGTATCAGGGCACGATTTCAGTCGTGCCGCATGCCGAGCTTAACCACGGCCGGCTTTAGCCGCTGTGCTTCGATGAAGATCGCTCGCGGCGCGCTCGAACCTGGGGCGCGCGAGCAACGGCGAACCCGGGGCGGCACCGCCCCGGGTTTCCTCTTACCAAAGACGCCCAGCCTTCCTTCATCTTGACGGATCGCGATTGCTGTTTGTGTCAGGGGCTTGTATCAGGGCACGAGTGTCAGGGTTTGGTGTCAGGGCACCGACTTTAGTCGTGCCGCGAGGCATCTAGGAACGGCGGCTTTAGCCGCTGGGAACTTCTTCTGAACTTGTCGAAGAGCAAGTTCAATATGCCCGGCATATTATTGAAAATCAAGCACTTGTTTTCCTCAAGTAGCACAGCTATCCACAGTTGTTCCACGTGGAACAATTGTGGAAAAGTGTATCCTGTTAGGTTTCAAAAGGAGACGCCACCCATGCCGGATACGGCTGCCAGCACGCTGCCCGACGCCGTCCGCCGCCTGTGGCCGGAGCTGGAGTGGATCGCCGACCGCGGCCTGCGCGACCAGGTCACGCGCACCTGGGTCAGGGCGTTCGAGCTCTCGCCGCTGGCGCCCGACGACCTCGACCGCATCCCGTTCACCCTGCTGGTGCCCAACTGCCCCACCAGCTTCATGGCGCACAAGCGCTGCGTGGTGCACATCGCGCGCAAATCGGCCGAGGCGATGCGGGAATTCATGGGACGCGCGCTGGCCATTGACGTGGACGTGGTGATCGCAGGCGCCATCCTGGCCGACGTGGGCAAGCTGCTGGAGTACGAGAACGTTGGCGGCAAGACGCGCCAGTCCAAGCGCGGCGAGCTGTTGCGCCATCCATTCACCGGCGTGGCACTGGCCATGGAGTGCGGCGTGCCCGACGCGGTCTGCCACATCATCGCTGCCCACGCCGCCGAGGGCGACCTGGTGAAGCGCTCGACCGAGGCAATCATCGTGCACCACGCGGATTTCATGGCGTATGAACCGTTCAAGAAGTAGCTGTCAGACTGTCAGCTCTCAGCCACTGAGGGCCTCGTGAGTTCATGAGCATTACGACTGATATTTCGCGATTCGCGGCTTCGCTGAGATTCGAAGACTTGTCGCCGGATGCTGTTTATCAGGCGAAGCGCTTCCTGCTCGACTCGCTGGGGTGCGCGCTGGGCGGGTACCGCCAGCATGACGTAATAATTGCGTTAGAGGTATTGGACGAAATTGCCGGACGCGGACCGTGCACGGTGATCGGCAGCGGCAAGCGCATGGACCCGGTATCGGCGTCGCTGGCCAACGCCTTGATGATCCGCTGCATGGATTACAACGACATCTACTGGAAGCAGGACCCGTCGCATCCATCAGATATTTTTCCCGCGGCGCTGGCCTGCTGCGAACGCGCGGGGAGTGACGGGCGAGAGTTGATTGTCGGGCTGGTGCTGGGGCACGAATTCGAGTGCCGCTTCTGCGAGGCCGCGTTTCCGGGTATCCGCGAGCGCGGCTGGCATCATGCGACGCTGACCGCGTTCGTTTCGCCGATCGTTGCCGGGCGCGCGCTGCACCTGACGGCCGAACAGATTCAGCACGCTATCGGGATCTCGGCATCGCGGCACGCCACGCTCGGCGCAGTGACCGCGGGCAAGCTGACAATGATGAAGAACACCGTGGACCCGATGGCGACGCAGTCCGGTGTCCTGGCCGCGCTGATGGCCGAGAAGGGGTACACCGGCCCCGAGCACGTGGTGGACGGCAAGGAAGGGCTTACGCATTGCCTTGGGCCGGAGTGGAAACTTAACGTACTCACCGACGGACTCGGCGAACCGTGGCGGATCACGCAGTGCGGGATGAAGTTCTTCCCCACCGAAGCGCTGACGCACGCGCCCATTTCGGCGGTGCTCGACCTGGTGCGCGAGCACGACCTCAAAGCCGATCAGGTGGAAAAGGTCCACATACGTTCGCTGGCACGCGCGGCCGATATCCTGAGCGATCCCAGCAAGTACGATCCGCACACCAAGGAAACCGCCGACCACTCGCTGCCCTACGTGATCGCCGCGGCGCTCGTGGACCGTCAGGTCACGCCCGCGCAGTTCACGCCGGAGAAGATCATGGACGAGGAGATCCGCGCACAGTTGCGCAAGGTGGAAGTGGTCGGAGATCCCGAGATCGAAAAAGTTTTCCCTGCTCTTCAGCGCGTGATTGTGATCATTCGCACTACGTCCGGACAGGAGTTCACCAAGCAGCTTGATTATCCTAAGGGCGATCCGCGGAATGCCTTGTCGGATGCGGAGATTGAAGAGAAGTTCGCGGCGCTGGCGGATGGAGTGCTGTCGCGCGCAAGGCAGAAGAAAGTTCGCGACGCGGTGTGGAACCTCGATAAGCTGGAGTCCGTGAGCGAGTTGATGAAGATGTTGAAGGCCAGAGCAACACGAACGAAGTAGCGACTGGTTCAACACGCTACGAATACGTAAGGGCGCAAACGAGCTTGTACCGTCCCTACGGGACTCGTAAGTGTTCTTGATGGATACCCAGGACTGAAGTCCTGGGCTACTGTCATCGCGTCCCTCCGGGACGCTGATTCGAGCAGCCATGGGCCAGACGATCACAGAAAAAATCGCGCAGTCTCACTTGGCGGAAGGGCCGAAGCGGCGGCTGCGGGCTGGCGACTTCGTATCCCTCCGGCCGAAGCATGTGATGACGCACGACAACACTTCGGCGGTGATGAAGAAGTTCAAATCCATCGGCGCCGTGAAGATTTACGACACGCGCCAGCCGGTGTTCGCGCTCGATCACGACATCCAGAACCAAAGCGAAGACAACCAGATTAAGTACCGCGCGATTGAGGCTTTCGCCGGCGAGCACGGGATTGATTTCTACCCGGCGGGCACGGGCATCGGGCACCAGATCATGTGCGAGCGCGGCTACGTGACGCCGGGGGCGTTTGTGGTCGCCAGCGACTCGCACTCCAACATGTACGGCGCGCTGGGGGCAATTGGCACACCAGTGGTGCGCACCGACGCGGCGGCAATCTGGGCGACGGGCGAATTCTGGTGGCAAATCCCGCGCACGGTGCAGGTCGTACTCGAAGGCGCGCTGAGACCGGGCGTCACCGGCAAGGACGTAATCATCGCGCTGTGCGGCGCGTTCAACGTGCACGTTCTGAATGCGGCAGTGGAGTTCGCCGGGCCGGGCGTGCGGTGGCTGTCGATGGACGCGCGCATGACCATCGCCAACATGACGACCGAGTGGGGCGCGCTGGTGGGGTGGTTCCCGGCGGACGAGATCACGATCAACTGGCTGCGCGAGCGGAGAGAGGAACGGATCAGGAGAGGCGAGCCGGAGCGGTATACGGATGAAGATGTGCGGCGGTGGGCGGAAAGCGCACGCGAGGGCGCCCTTCGACAAGCTCAGGGCAGGCTGTGTGCCACAAAGATAGCCCCGGCCGAGGGCGGCCGGGCTACATCCTCGTCTTTGCTTCCCGATGCCGAAGCCCAGTATGCCGCGCGGATCACGCTCGACCTGTCGCACCTGACGCCACATGTATCGGGACCCGATACAGTGCAGGAGATGACGTCGCTGGCGGAGATCGAAAAGAAAAAGGTGGCGATTCAGAAGGCGTACCTGCTGTCGTGCGTGAACTCGCGCGTCGAGGACATGGAGGAAGCGGCACTCGTGCTGCTGGGAAGGAAAGTCGCGCCGTCGGTGAAGTTCTACCTGGGTGCGGCTAGCAAGCTGGTGCAGGAGGAAGCCGAGCGCCGCGGCATCTGGCGAACGCTGGAGGAAGCAGGCGCCATGACGCTGCCTGCCGGTTGCGGTCCGTGCATCGGGCTGGGCGTGGGATTGCTGGAGCCGGGTGAGGTCGGAATCTCCGCCACCAATCGCAATTTCAAGGGACGCATGGGATCGCGCGACGCACAGTGCTATCTCGCATCGCCGGCGGTAGTGGCGGCGAGCGCGGTGGCGGGCTACATTTGCGGACCGGAGGCGCTGAAGCGCGCACCAAACGAGCGCGAGGATCGCAAGAAAACCGGCGGGATGCTGGCGCGCTACAAGAACCTGCAGGCGGGCCGCAAAGCGGAAGCTACAAGTGAGACGGTAGAGATCGTTCCCGGATTTCCGGAGCGGGTGCGCGGACGGCTGGTGTTCGTGCCGAAAGACAACCTGAATACCGACGCGATTTATCCCGGCAGCTACACGTATCGCGACGACGTCACGCCACCGATGATGGCCGAGGTGGTTTTCCAGAATTACGATCCGCAGTTCGCGCAGTTAACACGCGCTGGTGACGTGGTGGTGGGCGGCGCGAATTTCGGCACCGGATCGAGCCGTGAACAAGCGGCAACGTCGCTGAAGGCCAAAGGCATTCCGCTGGTGATCGCGGCAGGGTTCTCGCAGACGTACTTGCGCAACGCGTTCAATAACGGTTTTCTGTGCATCGAGATTCCGGAGTTGGTGAAGCGGGTGAAGACCGACTTCTCCGCGCGGATTGCGGCGGGAGAGAAGACGATCATTCCCGGCGACGAGATCGCGATTGACTTCACGACCGGTGTGGTCACATGGCGCGGTGAGGAGTTCCGTTTCCCGCCGCTGGGCTCGGTGCCACAATCGTTGGTTGTCGCGGGCGGCGTGGAGAATTTGGTGGCGCGGCGGTTAGCGTCTTACGAATTGCCGAAATAGATCTGCGATCAAGCAACGCGCAATTCAACAATTCGGCAGTTCGGCAATCAGGGGCATTCATGGCGAAACACACGGTCGTATCCATGCCTGGTGACGGCATCGGCAACCAGGTTCTGCCCGAGGCGATTCGCGTGCTCGATGCGGTCGGCTTCGACGCCACCTACGTGCACGGCGACATCGGCTGGGAGTTCTGGAAGAGCGAGGGCAATGCCTTGCCCGACCGCACCATCGCGCTGCTGGAGAAGCACAAGCTCGGGCTGTTCGGGGCGATCACGTCGAAGCCGAAGAAGGAAGCCGACACCGAGCTTGCGCCGTCGCTCAAGGGCAAGGGCTACACGTATTACTCGCCGATCGTGACCATGCGGCAGCGCTTCAACCTGGACATCTGCGTGCGGCCGTGCGTCGGGTTTTCCGGCAATCCTCTGAACTTCATTCGCAAGAAGGTGGGTGGCGGATTTGAGGAGCCGCAGGTGAACGTGGTGGTCTTCCGCCAGAACACCGAAGGCCTGTACTGCGGGGTGGAGTGGACAAACCCGCCGGCGCCGGTGCGGCAGGCGCTGGAGTCGCACCCGAAGTTCAAGCCGTTCAAGGACACGAAAGGCGAGGACCTGGCGATCTCGGTGCGGATTATTACGCGGCGCGGCGCCGAGGGCATCTGCCGCGCGGCATTCGAGCACGCGAAGAAATACGGCTACAAGAACGTAACGATTTGCGAGAAGCCGAACGTGCTGCGCGAGACCAGCGGCATGATGGAAGAAGTGGCAAAACAGGTGGCGAAGGATTATGCGGGCATTCCGCTGTGGTCCACCAACATTGACGCGCAGACAATGTGGCTGACAAAGAACCCGGAGGACTATGGCGTGATCGTCGCGTCGAACCTGTTCGGCGACGTGATTTCCGATGCCTTTGCCGGGCTGGTCGGGGGGCTGGGTTTTGCCGCCAGCGGCAACGTCGGAGACGAGGTCGCAGTCTTCGAGCCGACGCACGGTTCGGCGCCGAAATACGCAGAACTGTATCCGCCAATCGTTAACCCGATCGCGATGATTCTGTCGGCGGCGATGATGCTGGACTACGTAGGCGAGCACGATAAGGCGGAGCGCGTGCGCGGCGCAATCGCGGCCGTGGTTAGCGAAGGCCGCGTGCGAACCTACGATATGATGCGTATTCCCGGCGGCGCGAAGTCGATCGCGCAGGGCGCTGCGACGACGACGCAGATGGCGGATGCGATCCTGAAGAAGATGGAGTCGGTGAAGGTAGGGACTGCGGCGGATTGAATGGCCACTGATGAACACTGATGTACACAGATTCAATTGATCAGTGTTCATCCGTGTCAATCAGTGGCAAATTGGTTTCTATGGCGACGACAGCGAATGTGAACACGGCGACGTACGAGGCGGGGCGCAGCGGGCCGGAAGTGCGCTCGGATTGTCGGGTCGTGGTCGAGCGGCGGCCGGCTGGCGGGATTGACATCGAGTTGCAATCGAAGGTGGCGGCGTTTTACGGCGACTCGATCCTGACGCAGGCGCGGCAGGTGCTGGCGGATCTCGGGATCGAGCACGCGCGGCTTGTGATCGAGGACATGGGCGCGCTGCCGTTCGTTATAGCAGCGCGGATTGAAGCCGCGGTGCGGCGCGCGGGACTGGGCGAAGGACGGCGTTCGTTGCCGGAGCAGATGGCTCTGCCGGCACCGTCGGCACGGGATCGCCCGCGGCGCTCGCGGCTATACCTGCCGGGGAGCGAGCCAAAGTATTTCATCAATGCCGCGCTGCACGCTCCGGACACAATCATCCTCGATTTGGAAGACGCGGTGCACGCGAATGAAAAAGATGCGGCGCGTGTGCTGGTACGCAATGCGCTGCGCGCGGTGGATTTCGGCGGCTGCGAGCGCATGGTGAGGATCAATCAGCTTCCGCTCGGGTTGGCCGATCTGGACGAGGTAGTGCCGGAATCGCCCGATCTGATTCTGATTCCCAAGGTCGAGCACGCGGAGCAGGTAGCGGAGGTCGAGCAGCGTATCGCGCGCGTGCAGGCGCGTTGTGGTGTTCACCGTCAAATCTGGTTGCTGCCGATCCTAGAGTCGGCGCTCGGGATCGAGAACGCCATGGCCGTAGCGTTGGCGTCGCCGCACATCGTGGTGCTCACGATCGGGCTGGAGGATTACACCGCCGATCTCGGCGTGGTGAAGACCGCGCTTGGGGCGGAGTCGCTGTACGCGCGCACCAGGCTGGTGAACATCGCGCGGGCGGCGGGTTTGCAGGCGAATGACTCGGTGTACGGCGACGTCGGCGACGTGGAGGGGCTGGCGGCGTGGGCAAGAAACGCACGCGCACTTGGGTTTGAAGGCATGGGCTGCGTGCATCCGCTGCAGATTGCGGTAATTCACGAGGCATTCGCGCCGACGCACCAGGAGATCGAGCGGGCGCTGCGCATCGTGGCCGCATATGAAGATGCGCAGACGCGCGGGTTGGGCGTGGTGAGCCTGGGATCCAAGATGGTTGACGTGCCGGTGGTGCAGAGGGCGGTCAAGCTGGTACAGCGCGCGGAGCGCATGGGAGTGGTAACGCCGGAGATGCGGGCGGCGGCGGCGGTGCAAGCGGCCGCTCCGAGAGCACATTCCGACGGCGGAGAATGACGAATTCGCTGCAGATGAACGTTGATGAACGCTGATTTTGTTGTTGATTACGATCTGCGCTCATCTGCGTTGATCAGCGGCTAAGGCCTTTCATGAGCACAACCGTAAGTTCGATTGAACTGGTCACCAACGCCGCCGGCCGCGTGGTGCTGACGAACGTGAACGGCAAGCCGCAGCGGCCGTACGCGGGCGTGAACAACGATCAACCGCAGGGACGCAAGGCTGCGCCGCCAATCCGCTCGGCCGCCGATTACCCGATGAACGGCGACAAGCGAGTGGCGGACCTGGAAACCGCTTTGCGCAGGTGTGGATTGAGCGACGGGATGACGATCTCGACGCACCATCACCTGCGCGACGGCGATCGGGTGGCGCTGTGGGCACTGCAAACGGCGGCGAAGATGAGCGCGCGCGATCTGATGTGGTTCCCGAGCGCGTCGTTTCCCGCGCACGCGCCGGTGATCGATCTGATGGAAGCAGGCAATGTGCACCACATCGAGGGTTCGATGAACGGCCCTCTGGGCGACTACTGCACGCAGGGGCGGATGCGCGGCATGGGCGTGTTGCGCTCGCATGGCGGCCGCTGGCAGGCGATCCAGGACGGTGAGGTGCACATTGACATCGCGGTGATCGCCGCGCCGACGGCCGACACGTTCGGCAACGCCAATGGGTCGCACGGACCGTCGGCTTGCGGCTCGCTGGGCTTCGCGCTGGCAGATTCGATGTACGCCGACCGCGTGATCGTGGTCACCGATAACCTGGTCGAGTTCCCGTGCGTGCCGTGGCAGATTCAGGGCAACAATGTTGACTGCGTGGTCGGGGTGGACTCGATCGGCGACCCGGCAAAAATCGTGTCGGGGACAACGCAGATCACGCGCTCGCCCGATCGTCTGCTGATTGCGCAATACGTGGCGCAGTTCGTGCGCGACGCGGGCATCATGCGCCCGGGGTTCTCGTTCCAGGCGGGCGCGGGCGGGATCGCGCTCGCGTTCGTGGATTATCTGCGGCGTTATATGCAGCAGAGCGGCGTGCGAGCGCGGTTCGTGCGCGGCGGTTCGACGCTTTACCTGGTTGAACTGCTGCAACAGGGGCTCACTGACTACATTCTCGACGGGCAGACGTTCGATCTCGACGCGGTACGCTCCATCGCCAGCGACCCACGGCATGTGCCGACCTCGCCGTTTACGTCGTACAACTTCCACGGCAAGGGATTTTTCAACACAATGGTGGACGTGGTGGTGCTGGGCGCGACGGAAGTGGACGTGAACTTCAACGCCAACGTCGTGACCCATTCCGACGGGCGCCTGCTGCACGGCATCGGCGGGTGGCAGAATTGTCTGTTCTCAGGTTGCACGGTGCTCGCCCTCCCCTCGTTCCGCGATCGCATTCCGGTGATCGTAGATAGAGTGACGACGCTGACCGGCCCGGGCGAGTTGATCGACGTGGTCGCGACCGAGCGCGGAATCGCAATCAATCCGCGAAGAAAAGACCTGCTGGACGCAGTGAAGGGTACGGCGCTGCCGATCCGCCCCATCCAGGACATCCAGCGTGAGGTGGAGAGAATCTGCGGCGGCAAACCGCAAGCGCCGTGCCTGACCGACAAGCCCGTGGCAGTGGTGAAGTGGGTGGATGGAACGGTGCTGGATACGGTGTGGCAGGTGAGGCAGTAGGGTCCCTGTAAGACACAGCAGAGATCGGGTAGGAGGCGGGGTTACCCCCGCCGTCCTCCCACACCACCCGCCGTGCGGTTCCGCAACCGGCGGTTCCTGTCTACTGGGCAGAAACGAATCTGCGGCAGCGAGGTTGGTTTCGTGCGTCG
>Ga0326726_10000455_pt1 | contig 38526 bp, 35 predicted proteins | sample MHFenrmetagenome_2_FD_207603 | JGI IMG/M metagenome (GOLD analysis project Ga0326726, IMG submission 207603) | Lab enriched peat soil microbial communities from Michigan Hollow, Ithaca, NY, United States - MHF15MN | ecosystem: Environmental > Terrestrial > Soil > Wetlands > Peat | place: USA...
CAGAAGGAAGAATTTGAGACTTTCAACGGACCCATTCTCTTTACAACCAATTGTATAGTTCCTCCGAGAAAGGAAGCAACATATTTTGATAAAGTATATACGACAGGCGCCGCAGGATTTACCGGATTCAAGCATATTGCAGACAGACCTGCAGGTGGTCAGAAGGATTTTTCCCCGATTATTGAGCACGCAAAGAAATGCAAGTCTCCGGTTGAAATTGAGAAAGGAGAGATCATAGGTGGATTTGCTCATAACCAGGTTATTGCCCTGGCTGATAAAGTTGTTAATGCCGTTAAATCAGGAGCCATTAAGAAATTCTTTGTGATGGCCGGCTGCGATGGTCGTTTTAAGGATCGCATCTACTACACAGAATTTGCGCAGGCATTGCCGAAAGACACTGTAATTCTTACAGCAGGCTGTGCAAAATACCGTTACAATAAACTCCAGCTTGGTGATATAAACGGGATCCCAAGAGTCCTTGATGCCGGTCAGTGCAACGATTCTTATTCACTGGCAGTTATAGCCCTCAAACTTAAAGAAGTGTTCAACCTGCAAGATATAAACGATCTGCCGATCGCATTCAATATTGCCTGGTACGAGCAGAAGGCAGTGATTGTATTGCTTGCTCTTCTTTATCTTGGCGTGAAGAACATTCACCTTGGACCGACTCTTCCCGGATTCCTCTCACCAAATGTAGCCAAAGTACTTATTGAAAAATTCGGTATTGCAGGTATCGGAACCGTTGAGGACGATATAAAATTATTTATGAATTAAATAGTTGTAGGGGCGAAGCATGCTTCGCCCGTACCATCTATATCGCAGAACCTCCCCTCTCCCCGGTTCGGATCCTGATGCATTCTTCAAGCGGTGTAATAAATATCTTACCGTCACCAACATTACCTTCCTCTCCATCGGTTGTCCTTGCCGATTTTAAAATGGCATCGACGGTAATATCAACAAATGCATCATTTACACCAATTTCAATTTTTATCTTGGGTATCAGGTCAGGGATGATCCTTTGCCCCCTGTACATCTCCTCTATTCTTTGCTGACCATGTCCTGAAACACGGCTAACAGTAATTCTGGTAATTTCAGCGGCTATAAGTGCTTCCCGCACTTTATCGAGCTGAACTTCACGTATTATTGCAGTAATTATTTTCATTGCATTGTTTTTTACTTTTGTTTAAGTTAGCTTGGATTGAGCATTCCGTATCCCCTTTCTCCATGATACGATCTGTCAAGACCAGCCATTTCGTCATCTTCGGTTGATTTAAACCTTATGAACTTATTCAGTAAAAATATTATAATAAATGTCATCCCGGCTGAAAAAGCAATTGCAATTCCTACCGCAATTACCTGAACACCAAGCTGGTTCCATACTGACCACGAACCACCATTGGCTGCTGCGGCTTCTGCCATCCAGGAAGGTCGAATAATAAAGCTTAGAAACAGAGCTCCGGTAATTCCGCCTACCCCATGAATTCCGAAAGCATCCAGACTATCGTCGTAACCCAGTTTATTTTTAGCCTGAATAGCCATATAACAGACCGATGAAGCCAGAATCCCAAGTATCATTGCTCCATATGGCTGTACTACACCGGCCGCAGGAGTGACTGCTACAAGACCGGCCAGTATTCCGCTGGCAAATCCGAGAGCAGTTGCTTTTCCCTGATGAAAGGCTTCAATTATTATCCATGTCATAGCTCCGGCAGCTGCAGCTATCTGCGTGGCAGTTAATGCCTGGGCAGTGCTGAGCCCGCTGGAGACAGAGCTTCCGGCATTGAACCCGAACCAGCCTACCCAAAGTAATCCGGCTCCAAGCATTGTGATTACAAGGTTGTTAGGGCGTATCACCTGATACGGATATCCCCGTCGTGAACCCAGGAATAATGCAGCAACCAGACCGCTTACCCCGGCAGATATGTGAACAACTGTTCCTCCTGCAAAATCGATAGCTCCTTTGGCACCCAGCTTATAAAGGAAACCGTCGGATGCCCATACCCAATGGCAAAGCGGATTATAGACTAAAAGGCTCCATAATGCAATGAAGAAACAGTAAGCCTTGAAATTGACCCGCTCAGCAAAAGCTCCTGCTATCAATGCCGGGGTAATAATGGCAAATTTGAGCTGGAACATTGAGTAAACATATTCGGGAACTTTTGCCTCCAGGATGCTGGTATCAATCCCCTTAAGGAAAAAATAGTCCCAGTTCCATCCAAACCACCCTCCCAGGATGTTTTGTCCAAAACACATGCTATATCCCATAATAACCCACAATACAGTTATAATACCCATCGCAACAAAACTGTGCATTACTGTGCCAAGCACATTCTTTGAACGTACCAGCCCGCCGTAAAACATTGCCAGCCCTGGAATCATAAGTAAAACCAACGCCGTTGAGGTCAGCATCCAGGCCGTTGCTCCGGAGTCAATCTCAGTTCCGTCTGAGGCCATTAATCCCGTAATGCTGATAAATAAAAGGACCAGGATCAACAGACTCTTTTTCAATCTTTTTTTCATACTAGAAAGTTTACAAATCATCATAAATAAGTACTAATTACTATCTGACAGCATCTGATGAGATGCCAAATTCAGTTAATGGATCAAAGAGTAAATCCGACAACAAGGAACATCTGGTTTTTATCAGGATTAAATATAAGCTGTCCTGCTACCGGAATATTGAAAGAATCTGTTACTTTAATTGTCCTTGAAGTCCCAATTCCCAGATTACATATAGCAAATTTATCTTTCTCGGTATCTGGATCATAAGTGTGCCACCCATCACCTGCACCTAAAAAAACATTGAAGAACTTAAAGAAATACCCTGCCTGGAAATATTTGTCCCCGCCCAACGATCCTACGCCTCCGGCCTTATTGAGAATATAATTGGCAGTCAGGTTGAAATTCCCTGCAGTAAATCCCCCGTTAAATTCAAAGGCATGACTACCTGAAGCCTCAGAGTAGTCATTATATTCTAGTCCCGGAAAATAATAATCCGTAATACCCAGACTAATCCCTGCAGGAAGTTTAACAGACAGGTAGAGGTCAGCCTCCTGGTACCCTGAAAAGTCAAATGATCCCCAGGCTCCTATTGTTAACCAGTCTTTGGTATACTTCATTGATGGCTGGACCGCTGGTCCCGATCCATATTTCGTACCTCTCCAGATATAATTGCTGTAAAAATCAGAACCAACGCTAAATCCTGAATCAGAACCTTCCTGTGAAAAAACAGAAATAAAGGGTAATAATCCCATTGCTATAATTGTAATAATCGACAAGTTTTTTCCCCTTTTCATGAATACATTTTTAGGCAATTAGAATTTTCAGTGCCAAATATAAATATCATTTTCACTTTACCCTAATATTTCTAGGGTATTTTCTGTATTTTATATTCTTTTTACATTATATACCCTACTTTTATATGGGGAACTTTGCCTTTTTATGCACTTATTTCAAATTGTACCCTATTATTTTGGGGGCATGACTATTTATTTCATATTTTTACACATATCGGGCGAAAGGAATTTTGATCTGCAAAAAACTAGCTAACTACAGTATCTTTACCTATGTTTGATTAACTGACTTTGACGATTATGAAAAGAAACCAAATAAATTTATTTTTGCTGTCAGGCATAATATTAATCACGAGCTGTTCATTTAATAAAAATGCAGTTGTCAAATCTCCGGATGGCGTCAACAAATTCTTCATTTCAATCGAGCGGGGTGGTACTGCCCGGAATATTGCCAGCTTTTACCTGGAGGTTGGAAACAAAAAGGTACTTCTTCCTTCATATATTGAGGTAGGACTGAAAGAGATTTCCCTGAAAAAGAATCTTAATATTGTCCGATCTGAATCAGCATCTTTTAATAAAAGCTGGATCAATGCGTTTGGAGAAAAAAGGGAAATTCCCGACAATTACAATGAGATAAAGGTCTTTCTTGAAAACGATGAAATAAAGGTCAATCTTATTTGTCGTGCCTATAATGAAGGTGTTGCATTTGCCTGGGAGTTTCCCGGGCAGAACGGAATGGATTCATTGACTATTAAGGATGAGAAAATAACATTCAGTTTCTTATCTGATCATTTTGCATGGTCTGCAGCAAAAGCCCAGGCTCAATACTCAAGAGTCCCTCTCAGCCAAATTGAGAAAGGCTGTGAGAGACCACTCGTTATCGAAATCGATACAAATCTTATCATTGCACTGGCTGAGGCAAAGCTTGTCGATTTTGCCAGGATGAAATTTAATCCCGATACAATACGTAATTACAATGTAATTACACAACTTGGAAGTGTTGTACATAAGCAACTTCCGTTTCAATCTCCATGGAGAGTGATCATGATCGGGAAAAATCCAGGAGATCTCCTGGAAAAGAATTATCTCCTGCTTAACCTGAATGACCCTTGCGAGATTTCTGACATTTCATGGATCAAACCCGGCAAAGTACTGCGTGAAGTAACTCTTACGACAGCCGGAGCCAAAGCTGCTATAGACTTCACATCGTCCCATAATATGCAGTATGTTGAGTTTGATGCAGGATGGTATGGACCAGAGAACAATGATCTTTCCGATGCAAGGGCCGTTAATCTCGATCCTGCAAGATCCAAAGGTCCTCTTGATATGGAGGAAGTTGTAAACTATGCAAAATCAAAGAATATTAATATTCTACTTTATGTCAACAGGAGAGCCCTGGAAAAACAACTCGATGAACTGCTTCCCATCTACAAAAAATGTGGGATTGCCGGTATTAAGTTCGGATTTGTGCAGGTTGGGACACAGGATGCGACCAGGTGGCTTCATGAATCAATAAAGAAAGCTGCAGCATTTCAAATGGTTGCAGACGTGCACGACGAGTACCGTCCCACGGGATTTTCGCGGACATATCCGAATTTCCTCACAATGGAAGGTATACGTGGTGATGAAGAGAGTCCTTCAAATCATCACACTCTTGTAACAATGTTCACACGGATGCTTGCCGGGCAGGGAGACAACACAATTTGCTATTACAATGAAAGGGTCGATAATAAAATGGGATCGCATGCCTCCCAGCTTGCAAAAGCAGTCTGTATTTTCAGTCCGTTGCAGTTTCTTTACTGGTATGACAAAGCTGCTCCGGCACTTGAAAAAAATGACGGGTTGTGGGGAGCAACAAACTATATCGGTGATGAACCGGAGCTGGAATTCTTCGATAATGTGCCAACTGTCTGGGATGAAACAAAAGTTTTGTATGCAAAAATCGGGGAATACGGGGTCATAGCAAGGAAAAAAGGCGATGAATGGTTCATTGGCGGGATTAACGGAGATCAGCCCAGGATCCTTGATCTTAACTTCTCTTTCCTGGATCCGGATAAGGATTATTCAGCAAAAATCTATTCTGATAATCCGGCAGTCAATACCCGTACTCACGTAAGAACAGACAGTACCACTATTTACAGCAAAACTCTTTACCCGGCAAATCTTGCGGCGAATAATGGGATTGCGATTCATATAAAGCCAATAAAATAATTGCTTAAACCCAATAGAATTTGTGCGCTCCAACCACGACTTAAAGCCGGTGCTAAATAACTTTCGCTGGCGCGAATTTGAAATTCGTGCCAATTACATCTGCCAGGCCCCTGATTATAAATCCGCGTTAGCGGAGGTGGACCAGAAATTGATATTTCTGGCATATAATTTGGAGATTACAAATTTGATATCCTTTTCTCAAACTAAAATGATGATTATGAAGGGTCGTTTTTGGTTAATTGTTTTAATATCGTCTCTGTCAATTGTTTCCTGTAAAAAAGAAAGCATTTTGGAACAGCAAATTTACTTTAATTCATTTGAATCACAATCAGATACCATAGGATGGATAGGGTATGCATTTAATTTTGATAACGATGTACCTTCACATGGAGGGAAAAAATCTCTTTCTGTCTCTGGTGGGTGCATTATTCCACATGCCGAATACACCATAGATCCTCAAAGTACTGATTGTTATCTTAAATTCAGATTCTGGGGAAAGAACCTGAGCAATGGGGGTGGTGTGTGGCTCGCAGTAAATAAGATAGGATATAAAAATATTTCATTTGATGTAACAGAAAAGGAATGGACCTTGTATGAAAATCAGGATTCTTTATTCTGTCCTGCAAATACAAGTCTGACTCTTGGAGCAATAGCAGGTGGCATCTACAGCAGTGCAATCCTTATTGATATGATTGAAATAACAAAGCTGGGATTGTAATTAATTTTCTATAAATGATTTGCACTTCCCGCCTTAGTGTTACTTTGAGAAGTAAAATACTAAATACCTGCAGTAACAGTTGCTTTTATCATTTTCAGGTTGGTTTCAATCCCATCAAGGTAAATCAGCACCCATGAGAGGCTGTTGTTGCTGAATTTCCAATTGCTCCATTCTTCATCATTTCCCGAAGGAACTTCAAGGTCAAAAATTACAGGGGATAATTCAGCAAGATTCTTATATCCCGGTGTGTTCCCCATCTCTTTAGTCAGAGCTTTCAGGCAAATAAAGAGTTTCGTTCCGGCCGATGTATCACCTGCCTTTATCAATGCCTGAGCTGACCGGCCCCTGGTATCAGGCATCTGTAAACTTTCAGGATTTTTTTGCCATTGTTCAGCTGTCATGTTTTCATGCTTCAGAATTATTTCCTGGTACTCATTTACCATTTTTAAAGCTTCATCTATTCTCAGATTCAGGCTTGTTTCAGGAGTATTTTCAGGAAGCTGACTTAATGCATCTTCAAAATTCTGATAGTTCCTCGACAAGTTATAACTATCGTCAATTCTGTTCTTTGTCACGTTCAATCCAAGAAGAGTTGTAAAGACAGAATTAAAGACAAGGAGCATTAAAACAAATACTGTATTATAAATACTGAAATTCTTGTTTTTTGAAGTGACAGTGAGAAATACCGGAAGGAAAACTACATAAGGAAAAGGAAGTGCGACTAAAAGCATAGTGCCGGCATGAGGCCAATGCATAATCTTGAATAGCATTCCGGTGAACACAACAAAACAGGTCAGCCATGTAACTATGTAAAGAGGTAAATTCTGCCTGGTTCCTTCTGCTTTAAAATGATTTCTCAAAGCTATTGGCATAAAAATTACGACAAAAATGCCAATACCTGTAGATAATAATACCCCCGCACCAGCAAAGTGGTTTATTTTAAACACCAGACCTGTAAAAACAATCAGTACAGTTATTAAACCGAGTATATAAATCTTCTGTTTCATGATTTCATTTATATAATTGATTATCAGTGTTCTATTATACTATTTAACATATACGATTCAACAGTTAAAAGACCGTTTTTAAGAAGCTCAAGCGAATGAAGACCTGACATTAATGACATAGAGCGTACTCCAGGATCATTTCCATGCAAGTATGTTGCCGGATCAAGGAGGCTTTTATAACCTTGAACTTTTGCACCTTTTGCCAGGCTGGATGTATAATTCTCATATTCTGTCAATGCATCTTCAAGTTCCCGGCGGGAAGTGCAGCCAGGCATCAGAAAATTATTGACAGGTGCGGCAGTGAACGGATTTGTGAGAAGCCTGTATTGAATCTCTCTTCCGGTCTCTGTCTGTGCAATCTTATCCGCACTCACGGCTGGCTTGCCGGGTTTGCCTTCTGATTCCTGAACCATTTTCAGCTGAATATCGCTTATTAGTGCAAGAAGATCTGTTGTTTTTGAATGAAGTTCTTCCATCCCCTTATAATTCAGTGAATCCCGATACCTGTTTATTAAATAATTATTGTTGTTATACAAATAATTATACATGGCTTGCTGCTGTTCCTGGTGCGGATAAAAGCCGTCTTCAAATGCATACTGCAGGCTGAGATTAAACATAGCTCCGGGAATTATAATAGCTAGTGTTCCTATTGCAATGTAAAGGAACTTCGAATTAATATGTCTTTCCTCCTTCCATGAAAGCCAGGTATACCAGGGAAATACAAAGACGCAAAGAATGATTAATCCGGAAACCATAAGTAAAGCTGCCCCCGTCCAATGTTGGATTTTGTATAACAATCCGGCCAGGTAGAAGATAAATCCAATGGCGCCGAGAATATAGACAGGTCGCTTAGCTTTGTCTTCCTGGTCAAGGAATCTGTTTATAACAAGGGCTGGAATGAAAAAAAGGATTCCTGTCGTCGTTGCCAGTATGAGAAGAGTACCTGCACCGGACCAGTGTTGTACTTTGAACAGGATGCCCAGAATTAAGAACATCCCGGATAAAAATGCTGAAATGAACAGCAGAAGCCGGTTTTTATTATGAGTTTCCTTCCACAGAACTCCAAGGGAAGACGGCAGAAAGACAAATGCCAGGATTGCTGCTCCGAGTGTCATCATTGCACCGGCACCGGGCCAATGCTGAATTTTAAACAATGCCGCAAAGCCTGACAGGATAGTTCCGGTTATACCGGAAATTTTCATAATGTTTTTCATATTTCTGTATTTAGTGTCGACTGCGTATAGTGTCTCTTCCTGGATTTCTTTTAGTCGCCGCGGGCCAATTTTCTGCTTTACTTTATTGTATGCTTCGTAAAACGTCAGTCCGTCCTGCATTTCATATTCAATATCACAGCAGATATGGTCGATCAGCTCATCGAACAAATGGGAGAATACTATCTCCTGTTTTTTCACATCACGCGTAACTCTTTCAATATTTTGGATGGAAAGCTCAGGCATAGTTCAGTCCTGCTTTAGGTTCAGCAATTCTCTGAAGCGATTCAATAAATTCCTGTAATTCTCTGATTTTTTCAGCAGTAACAGATTGTCCTTTTGGGGTGAGGGAGTAATAGATCCTCATCCGGTTATTATAGATTTCCGTTTTCGTAACGACAGCTTTTTCATTCTCAAGTTTATGGAGGATTGGATAGAGAGCCCCGTAGGTAAGTTTTATTTTACCATTTGTCAGCTGTTCGACTTTCTGAGTTAATGCATAACCATGCATCGGGCCCTCTTCTTTTAACAGTTTCAGGACTATCGTTTTAAGAGATCCGCTGTAAAGTTGATTTGATATCATACAATTAGTATATGTTAGTTACTTATATATAACAAAGATATTATATATTTATTTCATAATATACCAGAATTGTTATTTTTTTTTAAATAGTGTCCGGTAAAAAGTTGGAGATTTCTCACTTCGCTCGGGATGACAATGTTGCTTTATATAGACTGGGGAGGGAAAAAGGGGCGTTTCGTTGTTCGAAACGCCCCTTTTTCCCTCCTGCCAATAATTAAAACTACCATGTCATTCCGAGCGAAGCGTGGAATCTCCATCTAATATTCAAAATAATCCGGTTAATAGTGATCTTTCTTTGATTTTATTACATTTTCTAAGAATTGCTTAAACTTGCTTCTGTAAACCATTTTTTACCATGGAAACCGTAATCGTGACCGGCGGAACAGGACTTATCGGCCGGTACCTTAGTAAAAAACTGAAGGAAAAAGGCTATGAAGTCGCTCTCCTCAGCAGGAAAAGTAGTCCTTATGACGATATACCTGTTTACTCCTGGGATCCGGATAAAAATATGATCGATCCGGAAGCCATTTCAACGGCAGATTATATCATTCATCTTGCAGGCGCCGGCATAGGAGATAAAAGATGGACAAAAAAAAGAAAAGAGCTGATTTCCGACAGCCGTATAAAAACATGTGAACTATTATTCAAAAAAGCACAGGAATCAGGGACAAAGCTTAATGCTTTCATCTCCGCCTCAGGAATTGGCTATTATGGCGCAGTAACATCCGATAAAATTTTCAGCGAAACGGACCACTCATCCGGTGACTTCATAGGAGAGACCTGCAGACAGTGGGAACATTCAGCTGACAGGTTTGAAGAATCCGGAGTACGGACAGTAAAGATCAGAACAGGAATTGTTCTCACAAAAAAAGGAGGCGCCCTGGCCAGAATGACCACTACTGTTAAAATGGGTATTGGGTCAGCTTTGGGTAACGGCCGGCAATACCTGCCATGGATCCATATTGAGGACTTATGCAATATTTACATCAAAGCTATTGAGGATATATCATTAAAAGGTGCTTATAATGCAGTGGCACCTGAACATGTAACCAACAGGGAATTTATGCTGACACTGGCAAAGGTTCTTGGAAAGCCGTTCTTTTTCCCCGCTGTTCCATCTTTTGCAATGAAAATATTATTCGGCAAAATGTCCGGGATCCTTTTAAACGGAAGCAGGGTTTCAGCAGATAAGATCATTTCAGCAGGTTATAACTTTGAGTTCCCTGATCTTGAAAATGCCCTGAAGAACCTGTTTCCAAAAAGATGAACCTGTTCTTTTACTGAACAAATAAATAAACAGGTTGTTATAAATGCTATGTTTGTAAAACAATATAAATCCAATCAGATGACTCACGCAAGACCTGGTCCTCTTGTTGAGCTGGACGGAAGAAATTTGTACTACGCCTTCATTGCAGGAGCAAGGAAAGTAATTGAAAATCAGGTTGAGCTAAACAGGATAAACGTTTTCCCTGTCAATGATGGCGACACCGGCACCAATCTTGCCGCCACAATAAGATCCGTTATGGAATCGATCCACCCTCACAGGTCATACAAAATTACTGCCGACAGGATTGCTGAAGCCACACTGTTGAATGCAAGAGGAAATTCAGGAATTATTTTTGCCCAGTTTTTTTACGGACTCAGCATCGAAACCGGCGAATTCCGTTCCGTCACGCTTAAGCAATTTGCAGAATCTCTTTCAAAATCAGTAAGTTATGTTTATGGAGCAGTCGCAAGACCTGTTGAAGGAACTATGCTTACTGTAATCAAGGATTTTGCCGATTACATTTACAGCAGCCGGAATAAGTTTTCTGATTTTAGTCATATGCTGACAAGCGCGTATGAAATCCTAAAAAAATCTCTGCTTGAAACAAAATCAAAGCTCGCCATTCTTGGGAAAAACAATGTTGTGGATGCGGGTGCCAAAGGATTTGTTCTGTTTTTTGAAGGGATAATGGAATTTATAAAAACAAGAAATATCAGGGAACTCATTTCGGCAAGGCCGGTAACAACTCCTTTTCAAAAAAACGAAGAGGCAATCACGGAAAAGATGAATTTCAGATACTGTACTGAAGCACTTATCAAGGAGTGCCTGATGGACAGGGAAATACTCATTAAAACTCTCGAAGAATATGGGGATTCTGTTGTAGTGGCAGGGTCTGATAAATTGAGAAGGATCCATCTTCACACGAATGTTCCGTCCGAATTGTTTGATACCCTCAGGAAGGCAGGAACAATAACATTTCAGAAAGCCGATGACATGATCCGTCATTACCAGACGGCCAATGAAAGAAAATGGAAAATTGCACTTGTTACCGATTCAACATGTGATCTGTCGCAGGAGCTTATCGACAACTACCAGATCAACGTAATGCCTATAAATATCAATTTCGGTGAAAACCATTATCTCGATAAGGTAACTCTCCAGCCAGAGCAGTTTTACAACCTTCTGAGTGAAACCAGCGATCATCCAAGGACCTCTCAGATAAATGAGAATACCTTCGTCAATCTTTACTCCCATCTGGCATCGCATTACGATTCTGTAATTGCAATACATTTAAGCGATCAGTTAAGCGGTACTTTTTTCAGCAGTCAGAAAGCTGCCCGGAAGATCTCTGACGAATTCGGCAAGCCGATAACAGTACTGAACTCAAGGAATCTGTCGGGTTCCCTCGGATTGATTATTCTCCGCACTGCTCAGGCTATTGAAAGCGGTTCTTCGCATGATGAGATCGTTTCGCTGGCTGAGAAATGGATACAGAACACCCGAATCTTTGTCAGCGTTAAAACGTTGAAATACATGGTGCGCGGAGGAAGAGTATCTGCTGCAAAAGGACTGATTGCCAAAATACTTAATATAAATCCAATTGTTTCGCTTGATGAGACGGGGAAAGCCATTCTTTTCGACAAAACGTTCAGCCAGAAAACAAACATGGAAAAGGTGATGAAACATATCAGAAAAATAAACGATAGCAAAAAGATCTGGAACTATATTGTTCTCCATGCAAACAATATAAAATCAGCAGACTGGTTTTCGGAAAAAATGGAAAGACTGACCAGCAGGAAACCGGTTTCAGTCGTCAATATCTCTCCCGTCATTGGTGCAAATGCCGGTGCAGGAGCTGCATCTGTTGCCTTGCTTTACGACTAATAAAAATCACGATGACATTCTTTCAAGTTTACTTTCAGGCATTACTGTTGATCATTGGTTTTATGTCAGTTCTCTGGATAATCAGCGCAATAATTAAAAATGTAAGTATTGTTGACCTTTTCTGGGGTTTCGGATTTGTACTGACAAATGTTTTCTATTTCATAAGCACTTATGGCTCAGGACCGAGGAAAATAATCCTCTTAATACTGGTTTCTGTCTGGGGACTTCGTCTTTCAGGATATCTTGCACGGCGTAACCTTGGTAAAGGTGAAGACTACCGTTACAAACAGTTTCGCAGCAAGTACGGTGAAAAACAATACTGGTGGATCAGCTTTTTTCAAACCTTCCTGTTGCAGGGAATACTGATGTGGCTTATTTCTGCGCCTCTTCTCGGTGCTCAATACTTTGGACCTGATAAAGGCCCCGGTATTCTTGATTATGCAGGCATAGCTCTCTGGATCACAGGCTTTATTTTCGAAGCAGGAGGAGATTACCAGCTGGCCCGGTTTAAAGCCAATCCTTCAAATAAAGGGAAAGTCCTTTCATCCGGTTTATGGCATTATACACGACATCCTAATTATTTCGGAGACTCTGCCATTTGGTGGGCCTATGGTCTTTTCTGCCTGGCAGCCGGAAGTCTGTTACCCATACTTGGTTCACTCCTGATGACAGCATTAATTATCAAAGTATCAGGGGTTGCGCTTCTCGAAAAAAATCTTGTTGAAAAAAAGCCGGAATACAGGGAATATATTGAAAGAACATCCGCATTCTTCCCATGGTTTCCAAAGAAACAGCATCCTTCAGAAAAATAAAAACCATACCTATTATTCAGGTAAAAGCGGTGAATTATTCACTGATCTGAGCACACTGACAACTGCCCTGCAAATCGCTGATTCAATAATTGTAAGACTGAATCAGATCCTGGTAATTATTACTATTAAATTGGCTTAAATACTTGATTTAAAAGTATCGCCCTGGTCAAAATCACCAGAAGTATATCCCTTGCGGAACCACTCTTTACGCTGGGCTGCAGTTCCATGAGTAAAGGAATCAGGAATTACCCGTCCCTGGTATCTCTTCTGAAGAACATCATCGCCAACTGATGAAGCTGCATTCATAGCCTCTTCAATGTCGCCGGTCTCAAGTGAATTAAACATCTGCTGGTCGTAATGTGCCCACATTCCGGCAAGAAAGTCAGCCTGCAGCTCGATCCTTACGGAAAGATCATTTGATCTTGTTTCGCTCGATCTGGAACGTTCTGAATTGACCTTGTTAAGTATACCAAGCTGATCTTGTACATGATGTCCTATTTCGTGGGCAATGACATAAGCAACTGCAAAATCGCCATTAGCTCCGAATTTCGTTTTAAGTTCATCAAAAAAAGCCAGGTCGAGATATACTTTCTGATCACCCGGACAATAAAATGGTCCGCTGGCGCCGCTAGCATATCCGCATGCAGACTGAACCTGGTCCCTGAAAAGAACCAGAGTGGGTTTCTGGTAAGTCATATTAGACTGCTGAAATATTTTAGTCCAGACATCTTCAGTACCTGCCAGTACTACTGAAACAAAATTTTTCATTGCTTCCTCTTCAGGTGAAGCGGTAACGGTGCCTGATTCAGTAGCTGTTGTCCCCTGTGAGTTGTCCAGCACCTGAGTGGGATCTCCTCCAAGAAGAAGAACAACAAGTGCAATAACTATTGTTCCTATTCCGCCACCGATTGCCATCTTTCCACCAGAACTCATACCTCTGCGGTCCTCAATATTATCGCTGGTTCGTCTGCCCTCAATTCTCATAATTCATAAGTGTTAGTATTTATTAATCTAATTGCCTGTTAAAAAGCTAAATATTTAGCACAAAATCTGCAAACTGTAAGTGATTCTGCAGACTGTTACATTTAAGATATTTTCACAGATAAAAGTATTAAAAGATTTTCCAAAATAATTTGGAATTTATAAAATATTTTATATTTTTGACCAATTGGTTAAACTATATATTTAATCCCTATGGTTAAACTTAATAGTTAAACTTTTAGATCCGGAATTATGACTGAAAATGACAAACAAACCGAGGAGAAGATCTTTGATTCGGCAACGGATGTATTCATAGAAAAAGGCATGGATGGTGCGCGTATGCAGGATATAGCCAATCATGCCGGGATTAATAAGGCCTTACTACATTATTATTACCGTACAAAGGATCGCCTTTTTAATGCCGTATTCGAAAAGATCGCAGGAAATATGTTTGCAAAATTCTCTCCGGTCTTTGATACAAATCTTTCACTGGAGGATAAGATCAGGTTCTTTTTCAGGGAACATATTGCATTCATGCAAAAAAATCCCAGACTTCCGGCATTTCTTTTAAACGAATTCCACAGAAATCCTGAAAGAATCAGGAAGCTGATCCAGAATATTGATATTAATAAACTGTGGACGACCCTGGAGGCTCAGCATAAGGAAGAACTAAAAAGATACAATATTACAAAAGAAAATATTCCCCAGTTTATGACAACGGTTGCCGGAATGAGCGTCTTTCCATTTGTTGCCAAACCAGTAATTGCCGGCTTAATGGGAAAAATGGGCTACAATTTTGATAATTATATAGAAGAAAGGAAAGAATATGCCGCAGATTTTGTAATTGATGCCCTGAAGAAGCGTGAATTAAGAAGTAAAGAAAAGAAAGAATAAAGAAATAGAAATGAAAAAGAGAGTTTTGATCCTGTTCATTTTAATTATACCCTTTGTGTCCGGACTCAAAGGCCAGAAGGTACTGACACTGAAAGAGTGCTATGATATGGCAATGGTGGCCGCGCCCATTGCCGCGGAGAGAGAAGCCTATTCACAGATATCGGCGGTGAAGGATAAAAATCTGTCCAAAGGCTGGCTTCCCACACTTGATGCCAGTGGCAGTTTTATCTACAACTCTTCAGTCGTGGATATGACCGATGTGCTGGGCTCTATACCGATTCCCGGCATTGCCGATCTGATAAAACCACTGCCTCACGAACAGTATAAAATAACTGTCGATATAAACCAGGTTATCTATGATGGCGGTGCTGTCAGAAATGCAAAAGCACTGGAAAAATCAGATCTCAGCATTAACCAGAAACAGACCGAAACTGATTTGTATAAATTACGCGGCCAGATTAATACCTGCTATTTCAATCTTCTTCTGCTTAATAGAAAAAAAGAACTTTTAAATAATTACCTGGAGCTGATCAGCAAACGGATAGTGTCACTGCAATCTGCCCTGAGCAATGGCGTAATAACAAAGTCAGATATTGATGTACTGACTTCGGAAAAAATAAATCTCATACAACAGCTGAGTGAAAATGAGACACTTAAAGGATCTCTCCTGAAAATCCTCTCCATTCTCACCGGCTCAGAAACTGATAGTTCAACTGAATTAATTCTTCCTGCAGCATCGGATGAAATGACAACGGAATTATCCCGTCCGGAACTTGAACTTTACGATCTGAGAAAAGAACAGCTTTCAGCAGGATTAAAAGTCCTGGAAAGCAAAAGAATGCCAAAAGCATTCGGTTTTGCCACCCTGGGCTACGGCAATCCTCCCGGAAACAACTTTTTTAAAGATGAGTTCGCTCCCTACTATATGCTTGGAGCAAGCATCAAATGGAATATTTTCGACTGGAACAAAACAAGAAACGAGAAACAGCTGATAAATCTGCAGCAGGGTATTCTCGAAAAAAGGAAGAGCGATCTTACTGAAAATCTCAACCGACTCCTTGAAGCTAAAAATGCAGAAATTGTTAATCTGAACTCCATGCTTGAATCTGATACTGCACTTATTGCCATCAGAAAAAGGATAACAGGCACAGCTGAATCACAATATGAAAATGGTACCATTACCGCCACCGAATTTCTTAATGCATTGAATTCTGAACGGCAGGCGATGATAAACTACGAGATCCATAAAATTAATCTCGCCATGGTCAGGATCGAATACCTGAATATAAGAGGAAAGGAGATAGAATGACCCCGCTGCCCCCCAAGGGGGGGTGAAACAAAGTGTAAAATAAGATAACAAAAAACATATCAATATGAAAACCAACCTGATTTTAATCATCTCTGCAGTTCTCCTGACTGCCTGCAATAATAAAACCGACCAGGCCGATGCTTACGGCAACTTTGAAGCAACTGAAGTCATTGTCTCTGCTGAAACCAGTGGTCGCATCCTTAAATTTGACATCACAGAAGGAACAGAGATCGACAAGGGCTCTGAAATTGCCCTGATAGACACAACGCTGTTCCATCTTCAGAAAGGTGAGATCGATGCAGGCATCAAGGGTGTCAGAACACGGATCAGCTCGATAAATGCCCAGAATGATATTCTCATCCAGCAGATTGATAACCTGAATGTGAATATTGCAAGGATTGAAAATATGCTGAAAGATGATGCCGCAACAAAAAAACAATATGACGATCTTGCCGGACAGGTTGCTGTTCTTGAAAAACAGATTGCTGCAAATAACACACAGAAAGCCTCAATTGCCGCTGAAATATCTTTGTATGAATCAAAAAAAGCAACCTTGAATGAACAGGTGGTTCGCAGTTGCGTAAAAAGTCCCCTGAAGGGTACCATAATAGAGAAATATGCCGAAGCTGGTGAAATGGCCGCTGCCGGAAAGCCGCTGGTGAAAATTGCCGATCTTTCTGTAATTAAACTGAAGGTTTATGTAAGCGGCGCCCAGCTTGGAAGCATCAGGACGGGTCAGGAAGTTACAGTAAGAATTGATAAAGGTAAAAAGGATTATTCCTCTTTTACCGGGAAAATAAGCTATATCTCAGGCAAAGCTGAATTCACGCCAAAGATCATCCAGACAAAAGAGGAACGCGTCACTTTTGTTTATGCCGTGACTATCGATGTCATTAATGATGGATCGATGAAATCAGGCATGCCGGGAGAAGCAATCTTTTGATCAGAATTAACAATGCAAAGCATAATTGAATCATCAGGAATAAGTAAAAAGTTTGGAGACACCCAGGCTCTGATGGATATTTCATTCTCAGTAAATGAAGGAGAGATATTTGGATTTATTGGTCCCGACGGATCAGGAAAAACAACCCTCTTCAGGATCATTGCAACTCTTATACTGCCCGATAAAGGCAATATGAAAGTATTCGGACTTGATTGCAGGACAGGATTCAGGGAACTACGGAAAAATATCGGATACATGCCGGGACGGTTCAGCCTCTACCAGGACCTCACAGTCGAAGAGAATCTGGATTTCTATGCTACAGTTTTTGGAACTACAGTAAGTGAGAACTACGACCTTATCTCAGATATCTATTCCCATATTGAACCTTTCAAAAAAAGGCTTGCCGGAAAGCTCTCAGGAGGAATGAAGCAGAAATTGGCTTTATCATGTGCCCTCATTCATAAGCCCGGATTGCTGGTTCTTGATGAACCCACTACAGGAGTGGATGCAGTTTCACGAGCAGAGTTCTGGGAGATGCTCAGAAAGCTGAGACAGCACAATATAACTATTTTGGTTTCAACACCATATATGGACGAGGCAATGAGATGCGACAGAGTTGCCCTGATACAGGGGGGCAAAATTCTTTCGATCGATCAGCCTCAGAGGATCAGGGATGGATTCACAAGCAGGCTTTTCACAGTCAAGGCAACAGATAAGTACAGGCTTATACTTTCTCTGAGAAAATACCCGGAAACAAATACTGCATATCCATTCGGAGATTCCGTTCATGTAACTTTCAGAAATGACAGATATGATGAATCGCTTCTGAGCTTTCTTGAATCTGAAGGCATTGAAAATGTAATTATTGAAGAATCGAAAGCAAGTATTGAGGACAGGTTCCTGGAACTGATGGAGGCATGACGGCATAAAGGCGCAACGGCAAATAAAAACCCCCTTTCAATTTCCCCCAAGGGGGAAAAGCAAAACCACTTCCCCCCTGGGGGAAGGTCGGGAAGGGGGTAAATTTCAAAGCAATGGAGAATAGTACAGTAATATCAGTCCATAATCTCGTCAAAAAATTCGGCAATTTCACAGCCAACGATGACCTGAATTTTGAGGTATTCAAAGGTGAGATCTTCGGATTTCTCGGTGCAAACGGAGCTGGCAAGACAACAGCAATCAGAATCCTTTCCGGATTGTCAGCACCAACTTCAGGTGATGCTGTTGTTGCAGGATTCAGTGCATCGCGTCAGCCTGAAAAAATAAAACGGGTAATTGGCTACATGTGCCAGAAATTCTCCCTTTATGAAGATCTTACTGTCAGAGAGAATATCATGCTTTACGGCGGGATTTACGGAATGAGCAAGCAACTGATCAGGGAGAGAACTCATGCGCTTTTGGAGGAGCTGAATTTCGAAGCTTATGGCGACAAACTTATTTCATCCCTTCCACTTGGATTAAAGCAGAAACTTGCTTTTTCTGTTGCAGTTCTGCACGAGCCTGAGATTGTCTTCCTCGATGAACCGACAGGAGGAGTCGATCCTGTTACCCGCCGGCAGTTCTGGGAAATGATATATGAAACCGCTTCAAGGGGTATTACTGTTTTTGTAACGACACACTATATGGATGAAGCTGAATATTGCGACCGTATCTCAATAATGAACGACGGCAGGATAGTAGCTCTTGATACTCCGGCAGAACTTAAGAGACAATATAATGCATCATCAATTGAAGAGGTGTTTGTAAAGATAGCCAGACCCCCCATTGGGATCGGGGGCAAAAAACAAGAGGAAAAACCACTATAATTAAGTAAATGAAACGCTTCCTTGGTTTTGTCAGAAAAGAGTTCCTCCATATTTTCAGGGATTACCGGACCCTGATAATCATGTTCGGAATACCTGCTGCCCAGATCCTGCTATTCGGTTATGTTGTCAGCACTGACGTCAAAAATGCAGGAGTAGCATTTCTTGACATGCCGAAAGATGAGATCACGGAGAAGATAACTGATAAAGTTTGCTCATCCGGATTCTTCAGGAGAACAGATAACCTTCTTGATTATAATGATATTGACAGGGTGTTGAAAAAGGGGAAAACAAAAGCAGTAATCGTTTTTGAAAAGAATTTCAGCCGTAATCTGATGAGTGAAGGAAAAGCCTCATTATCAATCATTGCCGATGGTTCCGAACCTAACACGGCAACCCTTGTGACGAACTACCTGACAGCGATAATAACTGATTTCAACAGGGAACTTGCCGGAGCATCTGCCTCCGGCACTATGCTGGTCCAGCCTGAAGTCAGGATGTTTTATAATCCGGGCCTGAAGGGTCATTACATGTTCGTTCCGGGTGTGATCACTCTTATAATGATCCTTATCTGCGCCCTGATGACCTCGGTAACAATTACCCGGGAGAAAGAATTCGGCACAATGGAAGTACTTCTTGTCTCGCCTCTGAAACCTGTTCAGATAATACTGGGCAAGGTTATGCCTTATTTCTTTCTATCATTTATTGATGTGATAGTGATACTTCTGCTTTCATGGCTTGTTTTTGATCTTCCTGTAAAAGGCAGTCTGGTCCTCCTGCTTGCCGAAAGCATGCTCTATATCCTGATGAGCCTTTCCCTGGGAATCCTGATTTCGACTGTCTCCGACACAATGCAGCAGGCGATCTTTATTTCACTTGTCGGAATGATGCTTCCCACAATATTGCTTTCAGGGTTTATTTTTCCGATTGAAAATATGCCTAAGGTTTACGGATGGTTAAGCTCAATTCTTCCTCCCAGATATTTTATAGTCATTATCAAAAATATAATGATCAAAGGTACAGGTTTTATGTATGTCTGGAAAGAGACGCTTATATTAACTGCTTTTACTTTTGCATTCATTGTATTGAGTATCAGGAATTTTAAGATAAGACTGGAATAGAATGTATTATGTATTATGTATTATGTATTATGTATTATAGGCGATGTGATATTGTGTGGTGCGGGGTATGAGGTGTGAGGAAGACAAAAGGCTCCCCTCCTGGGAGGGGCGGGGGGTGGGTAAAATGAAAGGCTAAAAGCTGATAGCCAAGAGCTGATGGCTGATAGCTAAGGAAAAAAAGGACGTGTAGACTACAATTAATATAAACAAATGCGAACCATATTCTATCTTATACGAAAAGAATTCATCCAGATCTTCCGGAACAAGTTCATTGGAAGGGCGATCTTTGGCGTTCCGATAGTGCAGATGCTTATACTTGTTCCGGCAGTGACATTTGAAATCAAGACAATTAACCTGTCCGTCATTGACAGAGATCTCTCCTCAACCTCAAGAAACCTGGTCAGCCAGATTGAAGGATCAACTTTCTTCAGGGTAACCTTTTCGACTTTCTCCGAAGATGAGGCTGAAAGTCTACTGCTTAAAAACAAATGCAACATCGTACTTCAGATCCCTGAAGATTTCGGAAAAGATACAGGAAACGGCAAGCCTGGAAGGTTGCTGGCTTCAGTAAATGCAATAAATGCAACAACTGCTCAGCTTTCATGGGCGTACCTGAACGGCGTTCTCCGGGATTACAATTCAAAACTGGCATTGGAGAATATTAACAGCAATACAATGTCAGCCATCCCTCAGATAAATATCCAAAACCGTTACTGGTATAACGAATTGCTCAATTATAAATATTATATGCTTCCTGGTATTCTCGGCATCCTTGTAACAGCGATCGGATTCCTTCTTGCCGGGCTCAATCTTGTAAGGGAGAAGGAAGCCGGCACAATTGAGCAGATCAATGTAACCCCTGTCAGAAAACATCAGTTCATAATTGCTAAAATGGTTCCGTTCCTGATTATTGGCCTTGCTGACCTTATTCTCGGTCTTGTTCTTGGGAAACTGGCATTTAATATACCGTTTGAAGGAAGCATTGCCCTTCTTTTACTCAGCGCTTCAATATTCCTGATAGCAGTCCTGGGATTTGCTCTTTTTATTTCAACTTTTTCGGGGACACAGCAACAGTTTATGTTTATTGCGTTCTTCTGCATGATAATATTCATACTTATGAGCGGTATTTTCACTCCACTCGAGAGCATGCCTTATTGGGCCCAGAAAATTGATCTTATAAATCCCGTGGCTTATATAATGAGAATTAACAGGATGGTAATGCTTAAGGGGTCTACGATTCAGGATATCAGCGGAGATATCTTTTCATTGATGATTATCGCAGTTATTTTCACTACCCTGGCGATAAGAAGATACAGGAAAACGGCTTAAAAAGATTACTTTATTGATACAGTTGCCATAACCGGCCAGTGGTCGGATATGTAAATCCCATGTTCTTTCCTGATAAAAGTCCGGTGTTCAAGTACCTCCATTCCGTTCCTTACAAATATATAATCAATCCTGCCGGAACTTTTGCTTTCCGAAAAACCATTGAAGGTGTAAGCCGGACCCTGAGGTCTTTTTTCAGAAACTGCGTATGTATCGTTTAACAGCGGAACGCTTTCATAAGGGCCAGTCAGTATTTCATAGCCTTCGCCTGAAATAAGCATATTGAAATCACCTGTAATTACAAACGGGAAACCTGATGCAATACTATCAACTTTGTTAAGCAGTAATCCCGAGCTCATAATTCTTGCAGAATCAGAATCATGAGCAAAATGGGTATTGAAGAAATAAAAGTGTTCAGATGTAGTCTTTTCTGAAAGTTCGACCCAGGTGACGATACGGGGAAGGCTGGATCCCCATGCTTTTGTACCTGCCACTTCCGGAGTATCTGACAGCCAGAAGGTCTTTGTCCTGATAAGATCAAACCTGTCCTTTCTGAAAAATACCGGATTCATCTCACCTTCTTTAGCCCCGTCACTCCGTCCGACACCTATTGAGCTGTAATCAGTCATTACGGAATCGAGGTATTCATATTGATGAGCCAGAACTTCCTGCATTCCAATCAGATCAGGTTCTTCATACTTTAAAAATCTGCAGACAAATGAAGCCCTCTTTGGCCATGCATTAAGGCTGTCTTCGGGATTATCATACCGGACGTTAAAAGTCATTACTTTCAGAATATCAACATCAGATCTTTTTTTGCACCCGGGCAGAAAAATCAGAAGGAATATAAATGAAAACAAGTAAAATTTCTTCATATCAATTGAATTTGATCAAAAAATCAGGTATACGGTAAACAAAAATAATGAAAGGTCCGCAATATGAAAAGTGAATTTCCCCGGTAAATCTAATGATGCAAATATACTTATATTTGCATGAGGTTCAAAACCGGGGGTTATATCCTTCCTGATGAACTATTAGTATACTGATTAATAATTACTTGTTGAATATTCTTCTTCGCTGATGCCTGATATTATTAAGCTTTTACCCGATTCGGTAGCAAATCAGATCGCTGCCGGAGAAGTAATTCAGCGACCTGCTTCTGTCGTGAAGGAACTGATGGAAAATGCAGTCGACGCGGAAGCCGGAAGCATAAATGTCATAATTAAGGATTCGGGAAGAACACTTATACAGGTGATAGATAATGGCACCGGAATGTCAGAAACTGATGCCAGGCTATCATTCGAAAGGCACGCAACCTCAAAAATAACCTCAGCTCAGGATCTCTTTGCAATAAGGACCAAGGGATTCAGGGGCGAAGCACTGGCTTCAATAGCAGCTGTTTCGATGGTAGAGCTTAGGACAAGAAAAAATGAAGACGATTCAGGAACCCTGATCATACTTAACGGGTCAAAGGTCGAAACACAGGAGCCATGCAGCTGTCCTGTCGGATCAAGCTTATCTGTAAAGAATCTTTTCTTTAATATTCCGGCGCGAAGAAAATTCCTGAAGTCGGACAATACTGAAATGAGACATATTATCACCGAGTTTCAGAAGATTGTTTTAGCCCATCCGGGGATCAGATTTACGCTGCATCATAATGATAATGAAATATATATTCTGGGATCCGGCAATGTCCGCCAAAGAATAATCGGAGTATTCGGTAAGCAGATAAACAACGACCTCATTACGCTTGAGACTGCAACAACATTAATAAATATTAAAGGATTTATAGGGAAGCCCGAGAATGCACGAAGGACCTATGGTGAACAGTTCTTTTTTGTCAATAACAGGTTCATGAAACATCCCTACTTTCATAAAGCAGTCATTGAAGCATATCAGAATATACTACCCCCCGAAGCAATTCCTTCATATTTCATTTTTATGGAAATAGATCCTGCTTCAATAGATATAAATATTCATCCTACCAAGACCGAAATTAAATTTGAAGACGAAAGATCGATCTGGCAGATCCTTATGGCATCCGTAAAAGAAGCTCTTGGAAGGTTTAATATTGTGCCTTCGTTAGATTTCAATGATGAAGGATTAATCGATATCCCTGTAAGGTCGTCATTCAGAAATATTCCTGAACCTCCTGCAATTGAAATTGACCCGCGCTACGATCCCTTTGCTGGTGATGATAAAGTATCAAATCAAAACAGGCTTATTGAGAGATTCGAAAGAGAAAACAATTCCGGTTGGGAAAAACTTTATACTGCGCTTGAACATGAAGATCCTGAACCTTCAAAGATTGAAACAGACAGGAAATTTTTCCAGATAAAGAATAAGTATATTGTCTGTCCGGTTAAATCAGGACTGATGCTTATTGATCAGAAAAGAGCTCATGAAAGGATCCTTTATGAAAAGTTCCTCGAAAACCTTAACAACAACAGAAGCCTCAGCCAGGCAGAATTGTTTCCTGTCAGCATTGAGCTGAATCCTGCTGATATTTTTGTTCTTAAGGAAATTGAGGATGATATCAGGCTTCTTGGTTTTGCCTTCCAGTTTACGGGAAATAATATGATTTCTATAACCGGCAGGCCTTCTGAAATCGGTTCTGCCGATCCTGTAATGATGCTTGAAATTCTACTGGAAGAGTTCAAAAAGACTCAGTCGGATCCGTCAACAGGAATAAGGGAAAAAGTAGCTTCAGCTATGGCAGGGGCTTCAGCAATACCTTACGGTAAAGCGTTAATGAAAAATGAGATGGAAGACCTTTTCGATACACTCTTCCTGTGCAAAGCGCCTAATTATTCGCCAAAAGGGAAAGCAGTTATCAACATTTTAACTCTTGAAGAGATTGATAAAAGACTCCGATAGTATTATATTTGCCCGCAAGTTATTGGATTTTACAAATACAAGATCTTAAATGAACGGATACGGCAGAGGGTTCATGGCATTACCGCCTGTAGTAAAGAATCTCATCCTGATAAATGTACTGATGCTTATTGCCACCTGGACTGCAAAAAGTGTTTTCAGTGTTGACCTTACAACAATCCTGGGGCTTTACTTTCCGAAGTCGGAACAATTCATGCCTCTCCAGATAATTACCCACATGTTCATGCATGCGAATTTCTGGCACCTCTTTTTCAATATGTTTGCGCTTTATATGTTTGGAGGAATTCTGGAAAATGTGTGGGGCCCAAAAAGGTTCCTGATCTACTACATGGTCTGTGGCCTGGGTGCAGCGTTCGTTCACGAAACGGTAATTTTGTTCCAGTATAACAAATTAATGAATGCCATAGCTCCCGATCAGCTCCAGCTGGTTCTTGATAACGGGGCAGCGGTTTTAAGTGAAGGGAAACAGTATGCTGATGTAACTATGAGGGATCTTCAGATGCTCCTTAATGTTCCTACTGTCGGGGCCTCTGGTGCTATCTTTGGTGTACTTCTTGCATTCGGTGTTTTGTTCCCGAATACCCAGCTTATGCTGTTGTTCCCTCCTATCCCGATCAAAGCCAAATATTTTGTTATCGGGTACGGAGCAATTGAACTCTATCTGGCAGTTACCCAGCCTGGAAGTAATATTGCACATGCTGCTCACCTCGGAGGCATGCTGTTCGGATATATCCTGATAAGATACTGGAGGAAAACAACCACAACTCTATATTGATGAGTATCTGGGACGATATTGGAAAAACATTCAAGAACGGGAGCAGTCTGACAAGACTGATTTATTTAAATATTGCTGTTTTTTTTCTTATCTCCATTGGATCAATAATCGGATATCTTCTTAATAACCAAACTCTTTCGCCTAATATACTGAATTGGTTTTCAGTCCCATCCTCAATCAAAGCCTTCCTTTTAAGGCCATGGACACTCGTTACATATATGTTCACACATAAGGATATCCTTCATATCCTGTTTAATATGCTGTGGCTGTACTGGTTCGGGACTATCTTCCTTGAATATCTCGATCAGAAAAAGCTGGTTGCCGTTTACCTCCTGGGAGGTATAAGCGGAGCTGTAGTGTATATAATCTCATTCAATGTTTTCCCAGCTTTCAACCAGGTTGTAAATGAATCTGTGGCCATTGGCGCTTCGGCATCAGTTCTGGCAATAGTTGTGGCAATTGCTGCATATGTTCCTGATTATTCAGTTAATCTGTTTCTGCTTGGCCGGATTAAGATAAAATGGGTGGCTCTTGCAATTTTCATACTTACTTCCGTAATGGATTTCTCGGTAAATTCAGGCGGCAAGCTTGCCCATATCGGAGGAGCAATGTTCGGATATATTTACACTGTAAGTCTGCGTCGCGGACATGATCTCGGAAAAGGATTGAATAAAATAATCGATTTTTTTGCCACTCTTTTTAAACCGCGGAAAAAACTCAGGGTCACTTATAAAAAGAAGAAAACAGATTATGAATATAACAAAGCCAAGGCTGATCATCAGGAACAGATCAACCAGATACTTGAAAAAATCTCAAAAGGCGGCTATGATTGCCTGACAAAAGAAGAAAAGGACCTGCTCTTCAGGGAAAGTCAGAAAAAAAACTGATCCAAATATTGGATGCTTTCATAAATGCTTTATCCTGTCTTATCAAAAATCACCAGTTTCATATCCAATAATTCAGGAATACTGATAAATTCGCCATGATAAGTCAGAATATCTTGAAAAAGTTTATTTATAGAACAATTCTTGGTGCAAATATTTTGTTTGCCCTGGCATTGATATTATCCTACCTGTCTGTTCATATAAATCCTGACACTATTGCTTTGCCAGCTCTTTTCGGACTTGCATATCCCTATCTTCTGCTTGTCAACATTATCTTTGCAATTATATGGGCAATCGCGCTAAAATGGGAAGCATTGATCTCCATGGTTGTCATCGCGGCAGGTTTTACTCATTTTTCCAATTACCTTAAGATACAGAAGCCTTCGGGGGATAAGACGGGGACTTTCCAGGTTCAAAGCTATAATGTCCGTCTGTTCAACTATTTTGAGGATAGAAAAGGCAGCATTTCCGAAAAAAGGATACTTGAACTTCTCAAGAACGGGAAAGCGGATATAATTTGTCTGCAGGAAGTGTATATCATGGGAGATCCTGAACAAAAAGAACAGGAAATCAAATCAGCTCTCGGAGGAAAGTATTATTCCCATTTTAAGGTGATCGGTACCGGAAATAACAGATATTATGGTATCGCTACACTAAGCAAATTCCCAATGATCGACAGGGGGGATATTGTGCATGAAAAATCATCAAGTCTTTCAATATATACGGATATTCTTGCCGGCAAGGATACTATAAGGGTTTTCAACAACCACCTGCAGTCATTCCGTCTCCACAGAATGGAACGCACTTTTTTGAATGAAATAGTTGAAACATCAGAAGATAAGGAGACCCTCAATGAGATAGTAAATATTTCTTCGAGCCTGAGGAAGGGTTTTGTGAAAAGAGCGGCTCAGGCACAGGCTGTTAAAGCCAGGATCGACAAATCTCCTTATCCGGTTATTGTAGCAGGGGATTTTAACGATACACCGGTTTCCTACTCATACAGGAAGATCAGAAAAGGGCTTAATGATGCTTTTGTAAGTTCGGGATACGGAGCAGGATTTACATACAGAGGCAATTACCCCCCCAACAGAATCGACTATATTCTGTATGACAATGCAATTGAGTGCCGTCAGTTTGATATATTAAAAGTAAAGTATTCCGATCACTATCCTATTGTAGCCTACTTCAGGAAGAAGAATTAATCTAAGTTGCTGGTTGCTTGTTGTTTTTGTTCTCAAAATGGCAATCTCTTTAAATCAACATTCCCTCCCGAGATTATCAGTCCAACCTTTTTCCCTTTGAAAAATCCCGGATTCTCTTTAATTACTGCCAGCACTGTTGCAGATGATGGCTCAATTATTATCTTCATTCTTTCCCAGATAAGCTTCATTGAGCTGATAATTGATTCTTCCTGTACTGTTAAGATATCATCAACATTCTTCCGGATAACTGAAAAAGTAAGCTCGCTGAGAGATGTCAGCAGGCCATCGGCTATTGTTAAAGGATTAACAGAAGGTGTCAGAATTCCTGTTTTGAAAGATTTCCAGGCATCATTTGCATTCAGTGGTTCAGCGCCGATAACTTTTATCCTGTCATTAATCCCTTTTGCGCATGTTGAAGTGCCGCTCATCAGTCCGCCGCCACCTATTGGTGCAACAATTACATTAAGATCGCCAACGTCTTCAAGAAGCTCAAGTGAGGCTGTTCCCTGCCCGCAGATTACATTAAAATTGTCATAGGGATGAATAAGTGTTGCTCCCTCCTTCTCCATTATTGTTCTGCAGGTTTCTTCGCGCGCCTGTAGTGTTGGTTTGCAGAAAGTGATTGATGCCCCATACCCTGCAACTGCATCCTTTTTTACTGACGGAGCATTTTCAGGCATCACAATGTATGCTTTTATTCTGTTCATTCCGGCAGCAAGAGCAAGGGCGGCTGCATGGTTGCCTGATGAATGGGTTACAACACCATGTTTTTTCTGATCATCAGCCAGAGATAATACAGCGTTTGTTGCGCCCCTGAACTTGAATGCACCTACTTTCTGAAAGTTCTCACATTTGAAATAAAGTTCGCATCCAAATATCCGGTTCAGCTGTTGGGACGTGAGAACCGGAGTGCGATGTATAAACGGCCTGATCCTTATATGGGCCGATTGAATATCAGTTAGTGTTGGCAGATTCATGGACACTTATTTTTGGTTATTATGGTATTCCCGGATATGACGTCGTAAAAGTATAGAAAACAGGAAAAACCATGAAACAAGTAAGAACAATTTTGTAATTTTCGATTTGCTTATTTTATTGCTTTGTTAAAACCTGAAATAAATAACAACTATGGAAAATCTTCAAACCAGCTATCTCGGATTAAAACTCAGGAATCCTTTAATTGCAGGAAGCTGCGGGATTACAAATTCCATCTCAAATATTAAGGAACTGGCTTCAAAAGGTGTCGGTGCCGTGGTGATCAAATCTCTTTTTGAAGAGCAGATTACTATTGAAACTAAGAATGCAATAAAGTCGGAAGAAGGTGAAATTAAGACTTTTACGCAGGCTACCGATAGGCTGTTCGGGAAAAGGATCTATGATTATGATGAAGCATATTCCTATATCTTCGATTTTGCAAAAACAAACACACTTGAGAAATATCTTGCCTTCCTCAGGGAGGCTAAAAATTCAGTCGATATTCCGGTAATTGCAAGCATAAACTGTGTTTCGAACCAGAACTGGCATTCATTTGCAAAAAAAATACAGGACACCAAAGCGGATGCCCTTGAGCTGAATATTTATATTCTGCCTTCAGACTGGAGACGAAGCGGGGAGGACAATGAGAGAATATACTTTGATATAATCAGGGAGGTGAGAAATTTTGTAGATATGCCCGTTGCTGTTAAAATCGGTTATTACTTTTCATCAATGGTTCAATCAGTCAGAAAATTATCTGAAAGCGGTATTAAAGGTTTGGTGCTTTTCAACCGGCCATATAATACCGATTTCAATATAGACAAGATAGGTATAGGTCACGGACAGGTATTCAGTTCAAAAGATGAGTATACTCATACGCTTCGCTGGATATCGATACTGTCAGGGCATGTAAAATGTGATCTTTCCGCTTCCACGGGAGTGCATGATTATAAAGCTTTTGTAAAGATGCTTCTGGCTGGTGCAACAACCGTTCAGATTGCTTCAGCTCTCTTCAAGGAAGGGCTCGATGTTATTCCTGAAATCCTGAAGAATACTGTTGAATGGATGAAAATGCATAAGTTTGAAACGATCGATTCATTCCGTGGTAAATTGAGCCAGACAAACCTTGAAAATCCTGCTGCAATCGAAAGGGTTCAGTTCATGAAGCTCTATTCAGGGATTGAATAAGTGTCAGCCAGTAACCATCAACAATCGACTGGCAACAAATAGTGTAAGTTATTTCAATCATCAAATCCATTCTTCCAGTATGCCGGTGTTACAAACTTTCCGTCCCTGGTTTTAAGACTACGCTCATAAATTGCAAAAACAGGATTAAAAACAAGATCAGTGACGCCGATAGTGTATTTAGGTTCCTCACCTTCCACTTCAGAAGGTACTTTCATTTCCTTTACATCAAAGTTGTTAAACTGAAGCAGATCAGTGAGGAAAGCCAGACGATCAAGTGCTATACCTGAATCAACTATTGTACAGCGGATACCATCTATCTCACCTACAATATGTTTTGCATTATTTATTGCCATAAGCTGGAATGTAAAAACTAAATTCCGAAACTCATATTTTTAATAACCTCAAAGATAATACTGGCAAAGCCTGTAATAACAATTCCTGCAATGCAAATCCCGAGAGCTAACCGTGTAGGAAAATCGCTCCTGAATTTTTCAATTGGATTATCACTATTGTTAATAAACATTGCATTTACAACAAGGAGATAATAGTATAGTGATATTATTGTATTTAATACAGCAATTGTTACAAGAAGGTAATAACCCTTCTGAGCTGCAGCTGTAAAAAGGAAAAACTTGCCGAAAAATCCGGCAAAAGGTGGAATTCCGGCAAGGGAGAATAATCCCAGAAGCATAACAAGACTTAATCCAGGATTAGTCTGGTAAAGTCCGTTATACTCATCAATATTTTCTTTGCCTTTAGCATTTGAAATTGCTGCAACAACACCAAATACAGCAAGGTTTGAGAAAATATAAACAAGAATATAATATATTACTGATGCCATCCCCAACTGATTGCCTCCGATTAAGCCAAGCAGGATGTATCCTGCCTGCGAAATAGATGAGAATGCCAGAAACCTTTTAAGATTTTGCTGCTGTATAGCAAACAGGTTACCGATGGTCATTGTCAGTACAGCAGAAACATATATGATTTTTTGCCAGATCGTTATAATTACAGGGAATACAGTAAACAACATTATGATAAAAATAAATACTGCAGCACCCTTTGAAATAACTGAAAGATATGATGTTATATTAACCGGTGCGCCTTCGTAAACATCCGCAGTCCAGAGATGGAACGGGACAATCGATATTTTGAATGCCATGCCAGAAAAGAAGAAAATAAATCCAAGTATCTGAAGGTTCTTGTTTTCAAACAGTTGTGCCACTTCATGAAAATAGAGTGTTCCTGTTGTACCATAAATCATTGCCAGTCCGTACAGGAGTACCCCTGAAGAAAGAGCTGAGATTAATATAAGCTTGATACCGGCTTCAGCCGATTTGTTGTTGTACCTGTCGTAGGCAGCAAGCGCGGCGACAGGAATGGTAGCCAGTTCCAGGCCAAGGTAGAACATAAGAAAATGACCTGCCGATATCATGAAATTCATCCCGACAAGTGTCGAAATAAGAAGGAAAAAATACTCACTCACCTTATCATGATTTTCTTCTTTATTAAGCCAGGTAACTGATTGAATTAAAACAAGCAAAGCTCCGATATTAAGGATGTTTTTCATAATCAGCCTGGTATTGTTTACTTCATACATACCGCCGAAAAGTGTCCCTGTCGGGGATGGCAGGAATCCGGCTATTGTAATTACAGCAAACAGAACTATTGAAAACAAACTTATGGATTTCCTGCTTTTGGAACTCGCGAAAATTTCAACAGTCAGTACCAGTAAGGCCGCTACTGTCAGAAGCAGTTCATGCCGCATTAATGCAAAATTTCCCAGGCTCATAATAATTTTTTGTACGATATAATTATTTGTAATTCAGTCATATTTTTTATTATTGTCAGGATCCTAAAACGGATTCAATGCAATTATTTTACTTATTATTGGCTGCAAACTGACTCCGATCATTGAAGAAAGAAGGTAGGGAGCCATTCCGATAAATACAATAAAACTTATCAGAGTCACTGTCGATACTTTCTCATACCATTTTGCATCGCTCAGATGTACATAATGATCATTTGTTACCGGGCCCAGCAGGAGTATTGCAATTACCCTGAGAATATATACGGCTGTTATAACAATGGAAGTAACAGAAATAATGGTCACAATTCTGTAAAACAGCTCCGGATGTTGAAATGCCCCGACAAATATTGTCATCTCAGCAACAAATCCGCTGAAGCCCGGAAGTCCCAGGGAAGCAAGTCCGGCAATCACATAACAAACTGACAGGAAAGGTATTACTTTCATCAATCCGCCCATTTCGTTGATCAGTCTGGTATGAGTGCGGCCATAGATCATTCCGATAAGGGCAAAGAATAAAGCTGTCATAAGTCCGTGGGAGATCATCTGGATTATTGCCCCGTTCATTGCTGTCCTGTTCATCATCAGGATTGCAAACAGCACAAGTCCGCAATGGCTTACTGAAGAATAAGCATTGATGTATTTGAGGTCCTTCTGTACTATAGCGCTGAATGCCCCGTAAACAACACTTATTGTTGTCAGAATGATGAAAATCCAGGAGAGTTCATGGGCAGCTTCAGGCATGAGAAAAATAGCAACTCTGAAGCAACCATAGCCCCCAAGTTTCATAAGCACCCCTGCATGCAGCATTGAAACGGCAGTCGGAGCTGATGAATGACCGTCGGGCGACCATGTATGAAAAGGGAATAGTGCACCAAGTACACCAAACCCTACAAATGTCAGCGGGAAGAATATATACTGAGCCTTCATCGGGATCTTGATTTTGGAGATTTCAAGAATATTAAACGATGTCTGACCACCATCAGGAGCCGAGTTAAAGTGAATCCCCAGTATCCCGACAAGAAGAAGGGCTGAAGCGCCCATAAGCATCAGGGTGAGCTTCATGGCAGAGTATTCCTTGGGACCGCTTCCCCAGATTCCGATCAAAAGATACATTGGGATAACTGCAAGCTCATAAAAAAGGAACATTGTGAACAGGTCGATTGAAATGAAAAAACCAAAAACACCTGTTGCAAGAAGTATCAGCGATACAAAGAACTCTTTAGTCAGAAATTCCATTTCCCAGGAAGCAAAGATCCCTGCAAAAACAACAATAGATGTCAGCCCGATCATTGCCACCGAAATACCATCAGCACCAACTGCATAATGTATGTTCAGGCTCTCAAACCAGACGACATCCTTAATAAACAGCATTTCAGCTGTATTACCGGCATGACGGGCTGAAACATAAAGAAAAATGAGAAGTGCTGATAACAGCAACTGTATCCCCATGCCTATGCTGGCAACGATTTTCACCTGATGCATATCCTTTATCAGCACTATTCCGATCATGGTCAGGACCGGAATTAAGACAAATAATGATAATATATTCATATTTTAAACTCGTCCTTTCTTACTAATGCCACAGATAAATAAAAATCAATGCCAGCAATATTGTTCCCGATATAAAAACAAATGCATATTTTTGAATCTGACCCGATTGAAAACCTCTTATTCTTAAAGAGACTACCTGAGTTACGGAGGCAATGGCATTCATAGTACCGTCAACAATGTGTCTGTCGAACCAGGCTACAGGTTCAGAGATGTATCTGAAAATGATCTTTTTTGTAATGAAAAGATATATTTCATCAATATAGAATTTATTATATGCCCATTTGTAGGTGTATTTGAATGTTGCAGTCAGTTTGTCAGGCAGCGAACTCTTCTTTCCGTAAAAGATAAAGGCAATTCCTATTCCCAAAAGTCCTATCAGAACAGAAGGCACTGCAATGCTCCATTCAATCTCAGCTTCAAATGCCTTACTATCTGATGTTACCAGCTTGTTGAAAGGTATAATTCCTGAGATTACTGCTCCGATTGCAAGCACTATCAGTGGTACAGTCATTGTTGCAGGAGCTTCATGGGGTGTGTGGTCATAAATGGTATTCTCCCCCCAGAAAATATTGAAATAAAGCCTGAACATATAAAATGCTGTAATACCGGCAACAGCATACTCAACAGCAAACAGGAGCTTGTTATGACTGAAGGCAGCTGCGAGTATTTCATCCTTGCTGAAAAAGCCTGAGAAAGGAGGTATGCCTGCAATTGTCAGGCATGCAATCAGGAATGTTATATGAGTTATTGGCAGGTATTTGCGCAATCCTCCCATATCGTTCATAAAATTGCTGTGTACGGCATGAATTATTGCACCTGCTCCAAGGAAAAGAAGCGCTTTGAACATCGCATGGGTGAACAGATGGAACATTGATGCCATGTATCCTAATCCCTCATGTCCCCCATAGCCTGAAACTCCTAGGGCAAGCATCATATAGCCTATCTGTGAAATTGTCGAATAGGCCAGTACACGCTTTATATCAGACTGGGTACAGGCTATCACTGCTGCAAAAAGTGAAGAAAATGCACCTACATATGCAACTACATTAAGCGCAGCCGGTGCTGATAATGCATAAATCGGGAACATTCTTGCAACCAGGTAGACACCTGCAACCACCATTGTGGCTGCATGGATTAGAGCTGAAACAGGAGTGGGACCCTCCATTGCATCCGGAAGCCAGATGTGGAACGGGAACATAGCCGATTTGCCTACACCACCCATATATACAAATATCATTGACCAGGTCATTACCGAAAGTCCCATGAAGCTGATGCCGCTTCCCTGAGATATTGCAGGTCCGGCAGGGTCTGTAAGTGTTATAAAATCAAATGTCTTTGTGTTGAATGAAAGTATAAGTATACCTATCAGGAATCCCATGTCGGCAAACCTGGTTACAATAAATGCCTTCTTTGAAGCTCTTACCGCAGATGGTTTTTCATAATAGAATCCTATAAGAAGATAAGATGAAATACCCACAAGTTCCCAGAAGATATACATCTCGAAAATGTTTGTTGCAAGCACAAGTCCGAGCATTGAAAATGTAAAGAGTGAAAGAAAAGCATAGTAGCGCTCAAAGCCCTTTTCTCCCTTCATGTAGCCAAGGCTGTAGATATGAACCATAAAGGATACAGTGGTTATTACAATGAGCATCATTACTGATATCGGATCAATAAGGACACCCATGTCAATATGCAGTTTATCGGTGAACTGCAGCCAGGTTGCATTATACGCAGTGATCTTTTGAAAAGCGCCGTCGATCCTTTCGCTCTGAAAGAAATAAAAATAAGCAGTAATATAAGAAAGTGCTGTTATAACAGCCAGCCCTGCAGTACCAAGCAATCCTGAGAGTTTTGGTTTAAGCTTATGGCCCGCCAAACCAAGCAGGATAAACATAAGGAAAGGAATGATAAGTATTGAGACTGTATAAGTGTAATTGACCATAAAGTGTTTCTAAGTTGAATTATAAATATCAGTATTTCATTACATTAACATCTTCAACATTGATTGTTGTAAACCTCCGGTAGATATTTATGATAATTGCAATAACTACTGCAGCCTCAGAGGCAGCAACGGCAATTACAAAAAGAGTGAAAAAGAATCCTTCAAGTTTATGGGGATAGAGGTACCTGTTGAAAGCCACAAAATTGATGTTGACCGAATTAAGTATCAATTCGACTGACATCAGTATTGTAATAAGGTTCCTTCTGGTGAGAAAACCATAAACACCGATAAAAAACATTATTGCCGCAAGGATGAGAAAATAGATCAGAGGTACTCCGGCATTCATTTTATATTTGTTTAGTTGTTTGTGACTGGGGATTTTTAGGGCCTGCTTTCTTTGCAATTACAATTGCGCCAACCATTGCTGCAAGAAGCAAAATTGAAATCACCTCAAACGGCAGGATATAGCCATCTTTGCCGACAGATAAAAGGGAGTTGCCTGCCAGGCGCATATTGACCTCCTGGGCGGCTTCGGTTGTAGCTGAAAACTTAAAATCAAGTATTGTTATTATTGTAACAAATGCACCTGCAAGTGACGCAAGTGCAGAAAACAGCGATTTTTTCCATCCTACAGGTTCAAATTTCTGGTTTATATGACTTGTCAGAAGTATAGAAAAAATTATAAGTACAACAATACCGCCGGCATAAAGAGTAAGCTGCACAGCAGCAAGAAACTGGTAATTCAGCATAAAATAGAGTCCGGCAGTTGATACAAGAACAAAAAGGAGATAAACTGCCGATCTTAATATCTTACGACCGGTAACAGTCAGGATTGAAAAGACAACAATTATAGCAGAAAACAAGAAAAACATTAATTGATTCGAGCTCATTATTCAACTCCTTTCATTAATTGCGAACCTGGTTTATTTAGTACTTTGATCAGTAAAGCCCTGTTGAAAACAGCATGTTCAAACTCCTGGGAAAAAGCCAGTGCATTTGAAGGACAGCTTTTAACGCATAATGCACAGAATGTGCACATACCCAGGCGGTAAATATGTTTATCAATAGCTCTCTTTTTCTTTCCGTCTTCAGTTAAAATCGTTTTAGATATTACCTCAATTGTACCGTTTGGGCAGTTTATTTCACAAATACCGCAGCCGGTGCATTTATGTTCATTCTTTTCATTATGGGGCATAACAACTTCACCCTTAAATCTTTCGAACATTACAAGCTCTTTCCTGTTATTGGGGTATTTCTGGGTTACAATTGTCGAAGGTCTGAAAAAGTATGACCCTGTAACCTTCATCCCTTTTAAAAGCGACCAGACTCCAAGAAATATGTCCTTCAGATAATTTATTATGCTCCTCATTCAGAGATATATATTTGAACTTATAACTTTTCTAAACCCACCCCTAACCCCTCCCAGGAGGGGAACTTATAGGATTATCTTAGTTTTTATCTTTTTACTTTTATCTTTTATCTTTTAAAAATGCCAACCCATAAGGACTATAAAAGCCATTATCAGTACGTTAACAAGGTTTATTGGCAACAAATATTTCCACTCAAGTGTAAGAAGCTGGTCAATCCTCAGACGGGGGAAAGTCCATTTAGACCACATCATAAGAAAGATTACAAAGAATGTTTTCACTATGTACCATATAAAAGGAGGTATGAAATCCATAATATGATTAAATCCATCCCAGTGTCCTACGTGAAATGGCATCCATCCCCCGAGAAATACTGTAGCAGCAATTGATGCAACAATGAACATGTTCATGTATTCAGCAAGGAAAAAGAAAGCAAATTTAATTCCTGAATATTCAGTATGGTACCCGGCTGTAAGCTCCGATTCAGCTTCAGCAAGGTCGAATGGTCCCCGGTTAGTTTCAGCCGTGCTTGAGATAAGGAAAATTATAAAAGCAATAAAGGCAGGAATATGCCCTTTGAAAATAAACCAGCCTGTACTCTGTGCCTGAACAATTTCGGATAACTGCATCGAACCTGCCAGTATAACTATTGTAATCAGAGAGAGACCGACTGACAATTCATAACTGACTATTTGCGCTCCGCTTCTCATTGCACCAATCAAGGAGTATTTATTGTTGCTCGACCATCCTGCCAGCAATATCCCGATCACGCCCATTGCCGATACAGCTATAACATAAAATATGCCGATATTCAGGTCAATCGCATGAAGTCCTTTTGCAAAGGGGATTGCGGCTATAGCCATGAAAGAGGCTATTATTACTATAAAAGGAGCCAGGTTAAACAGGAATTTATCAGCATTCTTTATTGGTACCAGCTCCACGAATAATAGCTTCATAAGGTCTGCAATTGTCTGGAAAATTCCGAATGGTCCTACCCTGTTCGGACCAAGCCGGTTCTGCATGAACGCACAGACTTTTCTTTCTGCATATACAAGGAACAAACCAATTATCGCATAAAAAATAAGGATCAATACTCCGATTATCAGCATCTCAACCACAGTCGTCCAGAAAGGAGACATGGAATTTTGAAGACCTTTGTCAATCCATTGTGTCAGCGAAGTAAAATCGTAAATATCAAATGGCATATACTGTTTCTTTAGTCTTTTATCTGTCAATATCCGGTATCACCAGATCCAATGATCCGCCAATTGCCACCAGATCAGCAATCTTAAAGTCTTTTGATATAAGATTCAGCACTGATAGATTGACGAAGTTCGGCGAACGGAATTTGATCCGGTAAGGATTTTTATTTCCGTCGCTTATTATATATACGCCCAGTTCACCGCGAGCAGTCTCAACTCTTTGATAATACTCTCCTTCAGGCAGTTTAATTACCGGCTTCATTTTTACAGCGAAAGGTCCTTCAGGTATATTGTCAATCAACTGGTCAACAATGTTCATTGATTCCCTCATTTCTTCAATCCTTGCAATATACCTGTGATATGTATCTCCATCATTAAAAAGCACTTCATTGAATTTTACCCTGTCATATGCGCTGTATGGTTCGTGCTTTCTGACGTCACAGGAAAACCCGGATGCCCTGCCAGTCGGACCTGTGACACCATATGATATGGCATCCTGCAGTGATAATCTGCCAATACCTCTTGTACGTTCCTGGAAAATAATATTGCCTGACAGTAATTGATCATATTCAGGGAGGGTCTTCCTGAAATATTTTATAAATTCCTTAGTACGTTTCTGGAAATTTGGATGAATATCGTACATCAAACCTCCAGGACAATTATAACTGACTAACATGCGACCGCCACATGTTTCTTCGAATATATCCATCACTTTTTCCCTGTCGCGCAGACCATAAAAGAAACATGTCAATCCTCCCAGATCCATACCAAATGATGCCCACCAAAGCTGATGCGACTGAATTCGTGTCAGCTCCGACATAATTGTACGTATGACCATGACTCTTTCGGGGATTTCAACTTCGAGGGCTTTCTCAACATTAAGACAAACAGCCTCATTATTTATATGTGCCGATAAATAGTCCATCCTGTCGGTAAGATGAATAATCTGGGGATAGGTGATACTTTCGCACATTTTTTCAATCCCTCTGTGAACATATCCGATATGGGGCTCAACATTCTTTACAATCTCACCCTTTAACGAAACAACAAGACGAAGCACACCATGTGTCGATGGGTGCTGAGGTCCCATGTTGATTACATATTCCTCCTGCTCATCAAGAGCAACATCTTTTACCTTTTCTTCCATAAATTATTTGGTAACAATATGTATATCATCAACATAGTCTTTCCTTAATGGGAAACCCCATGATCTGCCCAAAAAAAGTCTTCTCAGATCGGGATGATTGGTGAACTTAATCCCGAGGAGGTCAAATACTTCACGTTCATGAAATTCAGCAGTTCTCCAGATGTCAGAAACCGAATCAAATTGCGGATTTTTCCTGTCGGAAGTTCTTACCTTTAAGACAACTGTA
>Ga0326726_10000456_pt1 | contig 38477 bp, 30 predicted proteins | sample MHFenrmetagenome_2_FD_207603 | JGI IMG/M metagenome (GOLD analysis project Ga0326726, IMG submission 207603) | Lab enriched peat soil microbial communities from Michigan Hollow, Ithaca, NY, United States - MHF15MN | ecosystem: Environmental > Terrestrial > Soil > Wetlands > Peat | place: USA...
CGTCGCTGCCGGCGAGCGTCAGCGGCGCGCTGCCGAGCCCCTGCATCGAGAACGAGAAGTCGGCGAGCCCGTCCCACCAGGCGAGCGATTCGCGCAGGATGCAGAGCGAGCGCGCGTCGAATTCCGCGTTCGCGCCGCCGTCCTCGGCGCGCAGGCAATGCCTGAGCAGGCCCGCCCGGCCCAATGCGGCGACAAGCGTACGGCAGCGCGCATCGACGCCCGCGCGGTCCATTGGATGTGCGGCGCCGGCGAGGTTCGCCTGGCCCCAGTCGCGCGCTTCGGCGGCGAGCCGCCGATGCGGCTCATCGAAGAAGGGCCATGACAGGTGATCGTTCAGCTTGGACATCAGTTGCCCTCGAAAACCGGCTTGCGCTTCGCGGAGAAGGCCTCATAGGCCCGCTTGAAATCAGCTGTCTGCATGCAGACGGCCTGCGCCCTGCCCTCCGCTTCAAGCGCCTCGTCGATGCCCATGTTCCATTCGCGATGCAGCATCTTCTTCGTCATCGCATGTGCGAATGTCGGGCCTGCGGCGATCTCGCCGGCGAGCTTCATTGCCTCGAGCAGCAGCCCCTCGGCGGGCACGATCGCATTGTAGAAGCCCCAGCGCTCGCCCTCTTCCGCGGTGAAGGAGCGTCCCGTGTAAAGGAGTTCCGCGGCGCGGCCCTGCCCGATCACGCGTGGCAGCATTGCGCAGGCGCCCATGTCGCAGCCTGCGAGCCCGACGCGCACGAACAGGAAGGCGGTGCGCGCGGCGGGAGTCGCGAAGCGGAAATCCGAGGCGAGCGCGATGATTGCGCCCGCCCCCGCGCAGGTGCCGTCGACCGCGGCGATGATCGGTTGCGGGCAGGCGCGCATCGCGCGCACCAGGTCGCCGGTCATGCGCGTGAAATTCAGCAGCCCCGGCTTGTCCATCTTCGTCAGCGGCCCGATGATCTCCTGCACGTCGCCGCCGGAGCAGAAGTTGCCGCCCGCGCCGTCGATGATCACCGCGCGCACGTCGTTGTCGGTCGTCAGCGCCCGGAACAGGTCCCGGAGCTCCGCGTACGACTCGAAAGTCAGCGGATTCTTGCGCTCGGGGCGATTCAGCGTCACGCGGCCGATCCGGCCCTCGACGCGCCAGAGGAAATGCTTTGCCGATTCGATGCTCATGCGTCTCGCCCCTCCAGTGAACGGACATGCGTCTTCAGGCGGCCCAGGAAACCCGCCATCGCCGCCTTCTCGCGCGTGCCCAGGGCCTCGAAGGCCTCGACGACCCAGCGCTCGTGTTCGCGCGCCATCGCGCCGAATGCGCGCCGGCCCGCCGGCGTCAGCCTGACGAGCCAGGCGCGCCGGTCGTCCGGATCGTCCACGCGCTCGACCAGGCCTTCCTGTTCCAGCATGTCGGTGATGCCGGTGACGTTGCCGCCGGTCACCATCATGCGCTTCGACAGCTCGCCCATCTTGAGACCGCCCGGCACGCGCTCGAGCTGCGCCATCAGGTCGAAGCGCGGCAGAGTCGTCGCAAAGCGCTCCTGCAGCAGGCGCCGCGTGCGCGTCTCGATCAGCCGGTTGGTCGCGAGCATGCGCAGCCACAGCCGGATCGCCGCGTGATCGTCGCGGACGATGCGGGTTTCGGCGTCGGTTCCCGTGCGCGGCATCAGACCGGCCCCGCCATCTGCGCCGCGCGCTCGAGATTGCGCTCGAGCTGGCGCCGCGCCGTCTCGTAGGGTTTCGGCCACCATTGTTCCCGATAGCCCTGCGCGGCCGCCGCGTGCAGCGTCCAGGCCGCATCCGCCAGGTGCGGGCGCGCGAGCGCGCAGAGATCCGCGCGGCCCGAGGCGACGATCGAGTTCACGTGGTCCGGCTCGTAGATGTTGCCGACCGCGATGGTCGGGATGCCGACGAGGTTGCGGACCTGGTCCGAGAACGGCGTCTGCCACATGCGCCCATACACCGGCTTCTGCCAGGGCACGGTCTGGCCGCTCGACAGGTCAAGGGAGTCGGCGCCCGCGGCTTTCATCGCGCGCGCGATGTCGAGCAACTCATCCTCTCGCAGGCCGCCGTCGGCCCAGTCGCTCGCCGACAGGCGCACGGAGAGCGGCTTCTCCGCCGGCCAGGCCCTGCGCACGGCGGTGAGGATCTCGAGCGGGAAGCGCAGGCGATTGGCGAGCGGCCCGCCGTATTCGTCCGTGCGCCGGTTCGTCAGCGGAGACAGGAAGCTCGCCAGCAGGTAGCCATGCGCCATGTGCAGCTCCAGCATGTCGAAGCCTGCCTCGGCGCCGAGCTTCGTGGCGCGAAGGTAGTCGGCGAGCACCTTGTCCATGTCGGCGCGCGTCATCGCGCGCGGCGACGCGCTGATGCCTTCGTCATAAGGTATTGCCGAGGGCGCGATCGTCTCCCAGTTGCCGGACGGCAGCGGATGATCGGATTCCTCCCAGCCGAGCTGCGTCGAGCCCTTGCGGCCGGAATGGCCGAGCTGCAGGCAGATCTTCGCGGGGCTCGCGCCATGCACGAAGTCCACAATGCGCCGCCAGGCGTCCCGCTGTGCCTCGTTCCAGAGGCCCGTGCAGCCGGGCGAGATGCGCCCTTCCGGCGACACGCAGGTCATCTCGGTGAACACGAGCCCCGCCCCGCCGGTCGCGCGTGCGCCGAGATGCACGAGGTGCCAGTCACCGGGCATGCCGTCCTTCGCAAGGTACTGCGCCATCGGCGAGACGACGACGCGGTTCTCGAGCTTCATGCCGCGCAGCTGGAAGGGCAGGAACATTGGCGGCCGCGGCGAGGGCGCACCCGCCTGCGCCGCGAGCTTCGCCTCGACGTCGCGCACGAAGGCCGGATCGCGCAGCCGCAGGTTCTCATGGCCGATGCGCTGGCTGCCGGTCAGCAGGCTGTAGGTGAACTGCCAGGGCTCGAAGTTCACATAGCGCGCGACTTCCTCGAACCAGCGCATCCGGTTACGCGCGGCGCTCTGCAGCTTCAAGGCCTCCAACGAGCGCTCCTCCTGGTAGCGCGCGAGGCCCGCCGGCACGTCGCTCGCGTGCGCGACGCGTGCGGTGAGCTCGATCGCGTCTTCCATCGCGAGCTTCGTGCCCGAGCCGATCGAGAAATGCGCGGTATGCGCGGCGTCGCCGATCAGCACCAGGTTGCGGTGGTGCCAGCGCTTGCACAGCACGCGATTGAAGTTGAGCCAGGCCGAACCGCGCAGGTGCAGCGCGTTGCTCATCAATGGATGACCACCGAGATACCTGCCGAACAGCTTTTCGCAGAAGGCGGTGGACTGTCTGTGGTCCGACTTGTCGAGCCCATGCGCGCGCCAGGTCTCCTCGCGGGTCTCGACGATCACGGTCGAGAGGTCGCCGCTGAACTGGTAGGCGTGGATCTGGAACCAGCCGTGTTCGGTCTTCTCGAAGGCGAAGGTGAAGGCCGGGAAGGGCTGCTTCGTGCCGAGCCAGATGAACCGGCACTGGCGCACGTCGATGTCGGGTTCGAAGACATCCGCGTGGCGCGCGCGGGTCCTGCTGTTGACGCCATCGGCGGCGACGACGAGATCCGCATCCGCGTAGGGCGCGTCGTCTTCGACCTCGTGCTCGAAGCTCTGGTGGACGCCGAGTTCGGCTGCCCTCTGCTGCAGGATATTCAGCAGTCGCTTGCGGCTGATGCCGCAGAAGCCGTGCCCGCCGGTCCGGATGGTCGTGCCGCGGTAGTGGACGTCGATGTCGTCCCAATGGTGGAAGCCGGCCGTGATCGCATCGTGCGTGGGTGCGTCGGCCGCGTGGAATCCCTCCATGGTGCGGTCGGAGAACACCACGCCCCAGCCGAAGGTGTCGTCCGGGCGATTGCGTTCGTAGACCTCGACCCGCGCGCGCGGCAGCGCCTTCCTGAACAGGATGGCCGAGTACAGGCCGGCCGGACCGCCGCCCAGGCAGACGATTCTCTTCAAGGGACCCCCGGATGCCCGGGAGAATTACAGGCCTATATCATTTAGATGTCAAGTAATGGCGCGAAAACCGTGACTTGCTGCCTGATTTGGTGCCGGGTCGCAAGTTCGTGAGTACCTCGAACTTACGAACTTGCGACCCGGCACCAAGTCAGCTGCGCAGGGCTTTGCGCTGCAGCTTGCCGGTCGGGGTCTTCGGCAGCGCTTCGAGGAACTCGACCTGGCGCGGGTACTTGTAGGGTGCGATGCGCTGCTTGACGAAGTCCTGCAGCTCGCGCGCGAGCACGGTGTCCGCCGCCCTGCCCGGCTGCGGCACGACATAGGCCTTCACCACCGTGCCGCGCTCGGTGTCCGGGGCGCCGACGACCGCGCATTCGCGCACCGCCGGATGGGCAAGCAGCGCCCACTCGACCTCGAGCCCCGCGATCTTGTAGCCGGAAGAGATGATCATGTCGTCGCTGCGTGAGACGAACCAGAAATAACCGTCTTCGTCCACGCGGTACAGATCTCCGGTCACGTTCCAGCCGTCCTGGACGTACTCGCGCTGGCGATTGTCGTCGAGGTAGCGGCAGCCGGTCGGTCCGGTGACCGCCAGCCGGCCGATGCCACCGGGCGGCAGCGGCTTGCCGTCGTCATCGAGCACGCAGGCCTTGTAGCCGGGCAGCGGCTTGCCGGTCGCGCCCGGGCGAATCTCGTCGCCGGCGGCCGAGATGAAGATGTGGATCATCTCGGTCGCGCCGATGCCGTCGATGATCCGGATGCCGGTGCGCTCCTTCCAGGCATCCGAAACGTCCTTCGGCAGGAATTCGCCGGCCGAAACGCATTGCCGCAACGAACGGATGTCGCGGTCGCCGAGTTCGGCCAGAAGCGCGCGATAGGCGAGCGGCGCGGTGAAAAGACAGGTCGCCCGGTGACGCTCGATCGCGGCGAGCAGCGCCGCGGGCGTCGGCGCCTCGACGGGCGCAACTGCCGCGCGGAAACGGAATGGAAAGACCAACAGCGCCCCGAGCCCGAAGGTGAATCCCAATGGCGGGCTGCCCGTATAGACGTCGTCCGGCTGCGTGCGCAACAGGTGCCGCGCGACGACATCGGCCATCGCGAGCACATCGCGATGAAAATGTACGCAGGCCTTGGGCTGGCCGGTCGTGCCGGAGGTGAACGCCAGCAGGCAGACGTCATCGGACGCCGTGTCAATATTGGCGAACTGGTCGGAGCTGGAGGCCATCCGGCCCTCGAGATCGCCGTTGCCCCAGCAGATGACGTTCCCGACACCGCCGATTGCCGCAACGGCCGTGCGCAGTTCCACCCTCAGCCGATGGTCGCAGAAAGCGATTGCCGGCCGGCTCTTGCTGAGGATCGCGGTCAATTCGGGGGCGCGCAGCATCGGCATGGTCGTGACCGCGATCGCTCCCGCCTTCATCACGGCGAGCCAGCAGGCGTAAAGTTCGGGGCCGTTGTAGCCGCGCAGCAGCACCCGGTTGCCGGGCACGATACCTGCGGCCTCCAGCACGTTCGCGATGCGGTTTGCTCGCGCGAGCAGTTCGCGGTAGCTGATGACGCCGGTGTCGGTCAGGATCGCGCGTCGCTCGCCGTGCCCCTGGGCGATCGCGTCATCCAGCAGCGCGGTCGCGCAGTTCAGGCGCTCTGGATAATGCAGTTCCGGCAGGTCGAAATGCAGCCGCGGCCATTGATCGGGCGGCGGCAGGCGGTCGCGCGCGAAGGTGTCCACGCGCGCAATTGTATGGCTCAACCCACGGTGCCGGGTCGTAGTTTCGTACTTGACGCCCCCTTCCCGTCATAACTGCGAACTTGCGACCCGGCACCAAATGGCGGCAGCAATTAGAATTGGCGGATGTCGTCGTACCTCGAAGCTGACCAGGAACTGTCGCGGCTCGCCCGGCGGGCAGCGGGCATGCGCGGCGGGCCGCGGGTCCTGATCCTGCCCGGCATCATGGGCTCGACGCTCGGCCGCCCGCGCAAGGGCCTGCTCGACGACATCAAGTGGTTCGACCCGCTCGAGATCGCGGCCGGCGGACTGAAGAAGCTCGCGCTGCCCGGCGGCCGCCGCTACAGGCCGCTCGGCGTACTGCGCTTCGCCTACGAGCGGCTGCGCCTCGTGCTCAGGATCGCGGGCTACGACGCCGCCTTCCATCCTTATGACTGGCGCCTCGATCTCGCCAGCAACGGGCGCGCGCTGGCGGAACGCCTGGTCGGCGAACGGCGCCAGGATGTCATCCTCGTCGGCCACAGCCTGGGCGGACTGGTCGCGCGCGCAGCGCTCGCCCAGAAAGGCGCCGACCGGATCGCCCGCGTGATCCAGCTCGGCGCGCCCAATCGCGGCGCTTTCGTGGCAATCCAGGCGCTGCGCGGGACTTACCCGCTGATCCGGCGCCTGGCGATGCTGGACCTCCTGCACGATGCCGACGACATCGCGAGCCGGGTGCTGACGACATTCCCGGGCCTCTGCGAACTGCTGCCGCCGGCCTCCGCCTGCAAGGACTTCGATCCCTTCGACGCGGCGCAGTGGCCCATGGGGCCGAATCCCGCTCAAGGCCTGCTGACCAATGCACGCCGTGCGATCGAGACACTGGCGCCGCCCGACGAACGATTCCGCCTGATCGCCGGCTTCGGCCAGGACACGGTACTCGGCGTCAAGCGGCTCTCACAGCGCCTCGAGTTCGGCCGGGGACCGGCGGGCGACGGCACGGTGCCGCTCGCGCTCACGCATTGGCCCGGCATGCCGGCCTGGTACGTCGAGGAGAGCCACGGCTCGCTGCCCGGCAATACGGACGTCGGCCGCGCGGTCATCGACCTCGCGCGGGGCGATACGACCGAGGTGCTGCCGCACGTGCTGCCGCGCCGCCGCGGCGTGCCGACGCTGTGGGAGACGGACACCCGTGCGCCGACGCCCGTCAAGATCGCCTGGAGCGACCTGTCCGAGCGGCAGCAACGCGAATTCCTGCACGAGTTCGTCGCCGTCGCGGATCCCGCGACCAGCGCCACGCCCGTCGCGCGGCGCGGCGGGCAAGCCCGGCCGGTCGAGCTCGCCTTCGTCGAGGGCAGCATCACGCAGAGCCAGGCATCCGCCCTCGTGCTCGGCGCGTTCGCCAATGTCGAGCCGGCGGGCGCTGCGCTCGCCGTCGATACGATGCTGCACGGCGCGATCAGCGACCTGGCGCGCCGGCGCGCGATCGGCGCGGCCGCCGGAGAAATATTCGTATTGCCGGTCGGCCGGCGCGGGCTCGCGGCGAAGCTCGTCGTGCTCGCAGGCCTCGGCGACTTCGGGCGCTACGGGCCGGATGTGCAGCGCCTCGCCGCGGCGAATGTCACGCGCACGCTCGCGCTCGCCGGCGTCGGCGATTTTGCGATGGTGCTGTGGGGCACGGCCTCCGGCGCCGACGCCGCCGATGCCGCGCGCGCGCAGCTCGAGGGCGTGCTGACCGCGCTTTCCGACCTGGCGCCGGAACTGCGGCTGCGGCGCATCACGATCCTGTCGCGCAATGCGCGCAGGCTCTCGGCAGCGCGCCAGGTCGCAGAGGACCTGCTGCGCCTGCATCCGGCGGCGCCGCTTCTGCGCCTGCAGCCCGCGCGCAAGGCTGCGCGCAAGCCCGCCCGGGTGATCAGGCCGACCGCGACCCCGCTCGCCTGGCTTTTCGTGCAGGAATCCGCCGGCCAGATGCACGCGGCGCTCCTCGGCACGGCGCCCAAGGCGACCGCGCTGACGGCGACCCGGCGGCTCGACCTGCGCGCGCTCGAACGCGAGCACGCGCGCCTCGAGCCCGGCATGCCGATGGCGGAACTCGAGGATTTCGGCGAGCGCCTCGCGGATCTGCTGCTGCCCGAGGAGATCGTCGCGGCGCTGCCCGAGGTGAAAGCGGCGCCGCTCGTCGTCGTGCACGACAGTGCGAGCGCGCATTGGCCGTGGGAGGCGCTCAGCATCAAGGGCTGGGCACCCGCCGCGGAAGCCGGATTGAGCCGGCGCTACGCGGCCGAGGGCATGTCGGTCGCCAAGTGGCGCGAACAGCGCCGGCGCGAGCGCGGCCTGAACGTGCTGCTGGTCGTGAATCCGACCGCCGACCTGCCGGGCGCGATCGAGGAAGGCGAGCGCGTCGCGCAGATGCTGACGCGCCTGCCGGGCACCGGCATCACGGTGATCCGCGGCGGCGAGGCGACGCGCGCGCGGCTGCTCGCGGAGTTCCGCTCCGGAGACTACGACGCGATCCACTTCGCCGGTCACGCTTTCTTCGATTCCGCCGCGCCCGCTTCGAGCGGCATCCTGTGCGCGGGCGGCCGCGTACTGTCGGGCGGCGACCTCGCCGCGATGGATTCCGTGCCGGCGCTGGTGTTCTTCAACGCCTGCGAATCCGGCAGGCTGCGCAGCGCAGTCAAGCCGCTGCGGCAACTCGATCGCAGCGTCGGATTCGCCGAGGCCTTCCTGCGCGGCGGCGTCGCGAACTTCATCGGCACCTGGTGGCCGGTATCGGATGCCGGCGCCACGGCCTTTGCGACGCTGCTCTACCGCGAACTGGCCGGCGGCAGCTCGATCGGCGTGGCGCTCAATGCCGCGCGCGCCGCGGTTCGCGAACTGCCCTCCTCCGACTGGGCCAATTACCTCCACTACGGAAGCTTCGACTTCGCACTGAAGTCCAGCCCCTGAACCGCCGTGGCCCGCATCGCAAGCCTGCACATCTATCCCGTCAAGTCGTGCCGCGGCATCGACGTCGAGCGCGCGCGCATGACCGCGACCGGGCTCGAGTGGGACCGGCGCTGGATGATCGTGGATCGCGGCGGCCGTTTCGTGACGCAGCGTACCCACCCGCACTTGACGGCCATTGCGACCGCGATCGTCGACGGGCGGCTCGAGCTGACGGCCGCCGGCCACCCGGGGCTCTGCGTCGATCCCGGGAGCGACGGCCCCGCGCAGCCGGTCAAGGTCTGGGGTGACGATTGCAGCGGCATCGATGCGGGCGACGAGGCCGCCGCGTGGCTCGCGCGCGTGCTCGGCAACGGATTCCGGCTGCTGCGGATGAACGACCAGGTGCCGCGCCTGGCGGATCCCCATTACGCCGGCGAGCGCGCGCAGCCCGTGAGCTTCACGGACGGCTATCCCGTGCTGCTGACCTCGATGGAATCGCTGGCCGAATTGAATGGCCGGCTGCCGTCACCGATCCCGATGAACCGCTTCCGGCCGAATGTCGTCGTCGAGGGCGTCCCCGCCTATGCGGAGGACGCGATGGCCGGCTTCCGGTCGGGCGCCGTCGTGCTGCGCGGCGTCAAGCATTGCACGCGCTGCATCAACACGACGACCGACCAGTTCGACGGCCGGCGCGATGCCGGCTCGGAGCCGCTGAAGACGCTGAAGACCTATCGCTACGACAAGGTCCTGCGCGGCGTCGCCTTCGGCCAGAACTGCGTCATCGCGGAGGGCGTCGGCGAATTCCTCGCCGTCGGCGCGCCGCTCACGATCGAAGCTCACCAGTTGTAGCGCACGCGGTACGTGACGACCGCCTCGCCGTCCGGCGCGATCCGCACCGGGAACTCGATGGTGCGCGCGTCCTTCTTTTCGGATGGCGTGGACTGCTGGATCAACGTCCACTTGTTCCAGCGATAGAGGTTTTCGCGCACGACCACGTCGACCGCCTGGTCCTTGTGGTTGCGGACCTTGATCTCGAAGGCCTCTTCCATCACGCGGCCTTTCGAATTCACCGAGAAATCCGTCTGGCGGCGCTCGCCGACCACGTCGAAGGCCGTGCCGAGCTTCACGCGCACGTCCTCGTCCTTGGGGGTGTGGTCGATCTTGTCCTCGCCGATGAACTCCAGGCTGCCGTCGGCCTTGTCCATCTGCGAGACGCGGATGCGCCCGGCGGGCAATGGCATGCCGAGACCCGAGGCCTTGTCGTTCTTCAGCGTGAGCCACACGTCCACTTTCGTATTGGAGGTTGGGCCGTATTCCCGGTCCGTGTTCAGCGAGCCGTAATAGCCATAGCCCTCGGCGCCGTAGTAGACGAGCTGTTTCTTCGCTGGAACGCGGGTCGCCGCGTCGAAGAGCTCGATCTGCTTGGTCGAGTTGTTCGGCAGCGTCGCCGGGCGGCCGAGCGTGTAGAGGTGATATTCGAAAAAGGATTTCTCCTCGAATCCGGGCGCTTCCGCGGCCATGTCGAAGACCTTCGCACGTTGTGCCGTCACAATGACGTTGCCCAGGTCCGGCTGCACGCGGTTGACTTCGCCCGCGATCAGCTTGAGCTTCGCGTCCTGGTAGGTCGCGCCGGACTGGTTCAGGAGGCTCACCCAGGCGCCGACGTCCACGAATCCCGAGTTCGCGTCCGCGCCCTCGGTGAAGACAAAGTTGTAGTCCGCCCACCAGGTGATGCCGCCGGTCTGGTAGGAGACACGCGCGCGATGCGTGCCGGCCTTCGCGGCGAGGATGTCCCATTCGAGCGTCGGGCGCGTGATCAGGCCGCCCGGCAACTCGCCGAACTGCATGCCGCTCCAGTTACGGAGCGCATGGATCTGGCCGTCGTCTCCGCGCACCACGAGGCCGTCATTGGCGGAGAGCAGCGTGCCCTCGGTCAGCTTGACGCCGTCGCCCTGCTGGCTCTCGACGCTGACCTTCCGATCCACGTAGCGCGACAGCAACTTCTCGGTGCTGACCAGGTCGAACTGGAAATTCTGTTCGAGCACCTTCGTGCCGTTGGGGTCGGTCAGCGAACGGAACTGCACGGTCGTCGGGTCGATCAGCGCGGCGACGTCCGTGAACTGCAGGCTGCTGCGCCCGCGCGCGAGCTCGAGATCCCGGTCCACGCGCACCAGCGCAAACCCCGGCAGCGAACTCGCCTGCGGCGTGCCCATGCCGGGCAGCGGGCGGTACCACTCGGCCGGGATGCCGCCCGGCTGCGCGGAACTGTAGACGGTCAGCGCCGTCTGCGGCTCGGCGGCCATGGCGCCGGCTGCCATCAGGCAGCCCGCCAGCAAAATGTGAACTCGTGCGGACAACGAAGTCATGTCGGGCTCTCCTCGGTCTCTGGACGCATAGAATAAACGCAGCGGGTCACGGAGTTGGGTCAATGCAAATCGAATATCCCGAATGGATGGCGAAATACCAGAAACCCGGGGTCTTGGCGGGCGGCGCGGTCCTGATCCTGGTGCTGGTGGTGGCGCTCGTCTGGACCGCCTGGCGCTGGAATATCGCCCTGGACCGCATGGCGATGATGCAGGCCCAGGCCGCCGTCGGCTTCCTGCAACCGCCCTCTTCGGCCCAGACGGTCCACATCGACCCGCGTGCCGGCCGCCTGACCGGCGTCGACGCCGGCGGCTTTGCCCGCCGTGTCGATCTCGCTATCGCCGTGGCGAGCGACCGCTTCGACCGTTACCGCATCGCGCTGTCGCGCGACGACGGCACGGCGCTCCTGCACGTCGAACGCCTCGCGCTGGATTCCAACGGCGAACTGCACTTCGGATTCAACACGTCCATGCTGCCGGACGGGATCTATCGCCTGCGCATCGAGGGTTACACGCGGCGCGGCGAGCTACAGTTGTTTGCGCAGTCGCGCATGCAGATCAGCGGACGCTAAGGCGTTTCCAGCCTGGATCAATCGTTCCAGTTCGGGTTCTGGCTGTACGGATAGACATTCGCGATGCGCCGGCCCGACGAAATCTTGTTGTTGAATCCGCTGGGCAGCAAACCGTAATCGCCGGGCCCGAAGGTGCGGCATTGGCCGCTGAATGCCTCGCCGCTGCAGAAGACCCAGAAGCCGTCGTCGACCCGCAGGGACGACACGCTGTTGTTGAAGCCTGTGCCGGCCAGATTCACCAGCACGCCGCTCGGCACATCGAATGAGTGACCGGAAAACTCCTTGCCCTCATACAGTGTGGCGCGTGCCTCGCGTCCGTCGTTGACGTCGCCGCGATAATTGTTGTCGCGATTGTCGTGATCCTGCCGGTCCCTGTCGCAGTCCGCTGCAGTCCAGTTCGGCGCGGGGCGCAGCGAGCTGACGCGGCGATTGAGCGCGCCAAGATCAGTGTACCGGCCTGGCTCGAGAATCCTGCAGTCGCCCCTGAAGTTCGCTTCGGGGCAGATTTCCCACCGGCCGGAGTCCACGACTACCGAGCGGGCGCTGTTATCGAAGCGCGTCCTGCTGAAATCGGGCGTGGCTTCGTTGACCGTGATGCGGCCGCCATTGAACCTGTCGCCCTGAAAGAGCGTGATATCGGCGGCAGCCGATCCGACCCAGGCGATGCCGATGGCGATCCCTGCGAAATAACTTGCCTTGCGATTCATGTGACCTGTTTCCTGTCTGTGCTGGTTCCGGTGACAGGCTAGGCCACACTCGACGTCTCGTCAGTGCGTTAGCGTACGCAGGACGCCTGATGGCACGGCGGCATGCGCCAATTCACGCCTGCCGCAATGTGCTGATCGGCGGCTGATTGATCACGCCGCGCGCGGCGTACGTGCCCGCGCCGCCGACGATGACGGCGCCGGCCGCGAGCCCGATGACCCAGACCCAGGGATCGAGCGTGTATTCGAGGCCGAAGACCTTGTCCGCGAGCAGCCAGCCGGCGAGCGTCGCGCCGAACGCCGCGAGCGTTCCCGACAGCATCCCGAGCGCCGTGAATTCCGAGGCAACGCCTGCAAGGACCACGCGCCGGCTGGCGCCGAGCGTGCGCAGCATCGCGCTCTCGTAGCGGCGCTCGTCGCGGGTCGCCTGGATCGCCGCGAGCAATACGGTGATGCCGGCCGCGAGCGTGAACAGGAACACGTACTGCACGGCGAGCGATGCGCGATCCATGATGTCGCGGATCTGGGCGAGGATCGCATCGATGTCGAAGATCGACACCGAAGGGAAGCGGTGCACGAGACCGGCGAGCAACGGCCGTTGCTCCGGCGCGAGCCTCATGCTCGTGAGCCAGGTTCCGACGAGCCCGTCCAGCGTTCCGGGCGAGAAGACCAGGAAGAAGTTCGGCCGGAACGTGTCCCACTGGACCTTGCGGAAACTCGAGATCTCGGCGGTGAGCGCCTCGCCCGCGACGTCGAATGTCAGCTTGTCGCCGAGCTTGAGCCCGAGGTCCTCCTGGTACTCCGTGGTGACCGAAACGAGCTTGCGGCCGCGGTCGGCCGCGGTCCACCAGCGCCCGCCGACGATGCGGTTGTCTTTCTGCAGTTTCTCGGCCCAGGATAGGTTCTGCTCGCGTTCGGCAAAGGCATGCGCGCGATCGGACTGCAGGCCCAGCTTGTCCACGGGCTTGCCGTTCACTTCCGTCAGGCGCGCGCGGATCATCGGGAAGAGTTCCGGCCGCGGCAGGCCCTGCTCGCCGATGAATTGCGTGAATGCCCCGGTCTCGGTGGTCGGAATGTTGACCATGAAGTAATTCGGCGTTTCGGCGGGAAGGCTCGCGCGCCAGTCATCGAGCAGGTCCTTGCGTACGACCGCGAGCAGCAGGAGCACCATCAGGCCGAGGCCGAAGGCGACCACCTGCACGATGCTCTCGCGGCCGCGGCGCGCGAGATTCGCGAGGCCATAGCGCCAGGCGATGCCTACCGCGCCGCGCAGGCGCCCGGCAAGGCGCACCAGCAGCCAGCCCGCGCCGAAGAGCACCGCGAGCGTGCCGCCGACGCCGAGCGCGACATAGAGCACGAGCCAGCCGTCCCGCACCAGCCAGTACAGCACGGCGAGCAGCGCGCCGAGCGCGAGCCCGTACGAGATCGAATAACGCAGCGGCGGCGGCTCGAGGTTGCGGCGCAGCACGCGCGCCGGCGGCACGCGCTTGAGCTGCAGCATCGGCGGCATCGCGAACCCGACCAGGATCGCGAGCGCCGTCACCGCGCCCATGATCGCGGGCGCTGCGGTCGGGGGCGGGAGCTCCGCGCTCAGGATGCCGCCCAGGAGCGACGCGAGCACTTCCTGTGCGAGCAGTCCGAGCGCGCTGCCGACGACCGACGCGATCAGCGCCAGGAGCCCGAGCTCGATCACCGTGACCGCAAGGACCAGCGACTGCGGCGCCCCCAGGCATTTCATCACGGCGACATGGTCGAGATGGCGCTGCGTGTAGCGCCGCGCGGCCATTGCGACCGCGACCGCGGCGAGCAGCACCGTGATCAGCGCCGACAGATTGAGGAATCGTCCCGCCCGTTCGGTGGAGGAGCGGATCTGCGGGCTCGCCTCCTCGATGTCCACCAGCCGCTCGCCCGGCTTGCGCCGTTCCGCCAGCACGGTCTTGAAGTCGCGGATCGCCGACGGCGCGCCGGCGAACAGCAGCGAATACGTGACACGGCTGCCCGGCCCGAGCAACGCCGTGCCCTCGAGGTCCGCGAGACTGATCAGGAGCGATGGCGCGAGGTCCACGAATGCGGAACCCTGGTCGGGCCGGTAATCGAGCACCTGCGTCACGGCGAAGGTCGCCGCGCCGACGTTGACGCGATCGCCGATCCGCGCCCCGAGCCGTGCGAGCAATCGCGAATCGAGCCAGGCCTCGCCGTGCCCCGGCAGGTCCGATGTCTCGCGCGCCGGTTCGAATGGCGCATCCGAGATCTTGAGGCGCCCGCGCAGCGGGTAGCCGGGCCCGGAGGCGCGCAGCGAGATCAGCGTGGAGTCGTCGCCGAAAAAGACGACGCTCGGGAAGGAGACCGTGGCGGCGGTCGCGATGTCGCGTTCGCCTGCGAGCTTCACGTAGGCAGGATCGAGCGGCTCGGCGGACTCGAGCTTGAGGTCCGCCGCCAGCACTTCCGCCGCCCGCAGTTCGACCGCCTGGCCGATGCGATCCGTGAAGAAGCCGACGCCGGTCAGCGCCGTGACGGCGACCAGGAGCGCGGCGAGCAGGACCGCGAGCTCGCCCGAGCGCCAGTCGCGCAGCAGCGCAAGCATCGCGAATCGCAGCGCGCGCATGTCAGTGCCCGCTCAATGCACGAGCCTGCCGGCATCCATCGCGATGATGCGGCCGCAGCGACCTGCGATGTCGCGATCGTGCGTGACGAGCACGAGCGTCGTGCCGGAGGCGGCATTCAGGTCGAACAGCAGCTGCATCACGCGCGCGCCGGTTGCCGTGTCGAGATTGCCGGTCGGCTCGTCGGCAAAGAGCACGGAGGGCTTCGTCACGAAGGCGCGCGCGATGGCGACGCGCTGCTGCTCGCCGCCGGAGAGCTGGCGCGGGTAATGTCCGAGGCGATTTTCGAGGCCGACCTGGCGCAGCGTCTCTTTCGCCGTTGCGCGCGCATCCGGGCGGCCGGCGAGTTCGAGCGGCAGCATCACGTTCTCGAGCGCGGTCAGGGAAGGGAGCAGGTGGAAGGACTGGAAGACAAAGCCGACATGCCGTGCGCGCGCCGCCGCGCGGCCGTCCTCGTCCAGCGCCGAGAGCTCGACGCCATCGAGCCAGACCGTCCCTTTGCTCGGCTCGTCGAGGCCGGCGAGCAGCGCGATCAGCGTGGACTTGCCGGCGCCGGAGGCTCCGACCACCGCGACGGTCTCGCCGGCCGCGACCTGCAGGCTGACGTCGTCGAGGATGGTCAGCATTCCCTCCGGGCTGGTAACCTCCTTGCGCAAACTCCTGGCTTCGAGCACTGTCTTTCTATCCATGCGTCTCTTCCTGCTCACGCTATGTCTGATCGCCGCCGCGCCCCTGACGGCGCGGGCCGCGGAGCCACCGGTCATCCTGATCGTCGGCGATTCCCTGTCGGCTGGCTACGGGCTGGTCGCCGGTCAGGGCTGGGTGTCGCTGCTGCAGCAGCGGCTGAAGCGCGAAGGTTACGGATACCGCGTGGTCAACGCCAGCGTCAGCGGCGAAACGACGGACGGCGGCGTCCAGCGGCTCAAGCGCGCGCTCGACCAGCACCATCCGGCGATCGTCGTCATCGAGCTCGGCGGCAACGATGGCCTGCGCGGACTGCCGGTGTCGCGGCTGCGCTCGAATCTCGAGCTCCTGATCACGCAGAGCCGCGCCGCGGGCGCCGAGGTGCTCCTGGTCGCGATCCGCGTGCCGACCAATTACGGGCAGCGCTACACGACCTCGTTCCGGGGCGTCTACACCGATCTCGCGAACCGCTACAAGATCGGCCTCGTTCCCTTCCTGTCGGACCAGGTCGCGGTGGACCTGGCGCTCTTCCAGCCGGATGGCATCCACCCGAATGCGCAGGCGCAGCCGATCCTGTTGAATAATCTCTGGCCGCAGCTCACGCCGCTTTTGCAACGCAAGAAATGAACGACACCGCTTTCTGGCGCAAGGATTATCCGCCCGGCGTGCCCGGAGAGATCGATCCGGACTCGGTGCGCTCGCTGAAGCAGCTGTTCGAGGACGCCTGCCGCGATTACGCGGCACGGCCTGCCGTTTGCAACATGGGCCGGACGCTCAGTTACCGCGAAGTGGACGAGCTGTCGCGCCGCTTCGCGGCCTGGCTGCAGAAGCAGGCCGGACTCAGGCTCGGCGACCGGGTTGCATTGATGATGCCGAACGTCCTGCAGTACCCCATCGCGATCATCGGCACGCTGCGCGCGGGCTGCACCGTCGTGAACATCAACCCGCTCTACACGGCGCGCGAGCTCGAGCACCAGCTCAATGATTCCGGCGCGACGGTGATCGTGATCTTCGAGAACGCCTGCGCGACGCTCGAGCAGGTGCTCGCGAAGACCCCGATCCGCAAGATCGTCGTGACCGGCATCGGCGACATGCTCGGCTTCCCGAAGGGGGCGATCACGAATTTCGTGATCCGCCGCGTCAGGAAGATGGTGCCGCCGTGGAAGCTGCCGGGCGCGCTCTCCTTCAAAGGGATCATGAAGGCCGGCTCGTCGTTGAAGCTCGATCCGGTGGATGTCGGCGGCTACGACGTCGCGTTCCTGCAGTACACCGGCGGCACGACCGGCGTGTCGAAGGGCGCGGTGCTGACGCATCGCAACCTGGTCGCGAACACGCTGCAGGTCGTCGCCTTCATGCCGGAGCTGCGCGAGATCAAGAACGCCGTCGTCATCACGGCGCTGCCCCTCTATCACATCTTTGCGCTGACCTCGAACTTCCTGGTGTTCACGCGGGTCGGCGGCCTGAACCTGCTGATCACGAACCCGCGCGACATGGCGGGCTTCGTCAGGGAATTGAGCCGCGTGCGCTTCACGTTCATCACCGGGGTCAACACGCTCTTCAATGCGCTGCTGCACACGCCGGGTTTCGACAAGCTCGATTTCAGCTCGCTGAAAGTCGCGCTCGGCGGCGGCATGGCGGTGCAGGCCGCGGTGTCAGAACGCTGGCGCCAGGTGACCGGCCGGCACATCTGCCAGGGCTGGGGGCTCACGGAGTCCTCGCCGGTCGGCACCTCGAACCTGCCGGGAACGACGGATTTCACCGGCTCGATCGGCTATCCGCTGCCGTCGACCGAGATCTCGATCCGCGACGACGACGGCAACGCGCTTCCGGCGGGCTCGACCGGCGAGATCTGCCTGCGCGGGCCGCAGGTGATGCGCGGCTACTGGAACCGCCCCGAGGAGACCGCCAAGGTGATGCTGCCGGGCGGGTGGCTCCGCACCGGCGACATCGGCCGCATGGACGAGCGCGGCCGCACCTTCATCGAGGACCGCAAGAAGGACATGATCCTGGTGTCCGGCTTCAATGTTTATCCCAACGAGGTCGAGGGCGTCGTCGCGCAGATGCCGGGCGTGCTCGAGGTCGCGGCGGTCGCGCAGCCGGACGAGAAATCCGGCGAGGTTGTCGCTCTGTTCATCGTCAAGAAGGATCCAGCGCTCACGAGTGAGCAGGTCGTCGCCTTCTGCCGGCGCGAACTGACCGGCTACAAGCTGCCGCGCGCGATCTACTTCCGCGAGGAACTGCCGAAATCCAACGTCGGCAAGATCCTGCGCCGCACGCTGCGCGACGAGCTGCGCGCCGTCTAGTGGTACTGCGGCGAGAGACTGTGGACCGCTTCGATCATCGCGGCCACATGGTCCGGATTCGTTTCAGGCTGCACGCCGTGGCCCAGGTTGAACACGTGTCCGGGCCCGCGCCCGTAGCTCTCGAGCACGCGCGCGACCTCGGCGCGGATCCGCTCGGGCGGCTCGCGCAGGAGCGCGGGATCGAGATTGCCCTGCAGCGCGACGCGGTCGCCGGTCGCCTGGCGCGCAGCCGATAGTTCCGTCGCCGAATCGATGCCGAGCGCATCGGCGCCCGTCGCCGCCATGCGCGCGAGCCAGATGCCGCCGCCCTTCGTGAACAGGATCACCGGCACGCGCTGGCCCGCGGGTTCGCGCGCAAGGCCCGCCAGGATCTGCCGCATGTACGCGAGCGAGAACTCGAGATAGTCCGGCGTCGCGAGCGCGCCGCCCCAGGTGTCGAAGATCATGACCGCCTGCACGCCCGCCGCGATCTGCGCGTTGAGATAGGCCGTCGTCGCCCGCGCGAGCCTGTCGAGGAGCGCGTGCAGGGTGCGCGGCGCGGCCCGCAGCATCCCTTTGATGTGCGCGAAGTCCCTGCTGGAGCCGCCCTCCACCAGGTAGGTCGCGACCGTCCACGGCGAGCCGGCAAATCCGATCAATGGCACGCGGCCGGCGAGCTCGCGGCGCGTCAGCACGATCGCATCCAGCACGAATCGCAGCTTGTCGTCCGGGTCAGGGACGGGCAGGGACTGGACATCGGCGTCGCTCCGCACCGGGCGCGCGATGCGCGGTCCCTCCCCTTCCTCGAAGCTGAGGCCGCGCCCCATCGCGTGCGGAATCACCAGGATGTCGGAAAAGAGGATCGCGGCATCCAGCGGAAAGCGCGCCAGCGGCTGCAGCGTGACTTCGCAGGCGAGAACCGGATTGGTGCACAGTGCCATGAAACTGCCGGCCTCGGCGCGCGTCGCGCGGTATTCCGGCAGGTAGCGCCCGGCCTGGCGCATCAGCCACACCGGCGTGCGGTCCACGGGCTGGCGCAGCAGCGCGCGCAGCAGCCGGTCGTTCGCGAGCGGTTTGCTCATCGGCCCGGGAACAGGCCGGCGATGGTCGCCTGGATCTGCTCAGCGGCCGCGCGCGGGTCGGCGGCATCGCGGATCGGCCGCCCGACGACGATGTAATCGGCGCCGTTCACGAACGCCTCGGGCACGCTCATGACGCGCTTCTGGTCGTCGGTCGGGCGGTTCTCGACCGGGCGGATGCCCGGCGTGACGACGATCAGGCGGTCATCGACGCCCGCGCGCAGCAGTTTCGCCTCGAGCCCGGAGGAGACGACGCCGGCACAGCCGGCCGCAAGCGCGCGCCGCGCGCGCGAAAGCACGAGCGCCCCCACGTCGCACTGGAATCCCATGTCGTCGAGGTCGCCGCGATCGAGGCTGGTCAGCACGGTGACCGCGAGGATCCCGACGTCGCCGGCGGCCGCGACCGCCGCCTCCATGATCGACTGGTTGCCGTGCACGGTCGCGAATGTCACGCCGCGATTGCGGAGGTTGCGCACGGCGCCGGCGACCGTCGCCGGCACGTCGAAGAACTTGAGGTCCACGAACACGCGCTTGCCGCGGCCCACCATCCAGTCGAGCAGCTCGAAGGTATCGCCGGCCATGAAGAGCTCGAGCCCGAGCTTGTAGAAGGACACGGAATCGCCGAGCGTGTCGGCAAGGCGGCGCGCCGCGTCGGCGTTCGGCACGTCCATCGCGAAGATCAGCCGTTCCCGCGCGGGTATTTCGGCCCTGGTCACCCTGCCTCCTTCAATTGGCCGCGCGATGGTATCAAACCGCGCCCTGGCCGGAGAGGCGGGCATGCTCCTGGAAGGCATAGCGATCGGTCATGCCGGCCACATAATCCGCGACCGCGCGGGCGCGGCCCGCCATGCCCGACCCGGATTCCAGCGCGAGTGCCGCGTCGCGGTGCTCGGTCGGCATGCGCGCGACGTCCTGCATGAATGCCTCGAACAGGCTGCGCAGCACCTGGCCGGCGCCCACGCGCGCGGCCTCGATGCGCTCGTGGCGGTAGAGGCGCGTGCGCAGGAACTTCTTCAGTTCCATGTGCTCGGCTTCCCTGGCCGCCGAGAATCCGACCAGCGGCCCCGGCATCGCGCGCACGGCGTCGATATTCGCGGGATTCGCCCCGGCCAGGCGCCGGCCCGTCTCCTCGATCAGGTCGGTGACGACGTCGTGGATCATGCGCCGGCCGATCTCATGGATCATGCGCCGCCGGGGAATATTCGCGTACAGCGCAGCGACGGTCGCGTGATGACGCGCGAACAGCGCGACCTCGCAGAGGTCGTCGACGGTCACGAGCCCCGAGCGCAGGCCGTCATCCACGTCGTGGTTGTTGTAGGCGATCGCATCTGCCAGGTCCGCGATCTGCGCCTCAAGGCCCGCCTGCTGCCGCTCGATGAAGCGCCGGCCCACGTCGCCGAGCTGCCGCGCGTTCGCGAGCGAGCAATGCTTCAGGATTCCCTCGCGGGTCTCGAAGCTCAGGTTCAGTCCGCGGAACTTCGCGTAGCGTTCCTCCAGCTCGTCCACGACCCGGAGCGACTGCAGGTTGTGCTCGAAACCCCCGTATTCGCGCATGCACTCGTTCAGCACGTCCTGGCCCGCATGGCCGAAGGGAGTGTGGCCCAGGTCGTGCGCGAGGCAGATCGCCTCGGTCAGGGGCTCCGAGAGCGCGAGCGCGCTCGCGACCGAGCGGCCGATCTGCGCGACTTCGAGCGTGTGCGTGAGCCGCGTGCGGTACATGTCGCCTTCGTGATTGACGAACACCTGCGTCTTGTAGACCAGGCGCCGGAAGGCATTCGAGTGCACGATGCGGTCGCGATCGCGCTGGAACTCGCTGCGGTAATCGGCCGGGGGCTCGGGATAGCGGCGGCCGCGCGACGTCGCGACGAGCGCCGCATAGGGCGCGAGCCCCGCATCCGGATCGCGCCCCTTCCTCACGCCGCGCCCGTGCCGGCCCGGTCCTCGAGCAGCTTCTCGAGCGCATCCTGCGGAAACTCGGACGTGCAGCTTGCCGCGCCGATCGCATCCAGCAGCACGAGGCGCAACCGGCCGCCCGCGACTTTCTTGTCCATGCCGAGGAGCGCGAGCATCCGGTCGCGCCCGAGCCGCGGCGGATCGACCGGCAGGCCGGCCCGGGCCAGCAGGCCGCGCACGCGGCCGACGTCGCCCGCCGCAAGCCGGCCGCTGCGCTGCGAGAACTCGGCAGCGAGCACGATGCCGGCGGCGACCGCCTCGCCGTGCAGCCAGCGGCCGTGGCCGAGCCCCGTTTCGATCGCGTGCCCGAAGCTGTGGCCCAGGTTCAGGAGCGCCCTCGGTCCCGATTCACGCTCGTCGCGGGCGACGATTCCGGCCTTGATTTCACAGGCGCGGCCGATCGCCTCCTCGAGCGCCTCGGGCCTGCGCGCAAGCAGCGCCTCGATCTCGCGCTCGAGCCAGTCGAAGAATCCGCCGTCCGCGATCAGCGCGGCCTTGATGATTTCCGCGAGGCCTGCCCGAAACTCCCGGTCCGAAAGTGTGGCAAGCGTGTCGGTATCGGTGATGACGGCGACGGGCTGGTGAAATGCGCCGATCAAATTCTTGCCGCCCGGGTGATTGACGCCGGTCTTGCCGCCGATCGCCGCGTCAACCTGCGCGAGCAGCGTGGTCGGCAGCTGCAGGAACGCGACGCCGCGCTGGTAGGTCGCAGCGGCGAAGCCCGCGAGGTCGCCAATCACGCCACCGCCGAGCGCGAGCACCATGCAGTCCCGGTTCATGCGCGCCTCGATCAGCGCGTCGATGATGCGCGCGGCGCTCGCGAGCGTCTTGTGCTCCTCGCCGTCCGGCAGCAGGCATTGCGCGAAGGGCCGGCCGGCGAGGCCGTCCCGGAGCCGCGGCAGCCACAGGGGCGCGACGGTTTCGTTGCTGACGACCATCAGCTGCGCGTCGCCCGTGTGCTCCGCGAGCAGGGCCTGCGAGCCCAGCAGGCCCGGCCCGATCAGGATCGGGCAGCGCTGCGCGCCGAGATCGAGGTCCACGCGCCTCACGCGGGAAGCATCCTGGCGATCTCGTCGGCGACCGATGCCAGGCGGCGCCCGTCGGTCGTGACCGTGATTGCCGCGATCGAGCGGTAGAGCGGATCGCGCACACGCATCAGTTCCTCGAGCTTCGCGCGCGGGTCGTCGGTCGCGAGCAGCGGCCGGTGGCGTCCGCGCCGCGTGCGCTGCATCTGCTGCTCGAGGGTGGCGTCGAGGAATACGACCGTGCCGCGCGTGGACAGGCGCTCCCGATTCTCGGGCAGCAGGACCGCCCCGCCGCCGGTTGCGAGCACGATTCCATCGCGGCGCGTGAGCTCATCGATCATGTCCCGCTCGCGGACCCGGAATCCGGCCTCGCCCTCGCGCTCGAAGATGTAGGCGATGTCGACGCCCGTGCGTGCCTCGATCTCGGCGTCGCTGTCCGCGAATGGAAGGCCGAGCCGCTCTGCGAGCTGCCGGCCGACCGCGGTCTTGCCCGAACCCATCGGCCCCACCAGGAATACGCTCCGAACCATCGGTCACCGCAAAAGACACGGCCGCCCGGAGGCGGCCGTGTGACTGTGCATGGGAACCGGCCTGCGACGCAAGCCGGACCCGGACAGGCGTCAGTTCACGGCTGAACCCTCGCGCAGGATCCTGGGCGTGATGAAGATCAGCAACTCGTCGCGGTTGTTGGTCTTGTTCTTCGACTTGAACAGGTTGCCGAGCACCGGCACGTCGCCAAGCAGCGGGACCTTCTTGATCGTATCGCGGCGCTCCGTCTCCATGATGCCGCCCAGCACGACCGTCTGGCCGTCCTTGACGAGCACCTGGGTCTGGATGTTGCGCGTGTCGATCGAAGGCACGAAACCGCCGGTCGCGCTCGGCACCAGCTGGCCGATGCTGTCCTTGGTGACGGCCAGGTCGAGGATCACGCGATCGTCCGGCGTGATCTGCGGCGTGACCTTGAGCGACAGCACCGCCTTCTTGAACTGCGTGGTGGTCGCGCCGGATGATGCCGATTCCTGGAACGGGATCTCGACGCCCTGCTCGATGATCGCTTCGCGCCCGTTCGCCGTGATGACGCGCGGTGTCGACTTGATCTCGGCGCGGCCCTCGGTCTGGGCGGCCGACAGCTCGAGGTCGATCAGGAAGTCGTCGAAGTCGAGGACCGACAGCGCGATGCGTCCCGCGGGGTTCGCGACCGGCATGTTCACGTTGTAGCGGTCGAAGTTGCCGAACGGCACCTGGACCGGGAACGGCGAGCCGGTGCTTGCCAGGTTGTCCAGCACCGAGCCCATCATCGTGTCGGTTGCCTGCGCGCTGCCGCTGACCGCCATCAGGTCCTTGATGTCGTTGGACACGCGCGTGAAGCCGGCGCGGACGCCGAGCTCGCGGCTGAAGTCGTCGCTGACGATCACGATGCGCGCCTCGATCTGCACCTGGCGCACCGGGATGTCGAGCGTCGAGACCATGTCGCGGATCGCGGTCAGCTGTTCCGCGGTGTCCTGCACCAGCATCGTGTTGGTGCGCTCATCGACCGTGACGCTTCCGCGGGCGGACAGGAGCGAACCGCCGCCGCCCGACTTGACCAGCCGTGCGATCTCGGTGGCCTTCGCATAATTGACCTGCAGGAACTCGGTGCGCAGCGGCGCCAGGTCCTGGATGTCCTTCTGCGCGGCGAGCTCGGCCTTTTCCTGTGCCGCGAGCTCGGCCTGGGGCGCAACGATGATCACGTTGTTCTTGCGCCGCATGTCGAGGCCCTTGGTCCGCAGCACGATGTCGAGCGCCTGGTCCCACGGGACGTTCTGCAGGCGCAGCGTGACGCGGCCCTTGACCGAGTCGGACACCACGATGTTCTGGCCGCTGGTGTCAGCAAGGAGCTGCAGCACCGGGCGCACGTCGATGTCCTGGAAGTTCAGCGTCAGCCGCTCACCGCTGTAGACCTTCTCGTCCATGGACGCGGCGGCGCCCTTCGGGCGCTGCTTGACCTCGATCACGTACTGGTTGTCCGTCTGGTAGGCGAGCTGTTCGAAGTCGCCGGTCGCGGTCACGACGATGCGGGCGTTGTCGCCGACGCGCGCCGCGTCGACCGACGTCACCGGCGTCGCGAAGTCCACGACGTCGTAGCGCTTCATGTTCTCTTCGCCGAGCTGCACGCCCGTGAAGTCCACGATCACGCGGTTGCCTTCCTGGTGCAGGCTGGCCGGCGTCGAGGGATCCGAGAGCTGCACGATGACCCGGCCGGCGCCGTCCGGCGAGCGGCGGAAATCGACGCCCGTGATGCTGCGCGCGCCGCCCGACGACGGCGCGGCCGTGTAGGTGGCCGGGGCCGCTGCGGTCGTGGCTGCCGCCGCGCTGCCGAGGGTGACGATGACGCTGTCGCCGTCCGCCTTGGCCGAGTACGGCACGAGGGAATCGAGGTTGAACACGACGCGCGTGCGGCCCGAGGCTTCCGCGGCGACGATCGTGTCGACGCCGCCGGCGCCGACGTCGATGCGCCGGTTGTCGAGCGCCAGCGTGACGTCCGGCAGGTCCACCGACAGCCGCGCGGGGCGGTCGATGGTGAATGTCAGCGGCTGCGGAGCGACGCCGTCGGTGTGCAGCCTGACCTGCAGGGTCGACCCCTGCATCGGCAGCACTTCGACCGCGGTCAGCCTGACCGAGCCCTGTGCGAGCGCGAACTGCGACCACGCAATGGCCAGTATGGCCAGCGCGCCGCCGAGCCCGCGCGCGAGGCTTCGAGCCCCGCTGTTGAACAACGCCGTTGTCAGGTTATTGCGAGCCATCAGACGTTCTCCCAGGATTCATTCGCTCAGCGCGAGCGCCGCGGGGCGCTCCAGGTAACCGCCGAGTCCATCGGGCACAATCTCAGTCACTGAAATGCGTGCGTCGGCAATCGTCGTCACGCGGCCGTCGTTCTGGCCGACGTGATTGCCGGGCAGCACGCGGTGAATCAGTCCATCGCGGGTCTGCACCAGCCCGTAGTAGGCGCCGCCGAGGCGCAGCGTGCCGACCATCTTCAGCGTGTCGAGCGGGAACTGCTCGAGGAACTCGCGCGGGCGCTGGATGTCAGGCCGCGGGCCGCTCGGGTTCTCGCCCGCAAGGCTTTGCAGGAACGGCGAGCGCTTGTCCGCCATCTGGTATTCATGGCTGATGTACGGCTTGACCTCGGGCAGCGGCTGTATGCGCCCGCCCGGCCGCTGCTTGGCTTTTTCGATATCACCGCGCAGGTCGTCGAGGTCGTCGGAGCAGCCCGCCAGCAGCAGGCTGCCGGCAATGCCGGCCAGTGTGAGGATGGTACGCATGCGTGCCTGGCTCATGTCGTGTTCCGTTTCGGCTTCGTCTTCGCGTCTTTCTTGTCGCCCTCATCCGCGGCGCTCGATTCCCCTTCCTCGAGGTACCGGTAGGTCTTGGCGGTCAGGTTGAGCGTCAATTCGTCGCTCGGCGCCGGCGTGCGGCCGCGCACTGCGACGCGCTGGTTGTTGGCGCTGCGGATGATCTCGATGTCGTGCAGCGTGACGATGCGCGGCAGCGCCGCGATGCCGCTGACGAAATTGCCGAACTCGTGGTAGCCGCCGGACAGCTGGATCTTGATCGGCAGCTCCGCGTAGAAGTCCTTCTTGGTCTCAGTGCCCGGCTGGAACAGGTGCTCCTGCAGGCCCGCCGCGAGGCCGGTCTGGGAGATGTCCACCAGCAGGGAAGGCACCTCGGTCTTGCCGGGCAGCTGCCGCAGCATCGCGCCGAATGTGCGCTCGATCTCCGCGAGCTGCTGGCGATAGGCCTCGAGATTCGCCGCCTTGCGCTGCTTCTGGTCGAAGGTGTTCCACAGCGTCTTCTGCTCGGCCTCGGCCCTGTGCAGGTCCTCGAGATTGCCGCGGCTGACGAAGTAATAGACCAGGAGCCCGGTCGTCACCAGGAATATGACGGCGACGCCGAGCGCGCGAAACAGGAACGGCCAGCGGCCGACGTCGCGCGGATCGAGCTGGCGAAGCTGTTCAAGGAAGGTCATTGCCCGATCCCCGTGACAAGTGCAGGGCGCTTCGTCTTGACGGGCCCTGCCTCTTCGGTGTCGTCAACGCCCGCGCGCATCTGCGCGAACAGCGTGAACTGCGAGCCGGGGCCCGTGTCCCTGCCGGTCTGGATGACTTTCAGCTCGGGCGCCGAAATCGTCTCGGAGGCGTCGATGTTGCGCATGAACGCGGACACGCGCGTGCTCGACTGCGCGACGCCGTTGAATTCGATCTTCCTGCCGCTCTGCTTCATCGACGTCAGGTAGACGCCCTCGGGCAGCGTCGCGACGACCTGGTCGAACAGTTTCACGACCTCGGGACGGCTCGACTGCAGCTTCTCGATGACTTCCATGCGCGAGATCATTGCCGACTTCTGCTCCTCGAGCGCCACGATCTGCTCGATGGCCTTGTCGAGTTGCGAGATCTCGGCCTTCAGCAGGTCGTTGCGCCGGTGCTGCGTGTCGATCATCGAGCTGACCGTCAGGTGCGTCAGCACCGTCACGAGCGCGGCCAGCGCGACCGCCGCGGCAATCCCGATGGCAAACTCTTTCTTTCGCCGCTGGCGGAGCGCTTGCCGCCAGGGCAGAAGGTTAATACTTGGCATCTTCGTCGAAACTCCGCAATGCGAGGCCGCAGGCTGTCAGTAACGCAGTGGCGTCGCGTTGCACGCCGAGCGCCTTCGCTTTCGAGGAAATCTTCATCTGGCCGAGCGGATCGCCGCGCTCCGCCGGGATACCCACCCGGCTCGCGATGACGTCCGCGACACCCGGGATGTTGGCGCAGCCGCCGCAGATGATGATCTGCTCGGGCTGGCTGCGGCCGCTGCCGGATGCCAGGTAGAACTGCAGCGAACGGCTGACCTGCTGGGTCATGTCGTCGATGAACGGGTCGAGCACCTCGGGCTGGTAGTTGGACGGCAGGCCGCCTTCCTTCTTGGCGCGGCCGGCTTCCTCCATCGAAAGCCCGTAAGTGCGCATGATCTCCTCGGTCAGCTGCTGGCCGCCGAAGGCGAAGTCGCGCGTGTACACGACGACGAGGTCGCGCAGCACGCTGAATGTGGTCGTGCTCGCGCCGAAGTCCACGACCGCGATCGTGCGGTCGATGCCGCCGTCCGGCATCTGGTGGGTCAGCAGGCGGCAGGCGTTCTCGAGCGCGAAAGCCTCGACGTCCACGAGCTTGGCCGTCAGTCCTGCCGCGGTCACCGCGGCGACGCGCTGCTCGACGTTCTCGGAGCGCGATGCGACCAGCAGGACGTCGCGCATGTCCGGGTCCTTCTCGGAGGCCCCGAGCACCTGGAAATCGTAGCTGACCTCCTCCATCGGGAACGGGATGTACTGGTCGGCCTGCATCTCGATCTGCTGCTCGAGGTCGGCGTCGGACAGGTTGCGCGGCATCTGCACGGCCTTGGTGATGGCCGCGTCGCCGGAGATCGCAACCGCGCATTCCTTGGAGCGCACGCCCGAGCGCTTGACCGCCCGGCGGATGGCCTCGCCGACCGCGTTGGCGTCGACGATGGCTTTTTCGTTGATGGAGTTATGGGGGGTCGGCTCGGCCGCATAGGACTCGACCCGATACTGGCCGCCCGAGAGCGCGAGTTCGATCAGCTTGATCGACGACGTCGTAATGTCGAGGCCGATCAGCGGTCGAAAGCGCGGTCCCAGCGAAATCTTCGGCAGCTTCAGCACGGAAATTTCCTTTTCGAGTCAGGCTATTGGACGCTTAATCGCTGCGCGGGGTCAAGTTCGCCACAACTATATAGCAAGCAATTGTTAAATTGAACGTGACCCGACTCCCAGTTCGATTGCGGAGCAGCCCCAGCCATGTCCCGTTCCGGGGCTGTCCGGGGGGTAACCCCCCGGCCGGACCCTGGTGCCAGCGGCCGGTCGCGCCCCAGCGGGGCCTGGGCCGTCTGGTCCGCCGCCGATGCTGCCCCTGTTCCACCGCCGGCACCGTGTCTGGCGTCACGGTCCGAGCGTCGCAGGGGGGCGACCGGCGCCCCGGCGATCCGCCACATTACTATGCATAATCGCCAGCAGATGAAGACCCGATTGCAGCGCAGGCTGCGCATCGCCGCGACGATTTTCGTGCTGCTGGCGGGCCTGGTCCTGATGGCCTTTCTCTCGACGTATTACTACCTGAAGCCGACGCTGCCGGACGTCGCGCAGCTGCGCGACGTGCGCCTGCAGATACCGCTGCGCGTCTACAGCCGCGACGGGCGCCTGCTGGGGCAGATCGGCGAGCAGCGCCGCGTCCCGGTGACCTGGGAGGAGATCCCGCAGGTGGTCGTGCACGCGGTCCTGGCCGCCGAGGACGACCGTTTCTTCCAGCACCCCGGCGTGGACTGGCAGGGCGTCACGCGCGCGTTGCTGGTCGCCGCATTCACGGGCGAGGCCACCCAGGGCGGCAGCACGCTGACCCAGCAGCTGGTGCGCACGACCCTGATCACGAACGAGAGGCAGCTGCGCCGCAAGCTGCGCGAGATCTTCCTGTCGCTGCAGCTCGAGAACGAACTCAGCAAGAACGAGATCTTCACGCTGTTCGTGAACACGCAGTTCCTCGGCCAGCGCTCCTACGGCTTCGCCGCCGCGGCCGAAACCTACTTCGGCAAGTCGCTCGGGCAGGTCAACGTCAGCGAAGCCGCACTGCTCGCCGGCATCCTGAAGGCCCCGTCCAAGCTCAACCCGTCCGCGAGCCTGCAGGCGGCGACCGACCGGCGCGCCTACGTGCTGCGCCGCATGCACGAACTTGACTACCTCGACGACGACGCCTACGCGGCAGCGCTCGCCGTGCCAATCTCGCGCGACCTGCATGGGCCACGGGTCGAGGTGGACGCGCCCTATGTGTCCGAGCTCGTGCGGCAGGCACTCTACGAGACTTACGGCGAAGGCCTCTACACCGACGGCTACAAGGTGGTCACGACCATTGACAGCCGGCTGCAGCGCGCGGCGGACGTCGCGCTGCGCAGCGCCGTGCTCGAGTACGACCGCCGCCACGGCTATCGCGGGCGCATCACGAAGCTCGTGCTGCCGTCCAGGATCGACGATTCCGCGCTCGCGATCGAACTCGAGCGCTATCCGGTCGTCGGCGGACTTCAGCCCGCGGCAGTCATTGCGGTCGGCCGCGAGGACGCGACCGTCGTCGCGCGCAACCGCAGGCGTTACCACCTGCCGATGGACGGCATGCGCTGGGCGCGGTCTGCGCGCGCCGAGGATTCCGCCGATACCGGGCCGACGCAGCCCCGCGAGGTCGTCGCGGGCGGCGACATCGTGTACATCCTGCCGACCGGCGGCGAGGACGCGCTGCTCGCGCAGCTGCCCGAGGTCCAGGGAGCCTTCGTCGCCCTCGATCCGCATGACGGCGCGATCGTCGCGATGTCGGGAGGCTTCGATTACCAGGCCTCCAAGTTCAACCGCGTGACCCAGGCGCGCCGGCAGCCCGGCTCGTCCTTCAAGCCCTTCATCTATTCCGCCGCGCTCGAGGCCGGCTTCACGCCCGCCTCGATCCTGCTCGACGCGCCGGTCGTCTACGAGAACCCCGCGAGCGAGGACGGCACGGAGGAAGAGGAGGACTGGCGGCCGGTCAACGATTCGCGGCGCTTTTACGGGCCGACGCGGCTGCGTGACGCCCTCGCCCGCTCGCGCAACCTGATCACGATCCGGCTGATGCGCCAGATGGGCATCCCGTACACGCGCGAATACGTGCAGCGCTTCGGCCTGCCTGCCGAGCACATCCCCGCCGACCTGACGGCCGCGCTCGGCACGGCCGAGCTGACGCCGCTCGAGATGGCCGGCGGCTTCGCGGTGTTCGCGAATGGCGGCTCGCTCGTATCGCCCTATTTCATCGAGCGCGTCTACGGGGCGGACGGGAACGTCCTGAAGCAGGCCGACCCGAAGCTGGCTTGCGCCGACTGCGCGCTGCCGAATCCCGACGGCGGCGGCGCGGCCGTGTCGATCGACGAGGACCACTTGGCGCCCCGCGTGATTTCCGAAGCGAACGCCTGGATCATGACCGACCTGATGCGCGAAGTGATCCGGAGCGGCACCGGCCAGCGCGCCCGTGCGCTCGGGCGCGGCGACATCGCCGGCAAGACCGGCACGACCAACGACAACCGCGACACCTGGTTCTCGGGATTCAACGCCGACCTGGTCGCCAGCGCCTGGGTCGGCTTCGACCAGCAGCGGCCGCTCGGGCCCGACGAAGAAGGCTCGCACACGGCGCTGCCGATGTGGATCTACTTCATGCGCGATGCGCTTGCCGGAGTCCCGGGCCACCGCCTGCCGATGCCGGACGGCGTCGTCACCGCGCGCATCTCGCCCGAGACCGGCGAACTCGCGGGAGGCAACGACCCGACGGCGATATTCGAGTACTTCCTGGCCGACCACCTGCCGGCCGGCTTCGAAGGCGGCACCGGCGGCACGCAGCCTGGCGTCCAGGCGCCGAAGAAATACGAAGAGCCGATATTCTGATGCCGCGAAGATCCGCGCGTGCCGGGATGCTGCGCCTCGCGCTCGCGCGCGAGGCGGCGCGCCTGATGATCGAGCACGGCCTGCCGGACTACGGGCTCGCCAAGCGCAAGGCCGCCGCACGCCTCGGCGTCACTGATCACGCCGTGCTGCCGAAGAACACCGAGATCGAGGAGGCGATGGCCGAGCACCAGCGGCTCTTCGTGCCGGAGGCGCATGCCAGCGAGCTGCTGGAAATGCGCCGCGCCGCGCTCGAGGCCATGCGCCTGCTCGCGGACTTCGAGCCGCGCCTGGTCGGTCCGCTGTTGTCCGGCACCGCGACCGCGCACAACGACATCACGCTGCACCTTTTCGCGGACACGCCCGAGACGGTCGCCGTGCAACTCCTCGATCGCGGCATCCCGCATGAATTCGCCGAGCGGCGCATCAAGATGCAGCGCGATGAACTGGTGGCCTACCCCGCCGTGCGATTCACGGCCGGCCCGCATGCGGTGGATGCGACAATCTTCCCGCTGGACGGGATCCGCCAGGCGCCGCTCGGCCCGGTGGACGGGCGGCCGATGCGCCGGGCGACGGCGCATGAAGTGGAAGGATTGCTGGCCGCCGGGGCCTAGCGCTTTCCGGCCGGCGCCAGTTCCCTGCGCACCAGCCAGACACCGGGCAGCATCGGCAGCCACGTGGTCAGGCCGCGCAGCAGCAACACGGCGGCCACGGCACCTTCCAGCGACACGCCCAGTGCGTGCAGCGTCGCGGCACAGCTCGCCTCGAATGTGCCGAGGCCAAGCGGCACCGGCCCCAGCGTGGCCACCATCGAAGCGACGATGAATGCCGGCACCGCCGTGGCCACCTTGGCCGGCTCGCCGAGAGCCGCCAGCAACGCGAGGAGCGTCGCAGCGTCCAGCAGGAACACGCAGAGCTGCGCTGCGAACATCTGCCCGAGCAACAGCGGCCGCATCGGGCCGGTTCCCGGCGGCGCGCGCAACTCGCCCATCCATGCGGTGATGCCCGCGGCGCGGCGCAGCAACCGCGGCACGCGGCGCCTGCCCCTTCGCAGCATCCAGGCTGCCCCGCCAGGAAGGGCGACGGCCACGACAGCGAACAGGGCGGTCAGCGCCACGAGCCACCTGGTCGCCTCGTGCTGCATCGCGAGCAGCCCGAGGCTGATCAGCGCCATGAGCAGGTAGGCGGCGTAGTACGACACGAGCGTCGTCACGACGGTGTCGGCGCCGAGCCGCGGCGGCAGGCCGCGGCGCCGCAGCGCGGTGAGCAGGAACGTCGTGCCGCTGATGCCGCCTGCCGGCACGGCCTGCTCGATGAAGAGCTTGGCCACCGACAACCGCAGCAGCGAGCCGAACCGCGGGGTGGCACCGCCCGAACGCAGCGACAACCACCAGGCGAGCGCGACGCAGGCGTAGGTCCCCGCCTGCAGCAGCACCGCCAGTCCCAGCAGCCGGGGGCTGAATCGGGCGGCCAGCGTGACGAATCGCTCGACGTCGCCGAGATGCGCCACCAGAGCGATGCCGCCCGCAAGCGCCAGCGCTCCCGCCATCAGGGCGACCAGCCAACGCCTGCTCGGCGTCGTACCAGATCGCCGGCGTCCGGTTCCGGTCATGGAAGGAACCTGCGGCACGTCACCGCCTCGCGGCCGCCGGAACACGCGCCAGCCAACGATAGAACGGCCCCTTGGTGAGCTCGGATGCGAACAGGTAGCCGAGGACGACCAGTATCACCATCGACAACACGCCCGCCGTCACCGGCACCAGCCCGAACCACGCGCCCGCGACCGTCCACGGCAGCAGTACCGAACCGGCGGCCACGACGATCGTCACCACCAGCAACGCCGGCGCCGGGCGGCTCTGCCAGGCGTGCAGGCGCGTGCGGATGACGAGCAGGACGCCGACCTCCGTCAGCAGGGACTCGATGAACCATCCGGTGCGGAACGCAGCGACATCGCCCGCCGCCAGCCAGTACAGCAGCCCGAAGGTCAACATGTCGAAAACCGAGCTCACGAGCCCGAACACGATCATGAAGTTGCGGATGTCGCGCACACGCCAGCGGTGCGGCCGCTCGATCCACTCATCGTCAACGCGATCGGTGGCGATCGTGAGCGACGGCAGGTCGGACAACAGGTTGTTGAGCAGGATCTGCTTGGCGAGCAGCGGCAGGAACGGCAGGAAAGCCGAGGCCACCACCATCGACAGCATGTTGCCGAAATTGGCCGAGATCGTGGCCAGCACGTATTTCATCGTGTTCGCGAATGTCGTGCGGCCCAGCACGATGCCGCGGCGCAGCACGTCGAGATCGTGCGACAGCAGCACGAAGTCCGCCGACTCGCGCGCGACGTCGACGGCGCTGTCGACCGAAATGCCGACGTCCGCGGCGCGCAGCGATGGCGCATCGTTGATGCCGTCGCCGAGATAGCCGACGACGTGGCCGCCGGCACGCAGGGCGTGCACGACGCGCTCTTTCTGGTGCGGGTCGATCTGTGCGAACAGGTCGATGTCCCAGACCTGCTTCCGCAGCTCGAACTCATCGAGGGCTTCGAGCTCGCGGCCGGTCAGCGTCCCCGGGTCATTCAGGCCGACCGCCGCCGCCACATGCCGCGCGACGAGCACATGGTCGCCGGTGATGATCTTGAGCCGCACGCCGAGGCGCTTCAGGTCGGCGATCACCGCGCCCACGTCCGGCTTCGGCGGATCCTCGAACAGCAGGAAGCCCTCCAGGCACAGGTCCCGCTCATCCGCCGGCTGCGCGCCGGCCTTCGGTTCGATAATGCGGCTGGCAACCGCCAGCATCCGGTAGCCGGCCGCCAGGCGCTCGCTGCACAACGCCTGGATTGCGTCGCGGCGTGCCGGCGCGAGCGGCCGCGGGGATTCGTCCGCGCGCTCCGCCGTGCACACGGCGAGCGTCTCCTCGATAGCGCCTTTCGTGACCATCTCGTGGGCGCCGTCGGGGTGCCGCACGATGACGGTCAGGCGCCGCCGTTCGAAGTCGTAGGGAATCTCGTCGATCTTCTCCAACGCGAGGATGCGCGCGCTGCGCGCGGTGGTCGCCGCCTTGATCGCCTCGTCGAGCGGGTTGGCGAGCCCGGATTCGAACCATGCGTTGATCGCAGCGCATTCGGCCACGCGGTCACTGTCGGCGCCCCGCGCATCGATTGCGCCGGCGAGCTCCATCGTGCCCCGCGTCAGCGTGCCGGTCTTGTCCGAGCACAGCACATCCATGGCGCCGAGGTTTTCGATCGCGCCCAGGCGCCTGACCAGCACGCCGCGCTCGAGCATCTCGTGCGCGCCCCTCGCGAGCGTGACTGAAATGATCGCCGGCAGCAGTTCGGGCGACATGCCCACGGCAAGCGCGACGGCGAACAGCAGCGCCTCGAGCGCCGGCCGGTCGAGCGCGACGCAAATCGCGAGAACCGAGATCACGAGCACCAGGATCAGCTGCGTCAGCATCAATCCGAAGCGCCGCAGGCTCCGCTCGAATTCCGTGTCAGCCATCGGCATGCTGAGCCGCGCCGCGATCTGGCCGTATTCGGTCGCCCCGCCGGTGGCGACCACCAGCATCGTTCCTGTGCCGCTAGCCACCGACGTGCCCATGAACAGGCCGCGGTCACGCACGCTGCCCGCGTCCGCAGCCTTGGCCGCCGGCAGGGACTCGCCGGTGAGCAGGGCCTCGTTGACGTGCAGGTTGCGCGTGGCCAGCAGCCGTCCGTCGGCCGGCACCATGCTGCCGGCGCGCAGCAGGACCACGTCGCCCGGCACCAGGTCGCGGGCGGCGATCTCCTGTTCGATTCCGTCCCGCAGCACGCGGCAGCGCAGCGCGAGGCGCGTCCGCAGCCGTTCGACCGCGCGCGACGACCGGTACTCCTGGGCGAAACCGAGCGCGGTCGAGACCACGACGACGCCGATGATGATGGCCGCGTCGCCGAAGTCCCGCAGGATGCCGGAGACGGCTGAGGCGACCAGCAGGATCAGGACGAGCGGATTCGCGACTTGCCGCAGCAGCAATCGCCCCGTGGCATTCGAGGGCTCCGCGGTCAGGGCATTGGGGCCGATGGATTCGAGTCGGGCTGCGGCTTCGGCTGCGCCCAGCCCGTCCGGCTTCGAGCGCAGGCGCCCGAGAAGGTCTGCCAGCGGCACCTCCAGCCAGTCATGCGCGCCGAATGCCTGCTTGTCCACGCGTCACCGAACTGCGCCCCGCATGGCGCAGCCACCGGGTCTTCAGGATCGCCGGCTCCGGCCGCGAGTCTGGCTAGCGCTTCTTGACCGGCACGTAGCCGCGCTGCACCGGGCCGGTGTAAAGCTGGCGCGGCCGCGCGATCTTCAGCTCCGGGTCGGCGATCATTTCCTGCCAGTGCGCGACCCAGCCGGCCGAGCGCGCGATCGCGAACATCACCGTGAACATCGAGCGCGGTATGCCGAGCGCGCGGTAGATGATGCCGGAGTAGAAATCCACGTTCGGATAGAGCTTGCGGCTGATGAAGTAATCGTCCTTCAGCGCGATCTCCTCGAGCTTGAGCGCGAGTTCGAACAGCGGGTTGTCCCCCTGGCCGAGCTTCGCGAGCACCTGGTGGCACATCGCGCGGATGATGGTCGCGCGCGGGTCGAAGTTCTTGTAGACGCGGTGGCCGAAGCCCATCAGCCGCACGCCGCCGGCCTTGTCCTTCACGCGCGCGAGGAATTCCGGCACGTGGCTGACGTCGCCGATCTTCTCCAGCATGTCGAGCACGGCCTCGTTCGCGCCGCCGTGCGCCGGGCCCCAGAGCGCCGAGACGCCCGCCGAGATCGCGGCATACGGATTGCAGCCCGTGCTGCCGGCGAGCCGCACCGTCGAGGTGCTGGCGTTCTGCTCGTGGTCTGCGTGCAGGATGAACAGCAGGTCGAGCGCCTTCGCGTGCAGCGGGTCCACCGTGTATGGCTCGCAGGGCACGGAAAACAGCATGTGCAGCATGTTGCTGCAGTAGTCGAGGTCGTTGCGCGGATAGACGAAGGGCTGGCCGAGCGCGTGCTTGTAGGCGGCGGCCGCGATGGTCGGAAGCTTGGCGATGATCCGGTGCGAGAAGATCTCCCGATGCCGGTCGTCGTTGATGTTCGTCGTGTCGTGGTAGAACGCTGCGAGCGACGCGACGATTGCTGCGACCATCGCCATCGGGTGCGCGTTGTGATGGAAACCGCTGTACAGCCGCGACAGCGACTGGTTCAGCATCGTGTGCCGCGTGATCGAGTGCGTGAACGATTCGAGCTCGGCCGCGTCCGGCAGCTCGCCCTTCAGCAACAGGTAGGACACCTCGAGGAAGTTGCTCTGCGCCGCGAGCTGCTCGATGGGGTAGCCGCGGTACAGGAGCGTGCCCGCATCGCCGTCGATGAAGGTGATCTTGCTCTCGGTCGAGGCGGTCGCCAGGAATCCCGGGTCGAAGGTGAACGCGCCGTGATCGCGGAACAGGGTCGTAATGCTGATGACCTCGGGACCGACCGTGCCGGAAAGCGCCTCGAGCTCGCTGCTCTTGCCGGTCGTCAGGTTCGTCAGCTGATACTTACCCTTGCTCATTGGACTCCGCTCGATCGTCCGCCGGTCATGGCTTCACGGGAAGCAATGATACGCCCGTAGCATCGCCTAGAATGTGCGCATGAGCACGGCGATCGCCCTCTACGTCCACATTCCGTGGTGCGTCCGCAAGTGCCCGTATTGTGATTTTAATTCACATGCGGCGCCGGACCGCATTCCCGAGATGACCTATGTCAAGGCCCTGCTGGCCGATCTCGATGCCGACCTGGATCTCGCGGCCGGACGTACGGTCACGAGCGTATTCCTCGGCGGGGGTACACCCTCTCTCTTCGGCACGCAGGCGATCGGCGCCCTGCTCGCGGGCATCGCATCCCGGCTGCCATTTGCCGCCGATGCCGAGATCACGATGGAGGCCAATCCGGGCACCGTCGAGCATGGCCGCTTCGAGGGCTATGCCGCGGCGGGCGTCAACCGCGTGTCGCTGGGGGCACAGTCCTTCGACGCGGCGCGGCTCAAGGTCCTCGGCCGCATCCACGGGCCGGAGGAGATCGGCATCGCGGTTTCCGAATTGCGCGCCGCTTCCATAACGAACTTCAACCTGGACCTGATGTATGCGCTGCCGAAACAGGCGACGGCCGGGGCGCTCTCGGACCTCGCCGCCGCCATCGCGCTCGAACCTGCGCACCTGTCGCACTATCAGTTGACGCTCGAGCCGGGCACCGCCTTTTACCATCGCCCGCCTGTGTTACCCGACGACGACCAGGCCTTCGAGATGCAGCAGGCCTGCCAGCAGTTGCTTGCCGCCGCCGGCTACGCGCAGTACGAGGTGTCGGCCTACGCCCGGCCCGGCAGGCAATGCCGCCACAACCTCAACTACTGGCGCTTCGGCGACTATCTCGGCATCGGTGCCGGCGCCCACGGCAAGGTCACGGTCGGCGAGCAAGTGATCCGCACCGAAAAGACCCGCATGCCGCGCGAGTATTTGCGCCGCAGCCCGGAGGGTGCTGGCAATGCGGTCACGCGCCGGACGGTAGCGGCGACGGAGCTGCCGTTCGAGTTCATGCTGAATTCCCTGCGCCTCTCGGAAGGCTTCACGTTCGCCGATTTCGAGCGAACGACGGGGCTTTCGAGCTCGGCGATCGAACCGACACTGACAGGACTTGCGGCGCGCGCGCTGATGGCCGAAATCGGCGGCCGGTGGAGAGCCACGGAGCTCGGCTTCCGCTTCCTGAACGACCTCCATGCGGCGTTTCTGACCGACGATGATGGGGTTCCCCGCGCCCGCGAGTTGTACACAGCGCCCTCCGGGGTCGCACCGCATAGGGACTTTGGAGACATTGTTCGTGATGTGCCTTAACTGCTCCTATGTAAGCCCTTGTTCTTATTTGGGAAAAGTGCCTGGTCAATATTTAATCAATTCGTCATAAATGCGCATTCCCGCGATTCACTGATCGCAGGGACGCCGTCCATCCACAGAGTTATCCACATAATTTGTGGATAAAGTAAAAAACCCCGCAGATTCGTGGACTTAGAAGGCCCTGTCCGGGGCCCCGCCGGGGACTTCAGGCCCGGTGCCACTCCTGATAGACTGCGCGCCCTTTTCGCAGGACCTCACCAGGATCGCAGTCATGAAGACGGACATTCATCCGAAATACACGGAAATCACCGTCACCTGCACTTGCGGGAACACATTCAAGACGCGTTCCACGCTCGGCACGAATCTCGACATCGAGGTTTGCTCGAACTGCCATCCGTTCTACACCGGCAAGCAGAAAATGCTCGACTCCGGTGGCCGCGTCGACCGCTTCCGCAAGAAGTACGGCCTGAAGTAAGCCGCCGGCAAAGCCGGTCAACTTTCCCTCCTCCGGCGCGTCTAAGCTGGACCCGGAGGATGACATGCCGAAGTTGCCAGGCAAGCTGCTGACCTTCCTTGCCGCCGCGCTCCTCGTCGCGAGCGCGGCCGGCAGGGCCGCGCCCGCGGCCGAGGAACCCAAGCCCGCGGCGGCGACCGCCGAAGAGCCCAAGATCGAGAAGCCGAAGAAGCCGAGCCATGAGGTCCGCCAGGCGCAGGCGATACACGCCCAGATCATCCAGGCGATGGGCGTGCACGACGACCTCGAGCTGCAGGAATACGTGCAGCGGGTCGGCGAGAAGCTCGCCAAGGTCAGCGGACGGCCCGAACTCGAATGGCATTTCACGATCGTCGACACCGACGACGTCAATGCTTTCGCGACCGAGGGCGGCTACGTCTACATTTCGCGCGGCATCCTGCCCTACATGCAGAACGAGGCGCAGCTCGCGGCCGTGCTGGGCCACGAGATCGGCCACATCAGCGCGAAGCACATGCAGGCCCAGAAGAGGAAATCGGCGCTGGCCGGGCTCGCGAGCGCGGCGACCGCGATCTTCACCGGCATCCCGGCACTCGCCGACCTGACCAACCTGGCGGGCGCCGCGATCATCAGCGGCTATGGCCGCGAAGCCGAGCTCGAGGCGGATCATCTCGGCGCCGAGTACATCGCAAAGGCCGGCTACGACCCGAAGGCGATGATCGAAGTGCTCTCATCATTGAAGGACCAGGAAACTTTCGAGCGCGAGCGCGCACGCCTCGAGAAGCGCGAGCCGCACATCTATCACGGCACTTTTGCGAGCCATCCTGACAACGATACCCGCCTGCAGCAGGCGGTC